>SDBT01000245.1_pt1 | contig 81093 bp, 101 predicted proteins | sample 2277101 | NCBI WGS metagenome assembly SDBT01 (sample SAMN10404973, study PRJNA504765) | marine sediment metagenome | isolation source: marine sediment core GS10_PC15, 103 cmbsf | place: Arctic Ocean: Southern Knipovich Ridge | collected 2010
TGTAGTGTCATAATACATTATCTCCACCCCGAAGGTATTACTATGACATGTTTAGTTTTTAAGTCTTAATGGAAAACCACACGAAAACATTAAGTTTATCTAAAAAAAGGGGGAGTTTTGCAAAAACACAGTGGTGATATCACCAACGTGGAATGAACACCCATTCCCTTAGAATCGTTTGGGTTTGGGGTTAAAATTTAACTCTTAGAGACTCTTCGTAGAATCTAACTAAAAATCACGGCAATCCTGATCTTCAGTTGTGGAGCTGCGAAGGGTGCCCAAACTTTCTTATAAAAGTTGAAATCTGAAAGTTATTTGATATTTGTCAAGAAGGAATAGGGTTTGCTGGGACTCACGAAAGTGTATGAAGAGGGAAAGAATGAAGAAACCCCCCAACCACGCCGTCGCCGAGTGTGGACACTTCCATGAGTCCTCTCAGCCCAGTTTCTTCCGATGTCTTACTCCCAAAAAAAGGGGAGGGAAATTTTGGGTTTATTTTTGTTTTTTGACGATGCTGTATAATCCTATGATTATACCTATGGCAACTGCTGCTATGATGACTAAGTCTATTGTCAGGTAGCCAGGTGTTTCTGGGTATGCTGGAAGTTGGTCTAAGACTTCTTGAGCTATTTCTTCAGCTGTTGGAATGTCTGCGGTAGGATATGATGAAGGCACGGTTTCAATATCAACTACAACTTCTTCAGAAGACGATCCTATGTAGGAATCGTCTCCGTCCCACTCAGCCATTACATTGTAGAATCCGCTGTCTGGAAGAGTCCACTCGTAGGTGAAGGTTCCATCGGAGGCAGTAGTTACTGTGGCAATGTTGCTATAGGAATCACCCGCCATGGCAAAACTCAGGGAGACTTGGGCTCCTGCGACTGGAGCATAAGGGCTTGCAGGCGAAAGGTCTAAGACGCTTCCTTTGATCAGTGCTTCTGAGCCGCTGATCATACTTGAACTGGCGATTGAGAGAGCTGTCTTTGTTGGGCCCTCACCGAAGGCGTAAAGGAAACCATCGACTGAACTTGCATACAAAACACCGTCGGTGATAGAGAAATAATTACCGCGCCACGTGTCTGATCCCAGGTAGTCCCATATAGGCTGACCTGATAATGCATCCAAGCAGAATAATGTCGCGTTCGAGTATCCCTGCGATGAATAGTAGGAGCCTCCGCCAATCGAACCGAAGTAGAGTTTTCCGTTTGCGATAGTGGGTCCGGTCTGAGCGCCGTAAGCTTTTGTATCGAATTCCCATATAGGGTCCCCCGTTGAAGCGTTTACTGCATATGTAAAGCCATCCCAGGATGGTATAAAGAGCATGTCAAGTTCCTCCGAGTAGCTGACTCCATTAGTGACTCCACTCTTTCCTGGTTCGCCATGGGTCATAATAGGTTCTTTCCATATTTCTTCCCCAGTTGTGGCGTTCAGACAATAAACGTTGGCCATTGGGCCAGATATCTGGTCTGCAAACCATAATTTGCCGTTTCTGGCGACGGATTGAGGGTGGGTGCTAGCGTCCGCCGTGTAGTTCCATAGCTGTGTTCCGGTATCAGCATTTACTGCGAGCATGACGCCTTGATAACTGCCAATGTAGACAACCTTGTTGTCGACGGTTGGAGCACCGATACTGTAAACTCCGCTGGATAATGTTGGGTCAAATAAATCCTTGTTTACCCAGTTTATTGTTCCATACTTGTAATCGGCGGAATATAGGTCACCGGCAAACCCGGTGTATATGACGGCTCTCTTTGACGAGTAATATACAGGATTGCCGTAGACCCCAGTTGTTGTATTGGCTCCCGTTGAGGTTATTCTAGAAATGGTTGGGTTGTGCCATATTATATCTCCATTGGCGATATCCAACGCCCAGATACCTTCATTTGGGTAAATTCCTCTTCCTCCCATAATGACAACTTGTTTCACAATGAGTGGGGTAAATCGCCCGTCACTTAGTGGGTCATCAGATAAGCCCCAATTCTTTGACCACAGGATTTCTCCGGTGCATTGATCTAGGACGAATAGGGTAGCTTCAGAGTTTACATAAACCTTGCCACCTACAACACTTGGCATACTCCCAACACCACTGTACGTGAGCGGAGTTTTCCAGAGCGTATGATTTGAGCTTGGGCCATCTACAGCTATTTCGACGAAGTGCGATGGTTCGCGACCAAACATCGTCCAAGGTGTGGTGGTTATCCCTTTCTTGTTTGCATAGTCAATCGCCTCTAAATATTCATTGATGTCCCATGCTTCCATGCCATTAACAAAAGTAACTGAAATTATCGAAACAGTTAACACTAGAACGAAAGCGATAGCAGATACTTTAGTTTTGTTTTTTATAATATTCATTATCTTCTTTTTTTCCTAAAAATTTTATAACAGTTAATGTGTTAAGCTATTTTTGGGATAACGCTTTAGTCACAACATGAAATGTAATTTGGCAAATAGTCATAAAAAATGTTACCAATTAACAGTGTTTTAGCAATGGTTTTCGAACATCAAACAGTAGTCACATAAACTGTAACTCATACTCGGACAAAAAATAACAAACTGTAACTTTCTCTGCCAAACGAAGAATAAATGTCACTGAAAAAACACACGCGCATAGGCTGCTAGTTGCTCCACGTTTTCTTTGATCTAAAATCTTTTAAATGAAAATAAGTAATAATGACTTTTGAAGAGGCTGTATCGTATGCCTGTTAGAAGTCATACTGTAAAATGTCCTGTAATGACTGCGGATGCACTTGTTATCGTTGATGAAGAAACTAGCAGAATCGAAATTAGATGCCATTACATAGATAAGAAAAACGGCTACTGTAAACATAAAAAATGTATCCACCTAATCGTATAATCATCATCCGGAATAATTCATGTCCATATTATTAAAACGTCAATACATAACCCTAACAATTCGTAACTTTTACACAGAAAAAAGGGGATTTTGCGGAAGATTGTGGAGCTGCGAAGGATGCCCACACTTTCTGTTAAAAGTTAAAATCTGAAAGTTTTTTAATATTTGTCAAGAAGAAAGGGGTTTGCTGAAGCTCCTGCACGGGCAATTAAAGGAAAAAAAACATGAAAAAACCTCAGCTACTATCACAATGGTTATTTTCATTTTTTCCCATGCTGGAACCTTTTCAGCCCCATTTCTTTCGATGTCTTACTCCCAAAAAAATGGGAGGAAAATTGTTTGGTTTTAGGTTTATTTTCGTTTTTTGAGTGCCCAAAAGGCTGCTATGCCGATTACAACTGCTACTGCAACGGCTGCTATGATGGCGACTTCTGTAGAGATGAGAGGCGCTGATGGTTCTGGTTCTATTGGCCCTGCCGGTGAAACTGCTGGACCCACTCCGATGGCGGTTTCTGCGTATGAAGCCCAGTAGGATTCGGATCCTTCAAACGTGGCGATGATGGTGTACTTGCCTTCAATGTCTGGAGTCCACATGTAGCTGTAGAAGCCGCTCATGTCGCTTGAGACTCTGCCAATGTGTATCCAGTTACCGTTTGGATCAATTGTATCCAATGTTACTTCAACGCCTTTTGCGTCTGTGGGCATTGGCTGTTGCTGGTACAGGTATTCCATCCACTCGCTCTGGTGTTCATCAGAAATAGCAGGAACCCCATTCGGGAAACGTGTTGTCAAAAGGGTTTCTTTTGTTCCCGGAGACTCATCAGTAACCATGCCTTCTATTAGTACACCATTTCCATGTACTGAAACTTTTGGTGATGCCGATACGACGGTAGCGCTTGGTCCCTTGCTGTAAGAGTATATCTGGTTATCATAGCCATTAAACCAAAGCATATGACCGTCTGCAATAGCTGGAGAACTGACTATGTCAAAAGACAAAGAACTCCATATTTCTGTTCCAGTGAAAGCGTCTATGCAGTAAAGTTTGGCACCTTTAAACACTGGTGGAGTATAGTCGTGACCTGCACGCAAATAGAGCTTTCCATCTGCAAGTATATGATGGTTAGACCAAGTGCCAAGTGGCCATACCCCATAGGGAGTGTCAATACCAGCGCTTCCAGGACTCCACATCCACTTTTCTTCCCCTGTTCGGGCATCATAGCAGTATACCTCTCCACCCATGCCCCATGAGTAAACATTGCCATAGCCGATAACGGAAGGATGTGTAAAATCGTAGTACCCCCAAACACTATTTTTCGGTTCAGTTGGACCCCACAGTTTATCTCCTGTTGTTATATCATAGGCATTCAATGTCATTGTCTGCATAGTATATTCGACATAGATACCCTCTCCTGCATTTCCTCTCTCAGCAATTACGGTGGTCCATGGTGTTAAGGTTCGATTTATTGGACCCCATAACAGCGCTCCTGTAGTTGCATCATAACCTGCATCAACTCGCCAACCTGTCTGAGCCCCACCGGGAACTCCTGTTAACGCACCTCCTTCAGACGCCATTAGCAGTACTACACCGTCAGATACTGTGGCTACGGATACTGTGCTGCGGGATAGTTTTGGATCTATTGGTATACTCCATTCGATTCCTCCGTTCCAGTCAATTGTTGCTCCTTGAGGAGGTCGCCAAACCTCTAAAGGAGTATAGATGAGATAGAATTGATCCCAAGAGCCCTCTTGGATACATTTGCTAGCATTCCAAAGTTGTAACATACCATCACTAGTTTTAGTGTAACTTAGTAGTTCTCCATTTGGTCCCGTGGTGAGTACACCCGCTGATATATTGGCAATGTCTAATATCCAGTCTCCAGTCATAGCTTCATACATCGACCATCTGGCTGGCTCCTGTATGTTGAGAATGAATCCTTTGTGATCGTTGTTTGCTGTAAATAGGTATGCGTGAGCTCCGTACTGGTCTCCTGTAATGAAATTGTATACCATACCGACTTTTAGTGTGTCATGATCGCTTTTCATTTGCTGAGTCCATAAGGTTTCTCCTGTGCGTATATCTACAGCTTTTAAATCTCCTATGTTGGTCGCAGCTCCTGGAATTTCGGTATAATAGAGAATTCCGTTAATTATTACTGCGTTGAATTTTGCTTCGTAAGCTGTTCCTGTTGCGTATATTTGTAAATCTCCTGCGCCAAATTCTCCTCCTATTTGGCCTCCAAAAGCTATTGGTTTTGTCCAGACTACGTGAGCAGTGTTGGGTGCTGTTGTATATGGATTAAAGTTACCTGTTTTAGAATACATTCCAGAGTAACCAAAAGATGTTGAAGCAAGTCCAAGCCAATTACCGCCCAGTGAGTACCAATATTCCCTGTTCATTGAATGGATTGGGCGCTCCCAGTATTCTGTTGGCAACGGAGTTGGTGTATATTGAGCCTCTATTTTTTCCTCTTGTACGGTGAGTGTCACTACTTCGCTGGTACTACCTGTATAAATATCACCGATGAATTCGCGTCCAACTTCTGTTCCATAGGGGGTAGGGATTTTCGTCTTCAACGGTTTGTCCAGGGAAAGTAAATACAAATTCGTAAGTGCCTATTTGGGTAGGAGTGTATTTATCCCATGCTCCTCCAACTGCATCGGAATCATACGGTCCGAGATTTTCGGTACTTCCATCAGGTTTTGTGATTTCCACCATAAAATTGTGCCATCGTGGTCCCCACGTACCTGCTGCTGCAGGGGGTACCTTATCAATCCACATGCTTACGAAAGCAGGCTGATTTACTCCTACAGGGTTGGGTGAAACAATGAAATAAGCATAGGTTGAAATAGTCCATGGAGGATCATGTGCAGTAACTGCTGGTAAAGCAACAAGTATAGCAGATATTGCTAGTACTAAAATTATTGCAATTGTAGATATTTTTGTTTTTAATTGTAGTTTTTTCATTTTTAATCTCCAATTTTTTGCTAATACTCAATTAACAATTTGGTTCTTAAACACTTGTTTGTGGACCAAGCATCCCCAAAAAATGTTAAATATTCAAAAATCAATATATACTTGGGGATAAAATGCGGGAATCGGTTTTGGCCCTCATCCATGAAGACCTTCAAATCTTAGTGGACCTTGGACTCACCCGTTTGCAGGCGAAAGTCTATTTTACTCTACTTGAAACGGGGATAGCAAAGGTGAAAATTATTTCTCAAGTATCCAGAGTGTCCCGACCAGACGTATACCGAACACTCTACAAACTCCAAGAGTTAGGATTGATTGAAAAAGAGATTGCCAACCCCGTTAGGTTCAGAGCAATTCCAACAGAAATTGTAACTGAAATTTTGTTGGAACGCAAGAAAAAGAAATATGATGAACTGAAATCGAATACTAAAATTTTAGTCAGCAACTTGAAAAATAATTACAGAGTAAACTCTTTTCAAGCAGAATCTCAGTTTGTTGTTATTCCTTCAAAAGAAGCAATTATTAAAAATCTAAAAAAGGCCATTGATAGGACCCAAAAGAGTATAGCTGTTGTAACTTCCTCTAAGAGGTTTGTATGCGCTTGCTATTGCTTGTCTGGGTCTTTAGAAAAAGCATGGGAACGAAATGTAAAGGGTCGAGTAATAATAGAAAACCCAAAAAAACCCAAACAGAATTATTTGAAAAAATTTGGAGGAAGCCGTGGGCAGATATTCGCATTGTTTCCTCAGTCCCTCCAACTGTAATGACGATGTACGATAATAAAGAAGTGTTCATTTTCACTAAACCCGCTGCGGATTTGAAAGGTTCCCCTGCTCTATGGTCAAACGATCGCAGCATTATATGTCTAACACAACATTACTTTGAATTAATGTGGATCAACGCGCTTGGCTTCAAAAACATACAAAAATTATCCTAACCGTTTTTTCTCTCCGGTAAGCCTAGGTTGCTAGTTGCTACACGTTTCTTTGATCTAAAAAAGAATGGGTTAGGGCTTCTGTGAGTTCTCCAGTTCCTTAAGGAGTGGCTCAAGATTTTTCAGAGATAACAAAACTTGATCTAGCCTATTCTTTGTTGCCTCATCCTTCTTTTCCAGTTTCTTCATTTTGTCTTTCATTTCAAAGATTTCGTTTTTCATGCCCTGGTTCTCTGAAGCAAGACTGTTAACTAAGACCTGTAGCTGAGTGTTCTTCTGTTCAATGTCTTTCTTTAACTCGGTGTTTTTTTGTTCGATTGCTTTCTGTAAATCAACAACCTTCTGTGTGTCCGTGAAAACCAGAAGCACGGGTTCTCCCTTCAAATAGAACTTAGCCAAATCCTCTATCGAATATTTGCGGTAAACTTCTGTCAAATAGCCTTCATGGCCTATCAACGCTTCAACAATATCAACCGGAATAACTGTAGCAAGTCGGGTTCTGAAGAACTTACGCAAAACGTGAGGATGAAGTTTCTCCCTGTTTGTGCTTTTGTCTCTTCCATTCAATCCAGATTTATGTAAAGCATTTTTCCAAAGACAATATGCTGTCGAAGAGTTAAAAGGAAAAAGGCGCGGATCATCAGAGACTTTATTGTATAAGTGACTTTTCCCGATTGCAGCCCTCAAATAAGCTTCTCTGACTTTCAACCATTCTGTAACTGCTTCTTTTGCTTCAGAACTAAAGAAGGCGTGTCTGCTATTACCTGTCTTTGTGATTTCTCCCCTTATCTGAATCCGCGCTGGTTCTTCTTTCAGGTACAGGTCGTCAATGTTCGATTTGAGCAACTCCCCGATTCTCAGACCGCTAGATTCAAGAAATAGATAAAGGGCTTTCCCCTGAATAGGCATATGTAATAGAATCTTTTTAAATTCTGAAGTTGTTGGAATCCTGTCAAGAGTTAAGGCTCGTGATCCCTTTATTTTGCGGTTTGTCATTCTCCAAAACTTTAGGGACAGCTCAACCTCATTCTCGATAAGAAAGGTTTTGATGCTGCTTAGTTTAAGTCTGATTGTTAGGGGAGCTGAACCGTTTAGAGACTGTAAGAAATTTCGTACATCTTTCTCGTAGTCTCTTTCTGTGCTGAAATATTTTTCAGCCATTTCGTCTAAGTTCTCAGGGGTAGCCTCTTCGTAGATGGATTCAAAGAATAGTTTTATTGTGTTGGATAGGTTTCTTCTAGTTCCTATATTATTGTAGCTTTCCAGAAAAATTTTTACCTTAGACAACTCATATTCTTCCTATGGTAAATAAACAAAATGGAGATATAAATATTGTCCCAGTTAACTAATTTAATAACTATAAATTATGTGAAGCAACTTATTTTTCGTAAGAATCGGTAGAAGTGACAGCTAAATGAAGAGACTTGTTACCATGGGTAGAGGCGGCAGCGGAAAAACAACCTTTGTTGCGCTCATGACAAAATACTTCATCGAAAAAGGTGAAACGCCCATACTTCTTATCGACGCAGATCCGGATCAGAACCTGTCAGAGATGCTTGGAGTTGACCTCAAAGAAGAGGGAAGAAAAACTGTCTCCGAGTTGCTGGTTGAAACATTCTTGGAAGGCGGAGGCACCACGGTTGGGGTTCCCCCATCAAAGAGGATTGAAAGCAAAATCTGGGAACTTGGACTCTACGAAGGAGAAAACTTCGACTTCATGGCTATCGGAACAAAATTCATAGAAGGCTGTTACTGTCTTCCAAACAATGCCCTAAAGAACGCCTTAGAAGGGCTAACGAAATCCTACACGTATGTGCTTATTGATTCTCCGGGTGGACTGGAACACCTAAACAGGCGAATCGCATCTAAAGTCGACGACATATTCGACATCATTGACCCATCCCAGAAATCATTCCATCACGTAGAAAGAGCCTACAAAATAGCCAAGGAAGTACAAATAGAATTCAACAACTTCTACGTGGTCGGAGGCAACAGGGTACCAGAAGAACTGGAATCAGAAGTTGGAAAAAGAACAAAACTGGAATACTTGGGAAAAATCAGCTACGACAAAGAAGTAGAAAACTACGTTCTTTACGGGAAGCCCCTACTTGACATACCAGAAACATCACTCGCCTACAATTCAGTGAAGAAGATACTACAGAAGGCAGGATATTAGGCTCCTAATAACAGCTGATTGTTGAAAAACAGCTTTTTCGGAAAATTTGCTTCCATAATCCTCTGCTTTTTTTAAATGCTCAGCAAAGGAGCAGCGAAGATTTGACCACAAATTTTTGGTCAAGAAATCTTGACTAAAACATTTTTGTGTATCATTTGATTGGTCAAGAAACCTTTACAAAAAATCTTTTATTTTATGTTCACCAAATAATGAATTTTTGGAGAATCCAACATGAACAAATATGCATTAGCGCTGCCTTTAGTGATACTGTCAGTTTTCTGGGGTTACTTTGATTCAAGTCCAAAAATGGAGCACATTTATGTAATAGCCATTGTAACAGCGGTTTTTGTAGCAATAGCGGGATACTCGCTTTTTGTTAAACGTCTCCGGAAATGCAAACAAGGTGACACCATAGTAAGTAGGAAAACGATAAATGAATGAGAAAACACTACTTGCTCTAGCCACGCTCACTTTCTCCATAACAGTCTACAGACGAAGACTACATGGAAAGATAAGAAACAAAAAACGTATGAGCTGTAAATATAACCTGACAGAAAAAGATTAAAAAAATTCTGAAGAAAATATGTATGCGAGCAGGTTTGCTCTTCACGATTGTGGTGTGTCTTTTAATGGTAACTGCTGGATTACAGATTTGTCCGATTGGCAACTGCGAATCCTCTTCCAGTTTATTCGCTTAATATGCCTGAAGAATACATCAGCTACACAGTTTGCCATGTTAACGGAAGCTTATGGGCAAAAGTGGACGGAACATACACCATCTATAACGTGGGTATTGAAGGTCAAGACCAATCAGTTGGGATCGACAACATGTGGTTTACGTTTAGTGGCGATACACTACTGGTTTATCCTACGCCTCCAGGCACAACCAACATCTCTTTGAAAATTGATGAAACAGAACTTGAGTGGAGTAACTACACCCAAACAGTTCCTGATGCAACACATTACACTGCTATTGTTGACTGGCCCATGATATCTTGCATAATCCACCCTGTTTTAGACCAGTTTATACTGAAAATCCATTATGAACACCCCATTATGCGGGTAAATGGAAGCTACACGTTTCTGTATGACCTGAACATAAGCCCATACTTGTCGCCGTGGAGCAACAAATCCACTGCATACTTCAACATAAAGTTTGAAACAGACATCACAGACCTTCAAGCATGCACCATAGCAACTGATGGAACATTGAACCCAGTGGATTATACAGTCACAAAAGAGGAAACAACCACAGTGTCGCTTCAAGTAGTCTCCAAGTATTCGGAACCACTTCCCGGAGACCTACTGATATCATTCACAGAAAGTAAGGAGTCAGAACAGGCGAGCAGCGGTTTCTTAGGTTCAAGTTTACGGACAGATCATGGTTACGCACTTGTAGCAGTGACGTTGGTTGCAATAGTTACGATGATTGGTTACATGTTCTTTAAACACAAAAAGCGGAATGAAGGGAAATCAATTGGAGACAAGCTTTGAATATACCAGCCAGTTACAAACGTAGCATCATAAAACGAAAGTTCAGAAAAAGAATAAAACGAAGTCAGTGAATAACAAGAGGCATCGATGAGTCTTATGAAAGAGTGGCAGGTCACGCTTGGTGGAGCACTTGTTATGTTCGTAGCTGGAATTGGCATGTTTCTGTGGGCAAACAGCATAGAGATTCCAGCCACATTTCTTGGATACAATGAGTATATTCTAGTATCTAACCAGTATTTTTCAACATCCCAAGCAGGTGCACTCTTTACAGGGTTCGGCGGCGGATTATCAATTTGTACCCTCCTGATTTACCAATTTAACCTATTATCAAAAAAATAAAACTTAATGGTCATACTGCTGAATTTTCTAGGTTTTTGGTTTTTGATAAAATGGGTGAGTCGGTTAATTTGGGTTAATATAGAATGGATGGAATTCTCGATATATCTTCTTCTTCGATTGGTAACAAGGTTTGTAATTCTCTGAAATATTTTAGAACTGTGAATCCTTTTTCGGCTATTTCGTAGACGAGTCTTTCTTTTTTCAGGGTTTTTTCTTTTACTAGACTGTTTTTGATAAGAAAGACCAATTGTTCTTTCAGGACACTGCAATTAACGTTTGATTTATACATTATGTGTGTAAGTTTGAGTGGCCCTTTTTGGGCTAAGGTTCGGAGGATGTCTAGGTGCATTTCCAGTTTTGATCTTCGCATGTGATTGAGGCACCTTCTATTGCTTGTTTTGGATTTTTCCAATATGTCAAGTCGATTGTAGAAAGCTGTCACCATGTCGTCAATTAGTATTGACTGTAATTGGCTGTTTAATTGTTGCAAGTCGTTTTGGAATGTTTTCATCATATCTTTTTGGAGTCTCTGACGTTTTTCCATCAAAGCAGGTTTGGGCATTTTGTTTTTCTCCGAATCTGATTCTGAATAATTATTTTCTGTATTTAATTAACTTATGAATTGGAAATATTAATTAGTGATAGACTTTGTGTGCACTTTAAGAGATTGTGGATTTAGGTTTTCGGGCGACATCGCCATCGGGTAGTGAACAGCCCTTTCCGTAGAATCGTTTGGGTTTGGGTTTGGGGTTAAAATTTAACCCAATACCAGTATCCTATATATACAGCCGTACATAATATTAATGTGTGGAATTCTCTTAGTGAAAATCGACATAATTCTGTCTTTTATTTTGAGTGTTCTTAGAAAAATTATGATGAAAGCAGGAGGGATTTAATATTTGACTATATTTGGGATTGAATCTAAAATGCGTCAACGAATTATTCGAAAATTCGAGAAGGTAGGAGCTATTTCAAAGAATACTGCTGTAAAGTTTAATGCAACTAACCTAGATTTGCAGGAACAGTATTGGCTGCCCTATTTTGGTGGAAGCTTTATAGCTAGCATAAAGAAAACTGATGGTCAGTCGTATTACTTCAAGGGATAAACTGCCAGAATCAAATAGTATAAACTATAATTTTTCCCGCTTAAGATATGCAACAGTAAACAATGGTCCAGTCTCTAGGCGAATATTTTGAACCCCCACCAATTCCCAACCCTCGTCCCCCAATACGTTCAATTCTTTTTGTAAATTTTGGATAATGCTTTTTTCTTTTCATGTCGACTAACATGAACCTTTGTTTTCAACCCAAGCACAATATACTCTCTTTTAACCAAAATCAAAGTTTACATACAATATTATCAATCATAAATCAATCAAAAAACCATCTATATTTGAAATTGTGTTTAATTAATCGCCCAAATTGTTTGGGTTTGGGGATAAAATTTAACCCTGAAAAAAGTGGGACCATGTAGAGTATGTTAGCTTACGGATAGCTACATAGATAACAATTGATAACAAGAACAGTGTAAGGCTTCCATAACCTTCCAGAAAGTTTATTTTCTCTACGAAGAGTTTATAGACATGGATTTCACCAACAAGCTGAAAATTAGAACAGAAAAATAAAGCTAATTTACCAGCTAGAAAAGAAGCTGGAATCCAAACAAAAAAGGCATGTTTAATCAAAAACTCTTACGTATAATTACGTAAAAAATAGAAGGTTTAGGTTAGAAGACACACAAACATCTAACCAGTAAGCCACGAGAAAGTTTAAACATTTATTGTATTACATCCCGTAAGGTGAACGGTTTGGAAGCTTCGGAAGCCTCAAAAAACGCGCTACAAAACGTTCTTGAAGCCAGCAGCGGCGAACAGATACTAATAGTCTGCGATGAAACAAAAACTGAAGTTGGAGAAGCCTTCGCACATGGTGCTTTAGCTCTTGGATTATGGACAAGACTAGTAATTCTCGAAAAACAAGAAGACCCGCGAACAGAAATTCCGGAACAGCTCCAGAAGGTTTTAGCCCAGAAACCAGACATTTACATTAATCTGCTACGGGGTAACCGCGAAGAGACGCCATTCAGAATAAAGCTCATAAAAACGGAAACGCACAACCACAAATCGCGTCTGGGGCACTGCCCCGGAGTAACATTAGACATGCTCACTGAAGGCGCCTTAGCTTTAGCACCAGAAGAGCATAAGAGCATGCAAGGTCACGCGGATAGGCTCATGCATGAGCTAGAAGATACAGTAACGGTGGAGATTCGTAATCCTGCGGGAACAAACTTGACGTTGCTCACACATGACCGGAAATTCTTCACTGACACAAAGCTGGACTGGAAATCAATGAAATGGATGAACCTTCCCACGGGCGAAGTTATTGTTGCGCCGGTTGAGGATTCGTTGAATGGAAAACTTGTGTGCGACAGGGCGATTGGCGGAATTGGCAAACTAAGAAAACCCGTGGAAGTGACAACAAAAAATGGCAGAGTGGAGAACGTGTCCTCGCAAGACAAAGATCACCTGCGCAGAGTCAAAGAAACGTTTGCGACTGATGACTGGTCAGATGTTGTGGGAGAGTTCGCCTTCGGAATCAACCCTAAAGCAAGGTTTGTAGGCGAGTTTCTTGAGGCAGAGAAAATATGGGGAACAGTTCATGTTGCTTTTGGGGCTAACACGGATATGCCTGGAGGCAAAAACCAGTCAAAGAATCACATGGACATACTTATCTCCAATCCCACAGTAAAGGTAACCAAAGAAAATGGAGAAACAGTTACGATACTAAAGAAAGGGCGTTTCCAAGCATAAACGACAAATTAGATGATTTATTCGGGGTAGGTTCCAGCCGTTTCGAATGCTATGAAACCACAGGTTTCGGTTGCATGATTCCGTTCAGAATTCTGTTCTTGATCTTCGTCAACCATTAAACCTGCTTGTGTCTGACTTACAGAATAATTTACAACCCAGCCTCCGTCTCCTCCATCAATCTCCAGTTGTGTTGAAATAAAAACAGATGGGGCGTTGTCAAAGCTCTGCGAAAAAGCTGTGTTGTATGGTGGCGAGTTACCAAAGCCTCTTATCGAATCTGTTGTTTGTTTTGCATCATATTTTATTTCTGATAACTCGCTGTAGCCCTCTTCTATGATGATGTAACTGACGGTTTCGGCGTCGTGAGAATCTGCTGCTTCAGCGCCGTTCAACGCTATTCTGAAGCCATCATCACCTGAACGTGGAGGATTCGTTCTGCTGGTTTCCCTAGAAAGGTAGGTTGTTATCCATGAAGGATTGTTGTAACTCATAACTTGATGAAAAACAAGGATGTTTCCGGAGTAATCTTGCCCAAAAGTTCTCGTATCGTAATCCCAATTATTGTTTTCACCAAGTGCCTGTAACGTACTTTCTCGCCTCCAACTTTATGGGAGAATCCCAAACTCCCTCCTCTGCAATCAAATAGTGGACAACAGTATCGGGGCAAACGTCCGAAGATGGATTCTGAACCCTAACGCTAAAGCTGGAGTCTGTAACATCTGCTACTCGAACGGTTCTCGGTACTCCGGAAGTATACTCGGGTGCGCAAACGATTACTGGACTAAAATAATTATTCTGCAGGTTCACCTGAGTGAACTCGTCATTTACTGTTATGGTTCCCCATTCCATGCTGAAAGTTACCGAACTTCGGCGCTTTTGCTAAGAAAACAAATCTGTGTCCACGGTCAGTGATGACGCTGAATTGATGTCTGGCATTTCCCACAAAGGAGTCAGAAACTTGTATTGTAGCAGTTCCACCTGCATCAACGGTGGAAGTTCCTGACACGAAAGTGTAATCTGCCGCAGTATTGCCATCCAATTGAACTGTTGATATCGGGACTTTGCTGGTTCCGGTGTTTATCAATGTGATGTTCGCGTGTGAAGCGTCGGGTGCCCAAATGCAACTGGTAATCCAGATTTCCTCGGTTTGCATAAAATTGAAGCTTATTGACCCCATCCATGAGGTGGCAGCTATAGCTACTACTGTTGTAACGGCGATTAGGATTATGGCTGAGATAACAGGGCTCAACGCCTTTTTGTCTTGGAGAATCATTAAGGGATAGCAGATAAAAACTTGATATAAAAATTATGAACTAGAAAATAATATCAAAAATCACGATTTTCGGTAAAAAAAAGTCGATTTGGGAATTGATGTCCTGCGTCAAGTCTTCTCGCGTTCATCGAATGATTCTGCAAGCAGTTTTGCAAACGTTTCACAGGAGTCTTTGTTAATCAGCTTGTTGCGAACTAAATCTTGAAGCATCATGTAGAAGTTCTCTTTGTTCAATACCCCCGTTTGCATTAACTCATTCAGCGTTTCCACATCTTTATCTCGCACAGTATCCTCCTTTCTTGCAAGGTAAAGCACAACAGATACAAGAACGGTTACCAGAGCGGCTAGAGGCAGAATTAGGAAAAGGAATTCATTAAAATCAATGGTCATTAAGAAAGCAGCAAGCAATAAACCGTTTATGAATTCTAACGTAACTCCATAGGCATATTCTGGATGCTCACAGCCGTCCTAAACATTTAATGGTCTTTAAAGAAGAAGCAAATGAAAACGAAAAAGAGATACAGTAAAACATCATAAACAAGTGTGTAACCAAACAAAATACAGAAGCAACAAGAAAAAAGGACAGGTGATGAACAATGAAGTATTTACTTATTGTTGGAGACGGAATGGCAGACTATCCGGTTCCAGAACTAGACAATAAGACGCCACTCCAAGCTGCCAACAAGCCAAACATGGACATGATCGCAGCCAAAGGACGAAACGGACTCCTCAAAACAGTTCCAGAGGGGTTGACCCCTGGTTCAGGCACCGCAATCCTTTCAGTTCTCGGTTACGACCCCACAATATATTACACTGGAAGAGGACCATTCGAAGCCGCTTCTAGAAACATTAAGCTAGATGAAAATGATGTAGCGTACAGATGCAACCTCATCACAGAAAAGGATGGAATATTGGTTGATTATTCTGCTGATCATATAACAAACAGCGAATCTGCTGAATTAATAGATTCGGTGAAAGAGAACCTAGAAAATCGGGGTGAAGTTGAATTCTTTGCCGGTTTAGGCTACAGGCATTTCCTAATCTTAAGAAACTACTTGCACAAAGAAATTGTTGAGTGTACGCCACCCCACGATGCTAGGGGAGTTGAAATCTCAAAGGTTTTGCCACAATCCAAAACTGAAGAAACAAAGAGCACTGTTGACTTGCTGAATAGGCTGATTCTTGATTCCAAGAAGGTTCTGGAAAAGCACCCTGTCAATGTTTCGAGAAAAAAGTCGGGCAAAAGACCGGGAAACATGATTTGGCCTTGGGGTGGCGGCAGAAAACCAGTTATGCCCACATTCAAAGAAAAGTATGGGGTAGATGCAGCGGTTATCTCTGCTGTTGACTTGGTTAAAGGAATAGGAGTTTACGCTGGAATGAAAATTGTTGATGTACTTGGTGCCACGGGCTTGTATGATACGAACTATGAAGGCAAGGCAGAATATGCGCTCAAGGCTCTTGAAAACAGCGACATGGTTTTTGTTCACGTTGAGGCGCCGGATGAGGCAGGACATTGTCGAGATTACGAGCTGAAGGTGAAAACTATAGAGGACTTGGATAAGCGACTTCTTGGAAGGTTACTGGATGGACAAAAGGAAGAGTGGGTTATTGCGGTTTTGCCTGATCACCCGACACCAATCAAGATTGGCACGCATACAAAAGACCCTGTGCCATTCGCAATTTACGCTCCAATTGTTAAAGGGGATGGAGTGAAACAGTTTGATGAAGACTCTGCCAATAAGGGCGAGATTGGTTTGATAGAGGGAGAAGCGTTTATGTCACTTTTTCTCGGAAAAGCAGCCGCCAAGTAATTTGTTGAGTTAGAGGGATAGAGCAGCTAACAGAATGCCAGTCTCGTTTACTCAATGTACCTTGACAGCACCTTAGAGACGGACTTCACGGTTGCCTGCAAGCCCTTAACGGCGATAATCATCTCGTTTTTTGTTTTCGCAGACACCTTCTTCTGCTTCAGCAAATCCACAATTTTAGCAGTTTCCACAAAAATTTGATACTGATGAGAATCTATTTGCTCAGCCCAGTGTTTGAAGGCATTCCTGAACTCCATGTTCTCTGAATCACTCATTGCCACAGCACCGTTCTCAACGTAGAACCTACAGCCTAATTAAACAATCGTGACCAAAAACAGGTTTTCCTAGGCACTGAAGTTGAGTGCTAACCAAGTTATTCAATGACTTTCTGTCATGTTTAACCAACTTTTTTAACATGTTAGGACACCAGAAACAAAGAAATCCCAGCCAGAACACCAATGTTTATCTTTCTTGGTTTTCCAGAAAAAAGGCTGTTTTCAACAATGAACCTCTATTAGTCTCCTAATATGAATGCTGGTTGCTTGTTTTGGATAGTTTATTTCTGTAGATTGCGAGCACTAGAGTCGCTGTTAGGAACAATGGTAGAATAATCCATGATGGAAACTCTGGAATAATGCCATTTTCATCCGTTTTTACTAACCAAAAATCAGAAGGACCAGCATAAGAAGAAATTGTGTAACCAGCTATACGTATCCCCTATCAGAAGTCTCAACCAATGAAAAAGCTTGTTCATCCCCTGCTCCCCCATATGTCTGATTCCAAACAATATTACCATACGCATCAGTCTTAACCAACCAAGCATTCATGTTGTATTAATCATCAAGGAAACCATATGTGACTCCAGCTAATGCGTATCCTCCATCCGACGTCGCAACCAACGAGTAAGCCTTTTCATCCCCTGCTCCTCCGTATGTCTGACTCCACTCCATATTTCCTGACCCATCAGTTTTAACCAACCAAAAATCAGACCCTCTAGCACCAAAAGATTCTGTATCGCCTGCTATGGCAAATCCTCCATCAGACGTCTCAACCAACGATCTAGCACTTTCAGTGCCCTTCTCCTCCATACGTTTGGTTTCACTCCATGTTCCCATTTGCATCGGTCTTAACCAACCAAAAATCGCTGCCACCAGCACCAAAAGAACCTGTGCCTCCAACTATGACATATCCGCCATCAGACGTCTTAACCAACGAGTAAGCCAGTTCCATTCCACTTCCATAAGTTTGGTTCCACATCATCGAGGATGCCCCAACCGAATTAATTAAAGGGAAACTAACTAAAACAAAAAGAGCTGTGCTTAAAAGAAACAACGTTTTACATGCAGTCATTCTCTTCATCAACATGTTTTAATTATTTTTAATTAAGTGTTTTGTCAAGAAACTTTGACCAAACAAATGATACATGTAGAACGGCTTAGTCAATGTTTCGTGACTACAAACACATAGACTGTATCGTGGTTCAGGTTTTCTTTAAAATAAAAAAGGTGCCGTTTGTTCAAGATTAAATGGGGCGGTTTAGTTGCGTTATTATTTATAAATCGTAACTGTAATAGAGAAGATTCAACATACAAACGTAAACACACCTGTAGAGTGAGCAAAATATGAGGATAATCTTGGTGGGATGGGGAGTAGTCGGACAGAGCTTAGCCCAAATCTTCATACGCCGAAAAAATGAGCTGGCCAAAAAGTACGGCTTCCGCCCCAGAATCGTAGCCATAGTTGACAAGAAAGGAGCAGCCATAAACCCGAAGGGGCTAGATTTAGAGCAGATGTTGTCCCTGAAAAAAGAGAAAGGAACAGTATCAGCAAGCAGCCAACATGGACGTCCCGGCATGTCAGCGTTAGATGTGTTAGAGTCTGTTGAGGCTGAAGCCATGGTTGAAGTGTCACCCACCAACATCGAAGACGGCGAACCCGCTTTATCCTACATCAAAACAGCATTCAAAACAGGAAAACATGTAGTCACAACAAACAAGGGACCATTAGCCTTGGCGCTGCCAGCATTAACAGAGTTGGCTGACTACAACAACGTTTACTTGCGATTCAGCGGAACAGTGGGTGCAGGAACTCCTGTTCTTGAATTCGCCAAGAAATGCCTCCAAGGCGACAGGATAGTTGCTATAAGAGGAATATTGAATGGAACCACAAACTATATTCTTTCAGAGATGGATGAGAAGCACATCACATTCGATGAAGCCCTTGAAGCTGCCCAAAAGCTTGGATACGCCGAGGCTGACCCCACCATGGACGTTGACGGCTATGATGCAGCCGCCAAACTGGTCATAATGGCAAACTGGATAATGGACAAGAAAGTCACTCTCAAAGACGTGAAAGTCAAGGGCATCCGCGACGTATCATCGCAAATCATAGAGGATGCAGCAAAAAAAGGCTCCACAATAAAACTCATAGGCTCCATCAGAGAAACCCTAAAAGTGGAACCCACACAAATATCAAAGCATGATCCCCTAGCTGTGGACGGAGCCCTCAACGCCGTAACCTTCGTTTCAGAATCTGCGGGTGAACAGACCATTATTGGGCTGGGGGCAGGTGGAATAGAAACCGCCAGCGCAGTATTGCGGGATCTACTGGACATAAAACAGAACATATCAACTAAGATGATGTCATAAAGTGAGGAAGAAGACTTGAAGAAGATAGTGATGAAGTTCGGAGGCACCTCTGTAGCGAATGGCAAAAAAATTCGCCACGTAGCCAACCTCATAGCAGACAACAGGAATGAAGATTTTGAGGTTGTTGCCGTAGTTTCAGCCTTGGAAGGAGTTACAAACCAGCTTATCCAAGCGGCAGAGGAAGCAAAAAAAGGAAACCACGAATACATTCACAAGTTCAAACAGGAAATACTTGAAAGACACTTGACTACAGCCAAAGAAGCCATTGAAGATAAACAGTTAGAGGCAGAGACTAAACAGGTTCTTGTGTCGAGGGTAGACGAGCTTGAGCGGGTCCTGAAAGGAATTGTGTACGTTAACGAGCTAAGCCCAAAATCTAAGGATAATGTTATTTCTTTTGGGGAAAGATTGTCTGCGCCCATCGTCAGCGGAGCCCTCAAAAACCTTGGACTTTTATCGGTGCATCTTACTGGAGGAGAAGCAGGAATAGTGACAGACTCCAATTTTGGGGAAGCTGGTCTTCTCATGAACTTTACAAGATTTCAACTCAAAAAGAACCTTGAGCCTCTGCTGAAGAAAGGAACAGTTCCGGTATTAACTGGTTTTATTGCGGCAACTCAGGACGGAGAAACCACAACATTGGGTAGAGGAGGCTCAGACTACACCGCCACGATTGTGGGAGCCGCATTAGATGCTGACGAAGTTTGGATATGGACCGACGTTGATGGGTTGATGACTTCTGACCCCAAAATTGTTCCCCAAGCGAAAACGATTCCTGAACTGTCATTCCAAGAAGCAACAGAATTAACGATCTTCGGAGCCAAGGCTATGCATCCCCGAGCGTTGGAGCCAGCCCGAAAAGAGGGAATACCCGTTAGAATCAGAAACGTTTTCAGCCCAGACAATCCCGGAACCCTAATAGTGAAAGCCCAAAAAGTCAAGACAAAAGATGGCGTGAAAGCCGTAACCATAGTCAAGAACGTTGCAGTGATAACTGTCAGCGGAGCTGACATGGTTGGCGCGCCCGGAACAGCCGCAAAAGTTTTCGAGATACTTGGAAAAGAAAACATCAACATCTTGATGATCTCTCAGAGCGTCTCAGAGGCAAACATTTCATTAGTAATTCAACGAAATATGCTGGAGAAGGCAGTTAACACGCTGGAGATAGCTCTGTTGGGCAGGGACTTTATTCGCGAAATCATGTCTGAAGACGACGTGTGTGTAGTTGCGGTTTTGGGGGCGGGAATGAAAGGAATCCCTGGAGTAGCTTCAAGGATATTTTCAGCCGTAGCGCGGGAAGGAATAAACGTTCGCATGATCGCTCAGGGCTCATCTGAACTTAATGTCTCGTTTATAGTCAAAGAAAAGAATGGAGAAAAGACTGTTCGTGCAATTCACAAAGAATTCAAGTTAAGCACAAAATAAACTGGAAGTCACTCTCCGTTTCTAGGGTCGTTGTGCATCAGCGCTAAAGGGTAAGGTTTTAAACGTTCATGCTAGACGATGTAGTATGTGATGAGGGACACCATTCTGAGCTCTCGTGATGATGAGATGGAGCGACTCTGAAACAGCTTTACAGTTCTTGCCTGAAGGCAAGGACTACTGGACGCTTGAATCTGGCACAGCGTTACGGCACCAGAAAAGCGGATGAAAGCAAAAGCAAACCAAAAACGACCAAAACATTCTGAAACAAATAGTGGCATCTTCGAAACATGCAACAGAATTGTTCAACCAGTTCACAAGAAGAAAATAATCTTTAATAACAACTACAATGATGATAAACATAAAACTTTAAGAATAACAGTTTAGACTAACATTGAAGGAAATCGATCACAATGACTAGACACCACGGCATGACAAAAAAGACCGCCAAAAAGAAGCAGAGGAGAACAAAGAAGAAGAGACAACGAAGACGGAAGAAATCAAAGTAAGCCTACGAACGGTCAACAGACATTAGTTTTTGTTAAATTAAGGCTTAATTGCTAAAGAAAAAGATGCACTTTTTTAGAACACTAGCCACTGTTCTAAAGCGCAAAACAATTTTTGTAAAAAAGAGAGAATGATTACTCGAGGGTGGCGTGAAGTTTTCTCAGCTCATCCTCGCTTTTTCCAAGACGATGCATAAGCTCAACAACCATGCTGTCGAGAAAAACCATGCAGTTGTTTTCGAAGATGGAACCCAAAGGAGACAAAGTTTCGCTTTCGCCCAGAATCTGCCTAACCAGATAATCTTCTTCTTTGGGCCAGCCAAGTTTTGTTCGACCGCCGATTGGCACAATGTGGTCAGCGAGGTTGCCTAATGGAGATTCGGGATAAGAGGTAACAGCAACAACCTGTGCGCCAATCTCTTTAGCTGTTGAGCTTGCAGTCAACGTTATTTTTGTTGTTCCTGAACCGGAAATTGCTATAATCAGGTCATCTTTTCCAGCGGCGGGCGTAATTGTTTCGCCTAGGAAGTAGACGGTTAATCCCATGTTCATGAGTCTTAGGGCAAAGGCGCGTCCAACAAAGCCGCTTCGTCCTTGACCGACAACAAATATTTTCTTGTTTTTAGAATCCAAAATGGATTGGACGAATTTTTCTACCTTCTCCAAGTCAAGCTCAGTCATTGCCTTTCGGGCACCAGACAGAATCTCTTCAGATGCAGCCATCAACCATTTCAAGGGCTTTCACAACGGAGGGGAATCTATATTGTATGTTAAAAGTCTTTTCTAACATTTCGTGAAAAGATCTGGACAAACCAATTTCACCATAAACTTGAGGCTCAAAGAGAGATTCAAAGGGAAAGTAACGTAGTCAAGGATGGAATAGAAACATATAGCCAAACGTAAACCGCAAGAAGCAGCATCAGAACAGAAATCAGGACAAGGATATAGTCTGCCCTCCTTAGTTTGAGTTCATAGAGGTTTGTACGTTTTTCGCTGGCGCCCCAAGCCCTTGACTCCATGGACTCCGCTAACTCTAAGCTTCTTCTAATAGCGTTAACAATCAGCGGAATAAGGATGGGAATGTAGTTTCTGACTCGTTTAAGCAAGTTTCCACGCTCCAACTCCAATCCCCTAGCCTTCTGGGCATCCATTATGGTCTGTGCCTCGTCAGCTAATACGGGTACAAAACGAACCGCAGTGGTGAAGGCGAAACAAAATTCGTATGGTATGCGACTCTGTTGCAGCGCCAAGCCCAGATGGTCAGGCGAAGTTGTTAGAAAGAATACTGAGAAGGACGCGATTAGAACAACGAAACGTAAAGTCATGGCTGCAGCCCGCTCTAGAAGAACCAAGTATTCCACGAGTGTATCAACAGGCGGAGTTATTCCCTGAAATGAGGTGGGATAAAAGTATCCGAAGATAAAGTTTGTTGCGAAGATGAAGATGGCTAAGAATGCGGCGCCTCTTAAGGAACGCAACCATTGTCTGTTAACTTTTGCCATAAAAACAAAGGGCAAGGGTATGCAGAACAGGACAGTCAGTGCTAGCAGTTTGGTGAATAGAATTGCCATCACGAACAAGACGGATACGAAGAAAAACTTGATTCTTGGATCTAGATCATGGATTACAGAAGAAACTTTCCTGAACTTGAAGCCTTCAAAGACGCTCATGACCTTTTCCTCAGCCGATTTAGTAGAATCGTGGTGGCTTCATGAACGTCTATAACGTCCGTTGGCAGCCCCAGATCAGCCAGTTCCAGAAAAATCTGCGTTATCTGAGGAGGCACAATCGAAGCCTGCGCCAATACCTTGGGGTTTGTCAAAATTTTTTTCGCTGTGCCGTCAACCACAATTTTTCCTTGGCTCATCAGTATTACGCGAGGGTTACATTCAGCCACAAACTCCACATCATGAGTAACGACAATAACAGTCTTTTTCTGGGCGTTTAGTTGCAGAATAAATTGCTGCAGTTTCTCCTTTTGCTGATGATCCTGACCTATAGTTGGTTCGTCTAGAATTATTACCTGAGGGTCCCAAGCAAGTATAGAAGCTAAAGCAACCCGTTTTCTTTCTCCGCCGCTGAGCATAAAAGGGGACGTCTTCCGATACTGAGTTATATCTAAAAGGTTCAGAGCCCAATCAACCTGTTTTTCTATTACTGCTTTTTCGAAACCAAAGTTTCGAAGGGCAAACGTAATCTCTTGTTCCACGGTCTCACTGAATAGTTGATGATCTGGATTCTGAAACACGAAACCAACGTTTCGAGCTAGTTGGGCTACGCTTACATCGCGGGTGCTTACGCCGTCAACTAGGACTTCGCCCTTGGTTGGTTTCAAAAGCCCGTTAAAGTGTTTTACCAGAGTAGTTTTTCCAGCCCCGTTTTGCCCCATGACAGCCAAGAACTCTCCATCATTAACGGTGAGGCTAATTCCCTTCAGGGCTTCGAGACCAGTAGGATATGTGTAATATAGATCTTTGACTTCAATCATTTTTCAGGAGCTCCCGTAAGAGATCTGCTGTCTCTTCGGTGGTCACTGGAACAGCTTTTAGGCGTATTCCATGTTTTTTGAGATGCTGATACAGTTTTGTTGCTTTTGGGATACCAACACCAATCAGACGGGCTTCTTCGGAGGTGAAGATTTCTCTAGGACTACCTGTTAAAGCAATCTTGCCTTTATTCATGATAATAACGTGATTGGCGTACTTTGCGGCTAGGTCAAGCCGATGTTCAACTAGAATAATTGTGATTCCCAGTTTTTTGTTTAATTCGTTGATTACCTCGAATATTTTTTCGGCTCCTACCGGATCAAGAAAAGAGGTTGGTTCATCGAGTACCATGATGTCAGGTTGCATAGCTAGCACAGAGGCTATTGCGACCCTTTGCTGCTGTCCACCTGAAAGCTCATGGGGAGGTCTTTCGCTAAGCTCAATTATGCCTGCCATTTGGAGGGCCCAATCAACCCGTTTTCTCATTTCGTCCCGGGGCATGGCAAAGTTTTCTAGACCAAAGGCCACGTCCTTTTCAACCGACAAGGCGAAGAGCTGATTCTCTGGGTTCTGGAAAACAAGGCCTACATGACGGGCGATTTTATGTATTTGGTGATCAACTACATTGAGACCGGCGACCTCAATTTTTCCTTCTAGATTTCCGTTGTAGAAATGGGGTATGAGACCGTTGAAGCATCGACAAAGGGTTGTTTTTCCGCAGCCGCTGGGGCCTGTTAAGATAACAAAATCCCCTTTGTTTATGGTTACGGATACCTCTTCGATGGATGGCTTTGTTACACCAGGGTATGTGTAGGTTAGGTCTATGGTCTCAATTACAGACAATGTTTTGTCCGCCAGCCTATTGCAATTTTTTCATTTCATTTAAGAGTAGCTACTCAAAAAAGTGTTAGCATATCTTCTTTTTTAGTAGTTTCGCACAAAAATTGAGACAAGTATCTACATCTCCAGCACCATTCGCCCCAGCCGAAACCGAGTGCCCTCCACCCATACCCCCAAGAAAATCGCCTAAAGGCTTTGCCAAATCGCGGCCCAGGTGGATATCAGTTTCCGTGTAGAATTCGCGAGAAGCTCTGAAACTGACCTGAATTTTGTTCTCTTTTTTGCCAGCGACAATGGCAACGTGTGCTCCCAATGCGATGAGTCCTCGGGACGCCGAGGCTTGATATGCGTTAACATGAGAAAGGGCGATTAGCCAATCATTCATTCGTAAGAGATTCACTCTATTAGCAGCCTTCAGCCGTGCTATACGCTCCGAATAATCCATTGGCAACGAGAGAATAGGAAGGATTTCTTGGGCGTTTACCCCTGCGTCTACAAGATCAGCCACAACTTTGAGGGCGTCAGAAGTAGCTATAACGAAATGTCTTGTATCAAAGGCTATTCCAAGAAAGAGCGCTTTTGCTTCGTCTGGAGATGGTTTGAGTTCTGCCTCCTTGAAGAGACGATAAACGACCTCACATGTAGATGAAATCGTTTCGTCTGCCACAGAGAGAGTTGTTATGCGCTCGGTTTCTGGGTGGCTTGCATGATGGTCGATTACAACTAGGGGGCGGTCAGGTTTGATTCTCTCGCTCCATTCATCCAATTGTTGGATAGTGTTTGTGTCCAATAAAACAAGTATGTCAGCTTCTTCGATGCGAGGCTGGTCCGTAAGTTCTATGGGTAGAACATTTATCATGGATTTGGAGAGCTTGCTGGGTCCAGAAGCCGCCGCAATCTCGGTTTCTAAGCGGGGTTTCAGACGTTTTAGTAGTCCTTTGAAGGCGAAGGCGGCGCCTATGGCATCTGGGTCTGCGTTGTGGTGACATAAAAGAACGACTAGCTTAGCGTCAAGCTTGTCTATTAGTGCTAATATTTTTTGGATTTGCACTCGAGTTCCCTCAAGTATTCTTCAATGTGAACGAAGGCTTGTTTTGTTGCTTCTTTTGTTAACGATTCGACATCAAAGTCTTTCATGAGAGGAGATAAAACAACTGTTACATCAACGTTTACGGTTACGGGTTTTGTTCCTTCGGCGTCCACTGCAACATCAAGGGTAACTATTCGGCTAGTGGATACTTTGGATAGGACGTATTCTCTGGCAGCCTGTTCCGCCAGTTCACATAGTTCTTCGACTTGTTCAAGAGCGAGTTCGGGGATGCCATTCTCTGCCAAATGGTTTTCATCCTAAGAAGGAGATGATACTGGGCGCAGGTCCCGCTGCAGCTTCTCCTGTAGGTCCTTCACTTGGGTTTGAAGGCGTCCCTCCTGTTTGGCTAGAACGTCAACCCTCAGCTTCAAGAGTTCTTTACGTTCTGTCAATTCTGTTGTAACATTGTCTTTTTTTGACTTGACAAGAAGTGCACCAATGGATTTGTAAATCACTGCGGTTTCAGCTAGTTTCTCTAACTCGTTTACTGCCCGTTCAACCTCGGTGAGTTGCAGTTCAAGCTGCTGTTTCTGAGCCATTACTCCCTGTAGTGTCTGTTGTAACTGCTGAAGCCTGAGCAACCGTTGCTGAATCTGGGGTGGAAGTCTCGAAATATCTTCGCTCATCTTATACTCCTCAAACCTTTGTCTCTGAATTCCTTCAGCTTAAATAACTTGGCGTATATTAAGCGTTTTCACTGTAATCAGTGGGAGTAGTCAAGATGCGACTAGAACTATTCTGTTAAATTTTGGAGATTCATTGCCACGCCAATCAGCCGCAAATAAGAATTCATAGCGGCTCTCAACGCAGAAGTGTCACTTGCCCTAAAATCTAAAACCAAACTTAGCCCCTCAGCATTCATGCGAACGTCAGAACGGGAAGTAGTTGAACATTCAGTTTCGGGTCTCAAAGCATCCAAAACTACCTTCAACTGTTTTTGTGATGAAAAATTTAGGCGAACTACAGCTTGAGCATTCATGATGGAACTTCCCAAATCAGCTTTGACAGGGTGAGTCTAGGTCCTATTTCAACCATTTGTTGAAGTATCATAAACGTGATTTGAAGGTGCCGTGAAGAGTCAAACGAAAAATGCATCGAAGCACGATAACTCTCAGCGGCTTCATCCAAGGACAGGACAGGCAAACCGAAGAACTTTGATAGATGTCCAGCGATTCTTTCTAGTTCAGGAGAAGCTGCAGGCTCCACCGTAATCACAGACGCGTGGACACGTCTTGTTCCTTCCTTGAGTTCTCTTCGAAGATGAATCCTAGACAGCAACATTACAGGAGGAACAGGCTTTAATCCAGTTGAAAGCTGAAAAAGATTGATTTTTCCGGGTCCACCATGCCACCGATCAACCACGATTATGTGGTCTGCCTCAACTCCAATCGCCTTCTCGGCTATGCCATCTAGGCTCATCTTTCCACGATTAACACGCACAACATCAGGAATAGAATTAGCTAAATCACGACAGAATGTTCGTATCCTTCCAGTTGGTCTCCGAGAGGTAGTCAACAATATCAACTTTAGCCAACCTCACCGAAAAAAGGTGACCAAGAAGGCTTTCGCCTTACTGGCTTTATCAGGCTTCCGAAGAGGACAAACTCTTCACTTGACGCTTCGCCACAACACCAAGCTTCGTAACAGGGGTATAGGCACCACCAGCAAAGGTCACACTGCATTTTCTGCAGTTCCAGACACCCACACTCACTCGTTTGACCGCCTCAGCGCCGCATTGTGGACACTTGTGGGTTCGTCTGGCTTCTGTGACTACTTTTATGTAACGTTTCCTGAGTGTTACGCCGTAACGAGCCCCAAACCCTCTAGTCATAGCAACTTTTTTTGTTTTTCTTCCCATCAGCTTTTAACCACGAATTTTCTTAATTCTGCAGTCTTTTCTAGTGCAATCTTAGTGGCTTCAGATATCTCTTCTCTGGTGAAGTAGCCAGAACCGCCGCCCTTCTGTACGGCACAGATGTTTCCGTCCTTCTTCATAGTTATCGTCAATCTTGCATCCATAACCTGTTCCTCCTCAAGATTAGCGTCCAATATGAGCTTATTGCCTATCTTGGCGAAAGTAACGGCTATCGGATAGTTACTAATCGAAAGGGGAGTATAACCCGGCTTTTTCACAATCTTTCCTTCTTCGTCTACAGTATACTTGAACATCTTGGCGTTAATCAGAGCCGCTAAGGCTGCCAGAGCTGAAGCATCTATGAGATTTCCGTCATGGTTGAGAACATAAACATCAATGAAAACTACGAACACCGTTTTACCAGACTCGACACAAAGCTTCGTCAAGTCGATAGCGTTAGACTCCCGTATGCCTCTATCCACGACCCTAGCCAACTCCACTGCTTGCGCTCCAGGTGGACCAGGTTCAAAAGATGGAGATGCAAGGGGCACAAGTTCAGCGTTAACAGTAAGAACACCCTTGTCAGGCACATCTGCAAATGGCTTCCCAGTTCCGATTTTCACGCCCACTAGAACTTCAGTTTTGCCTAAACGCAGCCGAGCAGAGCCTTCGGCTTTTTCGATCACTCCTGACTCTATTTGGATTTCTCGGTATTCTGTTGGTCCTCGTCCGTCGGTTCTTTTTCCGTTCGCGACAAGTTCAGTGATTCGTTTTTTCTTGATATTCACAACAATTGATGACGTCATTCTTACTTAGCCTCCGCAGCAGAAACATATTTCGATTTTAACGCTTCCCTCTGAAGTTCGTACAGTTTTTTGCAGCCACCCAAAGCCATATCAACTGCAGCATTAAACTCGTCAACAGATAGATTGCCATCCATCTGCAACAAAGTTATGGCATTCAAGTTAGGCATAAGGGCTACAGGCACATCAGCTTCGCCGACCTTATCTTCTGTATCCATAAGATCAAGGACTATTTTCCCGCCAACTTTGCCAGCCGCGCAAGCGGCAACTAAGTCGCGCATGGGAATTCCGGCGTCTGCCAATGCAAGAGCAGCCGCAGTGATGCCTGCGCATCTTGTTCCCCCGTCTGCTTGTAAAATCTCGATAAATACTTGAATTGATGTTCGGGGATAGTATTCGAGAAAAACTGCGGGTTCTAGAGATTCCCGAATAACCTTGGAGAGTTCAACATCTCTTCTTGAAGGCGCCGGAGACTTTCTTTCGTCAACCGAGAAGGGAGCCATGTGATAACGGCATTGAATGACAGCACGGTCCTGTTTTGCGATGTGTCTTGGATGAGCCTCTTTAGGTCCATAGACTCCTACGAGAATCTTGTTTCTTCCCTGTTCTAGATATGCAGAACCGTCTGCGTTTGGGAGAACGCCAACCTCCATTTTCACAGATCTTAAATCGTCCACTTTTCGTCCATCTAAGCGGATGCCCTTTTTATCAATTAATTTTTCAGATTTTTTATTTGCCATCTTTTCTCGCTCTTTTTTAGGTTTCTTTTTAGTTGCTTTCAACTGCTTTTCTTTCCTTTCTAATCATTTCAGTTACGCGTTCAGTCAACCCACTTGTATGGGATTCTTTTTCAATTTTGCGAAGAGCCATAACAGCAAGCCGTTCGGCCTCAGGAGACCTGCCACTTATAAGAATCAAACCATTTTGACCGATAGTCAGTTGACAACCTGTCTCCCTTTTTAGCATACCTACCATAGAGCCCTGTCTCCCGATAATTCTCGGAATTTTGGTGGGAGTGACCTCAACGAGTTGACCCCGCACAATCTTCCCTAGACCGGGTTCACGGACAGTCAACTGGGGATCGCGGGTTCGATCATAAGCAACTACATTCGCGATTATTAAATCGCCTACATCAAAGATGGAAGGCAAGTCTGTTGTTTCAGGTTTAAAGGAGCGTTCAACAACGTCGGATGCTCTGAGTCTAGCAGGGTGCGGAGCTTTGATGTCTATAACCCAACCGCTAGGCATGGTTTCAACGACTTTTCCGATAACCGTGTCTCCGGGGACTGGAATATAGAATGCTTTGAGGGCAACAACGTGAACTCTTTTACCGTTGTAATCAACAAGCCCAAGGCGGCTTGCATAGATTTTTTTATTCTCTTTGTAGGTACTGTCTCCTGATACGTAATCGCCTTCGGCGAGAAGGTCACCAGGAGCAACAAGCTGTTTTTTTTCATAGAAAAGGGGCATATTCAACACCTCAAGAATTTTTTTTTAATTATCTCACCATTTTTGCTTCAATATTTCCGCGGGTCATTTTCCCCAACTTATCCAAGAAAGGCCCATAAAGGCCAGCTGACATTTCCACAATGGCAGACCAAGACCCGTCAGCCTGCCACTGGTCCATTTTTAGTGTGCCGAAGCCTTTAACGGTTCCGTAAACTTTGCTTGCGTGCTCTGGAGGTACGTGAACTTCCACTGTGATTTTCTCCATTTTGAGGGGAATAATCGGACGTAGAAGCTTTATTATGTCTTTTGATTGTTCTTCTACGCCTTTGGAAGGATCGATAGAGAAGTGTATCTGTTTCATTGCCTGTTCAATCCGTAGTGGAGGGTGGGGGAGGTTTGTTTTTGGATCAATACATTCACGGGATATGAAAGAAATGATTTGTCTACGTTTGTCTTCAACAAGCTGTTTCCTTTGGTCCGTAGTTAACTGCAGGGTGCCCTTCTTGAGGATTACCTCAGCTATTTTGAGGGGGTCAGTTGTTCCAAAGAATTGCCGCAGCTTTTCTTCTGATGCCTTCGAGCCTTTTCCAGCGTCGGTGAAGATTGTTTCGGTGGCCAGAATTTGGGAAACAGAAGTAGTTTTTCCGAGCTTGTAGGAGAGGGCGGGTTCAGGTTTGGTTAAGATTTCGAAGTGCTCGCCATCCTTATTGATGCGCGCGATGGTGTATCGTTCGCTCATTACTTTTCACTGCCCTCAAGCCCTCTTTGGATAGTCTCGATTTTCTCGTCGCTTAGCGCTTGGAGCTTTTGTGTCGCCACGGGAATAATATTTATTTTGATTCTTTTTGGCTCGCCTCTAGCTTCGAGGGCGCGTGTTAGACATTTGACAGCAAGGTTGATGGCTTCATCTAAGGTGAGGTCTTCACGATACTCTTCCTTTAGCATATTCTCAACTGTCTCACGACTAATACCCACAGCCACTGCTTTGTAGCCCCTGTAAGAGCCACTTGGATCTGTTGCGAATACTCTGCATCCAGTTTTGTCGACTCCGCCAAAAATGATTGAAACTCCAAAGGGTCTTACTCCTGCGTGTTGAGTGTAAAGCTGTTTTACGTCTCCGACACGTTTTGTCATGATTTCAATATCAATGGGTTCATCATACATCAGTCGGTTGCTTTGGGCGTAGATTCTAGCTTGATCAATGAGTATACGAGCGTCAGATCCCAAGCCAACAACCGCTGCTCCAAGATGATCGTCTACGCCGTAGAGTTTCCAAGCGAAAGTGGTATCTTGAAGGGGCGTTTCGATCTTTTCTTCTGCGCCTAAAACAACTCCCTCTGGGCAGACAATTCCGATTATTGTTGCCCCGCGGTTTACTGTTTCTAGGGCATATTCAACCTGAAATAGGCGACCGTCTGGAGAAAACACAGTAATGGCGCGATCATAAGCTCCGGGTGCGGCAAATACAGACAAACCATTCACCTCATACATAAACTACATTTTGTCTCTCTTGTAATAGGATGGAACTAAAAACCTTTTCGTATTTGACTCAGGATATCTCTTGTGCATCCCCATATTTTATTACAAGCACCATCCGTGCACGCAATTCATATACGGATATAATATAAGCAATGTGAGAATAATGATCTCTGCTGGGACATTGAGGTCCTTTTCTGAAGAAAAAATGGAAATCTTTCACGTGCCGATTCACTTGCCAAAATGGCACTCCGAGAGTGAAAGAAGGGAGTTGCTGAGGCTCCTGCACGGTGTTACATTTCGGAATGAAAAACAAAGGAACATTCGCTACTATCGTTATTGTTATTTGTATTCCCGTGCTTGAGCCTACTCAGCCCCATTTCTTCCAATGTTTATCTCCCACAAAAAAAGGGGGAGGGAAAATTGTTTGGTTTATTTTCGTTTTTTGAGTGCCCAAAAGGATGCTACGCTATGACACAAGCTACTGCAACAGCTGCTAGTATCGCTACTTCTGTAGAGATTAGGGGTGCTTCTGCTGGTTGTTCTGGCTCTGTTGGTGTTTCTGGTTCTTCTGGTTCCTCAGGCTCGGTTGGCGTCTCTGGTTCAATTGGTGTTGCCACAGCAGGTGCTGGTTTCTAGCTCGGAAGTTTCATTAAAATATGTCAAAAAGTTAACAGTCAAGACCCTGTTGTTTTGAAAAATTTCTTCAGTAAACTCTTCGTCCACTGAAATGTTCAGAATGTTGTTCGATTTACATATTAGGTTCTCCAAGTAAATGACAAAACTATCATTTGTATTGCCCTCATCCGTAACATGATACAACAGCTCTGCCTCACCTTTATCCCTCAACGTAAAATAATACCCAAAAAGACCCATACCCCAACGTTCTACGGGCTCAGAAGGTCTCACTTCAACAATGAAATCTTCAACATCACCAACCCACGAAACATCCCGCTCCCCATTTGTCATACCAAATCCAAAAAAAGCAATAACACAAACAAATAGCAGAACGCTAATAACCAAAACAACAAACATAGCCTTTTTTTGAATAGAAAACGAGTGTAATTTCTTCAAACTTAATTTCCCTGCAAAATAGAAACTGTTTTTTTCCTATAAAAAAGGTTTCACAATTAATTAATTACTTGAATTTTATTTCTATAGTTAGAAACAAAAGTTCTGTTTTTATCAGAGAAAACATCCCTTTTTCAAGGATACAAAAAAGCTGTTTCGACATCTTTTCATCATATGCCTAAATTACTTAGTTTTTAGTTGAGTTAACAACCTTTTTTCCTGAAAAGTAAGAGGATAAATGTTTGGTGCTCCGGCCGGGATTCGAACCCGGGTCGGCGACTCGAGAGGCCGCCATACTTAACCGGACTATACTACCGGAGCCCTGAACTATACGTCTTTTTTCATTTACGTTTCCTGTATATAGCCACTTCGTCTATGCTGCTATAGCGCAAATACTCAAACAATGCTTCTATAAGTTTCTTTTCTTCTTGAAGCTAATGGCGGTAGCATCGAAGTAGAAAGTGAAGAAGAAAAAGACACTATATTCAAAGTTAAACTACATTCATAACATTACTTCATTGTTCGATTCAAGTTTATGTGCTAAAAAACTTTTCAGATTGCTTTTAAACACGTTTTATCAATTTCTATCACCAGCATAACATCTGGAGCTTTATTACGCAACTAAAGTCTGTAGGAAGAAAAAAGCAACCTTGTAAAAATTGGAGCTAATTTTCGTGGAAATGTAGCTTTTCATGTATTCAAACCTTTAGTTTTGGGCATCCATAATTGTATTGTGCTCTCACCGAAAAGAAGACCTGCTCTGCACGCGTAAGTCCCATAATTTACTATCTCATACTGAGATATCCAAAATTTGTCCTTTCAAGGGTGACGTGGCACAGGCTCTGGTGAGAGCGCACCTGGGTATAAATCGGATCTAAAACCATTTTGTTCCTGAACCTCTAGGTTTGCTAACCGACACAGGTTCTATCTACGTTTTGCGTTTGGAATAAACTTCTGTGCTATTGTCAGAAACTTCTGCATCTCCTCTTCGCTTAAAGTTTTTGACAGCAAATCTGGGTCAATAGTTGTTTTTCCAATGCTGACATCAAACTTCTGCAAAACATATTTTCTGCACCCCACCAAACTACGGCAAATATGTTCTATATCATCTTCTTCATGGATTGTAGGAACAACCGTAGTCCTAAACTCATAATCCACGTTGGATTCCATCAAGAGTTTAATGCTTTCCTTCACTTTTTTCAGCAATTTTTCTGCCTTGACGCCAGTTGCCTTGGAGTATTTTTTCTCAGTCAGTGGCGCCTTTATGTCCATAGCCACGTAATCCACGAGCCGTCTATCCATAAGCTCTTTTAGCAGTGCGGGGTTGGTTCCGTTTGTATCCAATTTAACTAGGAAACCCATCTTTTTTATTCTGGAGCATAATTCTGGCAAGTTACTGTAAAGGGTTGGTTCCCCACCCGTGATGCACACTCCGTCTGTCCAGCCTCTCTGCCTCTTAAGCTGATCTTCTATGTATCCAAAAGGAATAGTATCTAACTTTTCAGGATTAAGAACAAGATTCACGTTATGACAGAAGGGACAACGAAAATTACAGCTTGGAAAGAAAATAACAGAGCAAATTTTGCCGTCCCAATCCACGAAACTGATGTCAAGGAATCCTTTTATATCCATTTTTTAGCCACGTTCTAAACGAGTAGATGAACTTCGCCTTAAGTTCTTTTATCCCTAAAGAAGCTGATGGAACCAGAAACCTATGTTAAGGAAATAGTTATTAAACTACAACAATAACAAAAAACAATAAGACAAAACTTCTGAGGTAATTTTATGCAAACAACCGGAGATACCCAAAGTAGTACCCTTGATGAGCAGACCGTTCTCAGAAAAAGAATGAATAAGATTAAGCATAAGATAGCGGTTATCAGCGGCAAGGGAGGAGTCGGCAAAACCGTTATTGCGGTTAACTTAGCAATAGCGTTTGCCCTGCAAGGTCACGAAAACCGCGTCGGCATTTTGGACGCTGACCTTCATGGTCCCTGTGTTCCGAAGATGCTTGGCATGGAAGAGCAAAAACTTAGGGTTGGACCGATAGGAGCATTTCCAGCCGTGGGTCCTCTGGGCGTGAAGGTTGCGTCTATGGCGTTCGTTCTTGGAGGCAAAGAAGTTCCTGTCGTGTGGCGAGGACCACTGAAGATGAGGGCAATCCAACAGTTCTTATCTGAGATCGCGTGGGGTGAACTTGATTTTCTCTTCATAGATTTGCCTCCTGGAACTGGAGATGAACCATTGAGTGTACTAAAGCTTCTTCCAGAGATGGATGGCGTTGTTATAGTAACTATTCCCTCGGAGGTCTCCCAGAATGTGGTTGGAAAAGCCATCACATTCTCTAGGCAACTGAATGTTCCAGTGATTGGGATAGTTGAAAACATGAGTGGTTTTGTCTGCCCCGATTGCGGTAAAGAAACTCACATCTTTAGGACTGGAGGCGGCGAAAAAGTTGCTCAAGAATATTCGGTTCCCTTTTTGGGTAGTATACCTCTTGATCCACGAGTCTGCGAAGCCTCCGACATAGGGCACCCATTTATTATGGAGAATCCTGATTCGCCTGCCTCAAAAGCCTTCATGGAGATTGTGGAAAAAATCAAGACATATATCCAAGAAAAAGAAAACATGTCACCTACCGAGACTGGCGACAAATAGCCCACAAAAACTTGCAAAACTAAAACTCAATAATGTCTCCTGTGTGAAGAGGACAGCAGCGGTCTCCGAAAGTTTCAGCGATTTTTTTGGTCGCTTTTTTGCCTGTGCAGTGGCATGGTCCAATGAAGTGGGGGTCAAGTTGCTCTAGTTCGTTTACTGTCGCTTGAATACTCTTGGCGTCTGCGCTTATGAGATGGAAGCCTCCCAGAACCGCGTGAATCCTGCTGTTGTCTGTTATTTTTTGGGCATGCTTAATGGTGTTGATTATCCCTGAATGCGCACATCCCGCTACAACAACCAATCCCTTACCTTCAACATCAAATACTAGAGATTGATCGTCAAGCATCTGGTCTTCTAAGAAACATCTGTTGTGGACTGTCCAGAAGCCTCTAACACTTTCGAAGTTTGTCCTTCTCGGAACTTCTCCCGTTGTAGTGATTCCGTCAGCTATCTTTACGGAATCAGTAACCAAAAGAGGTACGCCACCAGCAGATTCAACATCAGACGACTTAACTGGTGCGCCGATTAACCTTAGATGCGGCATTATCTTGAGTTTTGGATCGAAAAGTGTTGGATGTGCAATAACTGGAACATGTTTTTTCGTTTGTTTTAATGCCGCTATCAAGCCGCCTGTGTGGTCGTAGTGAGCATGACTAAGCACAACCAAATCGACGTCTTGCAGGTTTATGCCCATTGTGTCCACGTTGTGTAGAAGGTCTTCGGGGGTTGGTCCGGTGTCCATCAGGATCGGCACTTCGTTGTCGTCAATTTTGGCTTTGATGAAGAAGGCGAGGCCATGTTTGGCTTTGAGTTTAGGTTCAGCTGAGCGGTTAGAGTCTTCAATCAGAACTGTTATCTGGACGTTTTTGACAGCCATTTTGTTTGCTACCTCATTTTTTGAGTTTAGAGGGCTTGTGCGGATACAATGGTTTTGGCGTCATAACTAAAGAAATTGTTGTATAGAAAATAAACTGGTTAACAAAACACGTGCATGTGCCTGTCTTATGAGCTGACTATGGTTGATCTAACCTGTTTTACTCCTTTTTTTGTTGCCAGCTCTTGAGCAAGTTTTCTTACGTCTTCGGCTTCGCCATTAACTGCAATCGCCTCAAGGCATTCTTTGTCGCTTAAGTGAACGTGAAGAACAGAATTTATGACGTTGCGGTGGTGATGCTGGGCTTCGATAAGCTCGTCTTCTAAGCCTTTGACATCATGGTCATAAACCATCACTAACACGCCTGCCTTTTTTCCCTTCTGCTTGCGAAGTGACCGTTGCTCAGTAACAAACGACGTAACCGCATCCTGAATAGCCTTCGATCGACTCTCGTATCCCATCTCTTCAATAGTTTCGTCCAAGTCCTTCAACAACTCAGGCGGAAAAGTAACCCCAACACGAACAATCTTAGTCATATTATTTTCCCAGCTAAACCGTTAGCTCACTAATCATAAAACCTTTATCTCTCAAATTTCTATGCTCCGTTCGTTTCGCGTATTATTTTCTAGGTGTGATTTGTGTAGATACTGAATTTGTGCTAGTGATAGTTACTACCGAACAGAAAGATAGTGCGAGCACTGTTGCGGACAAGTAGAAAAAGACTGCGACGAAACAGTTAACCCAAAACAGTCTGCGACCCGTTTTTATCCAAACTTGTAGTGTTTTTTGATTTTCTTCTTTATTTCCCAAGTGCACTTGAGACCTTCGGGGAAAACAACGTAGTCGCCTGCGCCAAATTCGATAGTTTCTTCTGGCGTCTTCACAGCAGCATTCCCTTCCAAGATTAGACAGGTTTCTTGTTTAAAATATTCCCAAGGAAACTCTGATTCTTCTTTTTCCCAGATTTGCCAAGATTCTGCTTCTTGTAACTCGTTTTCAGTGGGTTTTCTGACTATCGGCTTCATGTTCCATCACAAATTTCAGAGCAAGCTTTACCTTAATATTCATTTTGTAGTGACTGAAAAGCTTCGTTACTTGTCAACAGTTATTGTTTAACTGATTTTACCATTGACTTTCCGAGCACTAAAGTGGCTCCTAATACTAGGACGATTCCGATAATTCCAGCAATAAGTGTTGAACTGTAGACATTTTCAACTGCTGGAACGGTATAGTCTGGCATTAGACCTGCGGATGGAGATTCAGTTTCTTCTACTCCAAGAGTTTCGGCGACCTTTTCCAATCCATCGGAGTCACTTGAGGCAAACGGTATCAGAACCGCTAAACAAACTAATATGAGAATTAGCGCTTTAACGTAACCCTTCATTCGAGTCCACCTCCAATAATTGCGAAACTAGATATGACTGTTGAGGGCATACGTTTTAGCTGGGTTAGTAATGTGGCTGTGATTGCTGCTTCGCCAAGACCAATAATTATGTGCCAAAACAGTATTGCTGGAACCGTAACAATCACTCCTCCGGCTTCTGAGAAGAGGGGAGAAAATCCTGGCTGTAAACCACAAGCTATTGCCCCTAGCACCATGGATAGCCATGAAGCCGCGAAAACGCTTAAGAAAAATCTGCCGTTACTTTTGGATTCTCGTGTTAAAGCCTTGACTAGGAAGAAGCTTAATCCTCCGATAACTGCCATGTTGAAGACGTTTGCGCCAAATGTGGATAAGCCGCCGTCTGCAAAAATTAGTGCTTGCATCATCAAAACAATTGTCATGCTCAGTATCGCTGCGTACGGTCCAAGAAGTACTGCCAGAAAAGTGCCGCCCACCAAATGTCCGCTTGTGCCGAAAAAGATTGGAAAGTTTATCATCTGGGCGGCAAAAACAAAAGCGCTTGAAACTGCTAACATGGGTGTCACGGAGCTGGAATACGTGTTTTTTGCTTTTTTTCCATGACCAGATCAGGAACCCTATGGATAGTGTATACATTAATGCGCAGATTGTTAGGCTCAGGAATCCGTCAGGAATGTGCATACAACCAACTCAGTAATACCTTTTTATGAAATGGTAACACTGTATTCTGTGATATAAGCTTTTGCAAAAACCGCACTTTTAATTAGATACTCAAAACCAAACCGCGAATATTCGTAAAAAACTGTTCTTATTCTCAGCTCTTTCTTGGTGCACCGCAGATAGGACACGAACTTGAGGTAGCAGGCATTAAAGCTCTGCAGTAATCGCAGGGCACCATCTCCGCCGCTTCTTTGATTACTGTTGTTGCAGCTCTGAATACCTGAAGTTCAATTGTTTCGCTAAAAGGGTCAGGACGGTCATCTACACCCACCACGCCATTGATGAACCATGAAACGCTTGCATCTATACTATCTAAGGTTTCACGTCCACCTGCGGGAATATTCACTTTGATGGGAAACTTCTTCTTGAATCCGGGTACAATGTGTATTGGACCGCTTGCCTTCAAATCCTCTGAGAGGAGAGTTGCTGTGTCCCAGTATACGTGCCGCACATTGCGTCGAAGGCGCTGGTTGTATATCCACCTTTCTCGTCTCCTTTTTTCGATACATCGGAGTTCTGCTCTTATTTCTGTGGCGTCAAATTCTTCTTTGGAGGATATCGTGATTGTTCCGTTTGTGCTTGATCCCAAAGCTAAGGACTTTTTTGGAATTTCAAGTTTGACTGCAGTTTTTGGTTTCCTGAATCTTTTGAAGAAGCCCAAAGAGTTCTATCTCTGCTTGAATGTTATCCCGAAGAATAAAGAGTCTATTTAGGATTTATGTGTGTTCCTCCAAAAAGAAAAACCGAGATTTTTGGGAACAAAAACATCGAAATTAGTTACATTACGCCTGAATAGAAAATACTTCACGATAACTTAGAGGGTAAACGTTTTTTTGAGGTCTTCACTGTTTAGTTAGTGATGGATATGCAAGACCAAGACTTAGAGATTGCCAAACTGAAGCTAATAGAGGATGACCTTAGCCTAGTGATTGTAAAGAAGGGGACGGTTATCTTTGAAACAAAAAAGCAAGGAATAAACGGTTTTCTGCAAGCCATCGAGAAGCTGAATAAGACTTTGGTTGCAGCCTCAGTAGCTGATAAGATTGTTGGGGTAGCAGCAGCCATGCTCTGTGTCTACGCTGGGGTGTCTTCTGTGTTTGCGCTGACCGTCAGTGAGGGTGGACTTGGGGTGCTTGAAGACAACAATATTTCGTATAGGTTTGAAAAGAAGGTTTCGAACATCCTGAACCGCAGCAAAAATGATGTGTGTCCCTTCGAAAAAGTGGCTATTGCTTCTGGAAGCTCGGAGGAGGCTTACGTGAAGTTGAAGTCCTGCGCGAGTCAAATGATGAAAAAATCAACAAAAACTAATGGCTAACTGCGTTATTATTCTCAAAAAAATAGAGAAGAGGATGGTTTTCTATTGTTTCGCTCTTATGGTGTTGATGCTGGCAGTATGAAAGAGGTTCCGTCAGGAGACATTATCAGTATGTCAACGTCCGGAGCTATCCGTCGTAGAGTCTGCATCACAAGGTAGAGTTCTGCAATTCTAGTTTCGTTACGTGCGTCTGCTCCTGAAGCCTCAAGAACAAGTTCTATGGCTTCTTTTGTTGCCTCAGCTTCGATAACTGTGGCGTTTGCGTTCGCTGCTGCTGCAATCGTTATTTGCTCAGCATTCGCAGTGGCATTAATGACTATTATTTGTCTCTGGAATTCTGCTTGAATTTTCTGCTGTTCTGCAACCAGTTTATCTTCGATCGATGACGTATACCTTGCTGGGTATCCTATGTTTCTGAGTTCGAATTCAAAGTCTATTATCGCACTGGCAAGAGGAGTTGATACGCTAAGTTTGCTCCAGATGGCGGCCCCTATGGCTTGAGCCACAATCTCTCTGTCCTCAATTGTTTCAATTGTAGTAAATTCCTTCGTAACTATTCTGACTTGTTCTCTCGCAATAGACGCTATAACATCAGCTTTCCAGTTCTGTTGGGGCAGATTCTCATACAATTGCTTGACAGCTACGGGGTTAAGTCTCCACCTAATCATCATGTCAACGTCCATCTCCAACTGGTCTTTTGAGAAACTCTTCACTGTTGGAAAGTCTGCGGTGCGGTCGGTTCCGTCACCCCATATCTTCAAGGTATCCACGGAAATTTTGATCTGGACGGCAGTGACCCATGGAGCCTTGGTTGCAAAAGTTGGACCTATGACCGGTTGGCTGATTGTGCCTGACAGAGGGTCGACCATTACGACTGCGCTGCCTACCGGAACGTTGACCCACATAGTTAAGAAGAAGACTGCTGCAAAAACCGCTATCAATACGCCTATTATAATTATAGCATAGCCAAGTAACCCAAATTGGGGATTAAACTGGTATCTATCTTCGTTTTCCATATTCATTTTTCACCTCCAATATGCGTTTAGGACTAAACACCAAAATATGTCGTTTGTGCTGTGTCACGAAACTGAAAGTCCATATCATCTTCACTTTTACGTTATGTACAATTTAAACATACTCACAAATCTAAATATTATTCTAAAATAGGATATGCATCTCTATTGAATCGATATAGACACAATTCTACGTGCCGTGGCTACATGCATCTTTATGTGCCTCAAAAGCAGAGCGGCACTAAAATATCGTTTAAGTCAAACTGGTTTTCAACATTTTTTCAGCAACGGTTTTTCCAAGTTTGCGGCACTCTTCTAAGCCATTTTTGTCTGGGTTATACTTTATGCGTAGAGCAGGTTCCATAACATCCATTTGAAATCGGTTATTCATTATCTCCAACAGCATGTTAGGGGCTTCTCCGCTCCAACCGTAAGACCCGAAGGCTGCTCCAGCCTTACCTTTTAGATTTATCTCTTCCTTGGACGCCCCTTCCAGTAGGTTCTTCATATCAATACCAATATCATGGTAGTATGTGGGCATTCCAAAAATTATTGCATCAGCCTCTGCCAGCTCCTCTGGTCTAACAAAATATTTCAGGTCTACATCAATTCCCACAACTGACTTTGCTCCATCTTCAATCGCCCTTGCCATCTTCTCGGTGTTGCCTGTTTGGCTGTAATATACTATAAGCAGCTTGAGCATATTCGTCAACTTCTAAACCCAACTAATGTAGTTGTGACTGAAGAAAGATAACTTTTACGTATAACATAACACAATAGTGGTTCGAACGCCAGAATTATTTTTAAATGAACTCTTGGTGTTATTACATTAGATACTTTGGGAAGTGATCATGTGGCTATGACAGAAACCGCTGAAATCGGAATCATAGGCGGAACAGGCGTCTATGATCAAGAGAATTTCGAGGATGTAAAAGAGATTAAGGTTTTCACTCCTTTTGGTGAAACATCAGACCTCATTTCTGTTGGCGTTTACAAGAATGTTATGGTGGCATTTATCCCCAGACATGGTAAAAACCACACGATTCCGCCTCATCGAGTTAACTATCGCGCTAACTTATGGGCACTAAAACAGTTAGGCGTCAAAAGAATAATCGCTTCAGCAGCCGTAGGAAGTCTACGAGAAGATTACGGTCCAGGAACTTTTGTGATTCCAGACCAGTTTATTGACCGAACCAAAAAAAGGTTAGACACTTTTTATGAGGGAGGACAAGTTTGTCACATATCCGCGGCAGATCCCTTCTGTGAACAGCTCCGACCTTTTTTCATCGAGACCGCCCAGAAACTAGGATTAGACGTTAAAAAAAGTGGGACATACGTTTGTATTGAAGGCCCACGGTTTTCAACCCGAGCCGAATCCCGACTTTTTCAGATGTGGAAAGCGGACGTAGTGGGCATGACAATTTATCCTGAGTGTGTTTTGGCTAGAGAAGCAGAACTGTGTTACGTTTCAATCTCTATAGTTACCGACTATGATGTGTGGGCTGAAAGTCCAGTGTCTACAAAAGAGGTAATAGAAAAAGCCCAAAAGAGTAACGAAAACTTGAAGAAACTGATTCTGGAAGCACTTCCACAAATACCAAAAACCAAAGATTGCGGTTGTGACTCGGCACTAAAAGACGCCCTAATGTAATTTGGGGCAATCAGTTTAATCTTGAATTCCTGAAATTCAGGATTATTTCTTTGTGCTCTGAATGAGATTTCGCCGTTTAAGCTCTTCTAGAATATCCGCTACCGTTTCCTCAGTTGTGTCAATAGTGTAAAACTGTTTCAGTTCATTCCTGATTTGCGTAACATCAACATCACCATCAGGACTCATCTTTAGGCGCACACAAACCTTCGGAACAATATTGCACAGGTCCTCTGTGAAGTTCCAAGGGAATATTACCCATCGCCAACTTATTTCCTCGCCAAAATAGTCTGGCATAAACTTTGAACTTGTTATATGTCTCAGGGCAGCGGTTTTGATCTCGGATGGTTTCAGAGATTTGAGGTACTCAACGGTCACGAGCATGCTTTCACCCGTATCGGTGATGTCGTCTACAACTAGCACATTTTTTTCAGTCAAGTCGACATTTAGCGGATACTTCAGTTTAGCTTTCCCATCTGGTGTTGCTGTTACGCCCCAATGCTCAACCTTTAGACTAACAAGGTCTTTGATGCCTATCAAGTCGCAGAGGACTCGGGCTAGAACCCAGCCTCCCCGCGCTAATCCGACTATCATGTCAGGTTTGTAGCCTGAATTGTTAACTTTCTTTGCCACCTGCCTAGCTAAATCGTAAAACAGGTTCCAGTCCATGACTTCACATTCGAAACAATCTGCAGACACGAGAGACCCACCTTTTTCTTGTTTCTGATAATTCATTAGGCTACTAATATTACAGTTTCGGTTTGTTTACACAACTAATTCAATTTATCCATTGTGTCCTTTTTTTGACTTAATGTTAAAATTGGAATAATATTGGATTAATAATGACTTCGGAGTAAGAATAACCGATAATATATAACAAAACCTTTTGGAATTAGTGGTGGGTGGGAATGCAGACAACTGTAGCAACATTGCTTTTTGTAACTTCCGCGGTTATACTTGTTTGTGTTGTCGTAGATTATGCTGTTGTTATATTTGAACAGACACTTGATACCGAAGATATGCCGCAAATAGATCGAATACGAACGCTTGAAAACATTATCTTAAACCAGACAGATAACTTGATCAACGAAATAGAAGCATTAAACCAAACAACAACACAGCCAATAGACCAAATAATGCCCTAATTCTTTTTTTTCGTTAATCGATAAAAGCACACAACACTACAAGCACACGATTCATTCAACTGCTAAACTGAAATGCTCAATAAGCAGTCCATATTGAGCAGGCGCATTCAGAAGCCAAAGTGAACGCCTTTCTTCTGCAAAAACAATTATTCTGTTCACATGTAATAGTATTCGCCCATTTCTTTTTGCTGCCTGTCTAGCCTAGAGCCTTCCTTATTCACTCTTGGTCGTTTCGTTTGAGGGTCTCTCCTGAATGTAATTGCCATGTCCTTGAGAAAGCTGTTCATGCCGTTACGAAGGTCTGTTGGCGGATTCGCAAAACCGCGAACTCCTGGTTCTCCAGTGAAAATCATTAGGCGATCAGCTATGAAGTCTTGTGTCACCACATCATGCTCTACCACGAAGGCTGTTACTTTTCTGTTTTCGATTACCCGCCGAATCGTACGAGCAACAGAGAACCTATCTTCCACATCCAGATATGCGCTTGGTTCATCAATAAGATACAATTCTGCTTCTCGAGATAAGCACGCTGCGATGGCAACTCTCTGAAGTTCCCCTCCGCTAAGCTCGTTTATGTCTCGCTCGAGAAGGAACTGTAATTTGAGAGGCTGCAAAATCTGGCTGTGATACAAACTTGTTCCAAACTCTTTGGCAGCCGTCTCTCTCAGCAGTTCTTCAACGGTTCCACTATAATGCGACGAAATATACTGAGGCTTATAACTTACTTTCAGTCCCTCCTCAGCAGATGTCTCTCCAGAATCCGCCGCTTCAATTCCTGCAAGCACCTTCACAAAGGTAGTCTTTCCAATTCCGTTGGGTCCGAATATTCCAACTACTTCGCCCCTTTTCACCTCTCCCGGCACCGCCTGAAACTCAAACTCCCCAAAAGATTTCTTGATTTCACTCCACTTCAGCAGCGGTTCACCTGCCGTTAACCCAGCAACTGGAGGCTTAACGTGAAAGATTATGGGCTCCTTTCTGAATCGAACGTTCTCGTCAGGAATATAGCCTTCAAGGTAAACGTTTATTCCAACTCTTACTCCGTGAACGTGAGAGACTATCCCATAAACTCCGGGGTCACCATAAAAAACGCAGATTTGATCCGACAAATAATCGAGAATCGCCAAGTCGTGCTCTGCCACAATAACTGTTTTTTCATCTCCTTTGAGGGAACGAATAGCTTTGGCGACCTGCAGCCGCTGCTTCACATCCAAGTGACTGGAAGGCTCGTCGAAGAGGTAGACGTCTGCTTCTCTGCAGATAGAGGCGGCGATGGCAACTCTCTGAAGTTCTCCTCCGCTCAAAATTTTCAGGTTTCTGTTCCAGATGGTTTTTAGCTGAAGCTGTTCGGCGAGTTGATTAAGCTTGTTTCGTTCGTCGACTTTTTCAAGAAGCTCCCTTGCCGTACCAGAGACAACCCGAGATAATTTGTCTACGTACTGGGGTTTGTGTACGACTTTCATGTTTCCTTCGCTTAGTCTCTGAAAATAGTCCTGGAGGGTTGAGCCTCGGAAATGTTGAATCAGTTGCGTCCAGTCTGGGGGCTCGCTATATTGTCCGAGGTTTGGTTTGATTTCTCCGGAAAGAATGTGGAGTACAGTTGATTTTCCTATGCCGTTTTGTCCAAGTAAGCCTAGGACTACGCCTGGGGATGGGGTGGGTAGACGAAAGAGCTTGAAGGTGTTGGGTCCAAACCTGTGGCTGCAATCTTTTTCCAGTTCGTCCGCCAAGTTAATTATTGAGATGGCTTTGAATGGACATTTCCTAACGCAGATACCGCATCCTACACATAGGCTTTCCACAATCTGTGGCTTGTCGCCTTCGAATACGATTGCTTCAATATTGTTTCTTACTGGAGGGCAGAAGCGATAGCATAGTCTACCGCAACGTTTGGATTCGCATCTTTCTTGGTCGAGAACCGCTATTCGAACCATCCTCTATCACTACACAGGTTAACGTAGAATAATGGACGGCGAAATATTAACTTAAAACTCTTACTACACGCATAAGTGTTTGAGGATAATTTTAAATCTGGATACCACCAAGATTTAGTTGTCTAGTTGTGTAAAAAAATTTAACAAAATTAGGAGGTGAATTAAAACTTGGAGTATGAAATTAAGTATAAACCCTCATATTCGATGCTTGTTGTTAAATTGGAACCAAACGAAACTGTAACTGCAGAAGCCGGCGCCATGACATACATGGAACCAAACATAAAAGTAAACACACGTAAACGAGAAAAGAGTTTCTTAGGCACTTTGGGGCTCGCCCTGTTGGGGCGTCAATCATTCTTTGTAAACGATTACAAAGCACAAATTACCCCCGGAGAAGTTGCATTTGTGGCTGCTCCGGTTGGTGACATTGAAAAACTTGAAGTTAAACCAAACCAAGGCTACATCATACAATCTGCTTCATACATTGCATCCACCCAAAACGTGGACTTGGACATGAAATGGCAAGGATTCACAAAAGGACTCTTCGGACAAGGACTATTCATGATAAAAGCCAAAGGAGAAGGAAAACTTTTCATAAACACTTTTGGAGCCATCGACAAACACACCTTAGACGCCGGCAAATCCTTGATTGTGGACAACTTTCATCTCGTAGCATTCAGCGACACTTGCGACTATAAAGTCAGAAAGTTTGGCGGCCTAAAATCGACTCTACTTGGCGGCGAAGGACTAGTTACAGAGATAAGAGGTCCCGGAGACGTTTACATACAAACCAAAAACCTGAGAGAATTCGTGGAATGGCTCTGGACAATCCTTGGATCAAAAGTTAAATCAAGAGCAAGATAGAAATCCAAAACAATCAGTTGATTGTTCTCTCCCTTTTTTCGTTACATATTCTTGTAGACAACTAAAGCAGAGGCAAAAAGGTTGGGTAGAACCTTAATAGAAGCTTCCTCAATATTCGATTCGACGAAAACATGACCGTTATGAAAGCAACGAAAAACAACATTATGGCGGCAGCTCAGATCGTGAGAAGGGGCGGGTTGGTAGTTTATCCAACCGAAACCGTGTACGGGTTAGGATGCGACCCACTAAATGTTCAAGCTGTAAAGCGTGTTCTAGACGTGAAAGGTGACCGAAAAAAGCCTCTACCCGTATTAGCAGCAAGCCTCGTCGACGCTGACAAAGTAGCTTTCGTCTCCCCGAACGGAAAAAAACTGGCTGCAAAGTTTTGGCCAGGACATCTCACAATGGTTTTTCCTAAGAAGCCTGCTCTTCCAGATGTTGTTACTTTTGGCTGGGATTCTGTGGGCTTGAGAATACCCGACAATGATGTTGCTCTTAAGTTGATCAGTTTGTCGGGGGGTCTTTTGATTGGGTCAAGTGCCAACAGAACTAGGGAAGAGCCTGCGCGGAGTGTTCAGGAAATATCTGGAGAGTTAAAGGAACTGGTTGATGTGGTTCTCGACGGTGGACCTGCGGTTCAGGGAAGACCATCAACAGTAGTTGATTTGACTTCAGAAAAACCGAGAATCATTCGGGAGGGTCCCATAAGCCTCAATGCAATATTGACTACTCTAGCTCTTAGTGACTAACAGTGCCATGCGTTCGATCACAAGATCGGTTAATGCTTCTTTTTCTAGCCCTTCTTTTTCCAGCTTAGTATCGAATTCAATGTTAGAAATCTTGAACAAAATTTTAATGTTCTCGATTTTTTTATCCGTTAGTTCTAATACGCTGTCGTTGCGTTCGCCAGTAATTATTTTGGTAACTAGGCATAAGTAGTCAATTTTTTTGTGCCTGTTTTCTGTCATTATTAAGGCTGCTACTTCTGAAGAGTCTTGCTTGATTCCCAGCATCTTCACAGCTTTTGTTATCTGTCTTTGGGCAGAAGCGTAAAGAAGAGCTTCAACCGCCAGAATGTTTGATATGTTCGTCTTTTTTTCGAAGGCATTCAGCGCATTTAAGGCTGCAAAATACAGGTGTTGTGGACCTGCAACTTTTTTAGCGTCAAAAAACTGGATGGGCACATTTTTGTTTTCTTTCCTGAATTGTTCAAGGAACGTGTTGATGTTCTCTAGTTTAACGTTACTGAAACCGACTATGGTTATATGTTCGTTGGATTCTGCAGGCTTTCCTGTCAATGTTCTTCCTCGACAATCTCTTTGATGAATCGTTCCACAAGTTCCCTGTCTAGCCCGGAACTAATCAGCTTTTCTTTAGTGCATTCTACGGTTGTTTCTTCGCCTCTGAACTTTTCAACAATTTTTCTAACAACTTCTTTTTGTTCCCAAGGGAAAACTATCCAGCGGCACGTTTCTTTTTCGTAATAATGCGGAACAATAATGCTCCACGGTTTGTAGTAGATGGTTGCGATCTTAACCTCAGATGCACCATGCTTCTTCAGATGTGAATTTACGAGCTTGAGACTCTCACCCGTATCTGCTAAATCGTCAACAACAAGAACCCTCTTGTCTTTAACTGAAACTGAGACTGGCTGCGTGATGGTTGGTTCATTTTTTGTTTCGGCGATTCCCACGTAAAATTCTACGGTTACATTCGCTAGTTTAGGATTTTCTAGCAAATCAGACATTATTCGAGCTGGAATCCAGCCGCCTCTGGAAACGCCCACGATTAAGTCAGGTTCAAACCCGCTCTTTCGAACTGCTTCAGCGAGTTTTAGGAGTAAACCGTAAATTTGATCCCATGAAGGAATCTCGAACTCCAACTTGTTTCCTAAGAGGGGAACATGGTTTCTTGTGTTCAAATCTCTCATCGTTTTTACTTCCAGAGTTAACTTGCAAATTCATATGATCCACTGAATTGTTTGCTCATGCGGGTAAGGCGATTTAAGAGTATCTAACGTGGAGCTTCCTGTTTAGGTTTTGCAAGTTTTTCTTGTGTATGTGTCTATTTTTTGATTATGTTTTTGGCTGTAATAATTGTTATATCAACTTTAGAAGAGTTGTCTAGTTAGAGGCTCGACAAATGATGATGTTGAAGAATCTTCGGGAGAAGATTGAAAATCTGGAAAGCGAGAAGACGAAGCTTTTAGCCGAGGTAACTAAGCTTAGAAAAGAAGCAGATGAAAAAGCCGCGGCACTAGAATGCGAGGTGGCTGTGCTTCGAGAAGAAGCGAAATCGCTGAAAAAAATGCATGATAGCTTTTAGTCGTTGAAGACTGTTTCACTTGTTTAATTCGTGAATATTTTTCTCTTTTCCGGTTGAAAAATGCGGAAAATCTATAGTCTAAACTGTGAAGAACTTGGAAAGCGATGATTAATCGAGTTCTTGGAGGGTTCTCAACCGCTTCACTATGTTGGGGTGCGTAGAAAAGACTTCCATGACCTTGTCGAAAGTAGTTAGTTTTCTTCGTAGAATATTTTCGACTAGCGTTCTGTCGCCCATTCCTACGCCCATCTGTGCTAGAGACGCGGAATCTAGCTCTGACCTATCAGGATCAGAGATGAAGAGTGCCTTGAAAGAGTTGGGACCACTTGTGCCGCGGCGACTTCGTTTAATTTTGTTGGTCGAATTCACTATCTTTGCTAGGCCTTCAGAAAGTTTGCGGGATCCATCTTCGACGATGGATACGCTGTGGCGGTCAGCGAAGTATTCGCGTATTCTGCTGAGGTAGAGTGTGAAGATTGTGAGTATCATGTAGATGAAGATGCTTGCGATGCCGATGATGACTGCTCCTCCGCTGTTTCTGGTGTCTCTGCGGCTGAACATGGAGGAGAGGAGCATTGAGTAGCCGATGAAATAGAAGATTGCTGGTAGGATGGAGACGAACATCATAACTTGTACGTCTCTGTGTTTTAGGTGACCCAGTTCGTGACCTATTACTGCTTCCACTTCTTCTGTTTCAAGGGTTTCCAGAAGTCCGGTTGTTACTGCGACTCTGCTTCCGGTGATGGGTGAACCGTAGGCGAAGGCGTTAGGTATTGCCATTTTGGCTTTCATGAGTTTCGGGGTTTTGATTCTGCTCTTTTTGCTGAGTCTTTTTACAATTTCGTGTAAAGCTGGGTCTTCTGAAGCTTTGATTTCTTTCACGCGGTACATGGCGTCTATGATGTATGGGGCTATGAGCCATTGGATTATGTTGAAGATGACGACAATGAATGGTAAAAGGAATAGACTAACGCCGGCTAATGCCATGATAATTGTGAAGAAGAGTGTGGATAAGCCGATAATGAGGGCTAGGGTTCCTATCAAGGAAAAACGAAGTTTCAATAAACTCACGAAATTAGCCCCAATAATGCTGAGCAAGAACAGGCGCTTATAATCTTTACTCTTCTAGCTTTTCTCGATTCTGTACAGGTTCCCAACTTTGTTGATTTGGAATTTTACGTCTAGAATCTTCTCGGTTAACCAGATGTTTGTGTCTATGTGGTCTGTTACCTTTCGAGTTAGGTATGTTGAGGTACCGTTTGTCAGTGCGATGTAGGGTACAAGCATGTCCGCGAGATGAGTGTCAACTGTGGCTTTTGCCTCAATTTCTCTCAGGAGGTTTTCGGCGGCTTCTTTGCCCACTGCCTCGCTGGACTTGTGCAGTTTTCCTATAGCGTCTCCTCCCAGAAGTGCGCCTTTGCTCGTTTTTGCCCATAAGAGCATGGAACTGCCTCTCTGAAAAGGATTAGACCGGTCATTAAAGACACGAATCTTTGTGTCATAGCCATGATCTCTGAGAATGTTTGTAGCTGCTTCCGCTTGCCGCTCTGCTACCTTTTGTTTCTCCAAGAAAGTGCAGACCGAAACACCTTTGATTTCTTCTATTTCACCAAACTCTTCTATGCGCAGGGGAGTGAGTTTGGAAACGGATTTGACATTCAATGTGACTTCTCCCATGCCTTTAGGATAGTAACCGAACCTTTCTACAGTTAAAGAAGCTTTCAAACCCATCCGCTCAAGTGTGGGCAAGAGCACATACTTCATGTAATTAATCGTAGGAGCGTAGCGAACATCTGTGCCACCATTGACAACATGAACTTTTACGTCGCCTTTGGCGTAGGCGCAGATGGGCAGAACAGTTAAGAGCAGCATGGATATGCTTCCCGCAGTTCCTATCTCAGCCCTCACCTCGCCGCTTATGATGCCGTTTGGCTTGAACCATAGTTCGCGAGAACCAAGCTTTGCTCCCTCAATTTCAGAGTTACAGAGCTTCGCTGCTGTATTCACTGATTCGAGGTGCTGGGGACGCAGCCCCGGTTGTCTGCGTCTGTGGCGGATATTGTAAATGTGCAGTGGCTCTCCTATGATGCCTGCAAGGGCGATAGATAACCGTAATATTGTTCCGCTACCGCTCTTCTGGCTGCCGTCAATTTCCAACATTTCTACTCTACTGAAATTATGCTTTCCGCAGTTATTTAATGTTAAAATCGTGAGCATCATGAATTGCGTATCCTGTCAGTGGCTCTGCTAACAACAAACTTTTTCTTTCAAGATTACCCTAAGATACTAGGGGAACGTTTTTGAGTTGGATGGATGATTTAAAAAAGCTCCAGTGTAAACCGAGAGTTTCCATCGCAGAAATTAATGACTTCATTTTGCAGCATCCAAAATGGGCTGTTTCAATAATCAGAAACGCGTTAGAGCTGGAAATGTACAACGACTTTTGTTTGTGCTGCAAAAATTTTGAAAAATGCTATGAAAAGCTGGGTGCCATAAAAAGGGAAACCCGTTCAGGTTGTATATGCAACGAATTCTTGAACAAAGAACACTCTGAAGCTAATAGACCAAAATTAAGAGCCTACTTTAGAGAAGTCACCGTGATGCTTAACATCTGATGTTTAAACAAAAATATTGATGTTAAAAGTGTTAACGAGAATAGGGCAAACCAAATGAGTACCTACAGGTAAAACAGTTGTATTGGGGGCAACGTTTGATGGGAGAAGAGAAAGTAAACATTCAAGAACTAGCTAGAAAAGTCGATGAAATTCTCAATGTCTTGAACGTGATCTCAGGAGACATAGCCGAAGTTTCCAAGTTCCTCAAAGCGGTAAGCGGACCAGCAACTGCTCCTGCAGTTTCTGTTACACCCGCTGGAAAACTGCGCGGCACCAAAGATGTTAAGCAGGCATTTTCTTCAGAACTTGCGGGTATGTTACTCTTTGAAGAGAGCGGGAACTTTATTATTGTGAAACCGCGGAGATTCTTGGGGTCCAATAATTTCGCTAAAATTGCGTCTGTTGTACGCGACCTCGGTGGAGAGTACGTCAGCGCCGGAAGAAATTCTCATTTCAAGATCACGAAGAAATAGGCTGCAGAAAAAAGGTTGTTTTCAACAATCTTCTTTTATTAGTCTCCTAATATGATTGTATGGTTGTGTGTTGTTGCCCTTTTCTTGGGGTCTTTTCCACTCTGGTGGTTACGAAGTATTGTGTGATTTCTGTTTAGGAATGGAAATATGGCTTCCAAATTCGGATTATTTCTGTGAAAACCTTTTTTTAAAATGAGTGTTGTTATTTACGTTTGATGTGGAGAGTTTGCTTTGAAGTTGATCTACATTATTATTGATGGAATGGGCGATCTTCCCATAGAAGAGCTGGATGGCAAGACTCCCCTTGAGGCTGCTGATACGCCTTACATGGATTCGCTCGCCAAAACCGGAAAAACAGGACTCATGTACACGGTCGGTAAGGGTATTGCACCCGAAAGTGATGCAGCGGTTGTCTCCATCTTGGGTTATAATCCCTTCAAGTATCATGTGAGCAGGGGTGCCCTCGAAACTGTCGGTGCAGGATTAAACATGAGAAACGGTGACTTAGCTCTCCGTTGCAACTTCGCAACGTTAGCGCCCAACAAATCTATCGTTGACAGGAGGGCTGGAAGAAACTTGACACAAAAAGAAGCTAATGAACTAGCCCAAGCGATCAACGAGCAGTTACAATTGGAGTCATATCCGGTTAGCTTGCAGATGAAAAGCAGTGCAACCTACAGGGCAGCCTTGGTTATAAGAAGCGAAGGAAAGCGGCTCTCTGGTAACATAAGTAACACTGATCCAGCATACAAAAGGATTAACGGTGTGGGGGTAGCTGACCCAGAAGCCGAGATGATACTGAAAACGTGTAATCCACTTGACGAGACTGAAGAAGCGAAAATTTCTGCTGAGCTAGTCAACGAATTCACCCAGAAGGCTACGCCTGTTTTGGATCAACATGAAGTGAACAGGAAACGCGTCAAAGAGGGAAAGCTGAAGGCGAACGTTATACTCTGCAGAGATGCGGGTAACATGGTGCCAAAGTTTCCTCACCTCAGCGAACTTTATGGCCTCAGCTTTGTTTGTCTTGCTGACATGAATGTTGAAAAGGGGATATCCAGTCTGGTGGGAATGAGCTTAGTTGATATTCCTCTTCCATCCAAAAACCTCGAAAAAGATTGTAAACTTAGGGTGAAAAAACTATTTGATGCCATGCCTCGTTATGACTGCTTTTACATTCACATCAAGGGTCCGGATGAGCCGGGTCATGATGGTGACTTTAATCTAAAATCTGAACTCATCTCGATTGTTGACAAACATTTTGTGGGAGAAATGTTGCAGCAAATAAACTTAGAAGACCATATCGTCTGTATCACAGCTGATCACTCGACGCCTTGCACACTAAAGGCTCACAGTGATGATCCCGTGCCAATTCTTATTGCAGGAAACAAGCTGAAAGGTAACGGGGTTCAGAGATTCTCCGAAAAAGAATGTAAACTAGGAGAATTAGGTGTTCTAAGTCAAGGAACTGAGCTTATGCATAGGCTGGTTAAATATGTGAAAGGATAGAAGGCGGTTTAGTACCTTCTGTACCCTATGAATAAACCAGCAATGAAGCTAGTTGCGAAAGGAACGCTGGATACCAGAGCTACAATCCCTAAGGGAGCAATAATGCTTAGGACGTTTGATATGTTTGCGGTTATCGCATCAAAATTGATGTCGAAGTTTCCTGTGTATACAAAAGCTATTATGATAAAAGCAAAAATTCCGATTGTTAGCGCCATGCCTGAGACCCTCTTGACTAAGTGTCCTGCAAAGTAGCCAGCTACCCCACAAATAACAAGCATAAACAGTATTGGACTTGTCAAATCTTCCATTTTTCTTTTTCACCTCTCAACAGCTTGATAGATAAATTACGGTTCCACACTTTGCAGTGACAGAAATTGGCTTCCAGACCCGGATTGTCTTGAAGTTATTTCGCCATTGCAGTTGTGAAACCCCATGATATCCGTCTCCAAGCTCCTCGTATTGATTTATTTTACTCATAGTAATTATGAATTCTGAGTACATATTTCCCATTCATAACCGCTTTTTATTAAAACCGCTAAATGGTGCTCTGGAGTTCAAAAATGAACACAAAACTTCAAGAAATCAGAAAAAAACTTGCAAATCATGAGAAAGAAGCGGATGAACTGAAACGTCTCAAGTCCGATTATCATTGCGCTAAGCAATTCCGTAGAATGCTTGTTAAGCAAGAGGTAGATTAGAGTAGACTCTAAATCGGCGGCTTACTCATTTTTCTTTTCTGTAACGGCAGTTTCATCCACTTTTCGAAATCAGAACTTGGCGGTTCCGTTTCAAAAAGCTGCCTTCGATGAAACTCCAGAAAATTGTTTTTTGTTCCCGCGAATTCAGCTGCAGTGAGGACCCTATGGCCTGCCTCATTGGCGGCGTCGAATATGGGCTGGGAGCGACTCTTCCAGTTTTTATCCCTAAACAGGTGGTGTTCCAAGATTGTTGTTGGCACGTTTTCAACCAAATTCCTCAGGTTTTGCATTCCCGTTTCTATATTTTCATCTTTTACTCTGAATCCAGCCAGATAAGTTGGAGGACCCCCAACAAGGACTAGCTGAGGATTTTCAGCCAATATTCTGTCTAAAGTAGGAGTGTACATTGGTCCTTGGATGTCAGATGCAAACACAACCTTTTCATCTGCAAATTCAATGGTCGCCATCACAATCCATCCGAGCTCCGAGTTTTCAGGTCCGTGGAAGACCGGTTCGGAAAACCTCAGCTTTGTTTCTTTGAACTCGAAGGTTCTGCCGTCAGCAGTCTCCAACCTTTTCGCGTAGCTGCCTCCGGTTTTCTTGAACAACCACCCTCGGCGTCTCTGGCTGGCGTTGACCATAGAACGGTAACTCTTGGCGAGGACAGTTTTTGTATTATAAATTTTTTTGGCGGTTTCTGCAGTGGACCAGTTAATGAACCAATCTGTATATGAAGGAGTGTGGTGGTCGAAGTGGTAGTGGCTTATGGTCATTACGTCGGCTTTTTCTGCTGTTTTGTTTATTTTTTGCGGCATTCTGCTAATGCTTGGTATTCTTTGGGGTGTGGAGGATATCCCAGCCTCTTTGGAGCCAAGGATGCGCCGGCGTCTAGGAGAATCTTTGTATCTGGGGTTTGCACGTAGGTGCACATGGATCGTACGCCGAAACTTTCTTCGGCTAGGGGGGTAACCTTGATTTTTTTGGGCATTATTGCTCAACACGTTGCTCCGGTAAGCTATGCTTTTATGCTGGAGAGGCCTTTAATGTTGTTTGGTGGGCGATGACGATTTTGACCCCACTGAAAAGTGATTGAGATCTTGAGAAAAGTGGACGGCTGAAATGGTTATGCCAGTCGCTTTCAAGAATACGTGAGCCCACCACCATTCTTGTTTGGTTGCTGCGTTTTTGGTTGTTACGGATCGGGTTTATGTTTCTGGTGGCTGGAATCTTATGACTCGTAGTACATATATGCAGTATTATGTCGAAAATCGTAATATATAGTTAAATGCTAAATATGTAACTGGTATATTCTCTAAGGAAATGGTTGTGGATACGGTTGACGGAAGAAAAAATAAAGAACATTCTTACTCACGAGAAGCTTTCCGCCATCAAGGTGGTGCTGGAGAAGGACCACGCTATCGACTGCATCTTTCTTTTGAAGATGGAGAAGGGACGATGGAAGAATGCTAAGGCTTTCATGCATGATTTGAATCTTACTCTCAGCGATGGGACGTTCCGGTCGAGGATGAAGGAGATGGAACATTTGGGGTTGGCTAAGAGTGTACCTATTGATCCTTTGAAGAAGTATTATGTGATAACTGAGCTTGGTGAGAAGGTAGCTGGGCTTCTTTTGGGTTTGTTTGATGCGTTAGAGTAGTTTGTTGTGGTTGTGTCGCGGTTTTTTCTGGTTTTATAATATGTTGTATTAAGTCGTAAGACTTAAATCTCTTTATTGTTTAGTTCATTTGTGAACTCACAAGGAGGGAAATAACCAAAAATGAGAAAACCCCCAAAGAGTAAAAAAAGCTCTAAGCCCAGTAGTCGCAGCCATCATACTCATCGCAGTAACAGTCGCAGTCTCCATCGCAGTAGCAGCATGGATGGGATCACTAACCATCGGATTCATGGAAACAAAAGAACTGACAATCACTAACATGGACTTTTCAACATCTACTCAAATCAATTGCACCATAACTAATTCAGGAACTGCTGCAGTTACAATTTCTACAATCAAAGTCAACGGTGCAACAGCTAGCCCTATTTTATCCCCAGCACAGGATCTAACATATGATGCAAGTGAAACAGACTATCTTGCCATTTCTATAACCACTGTAGCTGGAAACAAATACAGCGTAAACCTGTTTGCAAACGATGGCACACTGGTCGGCTCTTACACAGACACAGCTTAGACTTTGAAACAGAAACTTTCAACATGAGACTAGGGGTAGGGTAATCCTCCCTCGTTCACAATCTTCGGAGGTGTAAATATGGTAGTTGAACTAAAAGAATATGAATCCGCGATAGACATAGCAAAATCAATGGACAGTGACATATCCAAAACAAAAAGCATACTCGGCGAGTACCTACGCAGACTAGACTCGATACGGAATCTAGCTGAGAGGTCAAAGAAGATACGCGAAGTAGTCTTCAAGCTCGCTGGCAGAAAGGCAACCCAAAGCAGCCTCGGAGAGATAAACCTCGGCGACCTAAGCGTAATCCTAGACGCAAACCCATTCCACGAACTAACAGTAATCGAACAAGTCGTTCGCAGCCAACAAGACAAACTATTGGTACTCCAAAAGGCCCGCGAGGCACTAAACTGGGTTGACCAAATAGGCGACACAGACGGACTCAAATACATAGTCTTGGAAAGCGACGGGGTTCCAGAGAAAATTCTGCTAAAGAGCTCCTAGATTAGGCAGGATGTGAAAAACAATGAACAGGGCCCCCTACGCTATTGCCTTAAACAATGCGCTGACCGAAATCAAGAAGGCATACCCTGACATCAACCACTCTTTTCTTTTTACAAATAACGGCTCCATAATCACCGGAGACCAAGAAACCGACACAAAAACCATGAACAATATACTAGAGTCTTTCCAAACCCTGAAAGAGAAAGCAAAGGTCATCGGCAACCTCAAAAGCTTACACATCAACGGAAAAAACGGCAAACTAACGTTATCCAACATCAACGACATGTACCTTGTCCTGGCAACATCCAAAAACATGGATAAAACGCACATTTACGCCATAACACATGTAATAATTCCAACAATCCTTAAAATCTTGGAGACTTTCACTCATACGCACCTCCAAGTTCCATCTCCAAAAAATCTAGTCGTTGACACCCTCAGCGGATTCTTTGCCGGCGATTCCGTGCAAATTGACGCAGAGACACTGATGGACTGGACCAAAAATATTGATTACCCTGCGGGTGAAGGCTGTATTAGCAGGAGAACAAAACACTCAAGAAATCATCGACCATGTCAGAATCGAAACGTTTGACGGCAATTCAACCCTATGCAAAGTGAAGGAAATTAACGATCAGACACTGAAAGGAAAAAACATGATCAGAATACCCGAGAAAGTCTGTAATACCCTCGAAATCAAAAAAGGAGACATAGTTAAGGTCAAACCGCGGTTATAGAGGAATTCGCATGTTAGCCAAAAAGTCTGAAACCAATGATACTGAAAATGATGCTGAAAAAATGCAAGAAAAACTGCAAGAAATCAAGGATCAAGAAGGAATCATTGGATACATTTTGAGAAGCAAAAAATCAGCATCAATAGACCTAAAGGACCCAACAAAAATAATCGAGTATGCCGTTCTTTCATCTACAGCTTTGATGTAGGCCACAACATAACAGAAGCCCTCCAGATGGGCGAAGCAGATACCATAGTTGTGGAGAGCGAAGAAACGAAACTCCTGTCCATGAACATCAACAATCATCGCCTTAGCATCTTCATGGAAAAAAGCGTTGACCACGACAAGCTCTACATGAAACTGAAATAAAAATCCCAATTTTTTAAAAACTTTTTTTTATCAAAGCTCTAATAAGCTTTCGAAAAAACTGACCCTCAAAAACATCCTGAGCTAAACCAGTTCTCTAACTTTACGTTTTTCGTCTTCTAGGGTACCCCATTTTTCAACTTCTAAAATGGGAAACAGAATCAACATCTAGTTTTGCTTCAAAAATAAGCAATAAACCTGGTAGGTTCAGACTTCAAAACTGTTCAGTTGTTGCCTGTCAGAGATAAATCTAAAAGCGTCATGGTTGTAACTGCTCTCTACAGCGTAACATATTTGTTCATGTTCGATTTTGACGAGATGCTGAGTTGAGAAACATGGGAAAACTAATAGGATTCCTGCAGTTAACAAGACCACTAAACTGCTTAATGATGGGTTTCGCGGTGATCGTGGGCGCTTCTCTGGTTTCCACCCTCAACTTCACGACAAATCTCCTCCTAGGATTTGTAACCGCATTTTCGTTAACTGCCACATCCATGGTGATAAACGATTTCTACGACCGCGAAATCGACGCCATCAACGAGCCAAACCGCCCCATCCCAAGAGGCGACGTTAGCCCGAAAGAAGCCCTGATTTTTGCTCTTGTTTTGAGCCTACTCGGATTAATAGCAGCCTTCAAAACTAACCTGCCGAGCCTTGTGGTGGCGGTGATAGCGTGGATTATATCCATAACATACATTACAAAAGGGAAGGGGACAGGGCTCCCCGGAAATTTCTTGGTCAGCGCAACTGTTGTCATCCCATTTATCTACGGAGGATTAGCGGTTGGGCAGATTGAAACGTCCACCTTGCTCTTTGTTGCCATAGTCTTTCTTTCGAACACAGCAAGAGAGGTGACAAAAGGAATAGTGGACGTTGAAGGAGACAAATCACACAACATTAAGACAATCGCGGTGAATTACGGAGAGCGAACAGCAGCAGTGACTGCAGCAGTTTTCTCTTTTTTGGCGGTCAGCCTCAGCATGTTACCGTGGATGTTAGGACTTGTTTCAGACTGGTTCATTCCCCCAGTAATCTTAACCGACATAGGACTGATAGCCTCCGCTATTTTGCTTCTCCGGAACTACTCCAGAAAAAACGCCAAAAAAATAAAAAACCTGAGCCTAGTCTGGTTTGTCACTGGACTTTTAGCTTTCATTCTGGGAACAGTATGAAAACCGTTTAACCCACCTTGCTTCCTACAGTAATGTCCTTTTCGGGACCAATCAGAACTACGTTTCCCTCATTGTCTTCGGCGGCTAGAGCCATGCACTGGGATTCTATGCCCATGAGTTTTCTTCTCTGAAGATTCATGAGAAAAGGCAAATTTTTTGCCCACCAGCTCTTAAGGCTCATAATATCGTAGCAGACCAGCCACACACTGTCTCTTCTCGGAACCAAAATCGACAATAAGCTTGAGCAGATTTCTTAATCCAGGAATCTGCTGTGCCTATTCAACTTCGCCGATTCGTACATCAAGCTTCATGAAATCATCAAACGATATCTCCATTCAAGCCACCAACAACCTTTCAATTCTTGCCCTCAAAATTTTAAACTTTTGTCCATTCAAGCCTGACCCGAATGGAATGCAACGAATTGTTCAATGGACCGGTCATAGGTTTTCTCAATCTCTGGCGGAAACGCGCACGCAAGAAGCTCTTTTCTTGCAAGGTGATACCTTATGCACTCACAGCACTTTCCTCTCTTGCCACAAGAGACATAACTGCATCAGCAATTCTTCGAATTAACCTCTAAACTCGGACAAGCACTTTTCTCAGTCACTTTGGAAACCTCATTTATTAATTCCTAAAAAAATGGATGCCACCATTAAAACCCGTTTGTTCTTTTTGGTAAAATATTCTCCAAACCCATCAGTTCAAGCAGATTACAAAAGCATTTATAGTAAAAAAGCTTAATCAATATCTTCGCTTCGATACTTATTTATTCCCTTAAGATGATGGAAATCATGTAAAACAAAAAAGGCATTTCTAGGTGAAAAAATGCTTGTTACCAATAATGAAGTTTTGTCTGTTGCCTCCGCTGGAGGCTATGCAGTTGGAGCATTCAACATCAATAACATGGAAATCCTGCAGGCTATTGTCGAAACAGCCACAGAAGAGAAGTCACCCATAATAGTCTCCGCAAGCCCAAGCGCAATCAAGTACGCCGGCTTAGAATACTTAACTGCCATGGTCAAAGCCGCAGCAAAAGCAAACCCCTCAATACCCATGACTCTGCATTTGGATCATGGAAAAGACATAGAAACAGCGACAATGTGCATTAACGGCGGTTTCACCTCCGTCATGATCGACGGGTCCCGTCTAGATTTTGAAGAAAACATTGCCGTGACAAAGCATGTCGTGGAGCTGGCTCGTTCTAAAGGCGTTTCTGTTGAAGCAGAACTTGGAAAACTTGTTTCACAAGAGTCAACTGCCCAGGACGCAGAAGACCCCTATACCGATCCTGACGCTGCCGTGGAGTTTGTTGACCGAACCGGCGTAGACTCCCTAGCCGTTGCTATAGGCACATCGCATGGCGCCTACAAGTTTAAGGGAGACGTAAAACTGGATTTTGAGAGGCTAAAAGTCATCCGAAGTAAGGTTGATATTCCGTTAGTTTTGCATGGTGCCTCTGGCGTTCCCTCATGGATAGTTGAAAAGGCCACAAAGTATGGCGCAGAACTGAGTGGGGCTAAAGGTATTCCAGATGAGCACATAACGCAAGCCATCTCTTTGGGGATAGCAAAAATAAACATTGACACCGACCTGAGACTAGCCTTCACAGGCTCAGTTCGCGAAGTCTTGGCTACTTCGCCCAAAGTTTATGATCCCCGTAAAATATTGGGTCCAGCCAAAGAAAACATGAAAAAGGTTGTTCAAGAAAAGATGCGTCTCTTCGGAAGCTCGGGAAAGGCTCGTTAGAAGGAAGAAACAGTGAAGATTGGAGTATTAAGTGGGGGAGGCGATGCTCCGGGAATCAACGCGGTCATCAGGGCAGTAGTGCGAAAGGGTATTCGAAACTACGGTTACGAGATGATCGGGATAAAAGACGGTTGGTGGGGGCTAGTTGAAGGATCATTTACGTCTCTAGATTTGGAGGCAATTTCTGGGTTACTTCCCCGCGGAGGATCCATCTTAGGAACCTCCAGAACTAACCCCTTCAAACGCGAAGGAGGACCCCAAAAGGTCCTAGACAATGTCAAAAAGAACGGTATAGATGCTGTGGTTGTTATCGGAGGGGACGACACTCTGGGAGTAGCCCACAAAATGGGTGAACTGGGGCTCCCATGCGTTGGAGTGCCTAAAACAATCGACAATGACTTAGGTCTAACCGACTATACCTTCGGTTTCCAAACTGCCGTTCACATAGCATGCGAGGCTATAGACAGGCTTCACACCACGGCTGAGGCTCACCATAGAGTAATGATTCTTGAGGTAATGGGCAGATACACGGGTTGGATCGCCTTAGAGGCTGGAATCGCTGGAGGAGCAGATGTTGTCCTGATTCCAGAGAAACCCTTTGACATAAACGAAGTGTGCCAGTATATCGAGCAAAGGCTGCAAAGAGGCAAAGCCTTTAGCCTTGTTGTTGTTGCTGAGGGAGCCAAACCCAAAGGAGCCCAAAACATAGTTTACGGAACAGGTTCAGACGAATTTGGAAATCCTAGGCTTGGTGGTGTCGGCTACTATGTTGGAAAGGAGATTGAAAGGTGTACAGGAATCGAAACGAGAGTTGTGGTTCTTGGGCATCTTCAACGCGGCGGTTCTCCAACCGCCTTTGATCGAGTGTTAGCGACAAGATATGGAATCGCTGCTATAGACTCTGTCCACAAAGGACAGTTTGGGCAGATGGTTGCTCTTAAAGGTAACAAGATTGTTTCTGTTTCATTAAAGGACGTAATCGGCAAACGAAAGACTGTTGACTTAGAGCTCTACGAAATAGCTAAGGTGTTCTCTGGTTAACTTGCTGGGTTAAGGTTAGTGTTGGATGCCTTAAATGGAATGTACACGTAAGATGGAGGAAATAGTTAGGGCGCGTGTATCAGAATTTGGAATATGTTGAAAAACGGAACAAAATGAATTAGGGAAATGCCTGTGTAAAGGCGGTTATGTTAACTTTTGTGGTTGTTTCGGGGTGCAGCTAATTCCGTTAAGGGGTATTCGGTTTAGCCCTATGCTTGTGAGTCTACGGCAGATGCGGTTAAGGGACTCTTCTGTGCCATTTAACAGATTGTCGCCTTCAGGAGTTAGGGAATATACCTTTCTAGGTCGGTCGCTGTTTAGGTTCCATTGGCTCTTGATGTAGCCTTTCTCTTCTAGGACGCCAAGTAGGGGATATATTGTGCTTGGACCAAAATAAACCCCGAAGTTTTTGTGGATGCTTGTGATGACGCGGTATCCGTGCATGGGTTCTGCCTTCAAGAATTGCAAGATTACGAGGTCTAGTAGGCCTCTCATGAGTTTTATTTGGACTTCTTAGTTTTTGCCTCATTTTATTTTCCTCTTGTAGTTTTGTTTAACAGTTCTCCTGTTTTACACGCATACAATATGTCCATTCCTAGACATATTACAGTCTTCACATAACATAAAAACACGATATAAACCTTCTTGCGACCGAAAAACATAGAAAAGCATACCCGAGCATACAAAAAATACCAAAAACCTCGACAATTTAAATAACCAACAACATCTAACTATGGTTTAGGGCAACAGGAATAGGAAAAAAAGTTGACAGAAGACCCGAAGAAACAATTTGTTCAACGCATAAACAGAAACTTCCTCGACATCCTAATTTTAAGGCTCATACAAGCAGAGCCAATGTGGGGGTACAAAATTATCAAGAAAACCGAGAGCCTCTTTGAAATAAAACTTCGACATGGCGCCATCTACCCCCTCCTCAACACCCTAGAAGCAGAAGGATATGCCAGAAGCGAAAAGATAACCAAAAAAGGGCGCATAAGAAAAGTTTACGAAATCACGCCAAAGGGGATACAACTAGTTGATGCCTACCACGAAGTCTTAAAAGAACAACTAGAAAAACTGGATTTACAAAAGGAGGCTTAGCAATGAATGAAACAACTAACCAAGAAAAGATTACCGAGCAATTACTAAAACTTCTTGAGGAAAGAGGAAAAAAAGCGCTAGAACTAGCCAGAAAAATGCCTCTGTGAAAAAATGATTTTGGTGGGGCCGCCCGGATTTGAACCGGAGTCCCGAGAGTCCAAGTCTCAGAGCCTGGACCATGCTAGCCGACGGCCCCTCTCTCTGCCGAACAGAGAAATCACCAGATTCCATAATCTCAGTTTAAAATCTTCGTATATTTTCAGGTATTTTTCTGGATACCGCTGCGATTATAGTTTCTGTGAGTTATGGACACCTATAGACTCTTCGTATAGAAATAAAGTTTCTGGAAGCCTTACCACGTTCTTGTTATCAATAGCTGATCTATGTAGCTTTGCCAGTCTAAGCTAACATACTCTATAGAACCCCCCTTTTTTCAAGGATTAAATTTTAACCCCAAACCATGATTTTCAGTTAAGCGATCTGAAATCCATTAAAACAAGGGTTGAAACATGAAAGTTCCTAACTTCGGTTAAATGACATTAACATAAGAATTGTAAATATTTATTTAACTAACCAAATAATCTGAGCACTGGTTAGTCAATTTTTCTTGACAAAATGTTTTCCGCTATTACTTTCATGCAACCATAGACAAAAACCTTAAATGTCACGGACTGTATACTATTTGTCATGGATATTATCACTTTAAACAGATGGTTATAGATGTGTAAAGTGAAACTAAAGCACGGCAAAGAAAATGTGGGAATATTGGAGACTGAACAAGCGAAGGCAACGAGCCAAACAGAAAAGGGCTATGCAGGAGAACTAACTCCAACATAAACGGCTATCTTCTTTTTGTCGAAAATAACGACCGCAAAAATGTGGTTTGATACGCTTGCTAGGCGTATCTTTGTAACTTTAGTTTTTTAGCCGTATTGTGGATTCTTTGCTTCTAGTTCTTCTATGTGGGTGTTTGTTAGATTTTTTATTTTGCTTAGTTCTGACATTTCTCCGTAGCCCACAAGCGTTATGGCGGTTCCTTCGCCACCGTTTCTGGCGGTTCTTCCGATTCTGTGGAAATACACTGTTGCCTCTACTGGGACATCATAGTTTATTATGTGGGTTATTCCTTGGATGTCTAAACCTCTTGCGGCAACGTCGGTTGCAACAAGAAAATCAAATCGTCCGTTTCTGAAAGCGTTGCTAACGCGGTCTCTTTGTGCTTGCGTAAAACCAGCATGCATCGGTTCCGCAGAATATCTGTGTGATCGTAGCTTGCGTGCTAACCAGTCTGTTCCTCTGCGGGTGTTACAGAATATGATTGATTTTGCTACATTGTTTGTTTTCAGCATAGTAAGCAGATAGCCAAGTTTGTTTCTTGGATTTACTACCATGTAGTACTGGTTTAGTTGTTCAAGAGCTATCTCGTCTTTGCTTACAAGTATTTTTTCAGGGTTTTTCATGTATCTGTGGCACACGTTCATTACTGATTTGTCAATTGTTGCAGAGAATAAGCTTAGTTGCCTGTCTTTGGGCACTTTTGAAAGTATATAGTTTATGTCATCTATGAATCCCATGTCAAGCATTCTGTCAGCTTCGTCAAGAACAATAACTTTCGTTGATGATAGATTTAATGTTCCTCGTCGTATATGGTCTATTGTGCGACCTGGCGTACCAACAACAATGTGGACGCCTCTTTGTAGTGCTCGAATTTGTCTGTTGATTGATTCTCCGCCGTAAACTGGCAGAACTTTCACATTTGTGTATTTGCTGAATTTGCTTATGCGCTGTGCAACTTGTATAGCAAGTTCACGTGTTGGCGCTAAAACTAAGCCTTGAACTCTTTTGTTTTTCGGGTCTACGCGTTCAACCATCGGTATTCCGAAGGCTGCGGTTTTGCCCGTTCCTGTTTGTGCTTGCCCAATAACGTCTTTTCCTTCAAGTAATGGGATCATTGCTTGAGCTTGTATTGGAAAAAGTTCAGTAAATCCAAGCTCCTCTATCCCTTTCATGACTTCTGGAGTTAGGGGTAAGTCTTCAAAGTTTTCTATTTTCATCTGTTTATTCCTCCTGTCACAAAATGTTTGCACGCGGTAATCAAAAGTCTTCAAAAGTCTCAAAAAGTCTTCCAAAGGTTCTCGAGTAAGCATGAATCTGTGACGATACCACCCAACAAGCATCTCCCATATAAAAAGGTTTACCATTCACTCAGCATTTTTTCAATAACGAGTCTATCAGTTTGTGTAAAGTATAATACTTTCAGCTGTATAGTAGTTTTAGAGAGGAGAACCTGATGAAAATCTTTCATTACACCGACGTTGAGGCGAAAGATGCTGAAGGCGGAAGCTCAAAACTGAAAGTCAGATGGCTCATAACCAAAGAGACCGGAGCCGAAAACTTTGCCATGAGACTCTTCGAAATGGAGGCTGGAGGACACAGCCCTCTTCACAGTCACAAGGGGGAACATGAAGTTTTCATATTGGAGGGCGAAGGGTTGGTGGTTGGCGGAAAAGAAGAACGGAAGTTTAAGGCTGGAGATGCCATTTTTATTCCTTCAAACGAGAAACATCAACTGAAAAACAACAGCAAAAACGCATGCAAGCTTCTCTGCCTCATACCATACAAGCAAAAATAAAATGGGCAACTCTTAGATTATCTGCAACTCTATGGCTTCAAGCAATGGCTCAAGGAGACGGCTAGAAACAAATTCTTCATCCAAGACTTTTCCCTCACTGTTGTTCAATCCCATGCAGCATGGAATAAACTTTTAGGCGAAAAAACAAAAACAAATAATTATGGGAATGCCATCGAGTTATGACAGAATGTTTTGGGGTGAAGGGTTCTGATTAAACGAAGAGGGTTAGAGGCTCAGAAGATGCTTATATCCATCGCCACGCTCATTCGAAACACCACCTGGAAGTGTGGAAAGATCGAGCGGCGTGTCGTGAATTATTTGCAGCATAGACATCAAAGGTGTGGATCTGCTCAAACACATGTTCAGGATATGCTGCAGCATTTTGGGCTCAGTGGAAAACAGAAGAGCGAATTCTTTGAAGCGATGAGGCGGCTAGAAAAGCGTAACATCATCAAAATTTCATGGATGTAATACCACAATCATGTACATTCTATAAGCATGTGCTTGCATAGCAAAACATTGTAATAAAGCCTTAAAAGCGGAGACACCCCCGAGAAATTGGGGGATGATGTAGCCGTCCCAGACCGACCTTAACAGGTATGAAGACTATAAGGCTGGCAGACCCCTTTATGTGAACAAAAAATATGGATTGTTGCCAGTTTTTGTGGGTTTGTTAACGGGTTATTTTTTTGGAGTTTATTGACATTGATTTCTCTAATTTCTTGTCAATCAGAAAGAATACCAGCCAAGTGACGAACCCGTAGGTTAACCCGTTTGTTAAGGCTTCCAGATAAGGCATGTAATCGGAGGCGGGTATTCCAGAAAGTGTGACAATTATGTTTCCGGGGAATATTGGAATCGGGACTGCTATTGATGCGGCGGTGAATATTAAGAAAAAAGCGATGAAGATTGATGTTGCCCTCATGTTTTTGCCCCTTTTTTTGCGTGCCCCCCAATCAATATATTGAATCTTGATATGTGATAAACATTTTCGTATTTCTGTCCAACACAAATACACCAAACGATTTGTGAACCTGAAGAAGAAAATAGAGCATCCCAACGGTCAAATGGTTCTTACATTTTCGGATAACATGCAGAAAATTCATTATTCACGCCCCAGTTTCCTACATTCATGGACCATCCCCCCCTGAACTTCGCCATCACCGTCATCCTTCTAACAGCCTCGGGTGTCCTAGCTCCCGGACCACTATTCTTCGTAACAATCACTCACGGCGCCAAATCGGGCGCCAAAAGCGGCATACTGTTCTCAATAGCCACACCATAGTCGAGTTCACCCTCGTCATGCTATTAGCCATAGACTCCTAAACGTCACAAACGAACCTAAATCAGATTCAGATACAAGTTTAACAGGCTAATCAAACAGGTAGCTCAACAATTTTTGTCCCAATTGTCTATTCGTGGGTCATCCCGAGAAACTACATTGAAATATTGATTGGCAATTCTGAAGCATTAAATCTAGGACACTCAAAAGTAGTGGATGAAGAGCGCACAATTTCCACCCACTACAAAAGAAGGGAATGATCTCCAAGATCAGTTTTTGCCCTTTTCTTTTGTGTGCGCTCTTCCATAAAACTAACAGTTACTAAGACGTTTATTCAGTTAGGTGTCTTATTCGGGTACGTACAACAAAAACTGGTTACGGGTGTACGCCATCGATTTTTGCTCCACAAGATGTGCATTTTGAGTTTTTGATTTTGTTTTCTTGGATGCTGTATCCGAATCTTTGAATCAAAGTTTTTCCGCAGTTTGGGCAGTAAGTGTTTTCTCCTGTTTCGCCGGGCACGTTTCCTTCATACACGTACCTTAAGCCTGCTTCTAATCCGATTTGTCTTGCTTTTCTTAGGGTTTCAACTGGTGTACGTGGCAAGTCTGGAAGTTTATACATGGAATGGAACTGGGTTATGTGCCATGGTGTGTCTTCGCCCACTTCTTCTTTGATGAACTCTGCAATTTTTTGTAACTCGTCTTCTGAGTCATTTAATGTTGGGATAATCAATGTTGTTATTTCTGTCCAAATTCCCAAGCTTTTGTAGAGCTTAATCGAGTCCAGCACGGGTTTTAGACGGGCTCCGCAGGTATTCCTGTAAAAGTCGTCGCTAAAACTTTTCAGGTCAATGTTGGCGGCGTCCAAGTATGGAGCAATCTCATTTAATGCTTCTTGTGTGATGTAGCCGTTTGTCACAAAAACGTTTTTGAGTCCCTCTTTTTTCGCCAACTTAGCCACATCAAGGGCATACTCAAAAAAGATGGTGGGCTCACTGTAAGTGTAGGCTATGCTCTTGCAGTTGTTTCGTTTAGCCGCCAAAACAATCTCTTCGGGAGATGTTTCCTGTCCAACTATTACTTTGCGTTCTTTTGGTAGTTGAGAAATGTCAAAGTTTTGGCAGTTTCCACATCTAAAGTTGCATCCAACAGTTGCGATAGAATATGACATGGACCCCGGAAGAAACTGGAACAACGGCTTTTTTTCGATATAATCCACTGACCTAGCCACAATTCTGCCGTAAACGAGGCTGTACAGCTTGCCGCCACGGTTCTCCCTGACCCCACATATTCCCATCTTAGAATCAGCAATTTTACGGCATCGGTGACTACACAAATTACAGTTAACCAGTTTAGCATCAAGTTTTTCGTAAAACATTGCTTCCCGCAACACAATAACCCCCAACTCTAAATATAACAGGGAAATAGCACACTTAAACTTTCAAAACGACTAATCGTGAAGTCTCACATTTTGAGGGCAAATGATATAGCCTTAGAAAAAGCTAGTACATTTGCCGATTTAAGGTGAATTTTATGACTAAATTCCGAGTGGAAATAGACCACAATGTATGTCAGGGGTTCGGAGCATGCGTTGAATTATGCTCTAACTTCAAACTTTCAGACGAAACCGGAAAATCTCACATCGAAGGTGCAAAAAAAGTTTCCAACGGCGAAGCTATAGAACTAAACGAACTAGAATGCCACCTGAAAGCCGCCGAAGCGTGCCCATTCAACGCAATCCACATCACAAACCTAGAAGCCAACGAGAAACTTATCTAAACTAGGTGGCGAGTGCTTGATAGTTAACAAGCTTTCGTTGCTGGTTGGCGGAGAAGCCGGAGCAGGAATAAGCCGCTCCGGATTATTATTCGCCAAAATCTGCCTACGAGGAGGACTCAACGTTTTTGGTGCAAACGACTACCAATCACTCATACGAGGAGGACACAACTTCTACACAGTCAGAGCCGACGACGAAGAAGTTTACTCACAAGCCGACACAGTCGACCTAATAATAGCCCTAAACAAAGAAACAATTCTTTTCCACAAAGACGAACTAGTAACTGGCGGAGCCATAATCTACGACGCAAACCAAATCACAATAACCCCCAACGAACTAGGAAGAGACGACATCAAACTAATCCATGTGCCCCTAAGAAAAATCGTCAAAGAACTACAAGGACCACAAATAATGGAAAACACCGTAGCTTTAGGCGCAGCAATCGCCCTCCTAGACTACGATACACAAATCATGAACCAAGTCCTAAAGGACACATTCAAACCAAAAACCGCAGAACTAAACATAGCCGCCACAAAACAAGGATACGCCTACGCCAAACAAAACTATTCTGACAGTTTCGGATACAAACTTAAAACAGTAAAAACAACTACAAAACAAAAAATATTCGTCACAGGAAACGAAGCAATCGGATTAGCAGCAATCAACGCAGGCTGCAAACTCTACGCAGCATACCCCATGACACCAGCCACCTCTATACTCCACTTTTTAGCGTCCGTAGACCGCCAATACAACATGATAGTCATCCAAACAGAAACCGAAATAGCCGCAATAAACATGGTCGCCGGAGCCTCCTACGCAGGAGTAAGAACCATGACAGCAACCTCCGGAGGCGGCTTCTGCCTCATGACCGAAGGCTTAGGCATGATAGGCATGACCGAAACCTCACCAGTCATAGTCCTAGTTCAAAGACCCGGACCCAGCACCGGACTTCCCACATACACTGCACAAGCAGACCTCAGATTTGCAATCCACGCATCCCAAGGAGAATTTCCCCGAGTATTAATCGCGCCGGGAGACGTAGAGGAATGCTTCTACAATACCTTGGAAGCGTTCAATTTGGCAGAAAAATTTCAGATTCCAGCAATAATAATCTCCGACAAATACTTAGCAGAAAGCAACGGAACCACAGAAATTTACGACCAAAACAGAATCGGAATTGACCGCGGACAACTCATAACAGACCAATATGCTGGAGAAGAATACAAACGGCACAAGTTCACAGAAAACGGAATCTCACCCAGAGTACTGCCCGGAACAAAAGGAGCTATAGTAAGAACCAACGCAGACGAACACAACGAACTCGGCTACACAACCGAAGACCCTGTGTTGTCAACAAAAATGGCTGATAAACGCTTCAAAAAACTGGACACCCTAACCAAAGAACTAGAACGTTACGAAACCGTCAAACTTCACGGACCAAAAACAGCAGACGCAACAATTATCGGATGGGGCTCAACGAAGGGAGCCATAAGAGAAGCCATGAAAATTCTCAGCAAAGAAGGAATCAAAGCAAATTACCTGCAAATAGTGTATCTTACTCCATTTCCAGTCAGTAAGGTTCAGGCTATACTACGATCAGCCAAGAAGACGATTGTGGTGGAGAACAACAGGACATCCCAGATGTCCAGCCTAATACGAGAACATCTTTTAACAGATGTTGATCATAAAATTTTGAAGTATAACGGACGTCCCTTCAATCCAGAAGCTCTCGCCCGAAGCATAAAGGATGTGCTCTAAAATGGTAACTCTAGACGAGTTGAAGACACCAAAAACGAACACTTGGTGCCCCGGATGCGGAAACTTCGGCATATTGATGGCATTCAAAAAAGCCCTAATCGAGCTTGGACTTGAGAGAGAAGAAGCCGTTCTTGTGTCGGGCATAGGCTGCCACGGCAAAATGGTCAACTACGTAAACATAAACGGATTCCACGGCATCCACGGCAGAGTATTACCCTTAGCCACAGGCATCAAACTGTCTAACCATGACTTAACTGTGGTTAGTTTTGTGGGAGACGCAGACCAATACAACGAAGGCTGGGGGCACTTCGCCCACGCCATAAGACAAAACATAGACATGACATTGATAGTGCACGACAACATGGTTCTAGGTTTAACTACAGGACAAGCAACATCTACCAGCCAACAGGGATTTAAATCGAAGTCAACTCCTTTCGGAGTCATACCACCCATGTTGAATCCTTTGGCTCACGCTTTAGTTAGTAACGGAAGCTTTGTTGCCAGAGGCTTCGCTGGAGACATGATGCACCTAAAGGGGCTGATGGTTGAGGCAATCAAACACAGGGGCTTCGCATTCATCGACGTGTTCCAGCCCTGCGTCAGCTTCAACTACCTGAACACGTACAATTGGTTCCTCCAGAGAATCTACAAGCTAGATGAAGAGGGGCACGACGTAACCGATCGAAAGAAAGCTTTAGAGAAAGCATTTGAATGGGGAGACAGGATACCCATCGGAATATTCTACAACAAAGAGAGACCCACATACCAAGATAGTCTTCCTCATGTGAAAGATGAAAACCTCACAAAACTGTCCACAAAAAACGTGGACGTAACATCCACCATAAAAGAGATGATGTGACAAACCACTTTTGGTTACTTGCAAAAGTCCAGAGTGTCGCCGATTAAACGTCCGTTATGAGCCTCAAGTGAATGAGTGGGGTCTTTCTTTCTGTCAACCGCTTTACTCGAGGCAATACTTCTTGGAAGATGTTCCACGGCTCCAACGTAACCTTGTCAGCAGCCGCCTTTCCCTTGTTCATTCTCAGACGACATGCTATCTCATCAATTATCATGTTCTCCGCTATCAAATCAGCCATGCAGACTTCACCGTTGTTAATCAGCTTCTGCACAACCAGTTCTTTTAGTTCTTGCCCGTTTTTCATCTTTTTAAAAATCTTAGTGGCTTTCTTTTTAGTCTTGAGATGCTCTAACGAAAAATGGGGCATCTTCTGGCAGAATGTAACCCGTTCCCTCCATTTTTCTAACCACTGCTTTGTCCAAACTTTCAAAAAGGACTTAACTTCATCTTGGCGGGTTTCGTCATTCAATATTTCTTCAATATCATCGGAGGTTGTGTCCCTAAATTTCTCAGTTAAACAGGTTTCTAAGTCTTGATAAGCGAATTCTAAAAGTCTCTTTTCCGAGCCATGAATGTCTAAATCAGGAATTTCGTTTTCCAGCTCCCCCGCTAACCAAGGCATAATTACAGGATTTCTTGAGGCTCGAAGTTTGGCGCTAGACATTTCATTGAACCTCTCTTGAGGAGTATATACTCTGATTTTTGGCGGTATTTGAGGTTTTCCAATTTTTTAGCATATACTTTAAGCAAAAGGGGCTGTAGAGGCATCTTGAAGGCTAGATGCCAATCCAACATTTTTAAATAAACAACCCCTATGGATTAACCTAAAAAAGGAATGCAAGGGAGCGCAGGCTTTGGGATAAGTAACTGGAATTGCTAAATCATAGGCAAGGGGAGGTTTCAAACTTTTCCTAGGTGTAAGCAGCTCTAGCATCATCACAGCCGTTAGCTTAATACTTGTATTGCGTTTGCTGGGTGATCCAAGCGAGTATGGTATAATCATAACTACATTGATTTTTCCTGCAATGCTCAATTTGTTCAAAGATTGGGGCATGAACTCGGCTATGATAAAATTCTTGGCTCAATACAAGTTGGAGAACAAGACCAGCAGTGTCAAAAACGTTATGGTTTCAGGAGCAATATTCGAATTGGTCATGGGTGTTCTCCTCACTTTGTTGTCCTTTTTGCTGGCAGATTTTCTTGCAATAAACGTCTTTAAGCTACCTGAAGCAAAAGTTCTGATAGAAATTGCTTCCCTAACAATTCTTGCCGATTCGTTTCTCAAGATTTCCCAGTCCACGTTCATTGGCTTAGACAGACTGGAATTTCACAGTTTGACATTGATCTTAAATGCGGGTATACGATGTTTTCTCGTGCCCCTTCTTGTATTTCTTGGTTACAGTGTCTGGGGTGCTATACAAGGACTGGTTGTGGCACAACTTACCGCTGGAATTATCGGGATAATAATTTTTTATGTCACATTTTTCAGGAATTCTAAGAAAGAATCATGGAGCAAATTAGATCTGATTAGAACATTGAAGACTTTGCTCAGATACGGTTTACATCTATCTGTCGTGGTTATAGCAGTAGGATTCTTGCCACTGTTTTACAATACTTTGCTAACCCAAAGCTTCACGATAGCCAATAGCACTAATTACACAACTGCTCTAGGTAACTATCAGGCAGCCGTTAACTTCACGATTGTTATAACTTTTTTCACGGTACCCATAACCACAATACTGTTTCCAGCTTTTTCAAAGCTTAAAGCGGAAACAGAAAATGAAACACTTAGGGTTGTGTTCCAGTCTTCTGTTAAGTACGGAGCATTGCTTACCATTCCAGTAACTTTGCTGATCATGGTTTTGTCAGAGCCACTAGTGTTCGCCGTAGTCGGCATAGAATATACTGAGGCTCCGTTATTCCTGACTTTGTATTCCATAATCTATCTCTACGCTGGATTGGGAAATCTCAGTTTGGCTAGTTTCTTAAACGGTCAGAATAAGATACAAATTACAATGAAGTTAGCCATGCTCCATCTGGTATTTGAATCGTTTTTGGGTTGGGCGCTCATCCCTCGGTTTGGAGTTGTAGGTTTGATATTTACAACTTTGATTACTGTAATCCCAAGTATTATTTTTGGGTTGTGGTGGATAAGGAAGCATTTCGGCGCCACAATAGATTGGGTGTCTTCGACCAAGATTTTCGCAGCTTCTGGAATCGCAGCAGTGGTTACTTCTTTGCTTTTGTCACAGCTTAACTACGCTACTGGATAGAATTGATTACAGGCGGCGTGGCTTTCTTGGTTGTTTATTTAGTTGCTGCCATTGATTAGAGCAGTTGACAAAAAAGATGTAAGAACTCTGAGGGAGATGTTGAGTGTTCTTGGTCCATTCTCTCCTATTTTTAAGATACCCCTTAAGATAATCGAAAAACTGTTAGGGGTCTTCGAGTTCTAGCTTGCATGTTTTTGGGTCCATTTTTTATTGGCTTGCCGGCGTTTCTACTGGGTAATCCTTAATAAATAGCTACTCCCCATTCTGTTAGCGTCACGAGAAAATGCGTTAGGAGAGTAAAAAGCGCTTGGCTAAATTCAAGATAATTGTCTCAGACCCTGAAACTGGGAAATCGCAGTCCGTGGAATTGGAGGAAACTCAAGCAGTTCCTTTGATTGGTAGGAAATTGGGAGAAGTTATTGATGGAGCAGCCGTTAAGTTGTCTGGCTATAAGTTGAAGATAACTGGTGGGTCCGACAAGGATGGATTCCCTATGAGACCAAACATTCACGGAGGAGTTCGTATTGGTGCCATCTTAAGTGAGGGGGTGGGCTTTCATTCGTCTCGAAAGGGCGAAAGAAAACGAAAAACCCTTCGAGGCAACGTCATAACAGACTCGATCGTTCAAATTAACATGAAGATTGTTGAGCAGCCAAAGAAGAGCAAAAAAGCAGAAAAGCCGAAAGCAGAGAAAGCTCCAGTAGAGAACGCACCTGCTGAAACAGTTGCACAATAAATTCTGAATTCAACACAGTTTTTGTTCAATGTTGATTTTGCCGCTCTACCGCCTAACAGCTTCCAGAATAATGGTTGTAACCAAGGAAATGTAACATGCCAGTTTGTGAACGGGCTGAACATTTGGAATGGATAGCTTTTTAAAATACCTGAATTGCTTCTTTTTAGAAGTAGGAGTTGTTTAATCCTTGTTGACAGAGATTTTTACTGATGAGCAATTGATTAAGTTGTACACTACCCCGGGCTATCTAGTGGCTGTAGATTACCCAAAAAAGGAAGTGAAGTTACATACGGTTGATTGCATGCTGGCGGACCCAATTAGTTCAATAGGTGTTAAACCGTCAAAGGCGAAGGAAAATAAAACTGGAGAATTCTGGTATTCTGAAAGCCGTGATGAAGCTAATTCAAAGGCACAAGAAATAGCCAAAAATAAAGAAGGATACATCTATACAATCTGTCCTATCTGCAACCGATAAAGCAGCATATCAGGAGACTAATAATACTTCATTGTTGAAAACAGCCTTTTTCTGTAAAATCTAAGAGAGATAAAAGTAAAGTTGCTAGCTTGTTCTAGTTTTGGTGCAACTCAAGTTTACCTTGATTCGCGTTTCCTTTTTTTGTATTCTTTGTACATGTTCTCTACTTGTTGCCTGCTGACGTATCCTTTGTGATGACGAAATCCGCCTTTAAACCCCCATGGAATATGCATCAATTCATGAATCACAGTTTTTTCTTTGTCTTCTTGACTTAATTTGTCGTACCGTTCAGAAAGCACTTCAATAACGTATGTTGGCGGAAGCCCAAGCGCCTTTTGCCATATTTTTCCAAATCCGTGAATCCGCGCAATTATTCGCTTAGATTTTGAGCCCTTACTTCGGTAACAATAGACAGATTGGGCAATAATATGAAACAGGTCCAGTCTGTCGATGATTTCATCAACCAACATTTTGACATCTGGAGCTTCTAGATACTTTAAAGGCAATTTTCTCATTCCCGAAACTAGCTGATGTCTTTAGGAGAATGCTTAATATAAACTGTTTAGAATCTAGTTGCATAGCATTACATTAAATCTAGGAGATTATCATGTCACCAAAACTAAAGAATCCTGCCCCGCTTCCTAAACAGCCCGAAGTCAACATAGGGACCATAGGACATGTAGACCACGGAAAAACAACCTTAGTGGAAGCCATAACAGGAGTTTGGGCAGCAAAACACAGCGAAGAACTGAGACGAGGCATAACCATAAAACTCGGTTACGCTGACGCCCCAATATTCAAGTGCCCAAAGTGTGAAATTCCCCAAGCCTACTCCTCAAGCCCTACATGCCCCAACTGCGGTTCGAAGGGAGAGTTTGTCAGAGCTGTCAGTTTCGTTGATGCTCCGGGTCACGAAGCCCTCATGGCTACCATGCTTTCTGGAGCAACGGTCATGGACGGAGCTATGTTGATAATTGCTGCAAATGAGAAGTGTCCGCAGCCACAAACGCGAGAACATCTAGCAGCAATCGAACTGGCTGGAGTAACGAATATCATTATTGTTCAGAACAAAATCGACATAATTGATGAAAAACGAGCCTTAGAGAGCTACAGGGAAATAGAGTCTTTTGTGAAAGGAACTGTTGCAGAAGGAAAACCGATTATTCCGGTCTCCGCTCAGCACGCGGTAAACATCGACGCTGTTCTTCAAGCCCTAGAAGAGAATATTCCCACTCCCCATCGAGACCCAAATAAGCCTCCGAGAATGTTTGTTGTCCGCTCTTTTGACGTGAACAAACCCGGAGCTTCGATGGATGAACTGTTGGGAGGAGTTATCGGCGGAAGCATCTTCCAAGGAACATTCAAAATCGGAGACGAAATTGAGATTCGCCCTGGAATCAAAGCTGAAAAAAATGGAAGACCATTTTACGAACCCATCTTTACCGAGATTACAAGTTTGAGTGCAGGCGGAAGAGATGTTGAAGAAGCCCAGAGCGGAGGCTTAGTAGGCATAGGAACTTACTTGGATCCATCATTGACCAAGGCGGATGGTCTTACAGGAAATCTGGTGGGAAAACCTGACTTGCTTCCTCCAACCCGCTCTGAGCTTGTTTTGGGTACTAAGCTGTTGAAGCGAGCTATCGGAACTAAGGAGCTTGTGCAGGTTGACAACATAATCAAAGGTGAACGTCTGCTCCTCGATGTTGGAACAACAATAACACTTGGAAAGGTTGTATCCACAAAGAAAGACACAGTTACCCTCAAGTTAGTTAGACCCATCTGTGCCGAAGACGGTGCCAGAGCTGCGATAAGCAGAAAAATAGCGAGCCGATGGCGGCTCATAGGATACGGAATAATCCAAAGTTAGCACCCTTCTGATCTTGGATTGACAATAACCGAAAAATCAGGAAAAAAGTAATGGTGACTGCGCAACCGAGGGGCATTGTTTCAAAGTGCAAGTCTTTTCTTAATTTTTCTTGTTTTTTGTGACTTGCATTTAGAGACTATTCTTATGAGTTTTTCTTGTCCAAAAAGTGAAGAAGACAATCTGATGATTCTTTTAAGGTTGCGTTTCAAGACGTCAACAGCCTCTTGTTCTGCGTGTCCACACAAAACGATTATTACACAGGAATATTCGCTCAAGTAATCTACAACTTGACCAACTAGTCTATTTATTTGGCTTTTTCTTTTTAGGTTTCGTTTAAGTTCAATGCCGATTTCGTCATCTATTCCAATATCGGCTAAGCTTCGTCCAGCTTCCTTCTTGAGGAAATGGTGCCACGAAGAATCAAAACCCCAAATTGGTGAACGGTAAACGCCATTTTCAGACTGATTCAGGTTTTTTCCGCAAAAATGGTAGGAGGTCGTCTCTGTATTTGCTTTCGTTTGAGTATTCTGCCTTTGGATTCCAATCTGAAATCGTTTGAATTACATCATCAAATAAACTTCCCATCCCAATAAAACCCCCATGTCTAATATATTGTTACTTAATATATAAGTTTTTTTTGAATCAAATACACATTTCTCAAAAAGCTTACTTACAATCTCAAACTATAATTATGTGAGGTCAAGAAATGTCTGATTCAGGGGAAGAAACATATTCGATTACGTTCATGTCTTTGAAGCATCCAGCCCGCCGCAAAATCCTGCGAATGCTCGCAGAAAAACCAAAAAACTTCTCACGAATACTAGAAGAACTGGGAATCTCCAGTTCGCACCTAACGTATCACCTTGAAAACCTTGGAGAACTTGTAACGAAAATGGATAATGGAAAGTATAGGCTTTCTGCTTTCGGAAAAGCAGCAGTATTAACGATGAAGGGCGTGGAAGAGACGCCTGACATCAAGCCAAAGCATATTTTCTCCTTGTCCCTGAAGTGGAGATCTTTTTTTGTGGTTCTAATGATTGGGATGGTAGTTTTAGCGGGTGTATCTTATATACAATACCTGTCTTTGAACAGGTTATCTTCGGAGCATGAGCAACTGACAGACGAGTTTGAACAACTGTCCACAGACCATGAGCGACTGTTATCATGGGGCGTATCCACAGATAGTGTAGTAAACTTCCTAGAAGACGTGATTCAACTTGACATGACGAAATATACTGCAAAACTAGAACGTAACACCGGGGGGTATCGTTCTGATTTAGGCGGCATTACTGAGGAATTTTTAACGTACAGACTCACATCTGACGAAACAGAATTATCTATAGATTTCAGGTTTAGAAACCAAACCTTGTCCCGGTACCTGCTAGATGTAATTGAGGGCTCACCGATTTACGCTCAGCCACAACCAACTAATGTTCTTGACCTGACTGATGAGATTCTCCAGAGATACCAACAGTATGCAGGAGGTTCGTACTTGGAAACAATGAGAAACATGTTGAGCACAATCAATGAAACTGAAGCCCTAGAAAAGACAGTGGGCGACATAAAGCTCATAATATCAAGTGAAGAAAAAGATGTTGAAATCAAATGGATAAAAACAGCCAGCGGTATTGACTATCAAGCCAAAGGGGTAATTCTCAGTTTTAATAATGGCGTCTTGGAGATGCTTACGGATGGATGGTTCCTCTTTAATGTGGGCAGCACTGAAGTTAATGTCTCAGAGGAAGAAGCCATAGAAATAGCAATAAGTCATGCACAAGATTACTCATGGACTGTGGATGGCATAGAAGTAACAGATTTTGTTATACTAGAAGAACCTGTATCAACGCACCTATGGCCACACATCAGAGAAGAACCTTTAGACTTGATTCCTTATTGGTACGTAGTTCTTCAACTCGACAACGTTTACCCCGGAAACGTTAACAGCATCGGAGTTGGCATATGGGCGGACACATGAGAAGTCAGTGCATATAAAACGATAAGCGCGAAATAAAAACAGTCTACGGTTTGGAGAAAAACAAATGTGGTGGCTTCAAAAAAAGAGACATTGAAGGTTGTTTTAGACGCAAACTTCTTTTTTATTCCTTCACAGTTTAATATCGACATCTTCGAAGAACTGGCAAACCTGCTAAATCAACGGTTTGAACCCATTCTCCTTTCCTCAACACAAAAGGAAATTCAAGGACTCGCTGAATCAAATTCTCCAAAGACACAGAAACAGGCAGTATTAGCTCTTAGATTGGCTGAGAAATGTCGTCTTATTCCCGTCAAAAAAGGTGTTAGGGAGACATATGACGACGTAATTGTTAGAGTGGCAACAGAATGGAAGTCTCCTGTTGCCACAAACGACAGCGAACTCAAGAGAAAACTGAGAAAAAATAGGTTACCAGTTATTTTTTTGAGGCAAAAGCATCGTTTAGCGATGGACGGCTCGGTATAGCCTTATAAATAGGTCTGTCTCTTATTTGAAAACGAAAGTCCCATGTAAGGAATGGGAAGTACTTTCACGTAAAAGTGTTATCAATTTAAAATCAGGTGATATATGTGTTCAAACTTGTAACTCTAGAGGATACAATTCGGATACCGCCAGAAAGATTTGGAGAAGAAATCGATACTGTAGGTTATGAACAGCTAAAAATGAAGTATGATGGCATGGTAGATGAAGAGCTGGGCTATGTCATAGGCGTTACACAGATCAAAGTAAATCCATTCGGAAAAATTATCCCCGGAGACGGGGCGACCTTCCATAAAGTAGAGTTCTCTCTTATCACGTTCTTTCCGAAGATTCAGGAAGTTATCGAAGGGGAAGTTGTGGAAATAGCGGAGTTCGGTGCCTTTATTCGTATAGGACCCGTTGACGCCCTCCTTCATGTATCCCAACTAATGGATGACTACATTTCTTATGATGAACGACAAGGAGTTCTCATGGGCAAAGAAACGAAAAGGAAACTCCAGACCGGAGACCATGTGCGGGTTCGCATAACAGCTGTCTCTTTGGGTCGTAGCGGAGGTTCCGGGAAGATAGGTGTAACTGCTAGGCAGCCTTTCCTTGGGAAGATTGAGTGGATTCGGAAGGATGTGGAGAAGATAGATGCAATCGGTGCAGAAGAGTCAGGGGATGCCAAGACAGTAGGAGAATCAGAGAAATGACAGATAAAGCATGTCGAGAGTGCCACTTCATATCCTATGGCTCTATATGTCCTAACTGCAATGCGTCTAATCTAAGTGACGATTTCTCGGGTGTAGTGGTGATTATTGATCCTGAACGCTCGGCTATAGCTCGAGCCATGAAGGTTAAAGAGAAAGGGCACTACGCGCTTCGAGTAAGGTAGGTAATCAGAATACGTATCCTAACTGCTGAATTACGTAATGAATTGAAGAAGCCTCAAGGACTGTTGATTGAGGGTCCATTCAAAAAAACAATGAAGAGGCTGAAAGAGCTTATCGATAAAGAAAAACCCTCAGCAATCATTTCTGTGGGCGACATAGTGTCTCTCCACATGATTAAGCATGGCATCGCTTTGAACGTTATAATAGTTGACAACAAAACAATGCGAAAACCCATCCAACCCATAACGGTGGATGCTGACCAAACATTATATGCGAAGAATCCTCCGGGAGCTATAACTGACGAGGCTTGGGCTGCCATAAAATCGGCTATTGCCCAGAAGGGACGAACAGAGGTGATTGTTGACGGCGAGGAAGATTTGCTTACAGTTGTAACGGTGTTGTCTGCTCCCGATGATGCTCTTGTGGTTTATGGGCAACCTCACAAAGGAGTTGTGGTGATCAAGGTTACAAAAGAAACGAGAGAAAAGATGCATCGTATCGTGGATGCAATGGAAGAATCTTCGAAAAGCTAAAGTAAGGGGGATGTGTCAAATCACCAGCAACCTGCGGAAGTGTGTCAATGAAGATTAATATCATCTCAAAAAAGCAGAATCCTCTACTAAAAAGAAAGGAAGTAACATTTAGGGTCGACCATGCCCAGACGGGGGGTACCCCAACTCGGGTTGAGGTCAGTAAACAGCTTGCGGCGTTGTTAAAGGCAAAACGTGAATTGGTTTACGTTAAAAACGTGCAAACAAAAACGGGCACAATGATTGCAGTTGGCGAAGCTAACGTTTACGACTCCATCGAGCAAGCTAAGCTTATGGAACCCAAACATATAATCGCTAGAAATGCGCTCCCAGAAAAGCCTGAGGAGTCACAAGCCCCAGAAGAATCAACAAAGAAAGAGGAGAAAGCGGTAGATGTCTAAAACAGAAACTGGAGAGAAAAAGTCCAAAAAGAAACAAAATGGAATCGGTTCATACTACAAAGTTGAAGAAACGGGACTCAAACGATTGCGTCCCAGTTGTGAACGGTGCGGAGCCGGATACTTGATGGCTAATCATGGTGACCGTTTCACGTGTGGTCATTGTGGTTTAACACGATACAAACAGCAAGCCTAAACTAGCCAAGTTTTAATAGTAAACTTGGAAAACAGATGGATTGAGCGATCAGGAAAATGGTTAATGTAAGAGTTTTTGTGAAAAACATTTCTGCCGAGAATTTTTGGGCTATCGGAAAACCCATCCCTCCGGTTCAGATAGCCACGAATCTTAATGTTGTTGGAATCAACAAGAAAGATGAAGAACTGCTGGAGGTTCCTTTTGTTTTCACCATTAATTACACTCCTGCTGTGGCTCAAATCAGTTTGAAGGGAACGAGTCACGTGGTTGGATCAAAAGATGAAGTTCAGCAGATTCTTAATGATCATAAGGAAAAGAAGCCTCCTCCGCCGATTGTCATGCAATCTATATCTAATGTTGTTTTCGTGGAGTCTGTGATTGTATGTCGAAGCCTTGGCATTCCGCCGCCAATACCTTTGCCAAAGATTTCTCCGGTTCCAAAAAAGAAGCGTTCTGAGCCAACATACCGAGCTTAAGCTAGCAACTTTAGTTTTATCTCTCTTAGATTTTACAGAAAAAGGTTGTTTTCAACAATGAACCTCTATTAGTCTCCTAATATGAATGCTAGCAGCTTTTTTGTGTCAAGTTTATGCTTCCAGAATTTTCAAAAAAACACTGTTTTCAACATAGCACTGTTATTAGTCT
>SDBT01000246.1_pt1 | contig 81007 bp, 71 predicted proteins | sample 2277101 | NCBI WGS metagenome assembly SDBT01 (sample SAMN10404973, study PRJNA504765) | marine sediment metagenome | isolation source: marine sediment core GS10_PC15, 103 cmbsf | place: Arctic Ocean: Southern Knipovich Ridge | collected 2010
AGTAGCAAAAAGTTATTGCAGGTTTTTTCTCAGTACCGCTGCGGTAGAAACGGTCTGCGAATTACTGCCTTCGGTAACTGTCATTGAGATTTGGACATTTCTAACCTTACCCGGCTCATCAGGAACAGTCGCCCTGTCAAAAACAACTGAAGTTACCCCACGGCAAAGAACATAATCGGCATCGGTAGCATCATCGTTCGTAACCAGATAGAGCGTACTGTCGCCGCTGTTATACAAATATGTTATATCACTGCCGGCCGCGGTAACCATACTGCACTGGTTTGCGGGTTCGGTTACTGCAACTGCATCTGCGGTTCTGATATCGTTCGTGATTCGCAAAAGAGCCGCACGAGCGGTAGTCATCGCCCGATACATTTCTTCGTTCTGGCGGTAATTTACCGACGATGCATGAACAGCCACCGCAACTGCCGCAAGAAGCATACCCATAATCATAAGTGCCATCAGCATCTCGACCATCGAAAAGCCATTTGGATTTGATTTTCTGATAATCATAATGCACCTGCCTTAACCAAATTTTCACACCACTGCCGGCTGGCGTTAAAGCCTTGCCCTCATCCAGTCAGCCGAGCTAATCTCGCTCCCGTTAAGCAAAATCTTCGTGGTAATCCTTACAAAATCACTACCGCCGGAGCCAACGACAACGGTGAAATCCGAATTGCTTACATTTTCAACTGTTACCTGCTGGCTAAACGTAGAAAAGTTAGTCAGCGCAGTGCCGTAAATATCCTGTGGAGGACTGTAAGTACCCGCAAACGCGGGCAAATCGTCATAGCCCATCGATGCGCAGCGGCTCTTTACCTCTTCAATGAGGAACTCGGCAGTGGATATTTCTATACCTGCTGCGTTCACCTTGGTAAGCGAACCGCTGCTAAGCAGCAAACCGACAACGGCGAGACCTATAATTACCGACGCCACTATCGCCTCAATCAGACTAAAGCCTGCAGGGTATAATTTTTTATGTTTGTTATTCATATCAGCATCCCGTCAGTCAAACATTATTACGATGTAACAAGGCTGGACATCCTGAATATAGGAAGAATAATACTCATAGCAATAAAACCAACCAGCACACCCATAATCACTATCATAATCGGCTCTATCATCGAAGTTACGACCTTGATAACTGTTTTAAGTTCTCTCCCGTAAAATTCCGCCACATCTCTGAGAACATCGCTAAGCGTACCCGACTCTTCTCCGCTGCGAAGCATCTGCACCACATTGCTCGGCATAAGATCACTGGCAGCCAGGCTGGACGCTATTTTGCTGCCCTGACGGACGGATTCATATACCCTCTTCCACATCTTTTCATAAAGAACATTTCCCGAAACCTGGGCGGTAATAATAATCGTATCAAGAATAGGAACGCCTGCGTTGGTCAACACACCCATCGTGTGCAGACTCCTTGTGATATAAAGACTCCTGCAAAGCGTTCGCAAAAGAGGAATTCGCAGTTTCATTCTGTCCCACCATTCCCTTCCAGCGGTGGTATTGATAAAGTACCAGAACGCCCATACAGCCAGGCCGGTAACGGGTAGAATAACAAACCAGTATCCCCGCATAAAACCGCTAAGTGCCATAATCATTTTCGTTGGCACAGGAAGCAGATGCTCCTTACCTGCAAAAACAACCAGAAATCGCGGCAGAACAAATGTCAGCAGAAATATCGTAGTGGAAACCGCCATCACCGCAATTATTATTGGGTAGACCATCGCACCGACTACCTGCGAGCGGGTCTGGGACTCCTGGTCGAGATACTCAACCAATTGCCGGAGCATCGAACTCATCGAGCCGGAAACTTCCGCAGCAGCAATCATATTGATATAGAGATTGCTGAAAACCTCCGGATGTGCCGAAAGTGCCTGCGAAAAGGTCTGGCCGCCCTCAATCTTATTTTTAAGGTCGGAGATTATATCCTTAAATTTCTTCTTATCCATCTGCGACGCTATCGATTCCAGAGACTCCGGCAGACTGATTCCTGCACGAATCATAACCGCAAGCTGGTTAGTGAAATTCAAAACATCTTTTTTGCTCGGCCCCATCTCGATACTAAAGGTTGTCACCTTCTGCAAAAATCCGCCTGGTGCCGCCGCTGACGATGCCTGTGGAAGTATCTGAGGTGAAGAAGAATCTTCCCTCTCCGCTGAAGACGCAATTGTCCGTTCGAGCATAGTCATATCGCTGCCCCTTACAGGATTAAGTCAAAAATTATATCTCAAAATATAAAATTATCGGTCAGTTTGAGTAAATTCTACTTTTCGGCGTTTGCCGCTTCGAGACGCTCTGCAGGATTGATGAGCTGTTTATCCATCTTCGTTGGATTACTCGAACGCATAACAGCTTCTTCTCTGTCTATGAATCCCTTGGAGTGCATCTCAGCAATACTAAAATCCATAGTCTGCATACCGAGTCTGCGGGATGTTTCGATAATGTTTGGTATCTCATAGATTCTGTTTTCACGGATACAGTTGCGAACAGCAGAGGTGCAAAGCAGTATCTCGCTGCATGGAACCATACCGGGCTCATCAATGCGCCTAAACAGCGTTTGTGAAACCACCGCCTGCAAAGTATTGGCAAGCATTGTACGAATCTGGTTCTGCTGATTAGCAGGATAGATATCGATAATTCGCTCGATAGTTTGCGGGGCATTTATGGTATGCAGCGTCGAAAAAACAAGGTGTCCAGTTTCAGCAGCGGTCATTGTTGAGCTGGTTGTTTCAAGGTCACGCATTTCACCGACAAGAATAATATCGGGATCCTGTCTTAGAACATGCTTCAAACCGGATGCGAAATTCGGACAGTCCGAACCAATTTCCCGCTGCTCTATCATACAGCAATGGTTTTCAAAAGCATATTCCACCGGATCCTCAAGGGTGATTACACGCTTCTTGTACTTCTGGTTCATCAAGCCAATCATCGCTGCCAGCGAGGTACTCTTACCGGAACCGGTATGGCCTGTAACAATAACAAGCCCTCTTGGCAAATCAGTCATATCCTTAACGACCGCTGGAAGATGTAAATCCTCAAAAAGAGGTATCTCGTTGGGAATAACCCTGAAAGAAATCGCTATCGTGTCGCGCTGGTAGTGAGCATTGACACGGAACCTGCTGCCATCTTCTATCCATGTTGAAAAATCTATATCTCTGTTCTCATTGAATTTTTTCATCCTCTCATCGCTTACCATGCCGAGAAGCATTGCCTTAGCATCATCGTTGCTGACAACGTCAAACTCCTCCATTAGTACCAGTTCGGTATTAATCCTCAATATCGGGGGCATACCGACATTGATATGAATATCAGAGGCCTCTTTTTCAATCGATTTTGCCAACATTTCCTTTACTTCAACCATTACTTCTCCTTCTCATATTCAATTCAGCCCTGATTATATGTTTTAGTCGCAACCCTGCTCATTCATCTTCAGGATTTCGTTTTTGCTGATTTTACGGTCTTCTTTTTTCCATCTGTTGCGCCGTCATTGTCACTCTGCTCATGAGCCTGCGTAATCCGCAGCACTTCTTCTATGGTTGTCAGGCCCTTCCGGACCTTTCTCATACCGTCATCGAAAAGCGAAAGACTGCCGCTTTCGGTAAAAAACCTTCTCATACTGTCTGCCGATGCATCCTTATTAATCATATCTTTGAACTTATCATTAACAACAAGCATTTCAAAGATTCCAATCCTGCCTGTGTATCCGCTGTTCTTGCATGAATCACACCCCGCCCCATGCATCAACTCTGATGGTTTAATCCCAGCTGCTTCGGCATAGTTTAGTATGCTTTCTGCTGCCTTATAAGGCTGCTTGCAATCCGGGCATATCTTCCGGACAAGCCGCTGGGCAAGTATACCATTCAAAGACGCCGCTATCAGATAAGGCTCAACGCCTATATTTACAAGACGGGAAATACTGCTCGGGGCATCATTGGTATGCAGCGTGGAAAGAACGAGGTGGCCGGTAAGCGCTGCCTGGGTCGCTATCCGAGCCGTTTCCTTATCACGAATCTCACCAATCATAACAATATCAGGGTCTTGGCGCAACAAAGACCTCAGCGCCGCGGAAAATGTCAGGCTGATTCGTTCATTAACCTGTACCTGATTGCACGACTCAAGTTCATATTCGATCGGATCCTCAACGGTGGAAATATTCATTTTGTTCCCATCCATCTGAGCAAGAGCGGTATAAAGTGTAGTACTCTTACCAGAACCGGTGGGACCGGTTACAAGAAATATTCCGTGTGGAAGAACCATCTGACTCTTAAAGGCTTTAAGTGTCCTATGCTCCATACCCATCTGTTCAAGGGTTATCTGGATGGACTCCCTGTCGAGGATACGGATAACTGCCTTTTCGCCGTGGCTCGTAGGAAGAATAGAGACTCGTAAATCGATTGCCTTTGTGCCTATCTTAACGGCGATTTTTCCATCCTGAGGAAGTCTCCGTTCGGAAATATCAAGGTTCGACATAATTTTAAGCCGTGAAACCACCGCCTGGTGCATCTTCGACGGTGCCTGCTTCATATCAAAAAGCACGCCATCGATACGATAGCGGATTCTTGTATATTTTTCCTTCGGCTCAATATGAATATCGCTTGCACCTTCGTGGACCGCATTACTGAGCAGATAGTTTACATATTTGATTACCGGTGATTCGCCGGCGCTCTTTTCGAGGTCCTCAGCAATTTCTTCGCTCTCCTGAACGAGTTCTACCTCGGTCATATCGCTGAGGATTTCATCGAGATCATCGAATTGACCATCGTCAAGTTTACTGCAAAGCGCTTCGATATTACTGCTGCTGCAAACGACAATACGGACATCCATACCACTCTGGCGTTTTACATCGTCTATCATAAAGACATTCGCCGGCTCGCTGGTACCTACTACAAGTACCTCGCTGTCCATTTCAATTGGTATGATGTGATTTTTACGTATGTAGTCAATATCGAGCTTGCCGAAAGCGGCCCTGTCAATATCATCAGGCTCCAGACTGCGAAACGCAATACCATGAAGTTGTGCCTTGGCAACCAAAATATCTTCTTCGCCGAGACCGGACCTTAAAATCAGTTCCTCCAGTTCACCGCCTCTGTCGGACCGCCGGCTGCGAATATCATCGATTTGCGCAGCGGTCAGCTTACCCATCTCACCGAGAACATCGGCGAGATCCTGCACCGCGGTTTGCTCGGTTACCTGTGGTGAGTAGAGGTTGCTCAAACCAGGCACAAGCTGTGTCTGGCAGTCAACATCAATGTCCTCGGGGTCCCGGTCCTGCTGGACGCTTATCTTTTTATCAGTTCCGAATAATCGTTTCATTCTGACATTTTCAATTTAACTTTGATACCCATCGAACTTAGTTCAACAAAACTTTCCTCTATCCTGGTAATGGTCAAATCCTGTATCTTATCGCCTTCGTAAAAAAGCTCGTCATCAATCATACAGCAGTTTCCCTGCGGAGATTCCATAATACTCCAAAGTCGCATCTTGCCGCTCTTGGTCTGCATTTCCTGCTTAAGCATCTCTCTGTTCACGTTGTATTTATCAACGCCATCATCTTCGACTTCGGGGGTAAAATCGTAAAGAAAAGGATTCTTCTTCAGTTCATCGACTTCTACCTGCTCAACATTGGAAAACTGGTAGAATTTATCAACAACCTCATCCATCCTGCTGTTCATTTCCGTCTTGATGCCGGTAAGCTGGGCAATGGCGTTTTCAATCTGCATTTCTTCGGTGGAAGCGGTGGCCTGTTTCGGACCGGTCTGTTTAATCATAAACCAAAGGCACAGAACGCCAACGCTGAACAGTATCGCAAGCGTTATTGTACTCCGCTTGAGATTCCGGCCGTGCTCGGCGGGAACAAGATAATCCTGCTCAAGATTCTGCAGGCTGCGCTGAGATGGATTATTATCTGATGCAGCTTCATTATTTCCAACTGCATTATCTTCTGTATTTTCGTCATTCATAAATGTTGGTAACATAATCAAACTCCCTAATCTGGAAAACACTTATCACCAAATACCAAATACTAATCTCTATTTTTACACTCCTGTATCCAGAAAGAATATACTCATTACAAATTTAGCGGATGTCTGCCCGGTTTCTTTGGATTTTTTCTTCAGCTCAAGCTTTCGTATCTTCGTTATACGGTCAAGTTTCTCAAGTTCCAGCAGAAACGAATAGTACGAGTTGAACCCGCCGTCCAGTTCCATCTCCAGAGGCTGTTCTACATAACCATTATTGATACTGCGTTTTTTCGTACGAATTTTTTTCGATGCCAGCCCGTGCTTGCGAGCAATTACCGTAACATCTTTAAGAACGGTATCAACCTCATTTGTTGGGGGAAGCTTACTCTCGAAAAACTTGATAGCCTCTTCGAGTTCAACAAGCTGGGCCTGCAAAGTATTCGCCGCGACCGTCGCCTCTTCAAGCTCACACAGCTTAGCCTTTTTCTGCTCAACCATTGCCTTCTGCTCGTTAAGAGATTGGTTAGCCGGCCTAATCATGTAGGCATAGGCGACATAGGACAATCCCACCAGCAAAATGAAAAATATAACTTTTCTTGAGCTACTTGTCATAATTTCACCTCATTCGTACCGTTCTTTATTTATCATTCCACTAATCTGTCAAATTATAGCATTTTTGTACGCCGCTGCCGTATACCCTCAATATCCTCTTTCGTAAGCGTCACATCTGTTTTCAATGTCATCTGAAGCCTGAACTCCTGAAACTTAACGTCGTCAACGGGGTGTTCCTTTGACTCAACCAGTACGACATTATTCATCAGCACCGAACTGCCGAGTTTTGATATGTAACCGGCCACTTCAATATTACTTGGCGCAATACCGCTGATTGTTATCAGGGTCTCGGGTGGCTTAGGTTTTTCAATCGCAGTATTGGCGGAAGCCGCGGTAGAGGCACTTGCAGTCTTGTACTGGCTTGATGAAGATCGCTTTGCAGGCTTAATATCCTTCTGCTCAAGCTTTAATTCGAGCAGGGATACGCCGCCTGGAAGATTATTGGTCAAACACGCAATGATAATACTTCGTGGTACTGGCTCAAGAAGTTCGGCGGTCATCACTGCCGTCTTCATTATTGACTTGCTTTTGGTCTTGAATTCTTCAAGCTGTTCAATCCGGCTGCGGGCGGCAAGCATCTGTTCGCTTACCACAGCCAGTTCTTTGGCAACGAGTTTCTGGCGAACCTTAATAATCGAAAAGGTGGCGCCGATAGCACCCATCAACGCCGCAAACAGCACAAGGTACATAAAATTTGCCCTGCCTGATTCTCGTTGCTGAACATAATCATCTGGAACGAAATCTATATTGCTCATTTTTACACCTTCCTGTAAGTTATCCAATAGATATCTTGTCATTGCCTGACAGGCTCAATCCGAAAGTCGTGGCCCAGTCAACCTGCAGGCCGCGCCTGTCGATACCGATACTTTGACCATCCCTGATTTGTACCGCGCCAAGAACATCACCAATCTGAGCCGGAACCTGCATCTTCTGAGCAAACTGGGCAATCTTTTCGCAAATATCCTTATCGGCGCTGCGACCTGCGAGAAATATCAACCGTTCGATTCGCCGGCTGTGCGTAAGAGATTCGTAATAACGCCAGCAGGCATCTATCTCGGACATAAACTGCTCAGCGGATATATCTTTGGCAAGCTGGTTGTAACCAGCGGAAATCACCCTTGCAAAGAGAAGATTAGTGTGTTTGCATATCACGACATTAGCGTGATTGGCTCCAATATCAACTAACATCACAATGGCGTGTTCGTCTTCGGCCCGCCTGCCGAAAAATTTGGTATAGCTGGCTGTCATCGCCAGGGGCCAGACACTCATTCCCTTAAGTCCGAGCCCGGCTTTTTCGTATATCGCAAGATGCTTATTAACCGTCATTCGCTCGGCTGCCATCACAAGCACATCAATCTGGCCGTTACTGCCCGTCGTATCGGTATGAATATATTTAATCATAGCACCATCTGCGCTGAATGGCAGCTTATCACGAACCGCAGCAAAGGCCGATTTTTCAATCTCTTTTTCCACGGCCCTTGGAACCTTTACCTGGTCGATGAACATTTCACCGGAAGGTATCGTCGCAAGAACATCTTTGCCCTTGAAGGCACCTTCGCTGAACGTCTGTTTAATCTGATCAAGGGCCCACCTTTGCCATTCGGCGCTGCCGTATTCGATACCGTCGGGTATCTTTTCACAAGCCGCAGCCTGCAGATACAAACCATCACCATCACAGCCGAGTTGGGCAGCCTTGATGAAGTTGCTGCCTAAATCAATCCCTGTAGGGAAAACACGATTCTTCAAAAAATTCAACATAGTCTATCTTCCCGTTCTGCTCGTCAGCAAACACTGTATATACACCGTCCATCAAGCCTCCATTTCTACATTCGTCACTAACTGCCAGCAACATTAGAGGCAATCCACAGCGCAAAATCACCGTCCAGCATACTAAAATATAAGAAACAATCGTTCCGCAGGCAAAGATGCGATAGAGAGGATTATTGGCGGGGCCGGAAGGTCCGATAATCGATAATTTACCGGCGTTTTCCCAGCAGAAAAGACTGCAAAAACCGGAGATAATATAAAAATGTTTTTAAGAAAATTATACCGGCAAAACAAAAGTCCGATAATTGTGTCAGCTTTGACGTTTGGTCACTCGGCTTTTAGCTGCCTGCACATCAAATCACGTATTGCAACCGAGACGCTCTTGCCCCCTATGATTACCGAATGGACCGCCTCGGCGATAGGCATCTCAACGCCGCATCGTTTCGCAACAGCCAGCATTGATTCGCAGGTAGCAACCCCCTCGACTACACTGTTGGTGGCACCAAGTGCCTGCTTTGGGGTTTCGCCCTTTCCGATTCGCTCACCAAACGAACGGTTCCTGCCCATCGGCGAGATACAGGTCGTAACCAAATCCCCCAGCCCGCTTAATCCTGCAAAAGTCTTTTCCTTCGCCCCCATCGCCAAACCAAGCCGTTCTATCTCAGCAAGTCCCCTGCTGATAAGCGCAGCCTTTGCATTATCGCCTGCTCCGATACCGTCGATAATACCAGCCGCTATGGCGATTACATTTTTAACGGCCCCGGCCAGTTCAACACCAACAATATCATCGTTGGTATATACCCGAAAATGCGGAGTATTAAAACACTGCTGAACATTGCGGAGCATTGCCTCATCTTTTCCCGCGACACAAGCTGTGGCTGGCAAACCGCTGGCAAGTTCATCAGCAATGGTCGGGCCGGAGAGAGCCATATATACCCTGTCAGCCCCTAAGACATCTGCAAGTATCCGGCTGGGACTAAGGAGCGTCTCTTTCTCGATACCCTTTGCAACGCTGACAACAGGAACACCCGCTGGAACATTCTTCCTGAGCCTTTCCCATACGCCACGCATAAACTGGCACGGAACCGTCGAAACAAGAAGTTCGGCGGCAACCATCGCCCGCTCATCGAGAGAATCAAACTTCAACCCGGCAGGAAGCTTATGGCCAGGCAGAAATCGAGTGTTCTCGCCGGCAGCTTCAAATTCGGACAACTGCTCAGCGTCATAGCCCCACATCGTTACTGCTTTACCGTTCTCGCAGAGCAGCATCGAACAGACGCTCGCCATCGCACCGTCACCAATTATCGTAATTTTGTCAAACATAGCGATATTAAAACAAGTACCCTTAAAGATAGCAACATTTTTTCCGTGTTCGTAAAATCACTTCATTCGCCGATAATCGCCATCGCCTTTTGGAGAATATCCTCCGGCCCATCGCCATCATCAATATCCAGCCAGTTAACATCCTTAAAAGTCTTAAACCAGGTCCTCTGGGATTTCGCCAGCCTGCGAGTATTTACCTTGATATTTTCAACGGCCTTTTCAAGGGGGATCTGGCCTTCTAAATGTTCAATGATCTCAGCATACCCTATCGCACCGCGTGCCTGTTTGCTAAGCGGCTCATCTTCGGCCAGCAAACCGTTTACTTCCCCGACAAATCCCTGCTCTATCATCTGCTTTACACGGCTGTTAATCCTGCTGCTCTCAATATCCTTTGGCCGCCTCAGCCCGATTATCTTCCAATCGCCCAGTGCCTTTGCCGAACTGAACTGCTGCTGGAATGAGCTTATCGGCTTTCCGGTAAGCTGGTAAACCTCCAGCGCACGAATAATCCTCCTTGCATCGTTTGGATGAATCCTCTCAGCGGCAACGGGATCAACCGCGGTCAGCTTAATATGCAAGTCAGCGGTACCATACAGAGCTATCTGGGTTTTCAGCTTTTTTCGGATATTATCGTCTCCGCCAGGCCCATCAAAAAGGCCAAACAGCAGTGCCTTAATATACATCGCGGTCCCGCCTACTGCGACTACCTTCTTACCATCTGCGGTTATCTTCTTAATCGACTCATCGGTAAGGGCAAGGAATCTGTCAACGCTAAACTCCTCGCACGGCTCGACCACATCGAGCAAGTGATATTTAATTTGGTTTCGACGATTGGCGGAAGGTTTTGCGGTACCGATATCCATCCGGCGATAGACCTTCATCGAATCGATACTGATAATCTCAGCATCGATTCTGCCGGCAATATCAAAAGCCAGCCGGCCTTTTCCGGATGCCGTTACTCCAAGGATAAGTATCATCGGTCATCCTTAACTTTGGAACGATATTAAAAATTTACTGCCATACGGCCGCAAAGCAGTTATAATAGCACGGTTCGTATGAAAATACCACAAATATCAGCGAAAAAGAGGCTATAATGCAGGAAACGATGGATTTCAAAACAGAACTTACAGCCAGGGCAGCAGAAGTTAATAGCACCCTGACCAGCCTGATTGATGCTCAGAAGGCCCTATCGCCGCAGCTGAGCGAGGCTATTCGCTATTGCCTCAACGCAGGAGGAAAAAGAATTCGAGCAGCGGTTCTGCTATGGTGTTCTCAGGCAATTGGCGGCCAGCCAAACAAAGCCGCACAAATAGCCGCCGCCGCGATAGAAATGGTACATACATATTCGCTCATACACGACGACCTGCCGGCAATGGACAATGACGATGTCCGTCGCGGCCAGCCGAGCTGCCATAAACAATTCGGTGAGGCAACAGCTATATTAACGGGCGATGCGATACTGACGCTGGCATTTGAGGTACTGGCAAGCGAGATAGATGACCCCAAAATTGCCGTAGAATTAATCAAAACCCTGACCCGCGCGGCAGGGGCGGCAGGTATGGTAGCCGGCCAAATAGCAGACTTAAAAAACGCAGGAAGTAAAGCATCACTCGAAACACTTATGCATATTCATACAAATAAGACCGCTAAAATGTTTGAAGCTGCCGCGGCGATGGGAGCGATAGCAGCTGGCGGAGAAAAACTGCACATCGATGGGCTCGCCGCCTGCGGCCTGAAAATCGGTTTAGCATTTCAGATTACAGACGACATACTGGACCTGTCGGCAACGAGCGAAGAACTTGGCAAAACGGCTGGAAAGGATTCGAAGCAGGAAAAAATTACATACCCGGCAATAGTTGGAATCGAAAAATCAAAGGCGATAGCGGCAGAGGTCACAAACGGTGCAATCGCTAATCTGTCGGATTTCGGCCCCGAAGCGGATATACTCCGCCAGTTGGCAAAACAGCTTCTCGAGAGGACAAAATGAACGGCAGCAGATATACCTGCATAATCGCAATATCACTCGCAGCGATATTAATTCCGCTCACCGGCGGCTGTTCGACCGGTCGGGCAAGGGTGCTCTTCGGTGTAATCGGTGATGTCGAATATACCGGCACCGAAGCCGGCAATGGGCAACTAGAAAAACTCATCCAGACCGGTGAGTTTTTTAACAGTGAAAGACTGCTGGACAAAGAATCTGTTTACAGCGGAACAAAAAAGGTGAAATTTGTCATCCAGCTCGGCGATATAATTGATAATTCCCATTCAACCGCGGATTTACGAACAGTGATTAAAGCGTACCGCCGAATAAAAAAACGAACATACAGCGTCATTGGCGAACGCGATATAGCCGGCCTGAATAAAAAAGCCGTACTGAAAGAACTTGACCTGAAAAGCGGCTATTATGATTTTGCCCGCAGCAGGTGGAGATTTATCGTTCTTGATACAACGGAACTAAACAGCATACCGCAGAAAAACTGGCTAAAGGGCGTACTGGCCAATGCACAAAAAAAACGCCAGAAGGCAATTGTTTTCGGCCATCATCCGCTTGACGGCATCGGCGAGGACATAAAAAAGATATTCACCACAAGCGGAAATGTAATTGCGTATATAAGCGGCCACGACCGCAAGAGGGATTATGTGTATTCTGATGGAATATATTATGTTAAAATAGCGGCAATGGCAGATTCACCAGCCGAGGAAAGCCGCTCGATGATATGGGTCTATAAGGACAGGCTCGAACTGCAGGGCTCAACTAATCAGCCCTGGATTACAATGCCGTATTAGAACAGACGATTAGGATTTTTATGGCAAAACTTTTAGATAAAATAAACACTCCGCAGGATTTGCATCTGCTCAGCGTTGATGAGCTAAGCGAACTCGCGGAAGAGATTCGCCAGCTTATAACATATTCTGTCAGCCGGACCGGCGGTCACCTTGCAAGTAATCTCGGGATAATAGAGCTGACCATTGCGATGCATTATGTCTTTGACTTCAGGAACGATTCACTGCTCTGGGATGTCGGTCATCAGTGCTATGCACATAAAATCATCACCGGAAGACGGGACAGCTTCAGCAAACTTCGCCAGCGAGACGGGATTAGCGGATTCCCCGAACCCGACGAAAGCGATTGCGACAGGTTCAGGGTCGGACACAGCGGAACATCAATCGCAACAGCAACGGGTATGGCACTGGGCTGTACGGAAAGTGCGGAAAAAATAGTCGCTCTCGTCGGCGATGGAAGTATCGTCAATGGACTTTCGTTTGAGGCAATGAATAATCTCGAACTGGTAAAGAGGCAGCTTCTTATCGTATTGAATGACAACTCAATGGCCATTGATGTTACACAGGGTGCTATCGCAAAATTCCTCTCGAAGGTTCGGCTGAGCCATACATATGAGGAATTCCGCAGCACCACCCATAACATCCTTGAGCATCTTCCGATTATCGGCAAAGGTGTTGAGGGCGCACTGGAAAATTTCAAAAAAACACTGCGAATGGCAATCTCGCCAAGCAGACTGTTTGAAAGTCTTAATATCCCGTACTTCGGCCCTGTTGACGGACACGATATCGGCTCGCTGATAGAAATCTTCCGTGCTATGGGCCAGCTTAACCGGCCCTGCCTTTTGCATGTCTATACTAAGAAAGGCAAGGGCTTTTCACCAGCCGACGACGACCCGCGAAAATATCATTCGACCGGCCCATTCGCTATAAACGGAACCTCGACCAGCCACACAAAGAACGGCAGAACTTTTACCGATGCATTCAGCGACGGACTTGTTAATCTCGCAGAAAAAGATGAGCGAATAGTTGCGATAACCGCGGCAATGCCGGATGGTACCGGACTCGTTGAATTTCGCAACAGGTTCCCGGACCGGTACTACGATGTCGGGATAGCAGAAAGCGCAGCGGTTGATATAGCGGCGGGACTGGCGAAAAAAGGCAAAAAACCGATGGTGTGTATATACTCAACATTCCTGCAGCGCAGCTTCGACCAGATATTTCAGGAAACCGCACTTGCAAATCTGCCCGTTACCTTCTGCGTCGACAGGGCAGGAGTCGTCGGAAGTGACGGCCCAACCCACCACGGCCTGATGGACATTGGCTTTTTGCGCGCTATGCCGAATATGACAATAGTCTCACCCGCCGATGAAACAGAGTTAAATTCCGCCTTAAAATTCGCCGTTGAATCCGATGGCCCCGTTGTCATTCGCTATCCGAGAGATTTAGTTCCAACGCCGCTGACTGAATCGGCCATACCATTTGAGACAGGAAAAAGCGTAACCGTCCGTAGCGGGGGCGACGGGGCGATAGTTGCTCTCGGCTCCGTGCTTGGCGAGGCGTTAAAGGCTGCTGAAACACTGGCTGGTGAGGGCATAGAAATCGAGGTTATCAACGCAAGGTTTGTAAAACCGCTGGACGAAAGAATAATCTGGCTATTTAACAATAAAAAGTTTATAATAACCGCAGAGGACCACGGCATTGCCTGTGGGTTCGGCTCAGCACTTCTTGAGGCCGCGACAAGGAAAAATGGCGGGCTAAATAACTGTAGAATCACATGCCTTGGTGCCGATGATAAATTTATACAAATAGGTACAAGAGGCCAGCAACTTGAAGATATGGGAATAACCGCAGAAAAAATAGCCGAAACAGTCAGGGCAATGGATATTCAAAAGTGACCAAACCCAAATTAATCTTATTCGGTGACCCGCAAAGAACGCATGCCGCAGAAGCCCTTGCCGACTTTCTCGCATTCGCAGATGGCAAAGCCGAGATACTGGCTAACTGTTTTGACGGAACATGCTCGGTTGAAAAACTCAAATCTGCGGATTTCGCAGTCGTCTTCGGCGGGGATGGAACGATACTATCGGCAGCAAGGGACTTATGCCAGACCGATGTACCTGTCATCGGTGTAAATGTCGGCAAACTGGGATTCCTTGCGGAATTCAGCATCAGTGAACTAAAGCAGCATTTCGAACGTATAGTAACGGACCTTTCGCTCATTGAAAAAAGAATGATACTAAAATGTGTCGTATATCGCGATGGCAGGGAAAAATCCAGCCACACAATAATAAATGACATGATTATCACAACAGGTGCACCGTTCAATATGGTTGAGCTGAAAATGAGCGTTCAGGGACAGTCCCTTGCCAGCCTCATAGGCGACGGTGTAGTAATCTGCACTCCCACCGGCTCTACCGCATATAACCTCTCTGCCGGCGGACCGATACTCTCAGCAGGAATTGAGGCGATAGTAATAACAGCACTTTGCCCGCATTCGCTAAGCTTCAGACCGATAGTGATTAGCTCCGAGAGCATCGTCCAGATAGAGCCTGTCCGTGTAAATGAAGGAACCACAATTCTCTTTGACGGCCGGTCAGGCGAAAAACTGCACCAAAACGATACAATAGAAATACAACGGGGACAAGGAAGCTTTCTTGTAATCGACAACCCGATGAGAACGCGGTGGGACACATTGGCAGGCAAACTGAAATGGGCTGACAAACCAAAATATAATACTTAAAATATTACAAATAAAATTGAGCGAAAAACCGTAACAAAATACCAAACACCAGATACCGTATACTAAATACCAGATGCCAGATACTTTCCGGCTTGGGAGGTGTAACCATGAGAAACAGAATTTTTTTTCTTACTGCAATAACTATATGTACGGTTTGGCACTCGCCGGCATTTTGCAAAAACGAAAAATACACCCGGCCGATTTCTGCTGCTCCGAGACGCTCGACAACAACACCGGTAAGCACCGGCCAAACCGGTTACACAAACAGAGTACTCGAGAGCACATATATCAATACGAACCGTATCATAACCGGAAATGTCTCCGGGGACAGGCATTTCAGAGGAACAGTTCCATACGGCTCCGTCTCTGAGTTTCAGGCCGACCTCGGCTCAGACGATTTTAATTCATTTATTCGCCGTTCTGCCTACTCCTCTTTCAGAGGCGGTGCCGGCGAGTACTACCTGCCGTCGCAGACGGTAACGAGCATAAGGCGGGGAAGCGCCACGGGCCTGACCCCACCGCAGATTACTTTCGCCGGAGGTACGGGAAAATACACACCTGCCAACTTATCAGCACGGAACCCCGGCTCAACTTATTACCAAAAAAGACCTTTGCTGCCGGAGATTGAAGAGCTTGAAAGACGAATCCTCAAACAGCCGGAGCTCGCTAAAATCAAAGATGCAGAACTCGAAGAACTGGAAAAAACTCCAGATGAGTTCGTCATGCAAAAAAAATATCTTGAACTGGAAAATGTACTTACTGCAGAACCGCTAAAACCCGCCGAGCCCGGGAAAGTCGAAGATACATATGAACGCCTGAGACAGGCCAGGCAGAAAAGAAAAGATGAAATGCTGACAAACGAGTTAATCGGGGAAATTGCACCGGTTGAGATTGAACGGCCAGACGATGAAACCGAAACAACTTCAGATAAATACAAAGAGCAATCTGAACAAACCGCCGAGCCGGGGAAAGATGAGTTTGACGAATACAACAAGGCAGCCGACATGCACGCAAGGGCACTGGAAATTCGCGGTGAACATGCCACATTTGAAAAATTCGCCAAAGCAAAGTTTGAACAGTATATAAAGGCCGCAGGCGAATTCATAAAAGGAAAAAAGTATTATATGGCCGCAGATGCATACTCATTAGCAGAAGTTTATGACCGCAACAATATCGAGGCGATAACCGGTATGGCGCACAGCCTCTTCGCTGCTGGAGAATATATGAGCAGTGCGTACCTTGTGCGAAAAGCGCTGAGAATAAATCCTGACTATGCCAAAAAAAACGCACATCTGAGCGAACTGCTGATAGACAAAGATGTGATAGAAAACAGGGTTGTTGAGCTTGAAAAATTTACCAACCTCAGCAAGTCTCCAGAGCTGGCCTTTTTAATGGCGTATGTACTCTATCGAACCGACAGAGCGGATACTGCTTTGCAATTTATCAATATAGCTGCAGATAAAATGGGCGACAGCAAAGCTGTATTGGATCTGAAAGTGGAGATAAAAAAAGCAAAAAAGTTTTAAGGGGAACCGTTGATTGACGCCGCCGACAAGAACGACTATGGTCTTTCTGTAGAAAAACTGCTCGGTACCGATGGACTTGTGGCCGGCCGGTTTATGGATTTTGAAACAAGGCCGCAGCAAATTCAGATGGCACAAGCGGTAATGGATGCATTCGACAAAAACCACCACCTTGCGATAGAAGCTGGAACAGGAATTGGTAAAAGTTTTGCATACCTGGTAGCCGCAATCGACCGTGCAATAAGAAAAAAAGGCAAAGTGCTAATCAGCACATACACCATCACACTGCAACAGCAGCTGATAAATAAGGATATACCATTCCTTGCCGATATTATTGAAACACCGTTTGTCGCACTGCTGGCAAAGGGACGGGGAAATTATCTGTGCCTGCGCAGACTGGATTACGCTGTCAAAAGGCAGCAGAAACTATTGGGTGATTCTTGGGCACAGCTTTGCCGACTCACCGACTGGAGCAAACAAACAAAAGACGGGTCGCTAAGCGACCTTGATTTCGCACCGTCTGCGGATGTATGGGATTCAGTCAAAAGCGAACACGGAAACTGCCGAGGCAGAAAATGTGCCAATTTTCAGAAGTGTTTTTACCGACAGGCGAGGCGACAACTCCAGGCCGCAGATATCATCGTCGCAAACCATTCGCTGCTGTTGAGCGACCTTGTACTCAAGGAAGATTCGCCGGGCATCCTGCCGAAATATGACTATGTCATTGTCGATGAGGCACACAACATAGAACATGTTGCCGAGGAACATTTCGGAATCAATGTAAGCAATTTTCGTATCAGCTATCTGCTCGGCGGCCTATACAGCGAACGCGGCGACAGGGGACTGCTCACCTTCACCGGCGCCAGCGGCAAAGATGCGATAAAACTTGTTTGCGCACTTCGCCGAGACGCCAGGGTCTTTTTCGCACAAGTTCAGGCATGGTATGAACATACTAAAAATAATACTTACGGAAGGGCAGAGGCCGACATCGTTGATGACAATATCACAGAACCGTTAAAGAAACTTCGCCTTGGCCTGTTGAAATTGGCCAAGCGTTGCGGCGATGAAAACCAGCAGTGCGAACTGATAAGATATGCCGATATGTGCCAAGCCGTCAAAACCGATATTCTAAATTTCCTTTCGCAGAAAAACGAGGGGCATGTTTACTGGGTAGAAGCCGGCGGCAAACGCAGGAGGATTTCGCTCCGCAGCGGCCCGATAGATGTCTCCGGCGACCTTAAAAAATGCCTGTTCGAAAAGTTCAAATCGGTCATTACAACAAGCGCAACGCTGAGCTGCGGCCCAGACACGAAAAAAAACAGCGGTTTTGAATATTTCGCCGCCCGTATCGGCCTTGAAAATTTCGAGTCACTAAAACTCGGCTGGCCGTTCGATTACCAACGTCAGGTAACCATGTACATCGAGTCCGATTTACCTGAACCAAACAACGCAGATTTTCAGCCAAAGGCGACTGAGGCGATAAAGAAATACCTGCTGAAAACCGATGGCAGAGCCTTCATACTCTTTACAAGCTACTCGATGTTAAGGAATATGGCCGATGAGCTCTCAAGCTGGCTCGATGAAAACAAGATGCAGCTTCTCACCCAGGGCGCAGGTGTAAACCGTTCGGAACTTCTTGAAGAGTTTCGGGCAGATGAACGAAGTGTTTTGTTCGGTACCGACAGCTTCTGGCAGGGAGTTGATGTACCCGGCAACGCCCTTTCAAATGTAATCATCGTTCGATTGCCATTCGCCGTACCGAACCACCCGCTCGTACAGGGCAGGATTGAACACATCAAAGCAAGCGGCGAAAACCCATTTTATAAATTTCAATTACCCGTTGCCATCATAAAATTCAAGCAGGGTTTCGGCAGGCTGATCAGGCACAAAACCGATACTGGAATTGTGGTCGTACTGGACAGCCGAATCGTCCGCAAAAACTACGGCCGGGCATTCTTCGACGCAATACCACCCTGCACCATCGAAATCGTCTCAGAAAATGACTAACTAAAATCATAGTGTTTTTTCACCGGCTCGGTAACTTTCCAGATGCATTGCAGTCCAACTGGAAAAACTACCATATCGCCCGGACCGAATGTTACCGAATCTCCGCCCTCAGGCCGATCGGTTACCGTTACCTTGCCCTCAAGAATAAGGCAAGTTTCGGTCTGGGTATAGTCCCAGTCAAATTCACTCGCCCCGCAACTCCACACCGGCCAGGCCTTACACTGGGCAATTTGACTATCGTCCGGCCTGCAAACATTAACATCATTTATCGTAGGCATTTCGATATCTCCATTACAGATCTTTAGTTAGCCCTCCGATTTATTCGGGGGGTTGGCTTTGACGACCTAATTATACCGTTTCTACATCTTAATGGTATGTTTTTTTGCATCCGGCCAAAATATACCTCAAAAACCGCCCTTTTAACAAAAAAACCATTGACAACCATAATCCGGGCGGTATAATTGCCCGTTTTCGTAAATAGAAATGGAACTGCAGGTATCTAATATGAAGTGTTTTCAGGCCAAAAAAGAAGAAATTGATCGAAAATGGTGGCTAATTGACGCAGAGAACAAGATTCTCGGTCGGCTGGCGACAAAAGTGGCGCCGATATTAATGGGCAAAACAAAACCTATTTATACACCACATGTCGACACTGGCGACCATGTCATCATTATAAACGCCGAAAAAATTAAGGTCTCCGGCAAAAAAGAACAAATGAAGGAATACGATTACTATACCGGATATCCTGGAGGACATAAATTCGTCTCCTTTGAGGATATGATGGCAAAAAAGCCGGAAAGAGTAATCGAAATGGCGATAAAAAGGATGCTCCCCAAGAGCAAGCTTGGCCGACAGATGTTCAAAAAAATGAAGGTCTATCGAGGAAGCAAACATAATAACGCCGCACAAAAACCGGAAAAACTCGAAATATAACAAAATTTTTGGAAAGAATATATGACCGACAAGCAAGAAGAAAGCCCGCTGATTGACCCAGCCATCGTAGCTGACAGTAAAGCTGCCAAAACAGTGGCCGCCCCGAAGCCGGCAAAGAAACCCGTCAAAGACAAGGGCGGTTTTACATGGGGTACAGGCAGGAGAAAATCCAGTATTGCAAGGGTAAGGATCCGGCCTGGTAAGGGCCAGGTACTGGTTAACAAAAAATCTGTCGATGACTACTTCACCCAGCAACAGGACAGAAACTCAGTAGTCGCACCGTTGAAAGCTATTGATGCGGAAAAGTCATTCGATGTTTTTGTTAATGTAAAAGGCGGCGGAACTACAGGACAAGCCGGTGCCACAATGCTCGGTCTGGCAAGGGCGCTGAAAAAATACGATGAAGGACTCGTAAAGACCCTTCGCGACGGCGGGTACCTCACCCGTGACGGCAGGATGGTAGAAAGAAAGAAACCGGGACAGAAGGGTGCAAGGAAAAAGTTCCAGTTCTCCAAGCGTTAAAATTGCAAACTATACTGATGCCACTTGAAATTTCCCGCCGGTCCGCGGATAAATAGCTCTGAAATAAGCGCCTGCAGCTTTGCTCGTGGGAATTTCTTACCCTGAAGGGTATAATTTTGAAGTTTACAATGGCCGCGGAAGATTGGTTCCAGCGGCCATTTTTTTTAAGGAGCAGCAAATGATACGAGTTGCGATAATAGGTGCAAGTGGATATACAGGTGTCGAATCGATAGAGATAATCCTGCGCCACCCGCAGGCGGAAATCACATACCTCACCGCACTGCCGGAAGAATGTGGTCGCGCCGACCATATATTCGGACAGTTAAAGGGCCGCTGTGATATTCCGATTGAGCCGTTCGATCTTGACAAGCTGGCTGAAAAGGCCGATGTCGCACTCTGCTGTCTGCCGCACAAGGTCTCTATGGGTTTTGTGCCGAAACTTTTGGCAACAGGTGTTAAGGTTGTTGATTTCAGCGCGGACTATCGTCTAAAAGATGTTGTCGTTTATGAAAAGTTTTATCAGATCACTCATACCGACACGGACAATCTTCCATGCGCAGCGTTCGGTCTGCCGGAACTGTTTCGCGAACAGATAAAAGGTGCAAATCTCGTCGCAAATCCAGGCTGTTATCCAACCTGTGCAACACTTGCCATCGCGCCGCTTTTGAAGAACGACCTGATTGGGACCGATTCGATTATCGTAAACTCTGTTACCGGCGTATCCGGTGCCGGCAAAAATCCATCTTCGACATTTCATTTTCCGAATATGAACGAGAACCTGTTTGCCTATGCCGTTAACTCTCATCGCCATACACCGGAAATGGAACAGATCGCCTCGCAGGTAGCCGGAACCGATGTAACTATACTGTTCCAGCCGCATGTCGGACCGTTCGACAGGGGAATACTTTCGACAGTATATTGCGAGCCGAAAAAAAAGATGGATCAAAAATCTCTCACGGATCTTTACGAAACATTTTATCAGTCCGAGCCGTTTGTCCAGATTACCTCCGGTCCGCCAGCGATTAAGAATGTGGCAAAGACCAACTTCTGCCACATCTTCCCGACCGTCTCAAAGGGAAAAATAGTCTGCTTTTCAGCAATAGATAACCTGATAAAAGGTGCCTCCGGACAGGCAATACAGAATATGAACATCATCTTCGAGCAGAAAGAAACGATGGGACTGATCTAGATTCTATTTTTTCGCCTTTTCGGGCCTGAGCAGTTTAAGTTTAACAAGGGCATTGTAGGCAGCAGCTTGTTCGGCATCCTTTTTCGTTACTCCCCACGCACTCTCAAACCGCCTTGCCCCGACGAGTACGGCACATTCGAAGCACTTATTATGGTCCGGGCCTTTTTCGTCGAGAAGTTCATAGGTAGGCGTGGTATTAAGCCTCTGTTGGGCGTGCTGCTGAAGCATTGACTTGAAGTTGTTCTGGTGATGGTCGGCATCGGCCTCTTTGATTGCAGGTTCAAATATTTTGAGTACCACTTTTCTTGCGGCATCAAAACCGCCGTCAAGATAAATAGCCGCGATAACCGATTCAAGTGCACCTGCAACGATGGAACCTTTCATCGCCTTGGCGGTCGCCATACCCTTGCCGACACTCACGAATTGTTCAAGACCCATTTTATTGGCCAGGCCCGCGCAGGTCTTGCGAGAAACCAGCATACTTTTTATTTTCGTCAGATCACCTTCAAGGTAGTTTGGGAAACGTTTGAAAAGGCACTCGCATATCACAAGTGCCAAAATCGAATCGCCGAAAAATTCAAGCCGTTCATTGCTCTTAAGCCTGCTGGATGCCTGCGAAGAATGCGTCAGCGACTCTTTAACAAGGGACACATCCGAGAATTGATAATCCAGCAATTGCTCCAATCGCTTCAGGGTTCGTTTGTCCATAAAATCCTGTCCTGTCTTTCAGGAGCAAGCAGATTGCGAAAAGCGCCAATGCGGCGATATTCGTAATAGGCCTGCCGGCTACTATGTTAATTGCAGTCCTGCCAATGCGACGAACTGGTCATCCACAAATTCAAAAACATTGTTAAGTCCGGTCAGAGTGAAAATCTTTTTTGTTTTCGTATTGACCGAACAAAACACCAGCCGCCTGTCACGATCAACAAGTGTTTTTCGCAGTTTCAGAAGCTTGGCAATGCTTGACGAAGTTACGATACTAACATCAGCAAAATCGACAACCACATCGCAGTTGCCTCTGTTGCCAGCGGTATCGGTCACTACCGCCAGTTCCTCTCCCATTTGCGGTTCTTCGGCCAGGTTAACAAGTATAATCTCGTCGGACCAGTTTTGAATTCCCATAGCTGTCTCCTATATCGCCGTCTGCAGTCAAATGTTCACATATTCTCACTACTTGTATTGTCGGCATCACAGGCTGAGAGATTAACAAAATTTCCGGACAATTGAAACAAAAAATCAATATTTTCGCACCAACCAGGCCAAAAAATCCCCAAAATCTCCGATTTCCACCTCACCCCAGGATTGTGATCCGGCTGCTCGCACCGCGGATACACAGCTCCAAAATAAGCGCCTGCAGCTTTGCTCGCGGAAATTTCTGGCCCTTCAAGGGTATAAAATCCCAAATTGGCCAACAGACAGTTGACATTATTGAACGAATTATATAATATCCCTGTTCTGCAAAAATCTTCATAATAACAGAAAGGATGTGGGAAAATGGCTAATGTGGTATTACAAACCGATATTCAGGGCTTACCGGCAAAACACGGTAAGGTTCGCGACATTTATGATGTAGGAGATAAGCTGGTATTTGTCGCCTCTGACAGGCTAAGTGCCTTTGATGTCATTATGACAAGCGGGATACCGTATAAAGGCGAGATTTTAACGAAAATATCACGGTTCTGGTTCGATTTCCTGGCGGAAGTGGTGGAAAATCACCTTATCAGCGACGATATATCTGAATTTCCTGCACCATTCTGCGATAACCCCGATCAACTGGCAGGCCGCAGCATGCTGGTCAAAAAGACCGAGGTTCTCCCCGTCGAATGTGTTATCCGCAACTATCTTACCGGTTCCGGCTGGAAGGACTATCTCGCCACCGGAAGCGTCTGCGGCGTCAAACTTCCTACAGGTATCAAGCAATGCCAGAAACTGCCGGAATTAATCTTCACCCCAGCCTCCAAGGCCGAACAGGGCGACCACGATGAGAACATCAGTTTTGCAAAATGCGTGGACACGATCGGAGAAGAAGCCGCCAATTTCGTTCGCGACAAAAGCCTGGAGGTTTTCACTCGCGGCGCTGAGTACGCAGAGAGCAGAGGAATAATCCTTGCCGACACAAAGTTTGAGTGGGGCGTTACTGATGATGGGATCATCCTGATAGATGAAGTTCTAACCCCGGATTCTTCGAGGTTCTGGCCTGCTGACAAGTACGAAGCGGGACGCGACCAGGAAAGTTTTGATAAACAGTTTGTCCGCAACTATCTTGAAGAGATAAATTTTGATAAGTCCGGCCCGGGCGTCGAACTGCCCGCTGAGATAATAGAAAAGACCAGCGCAAAATATATCGAAGGATACGAAAGATTGACCGGCAAAAAATTTGAAGCGAAATAGCATTTGCTCCGGGTCTTCTAAATGCGCTCCAAAAAATCTATCACCGCTCTCCAGTGGACACAACTTTACAGTCTGTCGTTCGCACACTTTTTCGCGGATATGCTTGTTGGAATGCTCCCAGCCATACTGCCAACGGTAAGAACTCAGTTCGATCTATCTCTAAATCAGGGCGTTGTTCTCGTCTCGATTTGTTTTCTCACTTCAAACATAGTCCAGATTCTTGTCGGTCATTTAAGACCTGACAAAAAACGCCCTTTTTTCTGGAATATTGGTCTCGTAATTTGCGTTGCAATTTGCTTTTGCGGCCTGCTGCCGGGAACCAAACATGCTTATTTATTATTAGTGGTTCTTGCGATTATCACACCGATGGGCACAGCATTTACACATCCTGAAGGTTTGCGAGCCGTCCACCTTTTGCGAAGAATCGCTCCGGCAACCGGTACGGCTCTTTTCCTGAACGGCGGCGTATTCGGTTTTTGTGCCGGCGGTTTGCTGGCGGCAGTAGTCGTGCATTGGCTTGGCCTGAAGGGACTGCTGCTGTTTGTATGTTTACCGCTTACCGGCATTGTTGCCACAAAAATGCTCAGAATAAGATTAGCCGTTGACAGACCTCATCGTCCTGTCACCGCCCCCGGTAAAGGCCAAAGAGTTCCATTCTGGCTTTTGTTTCTTATGGTGATCCCTTTCACAACTTCGGCAACTGTTTTTCCCGCCCTCATTCCGACCAGATTAAACGAGCTTGGTTTCAATTTATCTTTCGGTGCGCTGCCGGGTGTGCTCTGGGGAGTTGGTGCGATAACCGGCACTTTCTTTTGGTCAAAAATGGCCGACAAAAAATCGCCATTGCCAATTGTGGTTATAAGTTCGATTCTCGTAATTCCCATGATGGCGCTCTATCTCATATTGATAAAAAGTCCATATTCGATCTGGCTGCTTCTGCCGGGCGGTTTCGGGGCCTTCGCGGGTTTCGCAATAATAGTCTCGATGGCCCGTTACAGCACGGGGGCAAATCTCGGCAGAAGAATGGGCATTCTGGTCGGCGGCGGGTGGGGAGCGGCATCACTTGTTCTTATGGCACTGGGCACGGTAGCGGAAAAGTACTCCGTAGCGGCAATCCTGAATCTTTCATGGCTTGGGTATTTTTTAACCGCTGTAATAGGTTTTGTCGTTATGAAAACACAAAAAAGCCGCGCCGCCAACACACCCAAAGGGGCTGCTGATGTTACGATATGATTTCCATATCCATACTGAGTATTGTGGTCATGCGCCGGGAATGAAAGTCGCTGATATTGTCGCCGCCGCCGATAAATTAAATCTCGATGCAATTTGCATTGCCGACCATATTTACAGTGACAGGGAACTTGCAACGCTTGAGGTTATCAGGAAAGAACTCAAACAGGTAGATACTGATTGCAAAGTTGTTGTTGGCGGCGAAATTGATGTCGATGGCAGTTTCAGCGATGGCAGGCTGGTAACGGATCGGCTCGATGAAATTGATTATATCGTCGCAGCCATCCATTATATCCCCAGCGCGGGCAACTATCCGTTTGCACCTGACGATTGTCCGTATGAACCTGCCGAGATGCTGTCTCGCTGGCGGGACACGCTGCTTGGCCTCCTGTCGAATAAGAGGATCGATACGCTCGCCCATCCGGGAAGAATGATTGGTGCAGCCGTTAATATGGATGTCTTTTTCGATGATGTCCTTGCCGTTTTCGCCGAAGCGGCAGCTCTTTCGACGGCCAACAATATCGCATGGGAACTAAACGAGCTCACCGGCAGCAGGCTAAGCGAATATTATTGCAACCAGTGGCACAAAATATACGAAATTGCCGTAAGTGCGGGGATCAAAATTATTTACGGTTCCGATGCCCACCAATTGGCTTTGATAGGCGCAAACACCTTCAGCAAAATGATTCTAAAAAAACTACCACACAACTCCCTGACAACACCGAATATCCTGCATTAGCATAGGGTGATGCGGAATCTTTTTTATGCACTTAGCGGCGGTTCGAATTTGTAGCCGATTTCGCGAAGTGTATGGATGAAGGTCGGGCTATGTGGATCCGGCTCGATCTTGTTTCTTAATGTAGTTACAAAGCGGTCAACGCTGCGATGACCCGCAAAGCTGTTATAGCCCCAGATGGCATTTAATATCTCGTCGCGGGTCAGTGCCCTGCCCTCTTTCTTCAGGAAAAGTTCAAGCAGCTTAAACTCTTTTGGCGAAAGTTTTATCTCCACACCATCTTTACTCAGCCTGCGTGCAGAAATATCCAGTTCAAAATCCGCGAATGTGAAACTGTTCTGCTGTGTTTGTTTTTTCCGTCGCAAAAACGCAGCGGACCGGGCCAATAGCTCTTTTATACTGAAAGGTTTGGTTACATAGTCATCGGCACCGAGATTCAAACCGAGAACAATATCAGATTCTTCACCTTTAGCGGTCAGCATTATGATGGGCATATCGAGTTTTTCTTTTCGCAGCGTATCGCATATTTCATAGCCGTTAATTTTGGGCAGCATAATATCGAGGATGATCAGGTCAGGCCGATTATCCAGCGCGGAATTCAGCCCCGCCTCACCATCCGCAGCGGCAAGAACGTTATATCCCGCATAGGCGAAGTTATCTTTCAGCCCCCGCAGCATCGATGAATCATCTTCAATTATCAGCACTGTTTCCATTATTTTATTTCAAACGCCTCGCTTATACTTTTGGCAACTTAACCGTGAATGTACTTCCTGTTTCTTGTTTTGATTCAACTGTTATCCTGCCTTTGTGTGCATCGACGATAAACTTTACAATAGCCAGCCCCAGGCCGGTCCCTTCTGCTCTGCGGGCAAGTGAGCTGTCGGCCTGGTAGAATCTATCGAATATCTTCCGTATCTGCCTGCGTGTCATTCCTATACCATTATCCTTAACTGCAAAACACACAAAATCGTCTTCGCCAAATACTCTCAGCTCGATCTGCTTATTATGCGAAGAATACTTATATGCGTTGTCCAGCAGATTCACCAGCACAGTTATCATAGCGTCTTTGTCTGCCGATACCGATGGCAGGCCATCATCAACGGTAGCGGTAAACTTACAGTTTTCGCCGTCGAATTTCGTCTGCACCGCTTCCGCTGCGCTTTTTGCGATTTCGGCGGGGTCGGCTTTTACTATGTCAAATGCCTGCTTGTTGCGTTCCATCCTGCTGAAGGTAAGGAAATTATCTATCAGCCTGGTAAGGCGGACGTTTTCTTTTGATATTAGCTGGAGATATTCAGTTGCCTGTTTCTGGTCGTTATAATTGCCCTCAAGCAGCGTATCGGCCAACACCCTCATCGAGGCCAGCGGAGTCTTTAGCTCATGTGTAACAGTTGCGATAAAATCGTTCTTGAGTCGGTTAAGTTTAATCTGCCTGTTCACCGCACCAGCAGCAAACACACCGGATGCAAGAATCAACAACGCAACAAGTATCCCCGTCCATGTATAGATTGCGGTCTGCCTGCTGGCCGCGTTGGCAAAGACATCTCTATCTTTGAAATACAGCTCAACCTTCCAGCCAGGGAAATGCTTGCTGAAACTTGTACTAATAAAAGGCGTGGCATCTATTTTTGCGGATGAGCCAATAATAGATTTGCCTGAACCATCAACCAATCTCATAAAAACTCCCTTCGTTGGAGTTTTTCCAAGATTATCCTTAATCCAACGATGCATATTTTCTTTCGTCCTGATTAGCAGAACATTGTTGCCATCAACATTATGCATAAACACATAGAGAGACTGATTTGTACCAATAGCCTGCCACTTTGCGATTGGCCAATCTTTAATAGATTGCCGCTCAGCAAAAAACTCTGCACAAGCCAATGAAGTTTTCTCTGCCATGATAGTCTTTTGGGCATTTTTGATACTCTTACCAAGATTGTGTCTATTATCAAATTCGCCGGCAAGCTCAATCATTTTTTCAAGTGCCCATATTGTTACCTCGGCGGGATAATTCTCAGTTTTCGTGTACCACATGTCAAGGTCGCCAGACATTCCACCATCTGTAAATGTATCTTTGTGTTCGGCAAGCCACTGGTGTTTTTTTACCCTTATCATTGCGACCTGGCTGGGTGTAAATTGATTCCTGATACTTCGATTATCCGACCAGAGAATCTTGTGGAAAAAATCTGCCACCTCAACGATATGTCCCGATTTTTCAAGGCAACGAATAATTCCCATCGATGCAGGAAAAATGGCAGAATCGTTTGCATCCATAATAATCTGGTATTCGTCAAGAGCCTTTTGGTAATCTCCATTTTGCTCCAGCCGAAAGGCTTCCTGCACTTTACTGGTAAAATCAGAGGTTTGATATTCACTCATTACCGGATAGACCAGTTTGCCGCTGGCATCATAGATCACCACTCCATCCGCATCGCCCTTAATAGCATTTACCCATAACCAGATATTATCATTGTCTATCAGGCCTTTTGTTCTTTTGAAGTTTTCTTTTTTCGTCGCAGTAAAGTTCCTGTCAAAGCCGGTTTTAAGTATCGTTATATCATCATTGCAAATATCGATCATCTTCTGCCGCACTGCCAGCCGTTCATTCTTTACGGCCTGGGTCATAAACCAGAGCAGGCAGACAGTCGGCAATACCACTGCTACCGCAAGAACCAATATCACCAAACGAAACTGGCTTTGGCCTGTATTATGTATAAACTTATCTCGCATTGGCCTTGAAACTGCTTATTATAGAGTCAAATTCAGCTTTGCTTGCTTCAAATTTATCTTTTTCAATCCTGAATACGAACCAGTAAACAAGTGATTCTCCGAGTATATATGTACGATACTCGACCATTTGTTTTCCTTTTTCCTGATAGGTCGCAAAGTACCGGGCCGCTTCAAGTCCACTTATCTGATATTCTTTCCAGCTTGACTCGTCGTCGGTGTAATTTTCAAAGAAACCTTTCAGCTTTTCGTAATCTGCTTTTGCTATGGTCATCGCTGAATCTGAATCGGGATCCGTTCCACGTTTCTGCCAGACGAGTGTTGACCATGCTTTAACCTCAGGCGCAATTAACTGGAGAGAGGGTTGCCCAGCAGTGCCATAGTTGTAAAAACGCCAGTCGCCAGGCACAGTAACTGAAAAATCCGGCTCTGTGTTTTCAAAGATCAAAGGCTCATTTTTGTCTTTCCGCCAGACTTTTTCAAGCTCCATTGTTGCGGTGCCGCCTACATCGTACTTGACCAGATATTTATGCTCGTCGGCTGAAAACCATAGTGTATGCTGCAATGCTCTCATTCCGCCCGAATATATGGAAAGGTCGGTCTTGTAGCATGTAAATGTCCCTGCCTCAACAGTAATATCTTCAGTAGCCAGTACATTAATCCTGCATTCGATTACAGAACCACCCTGCACAGAAAAAATCGGGAAACTCCCCTCATAGTTTTCAGCAAGCGGCATGCGTCTAATAAGGTAAAGTGCCTGCTCGTTATCGTATGCTATTGTCTGGACAGGGATATCCCGTGTGCTTTTTTTGCCTTCCGGGCCAGCGGTAAGCTTAACATTTCCATCATTGTATTCAGCGGCAAAATCGCCCATCCAGTTAGTTGTTTGGCCATAGACCGGAATGAAACTTTCAACTGCCGCCTCCACAAAAGTATATTGAGAAATGGAGCCTTCAGTTACATACATATGTGAAATGATCTGCCATGTGTCATCACCGTTTAAGGTATTTCTCTGAGCCGAATAAATAATTGTCCCATACTCACCGCCCGCGGGACGTTTAAGCCGCACTTCCATTACTTCGCCATCAACCCAGGGAGCAGGCTCAAGCTGCAGGCGTCTGTCGCCGAACAGTTTATATTGAAATTCCGTAGCTATGCTGCCATTTGCCGGCACGACTTCTTCAACACGAATTTCTATCCTGCCATCTTTTTCTGTCTTCTGTATATTTGGTGTTGATGTTGAGATAAATACAGCACCTTCGGGCAGCAAAAAGGTCTCAATACGAAGTACCGGCTGGTTTACACTCGGGCTATGCACCATAAAATACCGAAAGGCTTCCTTGTTGCCCGGGACAGGCCTTACTAAACCGCTCATTGTTCCCTCGGTATAATAAACAAAAGATTCGCCCGGCATTATCGGCTTGTTAAATGTAATCCTGTAGCGATAAATATTTCCTTCATGTGTTGTTTCAAACGGTATCGGCGTACCATCTTCTTCGTACATTTTGGTCAGCGCAACAAAATCAGAATTGATAAACCTATTCGTTGTGATTGGTTCAAAATTATTATTAGAGATTCTGTTGGGCGATTTGAAATGAATCAACCCGTCTGCATCAATTGTGTTATGCAGTTCCTGGGTCATAGTCGCTTCTGCTGGCGAATCTACTTTTATCAATTCTAATTCGCTACTATTATTTATGGCTGCGACTATTTTATCTTTGCCGGTTTCGTTATCTGTGCAGATGCTATCTATCATTTCGCCGTTTTTGCGATACCTGCTGGCGTGATGCGTCCTAACGCCCTTAGGATGATTTTTATTGAGCAATTTTAGCCCATCTTTCGACTGGTCAACCGCCTTGTAGTGAATCACAAAGCTTTTAGCGATAATGTCATTTACAGGTGATATCTTTTCCAACTGGGTCTGTGCTTTTTTAACTAATCTTTTTTGTTTCGGGTAGTAATCAACAACTTTCTGGAAGTAATCGGCGGCTGTATCATTTTCGCCTTTTTTCAAATGGCACATACCAAGCTGATAAGTCGCCCGCGCAGCGAACCGTTCCACTTCCCTGTACTCCTCAAGCACCTGCTCATAAAGACCTATGGCCTTTTCAAGGTCGCCCTCAGTCTCCTCGGCATATATCCCTTCCTGCAATAATAAGCTTGGGGATTTTGTGGACGTGCTTGATTTCTCTCCGGCTGTGGTGGTTTTGAACTTGATGGGATAAACAACGGCTGATTCACCTTGAACATTTTTGAAGTTTTTATAACTTTGGCTATTGGCGCTAAGTTCATATTCATGGTTCGGCTGCAACTTAACCCGCATTACAAGAGTTTTCTTGTTAATCCATTTTGGTTTGCCAGCTGTTTTTGGAAAGCTTGGCCCACTGCCGCAAATTGACATGCCGCCTTGATTCATATTCTGGTCGAATTCTATGCGGATATTCCGCAAACCAGGGTCTACATTTTGGTCACCGTTTTCTGGAATGGTTCTGATAACCTTTGGCGGAACTGCATAAGCTGATATTGCCAAATAAGCCAATGCTATCCCTGCGAACAGAATGATACTGAATTTACTCTTTTCCATAACATGCCCCTTTCAAATAATAGATTAACATAAACTGTTCCATTCCGACAGGGGTAATTTACCATGCAATTGTTACGGATTTGTTACCGTTTCATCCTTTTTTTGTGATTTTTGAAAATTTTTTGGTTTCCCCGCAGCGCATAAAAAAACCCGCATAAAAGCGGGGCACACGCCCGCAGCAATTAGAAGATCCCCATAAACACACACCCCGCAATACCACTGATGGTATTAAACTTGCGATTGCAGTCCCTTGCAGCAAAAAATGTCGCTAACAATCGCTACGGCACATCGTAATCCGGAACATCAAGGTCAACTGGCTGATAGCCCGGCTCCTGCGACTTTTGCATTTCCTCCTCAAACGCCTTAACGACCGCATCCTGAATCTTGTGGCGGCATTCGGCATTGATGGGGTGTGCAATGTCAGCGTGCAGTTTAATCCTGCCCTTGGCATCTTCCCTTGCGCGGTTTTCCTGTAGTGCTGCTCCGCAATTATTGCAGAACTTCGCCCGAAGGTGGTTCTTTCCGCCGCACTTGCTGCAATGGTCGCTCATCTTGCGTGAAGGCATAGCCACAAACAATCCGCCTGTGCCCTCAATCACTTTGATGTCCCTGACAACGAACTCGTCGTCCAGAGTCATCGAGCAAAAACCTTTTAGTCTGTCGTCCTTGTTGGCGACCATTTTTACTCTAACTTCGCTGATCTCCATTTTCTCGCCTCGATAAATAACCTCACCATCTATTGTTGTGTACTGCAACACTTACACAGCCGGTTAGCTCAAACAATTCCGACTGATAATGCTCAAGGTTTTTTTCATCAGCGACCACACAGAACATCGCCGAGCCGCTGCCGCTAAGGCACACACCGCACCCGCAGACCGACTCCATAGCCTCCCTGATTTGGCTCAATTGTCCATACAGAGCAAAACAGCTACTTTGGAGCATATTTGCGCACATCCGGCTGACTAAATCAATGCTCTTTTTTCTGGTCAACTCTTTTATTCGACTATTAAAGCTCTCATACAGCCTTTTTTTATGGCGGTAATTCTCGTAAACCTCTTTGGTAGATACAGTTACCGCTGGCAAAGCAAGAATTGCCGTAAAATTAAAGATTTTTTCGATTTTTTTTATTTTTTCTCCTTTGCCACTGCAAAATGACAACGCCCCGCCCAAAAAGAACGGAATGTCAGAACCAAGCTCAGTGGCAATTTCAGAGAGTTTCTCCCGCGGCAGAGCCAAACCACTCAGTCGGTTGAGACCAATAAGTGCCGCCGCTGCATCACTGCTGCCCCCGCCAAGACCGGAACCTGTCGGAATATTTTTGGTAAGTGTAAGTTTAACAGCAGGGGTAATCCCGCCAGCCTGGCACAGTTTTAAGCATGCCTGATGGACCAAATTCTCCGGCCCATCCGGAGCAGAATATTTCCCACGACAAATAAGGTGGATACCTTCCGTATCGGCTGGCTCCAAAAGCAGTTCATCGAACAGGTCGATTTTGGCCATTATGGTTTCTACCTCGTGAAAACCATCCGCCCGTTTGCCTGCAATGAGCAGACTAAGGTTAATTTTGGCTGGTGCCAGTACTAAAAAGCCGCTATCTGTCTTTGTTATCTGTTTGGTATCTGTCATTCCATTTACCTTTTGTGCCCGCCAATCAACACTTGACATTATACACAATTTTCGCTAAAATTCAGTGAAAATACTTTAGGAACTTACAAATATGGAAATCCTTCAAACCCAGCAGGTGACATGGTGGCACCTGCATCGCAGGCTCTACAACTGGGTAATACACTTTGCCGATACCAAACACGGTGCAACGGCCCTGTTTTGTCTGAGTTTTGCCGAGTCAAGTTTCTTTCCGATTCCGCCTGATGTGCTGCTGGCCCCGCTGAGTCTCGGTGCACCTAAAAAGTGGTTCCGGTTCGCACTTGCATGCTCGATCGCCTCAATCCTGGGCGGAATACTGGGCTATTGTATCGGAATGTTCCTCTGGCAAGCTATCGGCGGATGGGTGTTTGCGCACGCCAGCGGTATCGGGTTTACCCAGGCCAATTTTGACCGATTCCAACAGTTATACGAAAAATGGGACTTCTGGATAGTCTCCTTCTGCGGTTTTACGCCGGCACCGTATAAAGTTTGTACGATTTCAGCCGGTGTAGCCGAAATAAACTTTATCGGATTCCTGATAGCTTCTGCGCTGAGCCGGTCAGCAAGATTCTTTCTTGTAGCCGGACTGTTCCGATGGAAAGGCGAGAGCATCAGGCCCTTCGTTGAAAAATACTTCAACTGGCTCTGCCTTGTCTTTATGGCACTGCTGATCGGCGGCTTTGCGGCGATAAAATTAATACATAAATAAAGCAGTAAAATTCAATTGGAATCTGTTAATTGAGGTCAATATATGAATAATCAACACCAGCAAACTTTACTTAGGGTCGCTTGCGAAGCCATCAAGGCTGCCGCCGACAAGACACAAGTTCAGGCCGTTACATCGGATGACCCGGACCTGAATGTCAAGCAGGGCTGTTTTGTAACGATAAAGAACGGCGGGCGACTGCGAGGCTGTATCGGTAACTTCACCTCGGATAAACCGCTGATAGAATTAGTCTCCGAGATGGCGGTATCGGCGGCGACACACGACCCGCGATTCTTTCTTGACCCGATAACAGCAAATGAACTCGAATCGCTTGAGGTGGAAATTTCAGTCCTCTCGGAAATGGAATTAACCGAAAATCCCGCGTCGTTGCGACTTGGAATTGATGGGATATATATCGTCAATGGCGCAAAGAGCGGATGCTTCCTGCCGCAGGTAGCAACCGAAACCGGATGGACGGAGACACAGTTTCTTACTCACTGCTGCGTGGAGAAAGCCGGCCTAAGTGCACGTGCATGGGAAGAGCCGGATACAAAAGTGTACCTCTTCACCGCCGATGCGTTCAATTCTCCATTCATACAAAGTTAAGCGAACTGACCATTATGCGAAAACCCATCACACTGTCGACAGCTCTGACCATCTGTGCATTCTTAGCCCTGCTTACCTCCGGCTGCATGGACCAGACAAAATCCTCGTCATCCACAACCCCACCAACGGCCTCGCCGCTTAGCGGGCCTGTCGGTATGGCCAGATACTTAGCCGACCTGCCTGCCGTTAAAAAAGTTACCACCTGGGAAAATAAATACGCACCGGGGATAACGATTTACACTAACCACTATAAAATCCACACAACCCTTATGGAACCGTTGATGCTGCGACAGCTGCCGGGATTTATCGAAGCCGCCTATAGTTCATATCAACACCAGCTTCCCAGCCCGATTCAAACGCAGACGATATTAACGGTTTATCTTTTTGCCACACGACAGCAATGGGAGCAATTCACAAACGAATTTGCCGCACCTAACGGCTCAGCCTATCTTAAAATCAAGAGGGGGGCATATTACCTTAACGGCTCGTGCGTGGCGTACTTCATCGGCAGAGATGCCTCGTTTTCGGTAATCGCGCACGAAGGGTGGCACCAGTTTACAAGCAGGCACTTTACTTACCGGCTGCCGAGCTGGCTGGACGAAGGAATCGCCACACTGTTTGAGACGAGCAAATACGACGGCGGAAAATTCAATTTTTATCCCGACCGTAACGGCGGAAGACTGGGTTCACTTCGCAAGACCCTGATTGAAAAAAATATGATACCGCTTGGAAAACTTGTCACACTTAATCCCGGTCAGGTGGTATCGGACACTAATGCCATTATCGCATTTTACGGCCAGTCCTATGCGCTGGTGCGGTTCCTTCGCGAGGACGGCTACGGAAAAAGATTGAAAAGATTTCACGGTATGCTGGCCGGCGCATTGCGGGGGACATGGCCGCTGCCTGAGCAGCTGCGAAAAATAGCTTCAGATAGAAACATACCGATGACCAACCGCTGGAACAGATTTATTTCACCGAAACTTTTCGAAATGTACATCGAACAGACACCGGAAGAATTAGAGGCCGAATACACCGCCTTCTGCAAAAAAATCGTTTATCATGTCCGGCTGCAAAAATGAGCAGTGACGAAAAAAAGTTCATTCTTGCCTCAAAATCGCCGAGACGAAAACTGCTGCTCGAACAAGCCGGTTTCTCTTTTCTCGTCATCCCATCCGGTGTTGATGAGTCAGAAATTGCAACCGCCGACCTCGACAGCATCGAACACACAAAAACCATGGCACTTGCAAAGGCGATGGATGTCGCACGGAAATATCCGACCCGCTTCGTATTCGGCGCAGATACGGTTGTCGATTTTGAAGGTGAAATAATCGGTAAACCAAAAGGCCCCGCTGACGCCGAGCGGATAACCCGGATGCTCTTCAGCAGGCCGCATAAGGTAATCACCGCAGTTGCTCTCCTGAATATCGATAGGGCAATTGAAATCACAGAAGCCGTCGTCACGATCGTATATCCCCGCAAGCTGACCGAAGCACAAATTGCCAAACACATCAAGGGCGGCCTCTGGCAGGGTAAAGCAGGGGCGTACGGTATACAGGAAACCGGGGATGAATTCGTCGAACGAATTGAAGGATCGTTTACGAATGTCATCGGCTTGCCGATGGAGCTGATGGAAAAATTGATTAAAGAATTCATCATAGATTGAACCCCGCTATTTTTGCCCCGCAGTCCGGGCACGCACCATTGCTTATCACATTATATCCAATGGTATATCCAACCCGCTCGATAACTTTCCTGCCGCATTTATAACAGAAGGTACTCTCGCCCTTTGCTCCGGGCATATTGCCGATATAGATATATCGCAGCCCGGCGTCTCTACCGATCTCACAGGCCCGCTGGAGTGTTTGCTGCGCCGTCGCCCCGGTATCATCCATACGGTAGTTAGGGTAGAACCTGCTGATGTGCCACGGAGTATCGACTCCGGTAAAATTTGCGATAAAGCCGGCGATCTGTTTCAGCTCATCGTCGCTGTCATTTTGGCCCGGCACGATCAGGGTAGTAATCTCCATCCATATATCACTCTTGCCGGCAATATAGCTAATCGTATCCAGAACCGGTGCAAGTTTGGCGCCGCATAGATTTTTATAAAAATCCTCACTGAAAGATTTCAGATCGATATTAATCCCGTCCAGCCAGTCTTTAGCAAAATCGATAGCCTCGGTCGTCTCGTATCCGTTACTTACAAACACATTCGCCAGACCCTCTTTTTTCGCCAGTTTGCCGGTATCGCCGGCAAGTTCCATAAATATCGTCGGCTCGGTATATGTATATGCGATACTGCTGCAGTTATTTTGCTTTGCCGCCTTTACAATCTCTTTCGGACTGTACGGCCGGCCGTCGATACTGTCGGAGCCTGAGTCCTGCTGGCTGATTTGCCAGTTCTGACAAAATTCGCATCGGAAATTACAGCCGGGCGTTGCGATGGAAAATGTACTTGATGCAGGCTGAAAATGGAACAGAGGTTTCTTTTCGATAGGGTCAATACTTGCTGAGCAGACCTTATCATAAACCAGCGAATACAAAGTACCGCCGATATTCTTTCGCACTTTGCAGATACCGGTCTTACCTTCCGCTATCACACACTGATGCCGGCAGAGATTGCAGCGAACCTTATCTCCCTCAGTGTCCCACAACACCGCCCGTTTATAATTGTGTTTGTTTTGTTTATCCATTGTGTCACATAATCAATAACGCATTTAAATGAAAGTGAGATAGATTACCAGTAGCACTGTTAAGAGAACGATAAACGCAACCGTTACGATTTTTCGCAACCTTGTGTTTTTGATTTTAGATGCAAGCAGCAATGGCAAACCGACCGTTAAAATGACCGGCACGACAATAGCCATCATCTGTGAACCTCCGAGGAAAAGCATAATCGGTGTGCCTATAACTATCAAAAGCACTGAAAAAATCCACATCCTCGTAGAAGTATCATCATCCCAGACCATGCGCCATAGTTTAACAGCAACTCCAGCTCCAAAACGAATTCGCACGAAAGGCATATATGAAGCCAGCGGGTTTAACGGCTCGTTGGAGTCGCAATTTTGGCAGTAATACTGAAGCAGGCTGCCTGGCTGAAAACATTGTGAGCAGACCGGCTGAGCACCTTGGCTGGCAACACCATCGCTATCAGCGGGAAAGTCTTTATCATTTTGCTCGTTATGTTCGGTCATTTTATCGCAATTTTTTTTATGTTAATCATGCAAAACAAACCCAATTTGCCTTGTTTAAACTGCAAAAATCGGGATTTTTCATATTTCAAACCCAAAACAAACCCAAAACAAAGCCAATTTAATATCTGGTATTTGGTATTTGGTATCTGGTATTTAGTATCTGGTATCTGGTATTTGGTATTTAGATTCAGTGTGTGCAATTTATGCCTCAGGTAAACCTGCTGCCGCCAAAAGGGCGTTTGGCCCCTTTGTCCCCATTTTATAGTTTTTCGTATTTTATGACGGCGCGGTAAAGACCGTTAATTCGCTTGCCCTCGATAATCAACGGCGGGTGTTTATGGTTCCGCGGCTGGAGGCGGACCTTATCATCCGGCTCGAAAAACACCTGTTTAAAGGTTGTTTCGTGAGGCAGCGTGAACCGCACAAAACAGTCATCACCGTTACTAATCTCAACTGCGGGCGAAAAGATTACTATGTCCCCCTGCTGGAACTTCGGCTCCATGGAATCGCCAATCACACGAACAGCAAAGGCGTTTGGGTCGTGCAAATCCGGGCATCGGACATAATCATCGGCAAAACCGGCTGGATAGCCCATATCGTCAAAATCGACCGGATAGCCTGCCGCAACATTACTGATCACAGGAACGATCTGCGGTGATTTGATAGCAGCAGAATCTGAATCGATATCGAGACAGTCCCGCCGAACAATTTCGTCAAGCTCGGAAGGGTCGGTCTTGCGCTGAACAATATCCCTGATAATAGCACGCAAACGCTGGTTTTGCGCATCTTTGGTCTCATAGTCCTGCCGAATATCAACGGGCATCCGTTCGATATGCGCGATATGACGCAGCAGTCCGGAATCGAACTTCAATACAGACTCCAGCTTCTTTAAGAGACCATCGCCGGGCGGCTTAACCTTGCCGGTCTCAATGGTTGAAAGGTAAGGCTTAGAAAAGTTGGTCGCCGCGGCAACCTCATCCAGAGTAAGCCCAAGCTTTTCTCGTTTATTCCGGATTATCTGGCCTAATGACATAGAAACTAATTATAGCGGGTTATTACCAAATGTCAAGCAATAGTTATGTAATTATTTAACAATTTTTCCGCCCCCGGCTTTTTTACTTGAAATTTAACAATTTCTCCGGATAATCTGAACCTGACAGCGGTTTTTGCGTAAATAATACAAAAAGTCCCCGGATTGCGGGGGCTGTGTACCTACTGTAGATTGTAGATTAGCGGTTAACAGTCTGTGTAAACTTGTGCTTTAGCTACCTGGTAAATAAATACCTTGGGCACAAGTTGCACCTCAGGTGGTATACCGCCGCAAGCGGTTCCTTAATTTTGCGTTTTGATATTTAATTTTTGATTTAATCTTATGGAGGTCTTTCAAAATGGCGACAGATGTCAAACAGATAGGTAAATTAGTCGAAGAAAAAAGCCAGTTCGTCCGCTCCCTTTTCGGCGAAATGGAAAAAGTGATCGTCGGTCAGCGGTATATGCTGGAGCGAATGCTGGTCGGGCTGCTGGCCAACGGTCATATCCTGCTTGAGGGCGTTCCCGGCCTGGCAAAGACGATGGCAGTTACCACCCTTTCCCGCGCCATCCGTGCCGACTTCAAGCGAATCCAGTTCACCCCCGACCTTCTCCCCGCCGATTTGATCGGTACCCAGATATACCGCCAGAGCGACGGAGAGTTTTTTACTCGCAAGGGTCCGATCTTTGCCAACATCATCCTCGCCGACGAGATCAACCGCGCACCGGCAAAAGTTCAAAGCGCACTGCTCGAAGCAATGCAGGAGAGGCAAATTACTATCGGTCAGGAAACTTTTCCTCTGCCCGAACCGTTCCTCGTGCTTGCAACCCAGAACCCCATCGAGCAGGAGGGAACATATCCGCTACCGGAGGCGCAGCTGGACCGGTTTATGCTCAAACTGAAAATCGACTACCCGTCAAAAGAAGATGAGCGGGTAATTCTCGATAGAATGGCCCAAACCAATAAGACGTTCGATATATCAGGTGTTGTCAGTCCGCAGGAAATTCTCGATGCCCGCAGCGTCGTCGATGAGATATACATCGATGAAAAGATAAAAGATTACATTGTTGATATCGTCTATGCAACTCGCCAGCCGGAAAAATACGGCCTGAAAATCGGCCCGTTCATAAGTTATGGTGCCTCGCCACGCGCGACTATTTTTCTTGCGGTAGCTGCAAAGGCAAACGCGTTTATCCAGGGCCGGGGATATGTTACACCGCAGGATGTAAAGACTATTGGCTATGATGTATTAAGGCACCGCCTCATCGTAAGCTACGAAGCAGAAGCTGAGGATAAGACCAGCGAAGATATCATCAAACAAATCTTCGACAATATCGAAGTACCATAATGCTTGATGCGGAACTAATAAAAAAGATTCGTCAGATCGAGATTTACACCAGCAGGGCTGTCAACGCCAGTTTTGCCGGCCAGTATGAGAGTGTATTCAAGGGCCGCGGTATGCAGTTTGACGATGTTCGCGAATACACGCCCGGCGACGATATCAGGAACATCGACTGGAACGTTACCGCCCGTACCGGCAAGGCGTACATCAAACGCTTCGTCGAGGAACGCGAAATGACGGTCATCTTCGCCGTTGACCTCAGTGCATCCGGCGAGTTCGGAACTGTCAATAAGGTCAAGAACGAATTAGCCGCCGAATTTTGCGCTGTTCTCGCTTTTGCCGCGGTAAAAAATAATGATAAGGTCGGCCTGATAATATTCACCGACCAGATAGAATTGTTCATCCCGCCGAAAAAGGGCAGGAGTCATGTCCTCCGTTTAATTCGGGAATTACTATACTTCAAGATGCCGCACCGCAAAACCAATATACCGATGGCCATCGATTATCTGGCAAGCGTGATTCGCAAGAGGGCGACCGTTTTTATTGTCTCCGATTTCATCGAAACAGATTTTCAAAAACCGCTCGGCCTCTTGAACAAACGGCACGATGTTATAGGTGTGTGCGTAAGTGACCGGGCCGAGACAAAACTGCCTTCGATCGGAATAATTGAGGTTCGCGACGCAGAGACCGGCGAGATCATGCTGATCGATACGGCAAGTGCATCATTCAGGAAAAAATATTCCGCCGCTGGCACCGAAAAATTCGACCAGCTCGGCCAGCAGCTTCGCTCAGTAAATATTGACTGCATAAATATCAGCACAGACAAGCCGTACATTCAGGATTTAGTCCGGTTCTTCCACATGCGGCACGGAAGACTATAATTTGTAGATAATTATTTTCAAAACAGGAATTATATAATGGAAGACAATGTAATTGAAAGCGACCTTGACTTTTCGCTCCCGGCAAAGAACCAATCTTCGTGCGGTCTGAAGTTTATCATCGTGCTGCTTATTATCGTTTTGCTGGTCGGCATCATCAATATTGTAATAGTTCTTCGCCCGGATCTAAAGCCAGCTTTAGCAACTCAATCGTCGCAGCTTACCGCGGAGCAGACCAAACAGTTAGCGTCAAAGTTAAGTTCTCGCAATCTTTATCTGCCCGCCGCTGAAGTTTGGAAAGACTATCTCCAGCAGGCAAAGCCAGACGATACCCAAAAAGCAAAAATTCTTTTCCAGATAGCCGGCCTGCTCGCAAAGGCGGATAAGCACGCCCAAGCCCTCGAATACTATTACCGCAGCGAAATGGCTGCAGAGCTTGATGAGCTCGGCCCGGAGATAAACGCCCGCATAAAAAGCAGTTTTCAGGAGCTTGGCAACTTTAGCGCACTGCGGCACGAAATCGCCTCACGGACCGGCATTGATACCTCCTCCGAAACTGCCGACGATGTAATTGCGGAAATCGGCCCGGAAAAAATCACCACCGCCAATCTTGACGCTTTCATCGAACAACAGGTGGACGCCCAACTGGGTATGTACGCATCGTTTATGTCTGCTGAACAGATAAGAGAGCAGAAAAAGCAAATGCTCGGCCAGTACGCCTCCCCGCAGGCAAAACAGCAGCTCCTTCAGGGCTATCTCGCTGGTGAATTGCTGTACCGCAAGGCTCTTGACGACAATCTCGCCGACGATCCACAGGTCAAAGAGGCACTCTCGCTCCAGGCGAAAAACTTCCTTAGCCAGCATGTACTAAACGAAGAGTTAGCCGCAAAAGTCAACATAACCGAAACCGACCTTCAGACATACTACCAGGCCAATAAGGAAAAATACATGGAGCCGGAAAAAGTGAAAATCAGTCACATCGCCGCCGACTCAGAGGATGCCGCAAAAGCTATCATCGAAAAAATCCAGGCCGGCCAGGAAGTCGAGGGCCTTACAGAAACAGATATCACTAAAGGCTCTCCCATCGCAGGCATCAACGGGCCGGAAAATCTCAGTGAGATGATATTCGCCGCCGAGGCCGGTTCATTGCTTCCGGAACCCGTCCGGACCGAAACGGGCTGGGAAGTTATCAGGGTCGATACAAAACAGCCGGCCCGCCAGATGACTTTTGAAGAAGTCGCCCAGCAGATAATGAGCGAGCTTACCCAGCTGAAAAACCGCGACATCCAGCAGCAGTTAATTATGAATCTAATGGATGAGTATAATGTAATTATTCACAACGCACCATTCGCAGAAAAACCAGACAGCGAAAAGAATTAAAAACTTTGACAGGATAACAGGATAAAAAACAGATAATAAAATAAATCATGTTAATCCAAAAGATATATCATAATTCGTGTAAGGAAGAAGATGCAGCATAGCGAGATAACAGAAAAGATCATTGCCTGTGCCTATAAGGTTTACAATAAAATGGGACATGGCTTTCTGGAATCGGTTTATGAAAAATGCATGTTGATAGAACTGGCGGAAACAGGCTTAAATGTTCAAACTCAGAAACCTTTGAAAGTTCTTTATAAAGGTAGGGTCGTAGGTGATTTTGTCGCTGATATGGCCGTCGATGACACTGTTATAGTTGAATTAAAATCAGTTAGTAAAATTATTAAGGCGCATGAAATTCAATTGGTAAATTATCTGGTTACTACCAACAAGCCTGTTGGCCTTATCTTGAATTTCGCCGAGGATAAAGTTGAAGTAAAACGGAAAGTAAAAGATTTATAACTATCCTGTAATCCTGTCAAAAAAGGGCATCTGATTTGATTTACAGGATAAAACGGTGAACGGTTACAAAATTTTCAATATGAATCGCGGATACAGATTAGCTATATTACTATCCATTTGCCTGTTGGCTCTGAGCGGCTGCAGCGACAAGCAGGATATCGCCGGCTCTGCCGAATTCGAGATCGATAGAGATTTCCAGCGCGGCCCGCTCGGCGTCCATCTCCGCCTGAACAAATCTTCCCTCACCATCGCCCAGACTTTTCTGTTGCAGGTAGAGGCCGCAATTCAGGATGGCTACGAACTTACAATGCCGAAGATCGACCCGCTATTGCAGACTTTCGGCCTGCTCGACTTCCACGACCTTGGCGATAAGCTTGATGAACAAAACAATCTCGTAAAAACCTACAACTACAAGTTCGAGCCGCTGGTATCCGGCAACTTTACTATCCCGCCGCTTACCTTCAAGTTCACCGAAACAGCCGCCGCAGACGATACCGAGCCAAAGCTCTACGAGCTTGAAACCGAGCCGATCGATATTGAAGTTACTTCACTGCTCGGCGAGGATTTGGCTGAACTGGTAATCGCCGACATCGCACCGCCTGTGAGCATGCCGAATGATATTCCGTTATGGCCGTTTGTAATTATCGTCATTGTTATCATTGCTGCAACGGTCATTATAGTCATCCGTCTGAAGCGAAAAACAGCAGCCGCTATCGCCCGTCTCTTTAAGCCGGCCCACGAGATTGCATATCAAAGACTGCAAAAACTCGTCGCCGCCAAACTCATCGAAAAGGGTATGCTCAGGGAGTTTTACCAGCGAATCAGCGACATTCTCCGCCACTACATAGAGGACAGGTTCGATTTAATGGCACCGGAAAGGACTACGGAAGAATTTCTTGTTGAGTTAAGCGAGTCAAACAGCCTCTCGCAAACCGACAAGGATTCTCTTGCGGAATTCCTCACCCACTGCGACCTGGTAAAATTTGCCAAGCATCAGCCTGAGACCAAACAGATCCAGAGAACATTCGACCTCGTCAAAAACTTCATCGCAAAAACAAAGTCCGCCCAGCACCAGGTAGACATTACCGATGTGGTACATAACCGGCACACAGCCAATATGGAGGGCGAATAGATGCAGTTATATTCACCACTGGCATTGTTGTTGTTGCTCATACTGCCTGTAGCGGCCTTTCTGCTGTTGCGCAAAAATCGAACCGCCGGCATAAAATTCTCCACTCTTGGCAATATGAAAAAGAGCACCGTTTCTCTGCGTCTTCGTTTGCGATGGACACTTGTCGCTATGAGGCTTTTGTGTTTAGCCGCTCTGATCATCGCTCTGGCCCGGCCGAGAAAGGGAACCGTCCTTGCAAACATTTCCACCGAAGGCGTTGCAATGGAGGTCGTCGTTGACCGTTCCGGCAGCATGCAGGCCGAAATGTCCTACAAGGGCCAGACAATGGATCGGCTGGAAGTGGTAAAACGCGTACTGAATAATTTCATAAAAGGCGATGGCCCGTTAAAGGGCAGGCCAAACGATTTGATCGGCCTTGTTACTTTCGCAAGGTACGCCGATACGATATGCCCGCTCATACACGGTCATAATGTCCTGACCGAATTTCTAAAGAGTACAAAAATCGTATCCAGGAGAAGCGAAGACGGAACTGCAATAGGCGATGCCATCGCACTGGCAGCTGCCAGATTAAAAAAAGCCGAAGAGCAGATCCAGCGGCGCAATATCAAGCTCCGTTCAGACATCGGAAGCGAAAGCGAAGACCTGGACCCGGGCTTTACAATAAAGAGCAAGGTAATCGTCCTGCTGACCGACGGCCAGAGCAACGCCGGGCAGATCCAACCTTTACAAGCCGCCCAGCTGGCAAAGGAATGGGGGATCAAGATTTACACAATAGGAATAGGCTCAGGCCAGGCTTTTAGAACTATACAAACGATAATGGGTTCGTTCAAAATGCCCGCCACCCAACAGTTAGATGAAAGACTGCTGACCGCAATCGCCAAAAACACCGGCGGATTTTACGCAAAAGCCGCCAGCGGGGAGCAGTTAGTAAAAATATATAAAGAAATCGACAAGCTCGAAAAAACAAAGGTACAGTCACTCCAATACACTCAGTACGCAGAACGGTTCGGACCATTCGCAATGGTCGCACTCCTGCTGTTGGGCCTGGAAATATTAACCGGCTGTACCATATTCAGGAAGATTCCATAATGCGATTGGCAAACGAACAGGCACTTTGGTTATTATTCGCGGTCGCGGCCATACTTGGCCCTGCCTATATATGGTCTTTCCTGCGCAAGGCAAGGGCGTTGCGGATATTTGCTTCAAACGAGATGCTCAAAAAAATTAACATTTCAGCCTCTCTGCCGCGGCAGATATTCAAGGCCTCTTTACTGCTGGCCGCCTTCGTTACAATCGTAATTGCCGTCACCCAGCCGGGCTGGAACCCAAAGCCAAGAAAGATAAGCCGCTCCGGCAGAGACATAGTGATTCTTCTCGACACTTCTCGTTCAATGTTAGCCGAGGACATAAAGCCCAACCGTCTTTCCCGTGCCCGAATTGCGATAGGCGACCTTCTCGATTCGCTGGAAGGCGACCGAATCGCACTGGTAACATTCGCCGGCAACAGCACTGTAAAATGTCCGCTCACACAGGACTATGCCTTTATGCGGGTTGCCCTTGCCGACATTAATATCGAAAGCACAAGCAGGGGCGGAACCGCGATTGGCGATGCTATCAGAAAGGCCTCCGACGAAATTTTCGATAAGCAGAGCCGCAAGTACAAAGATATAATTCTCATCACCGATGGCGAGGATCATGAAAGTTTCCCCGTCGCTGCCGCCGAAAAGGCCGCAAAAGATGGTATAAGGATTATCGCTATAGGGCTCGGTGACCAGAACAATGGTGCCAGAATACCTATTATCGCAGCGGACGGACAGAAATCTTTCCTGAAGTATAATGGCCAGGAAGTGTGGTCAAAGCTTAACGGCGACGAGCTGCGCGAAATCGCTTTCGCAACACCACAGGGCAAATATCTCGCCGTAGAAACAGGAACTTTCGACCTGGACAAAATCTATCGGGACATTATCGCTTCCGCGGAAAAACGAAAACTTGAATCTGAGACGATGATGCAATATGATGAGCGGTTCCAGGTCTTTTTGGTATTAGCAATTTTATTGATCGTTTGTGAGATTTTGATAAGTGAACGGAAAAAAATATAAAATCATTATTATTGTTTTAGCGGCCTTTTCGATCCATCAGTTCGCCTGCGCCGACAATGCCGGTGATCTCGTACAAAAGGGCAACAGCCTATACCGCGCCGACAAGTACAGCGGCGCCATCGACCAATACGACCGGGCCATACAGGAGGCCCCAACCGCATTTGAGCCGAAATTTAATAAGGCAAACTCATATTTCCGCCTCGACGACCTGGCCGTAGCTATCGACCTTTTCAGGGAAGTCGCCGGATCGTCAAAGGATATGCAGCTTGTCGAACGGGCCAAATATAATCTGGGCAATTGCCTTTTTGCCCGCGGGTCAAAACAAAAGGATGGCGACCTGCAAAAATCCATCGAAGATTTCCAGTCCGCTATCACTCACTGGCGAAGCGCATTGGAGCTAGATCCTGACAATGCGGATGCTGCGAAAAATATAGAGGTCGCCCGCCTTACGATCAAGGACATCATCGATCAGATCAACAAACAAAAGCAGGCCCAGGAAGAGCAGCAGAAAAAACGCGCCGAGCAGGTTAAAAAACTCAAGGAACTTCTCGATAAGCAAAACGGTCTTTCCCGGCAAACTCAGGATACTCAGGACAAACTTGAAAAAGGCCAAATCGACCGGCCCGCGGCGGACCAAAAGTATCAGCAGCTTTCACAGCAGCAGACCGGCCTGCAAAATGAAACCCAGCAAGCCGCGGAGGAATTGCAACAGGACCAGACCGCCGCGGCAGCTGTCCAGGAACTGGCAAAAGCTCCGCCTGCCCAGCAGAGGGCCGCGGAAAATCTGTCTCAATCGCAACCTGAGTCCGCAAAACAATCTCAAAGCACCGCCTCTGAACATATTGAAAAGGCTATAGAAGCTCTTACAGAACAGAACAAAAAAGATAAACAGCAACAGGATCAGCAACAACAGCAACAACAGGACCAACAGCAGGAAAATCAAGAACAACAAGAGGAAGAGCAACAGCAGGACCAACAGAAACAGGACCAGCAGCAGGCCCCTGATAAAACCGCCGAACAGCTTCTTGAAAAGGAACAAAGGGAGAAAAAAGCAAGACAGGCCCTTCGCCCGAACAGGCAGAGAGTGGAAAAGGACTGGTAATTTGAAAATTACCCTGAAACATATTGTTATGGCAGTTGTCTTTGGCACATTGCTCACTCAATCGGCATCGGCTCAGGTCCGGGTTACCGCCGGCGTTGAAAGCAGTGAGGATATTTATGTCGGCCAGCGATTCGCATATCACATCATTATTGAAAACGCCAACAAACCCGGTATTGCAGACATTGCACCGCTTGCAAAATTCGACCCGCTGGCCAGCGGCACAAAGAACTATTCGAGCAGTTCATACTCCATCGTCAACGGAAAAAGAACGAGAGTAAAGGTCGTGCAATCCGTAATGACATACCAGCTTCGCGCGACCCAGACAGGCACAATTACTCTGCCGCCGATCAGCGTTACCGTCGATGGCCAAATACACACAACTAATCCCGTAGAAATACAGGTCATCGCCCCAGCCACAACCGACAAAATGGAACTGAAAATGTTGCTGTCGGTTGCGAAATGTTACACGGGCCAGCCAGTAGTGCTGACTGTCAGGTGGTTCATTCACTCGGACATCGTAAACAGTATTGGGGATTTCAATTTCGCCGTACCGGCATTTGCAACTGGAGATTTTTTCATTGAAGACACTCTCGCCACCGCCGGCGGCAACCACAACCAAAGCGTCAGCGGGGTAGGTGTCTATATCGCCCAACAGCCGGTTAAATACAAGGATAAGGCTTATGCTCAGGTTCTCTTTAGCAAGATAATCATCCCAAAGCACCACGGCAGAATCAAACTTGCGCCCGCAATCGCATCCGCCCAGATCGCCGTCGGTAGAAAACGCGCAAGTGGATTCTTCGGTTCGCAAACACAATACAAACAATTCATGGCCGAATCAGAACCACTCATTTTGGATGTACTGCCGGTTCCGAAGGAAAACAAACCGCCGGCATTTTACGGCCTTGTCGGAAAATATAACATTGAGACTTCCGCCTCACCAACATCTGTCCACATGGGCGACCCTATTACACTGACAATAAAAATCAGTGGAAACGACTACCTGAAACCGGTCCGGTGGCCCGAACTGGAAAACACCAAAGGGTTTGAAAATTTCAAGATCCCCACCGAAAGGTCAAGCCCGGTTATACAGAACGGCTCTAAGATATTCACACAAACAATTCGTGCCAACAACAGCGCAGTTACCGAAATACCATCCGTTACGCTCGCCTATTTCGACTCTGAAAAGGGAACATACAAAACCATCAAAAGCAAAATCATCCCGCTGGAGGTCGCCAAAACAAAAAGACTGGGCAGCGGAGATGTCGAAGGAACAACCGCCACCCTGACCATCAGCAGGGTTGAAGCGATAAAGAGCGGGATCTCCGCGAATGTCAAGAGCCTCGATGCCTTGATCAACCAGGATTTCTCGATATCTGCCGCACTTCTTTCGCCGGCATATTTAATCTTCTGGGCACTGCCGCTTGCTGGATTACTGGTAACCGCCGGCATAAAGACCGCCACCAACAAAAGTCCGGAAAGGATCGCCGCCGCTCGCCGCCGCAATGCATGCAAAATCGCAATTGATTCACTGAAAAAATTAAAACAAACGCCATCATTGAATGATGACCAGAAAAGGCAGCTTCTCATCAAGACAATGCAGGACTATATCGGCCAGCGGTTCGACCGGCCCAGCGGCTCTCTAACCGCCTCCGACTGTTATACAGAGATACTAAACCGAACGGGTAATGAACAAGCCGCACGTAATTGGCAGCAAATCTTCGAAAACTGCCAGCAGTCATTTTACGCCGGCCAGCAGGGCGATTTTGATACCGACCAGACCGGAACGGTTATCGAACTCCTGCGAACCATTGACAGGAAAGCGGCCAAATGAACCGTAAAATAAATATAATTCTATTTACTGCCGTTTTGTTATGTACCGCTCTGGCCAGCGGCGAAACTGACCTGCAGCAAACCTACTCGGTATTCACCGCCGCCGGCGACGCCTTCAGCGCAGCCAACACGGCACAAAGTTACGAAAAATCTCAGAAGCTTTACACACAGGCGATCCTGCACTACGAAAAAATCATCAACACCGGAAAAATCAAAAACGCAAAACTGTATTACAACCTCGCAAATGCATACCTTTTGAAAGAGGACATTGGAAAAGCGATATTAAACTATCGCAGGGCGCAAAAGCTCGATCCCGCCGACGCCGATATTAATAAGAACCTCACTTTTGCTCGCCAGCGGCGAATCGACCAGGTCGCGGTAAGGGCAAAAAAGAAAATCCTGCAAACGCTGTTCTTCTGGCACTATGATTTTTCACTGCGGGTAAAATTATTTGCCGCGTGCCTCCTCTTCGGTCTGAGCTGCCTTGTTCTGACAGCCATTCTCTCACTTGGCAGGCGCACCGCCTTGCTGCCGGCTTTTGTCATTTCGCTGCTGCTTGCAGTCGCCCTTGCCGCATCGGTCGCCGTCCAGAGCCATTACGAGCAAAGCCGGTTATGTGGCGTCGTCACCACTGGCTCAGTTACCGCACGCCAGGGCGATGGCCCCAATTACCCCGCAAGTTTCAAGGAACCGCTCCACGAAGGCACGGAGTTTGATGTCATAGAAAGCCGGCCTGACTGGCTGCACATAAAACTCGCAGACGACAGCAGCGGATGGATACCTGCAAACTCAGCGGAAATTATTTAATCCTCCCATCACCGACATCCTGTCTCTTGTGCCTCAGGTAGCGTGAATCCAGTCTGGTAACTACCTTGGGCATAAATTGCCCCATAGGGGGATGGGTAAAGTGTTTTTCTTTACCCATGCTGAATCTTTTATAAAATAGTGCCGACAAGGTCGGCCTCCACCCTTCATCGGTTGGATGTTCCTTGCTGGATATTGGATGTTCGTTTTTTCTCCTGTCTCCTGACTTCTGTATTCTACATTCTTTTTCAATCTTCCTCGATCTGTTTACTGCGATATTGTTTTAAGATTCCCCGCCGTTTCTTTTCCGCCAGTCGTTTTTGTTTTGATGCATATGGTATCCTGGTTTTCTTCCGCGGCTTTTGTCTGGTAAGTGCTTTGGTAATCAATTCCGCCAGCTTTTCTATCGCCGCGTTGCGGTTCGCCGCCTGTGTGCGGTGTTTTTGCGATATAACCCGCAGCTGTCCGTTCTTATCGGTTCGAGTCCGAAGTTTGGTCAGTATCCGCCGCTTTTGCGCTTCGTTTAGAGCGGAACAGCCGGCAACATCAAAGAACAGCGTAACTCGCGTACTAACTTTATTTACATTCTGCCCCCCGGGGCCGCTGCTGCGAGAGAACCGCCACCCAAACTCATCTTCAGAAACAAATATACCCTCACCAATTTCAATCATTCGACATTCCTGGCTTCCTGCTGTAGTGTATCAATGATGTTGCATTTTAATTTTTAATCTTTCTCTGCCGGCTCAGTCTCTGTTTCGGCTGGCTTCTTTGTCTTCCCCTTCCCTTTCGCTTTGCCTGCCTTACCCTTCTTGTCTGCTTTATCCGCCTTTTCTGCCTTGCTGGCCTTTTCCGCCTCGATTGCCTTGACTGCCTTGCTGGCCTTTTCCGCTTTTTCCTTAGCCAAAAACTCCGCTATCTGCGAATACTTCTTTTCTATTTTCGCTACGCTGGCATCATGTTTCTTAGCTTCTTTTTCCAATGTTTTCGTATATCTTGCTATCTTCTTTTCATCCCCCTCATCAATGGCCTTTTGCAGTTTCGCCTGATATTTAGTCACTTTTTTATCATATTTACCATCTGCTTTTTCCATCTTTGCCTGGAACGCTTTCAGTTGCTTCTGATGTTCTTTACCCAGCGCCTTTGCTTGTGCCTCACCCTTGATGGCGGATTTTACTTTAGCCTTTTCCTCAGCGCTGGATTTACCTTTGCCCTTTACCTCACTCTGGTCAGCGGGTTTATCCTTTCCCTTACCTTCCGGCTTGCCTTTGGCAGTGGGTTTGCCTTTACCCTTTGCCTTAACGGCGGATTTATCTTTGCCTTTTGCCTTATTTTGTTTTTGCGTTTGCGACTTCTCTTGTCCCTTGACCTGTGATTTCTGTTGTGTTTTTATCTTTCTTTTGAAACCTTTTCCTTTGCCCTTATCGCCCTTGCCTTTGTCGCCTTGTGCCAGCAGGTCCGCGGAGCCCAATATCATGATCCCAATGACCAGTAATAGTAGTAGTTTTCTCATCTTTATTCTCCTTTTTAAAAATTATGGTTTTCCTGCCTATTTAATATCCACACACACCTATATCGTCCATAACCTCGGAACTTGTCAACCAAAAAATCTAAAACTTTCTTGCCGCCAATCCTTGATCTTTTTAGACCAGCCGACCCGTTTTTTTCGTGCTTTTCGCCCCTTTCGTGGTAGCATATCCTTATTATGCCGATAGTGTCATTAAAAGATATACATAAATCGTTCGGTTCGGACATCGTCTTCGACGGCCTCGACCAGCGTATCTACCCCAACGAAAAGGTCGCCCTGATTGGTGCGAACGGCTCGGGAAAAACCACTCTCGCAAAGCTCATTATCGCCGCAGAAAACCCTGACACCGGCACCGTTATTTGCCGCAAAGGTATCCAGATTGGATACTTACCGCAGGAGCCTCTCTTCGACGGCCGCAGCACCGTACTGGAAGAAATGGAATCAGCAGTCGCCGACATTATACAGATGCAGGAGCAGATGACAAATCTCACAAACCAAATGGCCGACGACAACGGCAAACAATTAACCGACCGATTCGGAGAATATGACCGTCTAAGGGCAAAGTTTGAAACCGCAGGCGGATATGGATACATCAGCAGGATCAAGGCCGTACTCGCGGGGCTTGGACTCGATGAAAAGGCACATGAGCTGAAAACATCACAGCTCAGCGGCGGCCAGCTGTCCCGACTCGGACTGGCAAAAACGCTCGTCTGCGGAGCCGACCTCCTGATACTCGATGAACCAACAAACCACCTCGATCTCGAGGCAACCTGGTGGCTGGAAAAATTTATAAAAAACTACCGCGCCGCGGTAATCGTTATCAGCCACGACAGATTTCTGCTGGACAGTGTAGTAATAAAGATCATCGAAATAGAAAACCGGAAAACTGTTCAGTGGAAAGGTAATTACAGCCAATATATTTCGAATAAGAAAAAACACCGGCTCCAGATGCAAAGACAATACACAAAACGGATAGAAATGGTGGAAAAAACGAGGGATTTCATCGCCAGGAACAAGGACAAGGAGGGTATGCGTAAAACCGCCAGGGGCAGAAAGAAACGGCTGGACAAAATGCTCGCAAAAAACACCAATTTTCTGGAAAGGCCGGCTGAGCAGAAAAAAATCGGCTTCAAATTCCCCACTGGTACAAGCCGAAGCGATATCGCCCTGCGATGCGAGGATCTTGGCAAATCGTTCGACGAAGTTGTCCTGTTTGAAAATTTAAGTTTCGACCTGCTCGGAGGCCAAAAGCTCGGAATAACGGGCCCAAACGGTACCGGCAAAAGTACACTGATCAAAATGGCGATGGAACTCATCCCACCGACTACCGGCCAAATCAGGACGGGCCGGAATATGTCTGTCGGATATCTCGACCAGCACGGCCGTCAGTTGGATCCCGCCAAAACCGTCCTCGAGCAGGGCCGCTCAGCCAACACCAGGCTATCAGAGGAGGCCGTACGCTCTCGACTGGGGGCGTTTCTGTTCACCGCTGAAGATGTGGGCAAAATAACCGACAACCTCAGCGGCGGCCAGCAGAGCCGCCTTATGCTCGCCTGCCTTATGCTCGCCGAGCCGGACATTCTCATACTGGACGAACCGACAAACCATCTCGATATCGCTGGCAGAGAGGCACTTGAAGGGGCATTATCGGACTATGAGGGCTCTGTTATCGCTATCAGCCACGACAGGTTCTTCTTGGACCGAATTGTGGACAACTTGTTGATAATTGGGACCAATGCTGTGGGAACCAGGGAGTTAGGCTGTTTCGAGTTTATCTCCGCCACAACCGGTGTTTACAGCAGGTATGCTGAAATCCTCGAACAAAGAATCGCCGAAGCCGCGGGCTCGGCAAAAACCGCAAGAACCGGCAAAAGTAAAAAGGCCGGCCGCCGCCGCAAACACAGAAAAAAGGCCTCAAAGGAGCTAAATCGATTTAACAGGCTCGAAATCGGGGAAATCGAGGACAAAATCGTCGCTTTTGAAGAAGAAATAAAGCATCTGCAGGAAGGTTTCGGCTCAGAGGACCTGTACCAGAACCCGCAGCAGCTAAAACAACACCAGAATTTATTCAACAACGCCCAGTCCGAACTTGAGTTGCTCTACCGGGCCTATGAATACAGACTGGCTTAGTTAAAAAACCAAAAAAAATTTAAAAAATATCCATTTTCCTGTTAAAATATATGTGGATAAACTGTTAGATGTGCTGTTGGTTTTGTTATCAAAATATAATGTGCCGAACACTGTCCTGCCCGAACTCGACATCCGGCAGGGTACACAATATAAATAACAACAAATTACACAGGTTACCCACACCCCGTAGCCAAGTTAATAATTGCGCAACAACAGTATTTACAATATGTTAACCACACACCCTGGCTGGTATCTAACAATTTCACCGTCTCTATTAATACTACTAATATCTTTTAAATTATTTATTAGTATTCATATATTTTAACAGGTTTAATGTTGGAAAAAATATTCTTTTAAAAACCAGCAAAAAGCTTTCCAAACGAGTCGTTTTCGAGTACACTACCAGCTTGTGTGCAATAATGGAATTAAGGGATTATTTTAGAGATAAAGCGGAGTTGTTATGAAAGTAAAATTTAACAGGGCGGCACTACACGAAGGTCTCAGTCTGGTAACCAGTGTGGTGCCGAGCCGGACACCCAAACCGATACTAAGATGTTTGCGGATGACCTGTCAGGACGATGGTGTAAAGTTAAGTGCGACGGACTTGGAAGTTGGTGTTAGTTGTGTAGTTGGTCAGGTGGAAATCGAAAAAGCCGGCGATGTAGTGGTGCCAGCCGAGGAGATGGCAGCGATAGTTCGTGAAAGCAGCGACGAAGTTCTTGAATTGGAAGCATCCGAATCGACAGTGAGGATGCAGGGTGCCGACAGCCATTTTACGATTTATAGCCAGGAGCCGAACCAATATCCAGCCATCGCCTCGTTCGACGGCGCCGGCCAGATTGAGACGGCACTGGGAGAATTGCAGGAAGGGATAGAACTAACTATATTCGCCGCCGCCAGGGAAAGTACCCGCTATGCGCTCAACGGAGTTCTCTGGGAAGTCGCAGGCAAAAAGTTGACACTTGTTGCAACTGATGGCAGGAGGCTGGCAAAGAGTATCGTAAACCTTACGATGGTCAATAAAGACGACTTTCCGGGAGGCAGGATTATCGTCCCAGCCAAGACAATGAGCCTGCTTAACAGGATTAACGTTTCGCCCGATGCAAAAGTCTCGGTCAAATTCGTAGGCAACCAGGTGGTATTGGGATGTGAGCAGGTGGTAATAAGTTCGAACCTTGTCGAAGGAAACTTCCCAAAATATGAAGATATCATACCAACGGATTATGAAAACAAGGTCGTTCTTAACAGGGAGGCGACGTTAAGCGCGGTTCGCAGAGCGGCATTGCTTGCCAACGAAGACAGCAAAGGCATAAAGCTGAGTCTGGCCAAGGATTCGATAATATTTACCAGCAGGGCACCGGAAACGGGCGATGCCGAGGTCGATATGACCGTCGCATATAGTGGAGCAGCGATGGAGATAGGTTTTAATCCGCAGTTTCTTATTGATGTGCTCAGAACGGTCAAGACCGACGAAATCAACCTCGAGTTGGGAGATCCGGACAGGCCGGGTCTGATACGAAGCGGAAATTTTCTATACATAGTGATGCCGGTGAATTTATAAAACCGCCCGAACGAAAAAACTAACAATGCAGCCTGAAATGGAGCAGGACAAGTTCTTACAAATCGCCAGCCGGCACCGCAACCGTCGGACAGCAGCGGATGCTGACATGGGAAGACTCGGTGTCGCAGCCGGGTTTTATCTGGACAGACGCGACAAGCAGTTCACGAAAAACGCATCGGTAGCAGAGGCTTGGAAGCAGCTTTTGCCGAACGAGTTATACAATCACTGTACAATCGCTGGCATATCGGCGAAGGTTTTGAAGGTAGCAGTTGAGCCTGGACCATACATGCACGAGATGCAGTTATTAAGTCAGGAGCTTTTGGAACTCCTGCGCAGTCAGTGTAGAGGGTGCAGAATAACAAAAATTAAACTTTTACCCGGGATAAATACAAGTGACAGAGACCAAACTAAAGACGATAGACCATAAGTACGATGCCAGTAATATAAAGATACTTGAAGGGCTGGAGGCGGTTCGCAAACGCCCTGATATGTTCATAGGCAACCGGCAGGAGGGTGGACTGCACCATCTGGTGTATGAGGTGCTGGACAATGCTATCGATGAGGCCTTAGCCGGACGATGCGATAAGATAACCGTTCATGTCCATCTGGACGGCAGTTGTTCGGTGGAAGATAACGGTGTAGGTATTCCAGTCGGCCTGCACAAAGAGGCCGGCAAGAGTGCATTAGAGGTTGTGCTGACAACCCTTCACTCCGGCGGGAAGTTCGACGACAAGGCCTACAAGGTCTCCGGCGGACTGCACGGCGTGGGTGTCAGCGTCGTTAACGCCCTTAGCGAATGGCTCTGGGCCGATGTCTACCGTGATGGAAACCACCACCATTTTGAGTGTCTTCGCGGAATACCCAAGGGCCCGGTAACCAATACCGGAGAGACGACCAAGCGGGGCACAAAGATAACATTCTTCCCGGACAGGGAGATATTCGGCGAAGTCGAGTTCAACTATGAGACCTTGCTGAAACGAATCCGCGAGCTGGCATATCTCAACGCCGGTATCAACATTACTTTTCAGGACGACCGTGTCGAAAAGAAGGGCGATTTTCATTACGATAACGGATTAAAGGCGTTTGTGGAGTATCTCAACGAGGCCAAAAACGCTCTTTCAAAAGTGTTGTACTTTACCAAGTCGGATCCGGACACCGGTTTAAGCTGCGAGATAGCGATACAGTATAATGACAGTTACGCTGAGAATGTTCTTGCATTTGCAAATAACATTCGCAACATCGATGGCGGCACACACCTTTCCGGTTTCCGCACAGCACTTACGAGAACAATGAACGCTTACGCTCGCAAGGCGAACATGCTCAAAGGAGGCACAACGACCACTGGCGAGGATTTGCGAGAGGGCCTGACCGCGGTAATATCGGCCAAGGTTCCCGAACCCCACTTCGAGGCACAGACGAAGGTTCGGCTCTCCAACCCGGAGGTCGGCAGCTTCGTTGAAACAACGCTGAATGAGCAGTTGGCAATCTTTCTTGAAGAGCACCCAGCAGAGGCCAAGCAAATACTTAATAAGGCAATTCAAGCCGCAGCCGCTCGTGAAGCCGCTCGCAAGGCTCGTGAATTTACACGCAGGAAAGGTACACTAAGCGGGACGAACCTGCCAGGCAAACTCTGGGACTGTTCAAGCAGGGATACGGTATCAACAGAACTGTTCATCGTTGAGGGTGATTCGGCTGGCGGTTCGGCAAAGGGCGGCAGGGACAGGACCATTCAGGCCATACTGCCGTTGAAGGGCAAGATACTAAATGTCGAAAAGGCAAGAGTCGAGAGGATGCTGGGCCACGAAGAGATTCGCACGATAATCAGCGCATTGGGGACCGGTATCGGAGTGGACGATTTTGATGTCGAAAAATGCAGATACGGAAAAATCATCCTGATGACTGATGCCGATGTTGACGGGGCGCATATCAGAACACTGCTGCTGACATTTTTCTTCAGGCAGATGCCCCAGTTATTTGAAAAGGAAATGGTATACATCGCCCAGCCGCCGCTATACGAAATAAAACCAAAAGGAAGCAAAAAAAGCGAGTATATGATTAACGAGTCGCAGATGCGAAAACGAATGCAGACCAGGGGTATGGATTCTGCTGTAATTAATATCCGGGCTAACGGTTCCCCGCCTGCCACTCTCAGCGGAGATGAACTCGCGGCACTGGTTAAGCTGCTGAATGAAGCCGAGCGGATTGCCAGTGTGCTTGAAAGACGAGGGATAATCTTCCGGGCGTTTATTGAAAAGTATTATGATGGCAGCAGACTTCCATGTTTTTACGTTCGTTCTGGAGAGCAGGAAGAGTTCTTCTACGACCATGACCAATACGAAAAACGGCTGGAAGAACTTGGCCAGACGGATGATCAGGACCAAGGCGCGGTAGATCCTCCGGTGATTGCTAAAGAGCTTCACGAGGTAGTTAAACTCAACAAGATAGATGCAGAGCTAAGAGAACGCCACGGCCTTGATATGCGGGACTTTCTCCATAAGCAGCAGCGGTCGGTTTCGGGTCAGCTGCTCGCGACGAAGTTTGAGATCGTAAGAGGCTCAGACGATTACCAGGTCCCATCGCTCGGAGGAATATGTCAGGCAATCAGGTTAATGGGCGGAAAAGGCATAGAGATTAAGCGGTTCAAAGGTCTTGGCGAGATGAATTCAGACCAATTGTGGGAAACGACAATGGACCCGTCAAGAAGGACTCTTTTGCAGGTAACTATCGAAGATGCCGGCGAAGCGGACAGGCTTTTTAGCGTATTAATGGGCGACGATGTCGAAAAAAGGCGAAATTTTATTAAGGAACACGCACTTGAGGTCCAAAATCTCGATGTATAGAGTTCGACGGCGATGAAGGCAGCAGAAATTTTACAAAATGATAGTTGACTAATGGTGCCCGCAAGGTCAAAATAGCAGCGAAAAGTTAAATTCGTAGTATTTAGATATTAGGAGTTGGAATTTCCGGCTTGTTCGGCTTCTGGTTGTATATTGAAGGGAGGCAAAATATGGCGACAGCATTTAAAACAACGGTTTTGGTCTTAATGATAACTATTTTGTTTTGCGGCTGCAGCAAGGACAGCAGTGGCAAAAAGCTCGACAGGGAAATCAGGCTGACAGGAACCAGCAGGCGAAAGGCGGATTTACAAAAGGCCATTGACAAGAAGTTTGAAAACACTGAGGCGCATTACGAGCTGGCCAAACTTTACAGCAGCGACGGCCTGTTCGACAAAGCCGAGTGGCATTTCAATATTGTTACTGGTTTTGATCCTGTTCACCATCGCGCACAGGCAGGGATGGTCAAGATGCTCGCCGACAGCGGCAGGGCAGAGCGAAGCAAGCTGACAGCCGAGATGTATATGAACCAGGCCAGAGTGTCGGCGAAGTCATCTTACCTGTTGGGACAGGCATTCCAAAAAGAATTGATGGATGAATATGCGATGGCGTGTTATCAGCAGGCGCTGGCTCTGGCGCCGGATTCGGCGGCGATTAATAAACAGATTGGTTTGTATTACCTAAGCAAAAACGATAAGACTCGTGCGGAAGAGTATTTCCGACGCAGTTTCCAGATTGACCCATATCAAGCAGACATCTCCGGACAGCTCGGCAGGATGGGAGTAGAGGTCGCGGTACCGCGAAAGACCAAAAAGCAAAGCGGTGACAAAGTCGACAAGTTGGCGAAAAAGGAAAAGAAAGAAAAAACATAATAAAATTCAATAGCCAACGGTATCGTGGTTACTTTTGATATCGACGAATATCCTTATCCGGATACAGGAACCATCAACGGGGCTTTACCTTTATATCTTTGAAATATACCGTACTCTTCGGGTCGTGGCCCTGCAGGGCGAATGTTCCGTGCGATAGCCTTCTGCCCGGCCAGCCGTCGAAGTTTACGTCATTTGCTTCTATGTAGTCTACTACGGTTTGTCCGTTTATTTTTACTTCTACGTGTTTTCCTTTTACCGTTATTTGCTGGGTGTACCACTCGTTGTCTTTGGCGGGAACCTCAAATACTTTTGCAGCATCGTAAAGACCGCCGGATTTTTGAACGTCCTTGTGGGAAATATTAATCTGGGATTCGTAGCCTTTTTTCGGCCAGCCTTTTTCCTGATACTCTGTGTGGAAATAGATGCCTGAGTTTGAGCCGGGGGTTGTCATTACCTGTGCGGAGAATTCGAAATCGGTAAAGTCGGCATTTGCTACTGGACCGGTGTAGAACAGATGGCTTCTGCCGTTACTTACTTTTATCGCACCGTTTTCGACTGAGAAACACCCCTCTTTTTCGCTGGCTTTCCAACCGGTCAGGTCTTTACCGTTAAACAGAGACTGCCATTGGTCATCGGTAGATTTATTGACAGTCTCCATACAGCCGGCCAGGCATACAACACAGACGATACACAAAACCAAATTCATTTTCATTTTCGTTCTCCAATAAATTAAACAGAATGAACCTTTTCTACAGATTACGTCATATTCATCTAAGCCCGAAGCTGTTGCATTTATTCTCATCAGCCGGGATGGGAGCTATTGTTAGGTCCGGCATTTTGTCTCCACTCCACAGAACGGCTTCCTCGCCCTTCTTGATATCCAACTCAAAAACATCTGGGTCTGGCTTCAGCTCCTTGAGATTGAACTTTCGGCTGCCGGATACCTGAACCTTGCCATCCAGTCCGGGCATGATCCTGCACGGCTCGCCAGCCAGACTCTTGATCCGAACGAACTGTGTTTTTCCTTCTTTACGCACCGCGCTGACCAGGAAGGCCCCTTGCGTCCGCAAGTCGTTAAATACAATATCGCCCCATGCGTCGGGAGCCGCCGGGAATATGCGAATTATCCCGCCCCAGCTCTGGATGATCATATCGTGTATACACTGAGCTCCGGACAGAGGTGTCTCAATTACCGGTCCCGCTTCCTTGTACATTGTGTTGGGCTGAAGGAAACTCTTCAGGCCATTCAAATACTCGAGTGCATCGTTTCCAAGACCAAATGCCGCGGAAATCGATGATGCACCCGTCAGTGCGTATCCCGTGCTTTTCCCAAAGCCTTGCCAGTGTCGCACGGATTTGAGCGCCAGCTCTTTTGCTCCTGCCTGCTCAACGTTTACGAGATACAGAGGATAAAGCATAAGCAGATGCGAGTAATGACGATGCTTCCGAGCAAATGGAACCCCGCGTGCGATCATGTACCCGTTCTCATTGGTCGGGTAATCGGTCAGGTTTTTGACGAGGTCTTTCCACTTTGAAAGAAGCGGATCATCGATGCTCAGCCGGTCGCAGATATTGATCAGGGCCGAGCAACCCCAGCGCAACAGCGCCAGGTCAAAGTTGCAGTCCGGTCCCTGGCTATAGTTGTATTCGGGCGAATAGGTCTTAGGCAAGCCCAGCGTACCGTCGGCGTCTTTGGTAACGAAGTGCAGGTGGTAGTTGACCGTGCGTCTGAGTAAAGGAAACAGATCATTACGCAGCGTTTCATCGTTCATCGTGTGGCGGTAATGCAGCCAGCAGTTATGGCATGCCCATAAGAGAAGCCCTATCTCCGGAGCATTGTCACCGTCCGGTGCGCCCACTCCTCCGAGGCAGTACTGACCGGTAGCACGGCTTATTCCTGCCGAATCAGACCTGTACTCATCCGGCATGTTATTGACCAGGTTCGAAACGTTCGAATAAAGGCTGCGACACAGGGAGTTGCCCAATTCCAGCCGATTAGAACCGTAGGTCGGCCAATAGGTAAGCTGAACATTTAGATTCCACCATATCCCGGGCCATGGAGTCGGCTGCAGCCATGGGCCCTGATTATCAATAAGCATGCCATCGGCGCGGGTGGCCGATGCGAGTTTGTACATTTGTATCCAGTAAAAGGATTCCCATTCGGTATCCGGAATAGAGACAAAACTTTTCGGATAGTAAGCGTGCCACCATCTGCGATGGCTTTCGATGAGCTTGTCCATCGGCACATCGCGAGTACTGTTTACCACATCAACCGCTTCCTGCCTGGCTATTGTTTCCGGGAATGAATGCGCCACACTTACGATCAATACACTTTTGCCTTCCTGTTTATCCATGCTCCACGCTGTTGCCGTTTGGCCGCCGACCAGCAGCGGCTGAATGCACACGTCGGTATCATTGTCTTTCGTGAGTATCGCAGGAGGATTATTCTTGTATCCCTCCTGCTCCCTGCCGAAGGCATGTCGAGGACTGATCGCTTCCAGCGATTTCCATTCCCACCGGCATCCGCGCTCGCCTTCTGAGGGTTCAAGTACGGTTACTATAACCATCCGCTCTGCATGAATGATTGACCGCCAGCCAATGGAGCCTTTCTCTGTCTGGATCTCCCCTGTCGCTTCGGCGTTCCAGAGATCCAGTTTCATCGTTCCGCCTTTGATCGTCCCAACGGTTTTGAGCATAAAATAACCTATAGGCAACCGGCACGTGCCGTACATTCCGCTCCCTGGCCTATGGTCCTGCACATCACCGCGTCCCACATCCCATCGAACGGTATTTTCGTCAGTCTGCCGGATCATCGTGCCCATCATTCCATTTCCGAGAAAGGGTGCTTCATACCATTGCGTGGGCATCTGCGTCCAATGCATATCGTGTCTGCTCAGAAAATCACTCCAATCGATTGATGTCTCAATATTGTGCTTCTCCGCTGCTCCAGCTATACCAATGGATGCATCCTGAGTGATGATATCTTCATTATAGATTTTCCCATCAACTCCATGATGGCGAAAGATGATTGTAGGTTTGCCATCAACTCTGTCAACGGTTGCAAAGAGAAACCCACCCTTTACTTTCAGGTACCGGTGCATGGACGTCCTGTTTTTTTCGCTGAATCCGCCCGCGTGTTTATCCGTGGTGGGCCCACAGGAATACTCTTTACATCCCGTATCAGGATCAACCGATACGTATTGCCAGTGCCGGTCCCCACAGATGATGAACATGTTCTTCTGCTTGCCGATGAACTGGCGCAGCTGGTCACCCTCATACGTAAAACCCTTATTGGCGTGATTATCGTTTTTATTTCCACGGTCGGGCCCTACGATTGGCGTCGGGCTTATCAGAACACGAAATGTCGCATCCGATTTACTGACCGTATCGAAGAACCACCTCTTTTGCTGCTCGCCCCAGATAGTCTTGTCGGGACCGTCAGCCATGTTGTTAGGGCTTCTGAAGTCTCGCCCCTCAACCAGCCATATTTGCAGATCCTTTCCCCAGCGTATAGTTCTGTAAGTCTTGGCGCCCATTGGTACCTGTTCGCGAAATATTTCAAGCCCGTCCTCCCATGTTAGATCGCCGTAGCTCTGCCCCGGCCAGCAGTCATTTCTGAGCGTGTCGTGATCATCCTTGATAAAGTAACTTGCCGTTTCGTTATGGAACCTCCGCTGAAACGGCATCGCATAAATCCGATTCCACTTGAATCTCGCCAGCTCAACATTATCGGCATACGGCCCCTGCTTATCGTAGTACTCGATATCACCGGTATGCACAAAGAAGTCCAGCCCCAGCTTCTGCATCTGTGGATAGATTTTATGACCGTTTATCGGATCATCTCGTCGCTGATACCCCTGCCCCGTTACGACCGTAAAGCGAACGCCAGCCTCGGTCTCAGCTTTCGGAGCCGTCTTAAACCCCCCCTCTACTTTGCATGTAACCTTACGGTTCTGTCTGCCGCGCCCTTCTGCCGTTATCAAATATCTCGTCCCGCCAAAAAGCCCTTCAAGTTTCGTCTGGCGCGTAAAGTCCTTATCTTCAAGAACCGGCTGCCATGCGGTTGACTTTTTTTGCTTTTTATTTCCCGCCGGCCAGTATGTAAGTCGCACCTGACCTTTTATGCCCGCCGCAACCCCTTCCATTTTTTCAAGATCGTAAACATACTCGCTGCGATTCTTAGCGTCCCATGGATTTTTACGTTTAGGAAATGGCGCCCCGTTGATATTGCGTTCGGGGTGTTTTGTCAGACGGGTCCAGATAATTGCTGATGTCGAAGACACTTCACCAATTTTGATACCGTTGGCCATATGAACGATTTCAGTCCCAGACCCCGCCGGCTCAACAACCGCACATCCGCCAACTGTCAGACTTATCACGGCAGTGGCGATCAAAACTCTCATAAATGTCCTTGCCATATCGTATTCTAAAAAAACTAATTTATCTCGCTGTCCCTTCGGAAAACCGGACAGTCATCTATTTTTTCATTTACTGATCCTTAATTTTCCCTGAGTGATGATGTCTGCTCGTGATCGACCGTATGAAGGCGATCTCGTCCTCATCAAAGGCCCTGCCGTCCTTGCGCAATATGTCGTGATGCCAGACCTTCGGCTCCGGACTACCGGGATTGCTCCACGACGACCATCCCCACATCGTATTGGTTTTACCCGCCACCAGGCCCCAGTTTATGGCTCCGATTTGATATTTGCGGAAAACCGGCAGACTGTTCTGAAACGTATCGCCGCTGACACGAAACAAATATTCCGTGCAGATGATCGGACGATTCGGCGCACCTTCTTTGATCTTGCCGATGAGCTTCTCAAGCGAATCCGCATTGCCATAATGATGGAACGTGACCACATCGGCCCATTTTAGTGCAGCCTCGACCTCGTAATCTCCCCTGTTCCAACAACTTGTCAAAGGTTGCCGTGGGTTGACCTTATGCGCCCATGCATAGACATCCCGAAGCAGGGGCAGACACAACTGACCTGTCAGGGCCTTCTCGAATTCGCCCGGTTTCTCCCCCCGGCTGTACCACCAGCCGCCCGGCTCGTTGTATAGATCCCACATCAATATCCGTTTATCTTTTCTAAAACGAGTCAAAACCGCCTTGGTATATTGCTCTAATCGCAGGCGAAGATTAGCATCGGTGGGATAACGTTTAAGTTGCCCCAGCCCCGGACTCTCAACCCAGCCGGAGTTATGAACACCCGGCCAAGGCTCTGGCTGTTTACCGATCTTCGGTTCGCTCAGCCAGCAGTCATCGAAAACCACGAACAAAGTCTTAATACCATGAGAATCGGCAATACGCAGGAACCGATCCATGCGCTTCAGGAAACCTTTCGGGTCTTGATCGTAGGCCAGATCGTGCAGGTAGACTCGAACAACGTTAAACCCGAGTTCCGAAGCCCAGCCCAACTCCCGGTCGATCGTCTCCGGGTCGAACGTATCTGCCTGCCACATTTCCAGTTGATTGATCGCACTGCTGGGAATAAAGTTGCATCCAACTAGCCACGGATACCCGGCATACCACTGGTTGGCTTTCTCACTGGACCACCGCAGAGTATTCTCAGTTCTCGCCTGTTCCATCTCCTCGACACAACCGATAGTTGCCAACAACATCCCAAGCAAACAAGTTATTACAAGGTGCCTCACTATTTCTCCCTGGCTTTCAATTTCCATAAAAGCCATTCTACTTTTATCTTTCCCGCCTGTTTACTGCTGTCTTTTCTTCTTTTGCGATTTTTGTATCTTCGCCCATGTATCTCGTAGTGTCACCGTCCGGTTAAAGATGAGTTTTTCCTCTGTCGAATCCTTATCGCAGCAGAAATAACCCAGCCGCTCGAACTGATACCGCCCAAGCGGTTTCGCGTCTTTCAGCGAAGGCTCCAGCTTGCAGCCCTCCAGCACCTCGCACGAATCAGGATTAAGGTTAGATGTGAAATCCGCTCCTTCTTCGGTATCGTCGGGATTTTTTGCCGCAAAGAGGTGTCCGTAGTTTCGCACCTCGCCATCGACAGCGTCTTTCGCGCTCACCCAGTGCATCGTCGCCTTTACTTTTCGCCCATCCGGCGCATCGCCGCCTTTTGTAGCGGGGTCGTATGTGCAGTGAATCTCCGTGATCGTCCCCGCCGGATCTTTAACGACACTTGTGCAGGTAACAAAATAAGCATAGCGAAGCCGCACTTCCCTGCCGGGCGCCAGGCGGAAAAATTTCTTTACCGGCTCTTCCATAAAGTCGTCCCGCTCGATATAAAGTTCGCGCGAAAACGGTACCTGCCTGCTCCCCGCCGACGGGTCCTCAGGATTATTGATTGCTTCAAGCCTCTCACTTTGGCCTTCAGGGTAGTTATCGATTATAACCTTCACAGGATTCAGCACCGCCATTACCCGCTCGGAGGTCTTGTTCAGTTCTTTTCGCAGGCAATGTTCCAGAAGTTCGATATCGATTGTACTGTTAAATTTATTAACACCGATGGTCGCACAAAAGTTTTTGATAGCCTCCGGCGAGTATCCGCGCCTGCGCAAACCGCACAGCGTCGGCATCCGTGGGTCATCCCAGCCGTCAATAAGATTTTCCTCAACCAGTCTCCGTAGCTTGCGCTTGCTCATTATCGTATGGGTCAGGTTCAATGGAGCAAACTCAATTTGCTGCGGGTGATAAACGCCCAATTCGTCGAGATACCAGTCGTACAGCGGCCGGTGGTTCTCAAATTCCAGCGTACAGAGCGAGTGCGTGATCTTTTCAATCGAATCTTCCAGCCCGTGTGCCCAATCGTAAGTCGGATAGATACACCATTTACTGCCCGTCCGATGATGTTCTGCGTGCAGTATCCGGTATATCACCGGGTCGCGCATATTCATATTGGCATCGGCCATATTTATTTTCGCTTTCAGCGTGCAGGCCCCCTCGGCCAGTTCGCCGGAGCGCATCTTCGCAAACAGTTCGAGATTTTCCTCAACGCTTCGCTCCCGATATGGACTGTTTTTGCCGGGGCTGGTTAGCGATCCGCGATACTCTCGCGTCTCTTCCGCCGTCAGATCGCACACATAGGCCTTACCCGCTTCAATCAACTGGACGGCATATTCGTACATCTGCTCGAAATAATCTGATGCGTAATACAGACACTCGCCCCAGTCCCAGCCCAGCCACCGAATATCTTCCATGATCGAATCGACATATTCGGTTTCTTCCTTGGTCGGGTTGGTATCATCGAATCGCAGATGGCATGTCCCATCGTTCTCGGCGGCGATGCCGAAGTCCAGGCAGAACGCTTTGGCGTGGCCGATATGCAGATAGCCGTTAGGTTCCGGCGGGAAACGCGTTATCACTCTGCCGTCCCATTTACCGTTCTCTGTATCGGCGGCGACTATCGCACGGATAAAATCAAGCCGTTCGGTTGTCTCATTGTCACTCATGCCGTTAAGATAACAGGAACCGGCGTTATTGCAATCAAAAAATGCCCCCAGCCGGACCGAGGACCAGGGGTGGTTTTCAGCACCAAATCAGGTACAATGAAAAAAATTTAATAACCGTTCACAGATTTTTTAGCAGATTTTAAAAATGGCTTGAGTCCCGTAGCTTGCACCCAAGGTGGATGGGTAAAGTGCTTTTTCTTTACCCATGCGGACGCTGCGACCAGCGGCCCAGCTTTTTTTTGCCCCTGCCGAGCCCCAGATGGGTTTTTTGCCGAATTCTGAAAAAAAGACTTGACAGCCACCACCAAAAGTGTACGATGAGAAGCCGTTCGTTGGAGGGTAGAATGGAACAGGAGGCCGAAAATGGCATCCAGCGAAGAGAAAAATGAATGGGCACGGATGCACGCGCTTCGCATCGAAGAGCTTTTTGAGCAGTGGCAAAGGCCGCTTGGTATCGATGGCAGGGATTACTACAAGGCATTGCTCAAGGAGATGTCCGCCTGTTGTGACGAGCCGCTCCGCAAGTCCCTGATAGAATCAATATCATAGAGTTGCACTTCAAAATCCCTAAGTGCAAGTTTATGACTTAGGTATAAATTGCGCACGCCGAATCTTTTAATCAAATCCGCCGACAAGGTCGGCCTCCATCCTTCATCGGTTGGTTGTTCCTTGTTGGATATTGGATGTTCATTTCCCCCTGCCTTATGCCTTTTGCCTTCTGCCTTTCTTTAATCTTATTTTACTGTCATTTCAAGTATTGCAATGATTATCAGTATCAAAACCGTCTGTGTCAGAACAAGTATCGCCCCCGCCAAATCAACCTGGTAGAGAACAACCGCCCCCAAGCCGGTACAAATCGTGGCCAGGTACAGTGTCAGGGCGACCTGCACATCGTTGAGGCCGCGCCGTTTGAGACGGTGCGAAAAATGCTGAGTATCGCCGACGAATGGGCTTTTGCCCTGGCTGATTCGCAGAATAGTAACGCTGATAAAATCGTAAAGCGGCACTGCCATCACGATAATCGGCATGAACACCGCATAAAATCCACCCCCGATCGCCTCGTAATAATAGGTCGTACGCAGGCTGATAAGCGCAACGAAGAACCCAACCACCATAGAACCGCTGTCGCCCATAAAAATTTTGGCAGGCGGAAAATTAAACACTAGGAATCCCAGCAATGCCCCGATAACCGTCAGGGCTATAGCCGAGACAAAAAACTGGCCGGAAACCACGGCCGCGACCAGCAGGGCCGTCGTAATTATCGTAGCTATCCCTGCCGAAAGACCATCCATATTATCAAGAAAATTGAAGGCGTTAATTATAAGCACTATCCAGAACGCTGACAGGACGGTGGTGATTATCCGGTTTTCGATGAAGAATTCCACTCGAACATCGGCAAAGCCAGCCGCACAAAATGCCGCAGCGAACTGGATGAACAGTTTAACGAACGGGCCGAGATGTTTTTTATCATCGTATAGGCCGGTGATATGCAGAACAAAGGCCACACCGACAACGACCAGCAGGTCCGGTATTTTATCCAGGAACCCTTCGGTGTGGACCGTAACAGATTCATCCAGAAATCCCAGCAGGCCCGGCGCGATAAGAAATTTAACAATAGCTGCCCCACCGAGCAGGAAGATAGCGATAGTTGCGAAGATAGCGATCCCTCCGCCGAGTGGAACGATCGAATCGTGAAATCGTCCTTCCACAGGCCGGGCAACAAACCCGACCCGAACCGCCAGTTTCCTCACGATGCACACCCCAGCCACCGAGACCAAAAAGGACCCAACGACAACCACAATACCTAATAATGTCAGCGACAAAGTCGACCTCCACAACTAAATACTAATCACTAAATACTCCCCCCTGCCTTATGCCTTACTTCTTGTAATTTTCGCACCAAGCCGGTAGGATGGGTAAAGTGCTTTTTCTTTACCCATGCTGAGCCTAAAAACTATCATCCTTTTTCCCTGCTGATTTTCGCACCAAGTTTATTCAGCTTTTCTTCGATCTTTTCGTATCCTCTATCGATGTGATATACCCTGTTGACCACGGTGGTCCCCTCTGCCGCAAGTGCCGCCAGGACAAGTGCCGCCGACGCCCGCAGGTCGCACGCCATAACCGGCGCGGCGATAAGCTTTTTCACTCCGGAGATAATTACGCTCGCCCCTTCCTTCCGCAGGTTCGCGGCCATCCGGTTCAGTTCGGCCACATGCATAAATCGGTCGGGGAATATCTTTTCCGTAATAACGCTGTTACCGTCGGCAAGTGCCAGCACCGCCATCAGCTGTGCCTGCAGATCCGTCGGAAACCCCGGGTGCGGCTGGGTAGTTATATCGGCAGGTTTAAGCGTCCCTTCCCTGCTGACTATACATCCCCCGCCATCCGCTGCAACCTCGACCCCGATCCGGGTGAATCTGTCAATCACTGCCGCAAGGTCATCGAGACAGCAGTTTTTTATATGGATCTTCCCGCCGGTAACTGCCGCCGCCGCCATAAAGGTTCCCGCCTCGATACGGTCGCTGATTACCGAATGTTCGACCGGCCGCAATTCATCAACCCCTTCGATGGTTAACTTCGGCGAGCCGATACCGGAAATCTTCGCGCCCATCTTATTGAGACACCCAGCCAGGTCCGCAATTTCCGGCTCGCACGCAGCGCAGGTGATAACCGTCGTGCCCTTTGCCAGCGTCGCGGCCATAAGGATATTCGCCGTACCAAGCACAGTCGAGCCGAACGGCCCTCCGAGGAATATATTCGTCCCTTTGAGTCCTTTCGGCGCCTCGGCGATAATGTAACCGTTTTCCAGATGTATTTTTGCACCGAGTTCGCGCAGTGCCCGGATATGGATATCGATGGGCCTGTCGCCGATCGCGCATCCGCCGGGCAGCGAAACTTCCGCCTTGCCGCAACGGGCCAGCAGCGGACCGAGAATACAAATGCCCGCCCGCATCTTCTTCACAATATCGTAGTCGCCAACCGGGTTATCAATTGTCGTCGCATCGATTCGGACACTATCGGCGGAGGTCCTTTTCGCCTTCGCGCCGATGGAGTTAAGCAGTTGGGCAAGAATGGCGATATCGGTCAGTTTTGGAACACTACTTATAGTCGAAACACCGGGCGCCAGGATAGTCGCCGCCATTATCGGCAGAGCCGCGTTTTTCGAACCGCCAATCTCCACCGAACCTGATAACCGCACCGGGCCGTCTATTTTGAATATATCCATACTGACACCACTTGATAATTTCCGCTCGTTCCCGGGTACCTAATGTCGCAATAAAGACTTACACTTTTACCCGCGGGAATTTTTACCCTGAAGGGTACATTATTGAAAATTCCTTGCAAAAGTACCGTTAATGTAATACAAAACACCAGCCGTTTCAAGATTATTATTTGAGCAGAGCCAGTGAATATTGCCGACACAATTGACATATTAAAGGCCCTAACCCCTGCCGACATCGTTCTGATAGCGGTTGCTTTTCTTGGCGTCGCCTTTTTCATCAAATGGCTAATGTCCCCTGCCGGGCCGTTCGATCTGTCAAATATACCCGTCAGACGCAACAGAATACCATATTTCGCACCTTTTATATTCATTCTCGCATGGGTGACACTGATAGCGGTTGCCGCAAGGGCCGTCGAGGCGATAGAGGCTGCCGGAGTCGCCGCCGAGACCGAAGTTTGGAGGGAGGATTTTTTTACATACGCGGCAATCGCAACCATCGAGCTGGCAATGATTATCTTTTTTATTGATTTTGCCAGGGCCCGTTTCGCCCGCGGACTTAAAGGGTTCGGACTGGACACAAGGACGATCCGGAAAGATTTACCCGCTGCCGCCGCCAACTTGGTCACTGCTATTCCATTCGTTCTATCAGGAGTGGCACTGGTAATCTTTTTCGGCAGAATGTTCTACGGCCGCGAATTCGACTTCCAGCAGTCAGAGGGACTCGTCATAATCGTGGAAAATCCCCACCCGTGCCTGAGAATATTGATGGTCATTTTTATCGTAGCAGTGGCCCCGCTATTTGAGGAAATGTTGTTTCGAGGAATGCTCCAGTCGATGATACAGGGCTTTATCGGAAAACCGTGGATCTCTGTGATTGTAGCTTCTATACTCTTCGTCGTCCTCCATCCACCGACGCACTGGCTCGCACTGTTCGCGTTATCGGTAACGATGGGTTATGCTTACGAAAAGAGCGGCTCGCTTTTCAGACCAATTCTCATACACGCCGCGTTCAACGCGATAAATCTGACAGCTACTATGGCAGGCCAGGGATAGTTTTATGAAAAAAGAGCAACTGGAAAATTTCAGAAAATGGTTCAGCGATTTCGTCGCGGGCTTCTACGGCGATGACGAATATGTCAACAACAACATCCGCCTGAAAGAGCTCCACACCGAACATGTATGCCGGGAGATGTCATGGCTGACTGAAAAGCTTGACATTCCCCAGCCGGACACATTGATAGCTGATACGATAGCTCTTTTTCACGATGTCGGAAGGTTCGAGCAGTTCAAGCGGTACCGCACCTATGTCGATTTCAGGAGCACCGACCATTGCATATTGGGCCTGCAGGTTCTCGAAAACCACAATGTCCTTTCCCCCCTCACCGAAAAGGAAAAACACATAATCACTACTGCAATCAGGCTGCACGGCCAAAAGCAGCTCCCTGCCGGGCTGGACGAAGAGACTGCCGTCTTTGCCAGGCTCATTCGCGATGCCGACAAGCTCGACATATACCGTGTCGTGATAGATGCGCACAGACAGTATCGCGATGACCCGGAAAATTACAATCTTGAGCTTGAATTCGACGACAATCCTTATTGTTCCAGGCGCGTAGTCGATGCCGTACTGGCCCAAAAGCGGCTTAGTTACAGCGACCTTGAGACCCTCTCGGATTACAAGCTCCTCATGCTGACATGGATTTACGATGTAAACTACACCGTCACGCTGGAGCGTATTAAGCAGCGCCGATTCATCCAGGATGTTCAGGAGCTGCTGCCAGCCACCGAAGAAATGACAAAAGTCGTCCAGACCGCCGAAAACTACATCAACCAAAAAATCTCATCACAGACGCCGGGACAACACCAAAAATAATCAATATCGAAGATCCGCCAAAGGAGGAATCAATAACTTCCACCACCGTCCAATTATCGCTTGACAACTACCCCTGATCCCATTTATACTCGACAGGTATAGGTTCTATAATCTCAATTAAAAAGTTGAAAATTAACAAGTTCAATTGTTTAACGAGAGGGAGATTTTGAATGATGGAAGATAACTTAAATAATCAACATCAACAGCACCATTCACAATGTGGCTGTTGTGGTTCCAGGTTATGTTCAAGTCAATTCTCACGGCGTGGATTTTTGGCGGGGATGGGAGCGGCTGCGGGAGCCCTTACTTTTTCGACCCTTTCAGCCACGGCCGCTGCCGCTAAGGGGCCCGTGCGTTTCGATACGACCAGGAAGTCGCTCCGTGTCCAGCCGGTTCTCGTATATTCGATCGCGAAACGACGGGAAGGTGTCAGTTGGCGGAACTGGGGAGGACTCCATTCTGAAAAGGATGTATCAGGCGAAAAAAACCGTATAGGTAAAGAACTTGCCGAAATGAAACAGAAGGCTGATTTTCCTATGGAAATTTTACCTTTACTAACCGTCAGCAATCCCGACGAAGCCGCTAAAACTGCCAAAGGAAATCATGATGTTTTGCTCATGTATGCTGCGAGCTGCTGGGTTGATGTCCTTGAAGCCCTGACAAATCCTGATAAGTGGACCATCGTTTTCCTGCGTCACCGTTCGGGACCGGTATATCTCTGGTACGAGATCATATCCAATCGTTATTTGAGGAAAACCGTTGATGAGTTCGGACAGCCGGGTGTGACGACCAGGGATGTTGTCGTCGATCGATATGATGAAATACTTTGGCGTTTGAGGTCTCTGGGAGGATTGAAAAATACGTTAAAGAAAAAAGTCGTTTGTGTCGGAGGACCTTCCGGCTGGGGAGTTGGGGGAGGAGCGGCCCCAAAGCTGACTCAGGATATATTCGGCATGGAATTTATCACTGTGGATTATAAAGAACTCGGCCAGCGCATCGCGGTCGCCAGTGAGAACAAAGCGCTCGTTAACTGGTGCAGAGATGAAGCCAAAAAGTATCTCGCTCAGCCCGGAGTAACTTTGCACACCGAAAAAGCCTTCGTTGAAAAGTGTTTTCTGTTAACTGAAGTCTTTCACACTTTGCTGGCTGAACATAAGACCGATGCGATTACTATAAATGCCTGTATGGGCACCATCATGAGAGTTTCGAAAACTACCGCATGCCTGCCGCTTTCACTTTTGAATGATGCCGGCTATATGGCTTTCTGTGAATCTGATTTTGTAGTTATTCCTTCCGGGGTCCTGTTGAGGAATATCTGCGGCAAGCCGGTATTTTTACAGGACCCAACCTATCCACACGATAATATCGTTACACTGGCACACTGCACGGCCCCACGCAGAATGGATGGAAAAAATCTGGAACCGGCAAAGATAGTTACTCATTTTGAGTCCGATTGGGGAGCTGCTCCCAAAGTCGAGATGAAACTCGGCCAAAAAGTTACCGTCATCGATCCGGACTTTAACTTCAAAAAATGGACAGCATTTGAAGCGGAGATCATCGACAATCCATCCCTGGATATATGCCGTTCACAGATCGATGTTCAATTTAAGGGAGACACCGATAAACTCAACGACAATACCACAGGTTTCCACTGGATGCTCTGCTATGGCAACTATCTCAGGGAAACAGAGTATGCCGTCAGGAAATTGGGTCTCGATTGGATAGAAATTTAGCACATCTGCACCTTAGTGGGAACCCGGCATTAAATTAACACCGACGAAGCTTGTGCCCCAGGTACCGGCCTCCACAGCTTTGCACTTTAATTTTTGCACTCCCAGGCTTGTCCCCCGCCTAATAGCCTTCTCCCTTCCCTAATGTATTGTATATATTGTTATCCAATTTAATATCGTCACGTCGATGTTCTGGTAACGGCCAGTATTTGGTAAACTCCGATCCTTCCCGCGCTTCTTTCATGATTTCACTAATTCTCTTGATAATTTTTGGATGGGCTGCTGCGATATTGTTTTTTTCACCGATATCCTTATTCATATCATAAAGTTCGATCGGCTCTTTCGTCCCACCAAAACGAACTCCTTTCCACCGGCCCATTCTAACTGCTTGTTGTTTACCGTGTTGATATTCCCAATACAGATACTCCCGGGGCGTCTGCTTATTCGGCCGGCCCAGCAGGGTGGGAACCACCGAAATACCATCGGTGTGTTCCGGGGCCTTGGCGCCCGCCAGATCTGCGAAGGTGGCCATCAGATCCCATGCGGCCCATGGCAGCTTATTGGTTTGGCCCGCCTTGATTTGTCCGGGCCAGCGCACAATCATCGGTACGCGGATGCCACCTTCGTACAAGTATCTTTTCTTCCCGCGCAATCCTCCAGTGGCATGAAATCGGTCCGTGTATTTGTAATAACTGTTTTCATCGCCATTGTCGCTGGTGAAGAAGATAACGGTGTTTTCATCGAGATCCAACTCTTTCAGTAAGTCGATAATTTGGCCTACGTGACCGTCAAAATGAGTCATCATGGCCGCATACAGTTTTTCCAGGTTGGTCCAGGGACGATCCGCATAAGACCCGATATCAGGTACCTGAATTTCATCTCCGTCCCGAGGGGACCTGCCGTGAGGCACCTGTGATGGAAAATATATAAAGAAAGGCTCTTGTTGATTTTCTCGTATGAACTTTGATATCTCCTCCATAAACAGATCTGCCGAATAAACGCCTTTATCGCCGACAATGCCCGGGCGGCGAACATCCTGAGGCTTATTGGCCTCGAAAGTTATCTTTTCATCGTTTTTCCATAATTCGGTGGGATAATACTGGAACGCCGCGCCTGTGCTGCGAAAACCAATCCAGTAATCCCAGCCATGCTCTGTCATTTTTCCCGCTGGCATTGGAATACCCGCTTCCAACTTACCGAATTGAGCTGTCTTATAACCTGCGTTCTTGAGGACCCGCCCTAAAGTCGTAACATTGGGAGGCCAGGCCCAATCCGGGTGATTAGGCATATATCCGCCGCCGTTCTCGAGATTGATGTCCACATGCGGTGGGTAATTGTCACGGATCGTCGCATGACCCGGATGCTGGCCGGTGATAAGACCGCAGCGCGATGGCACACACACCGTATGGGCCGCGTAAAAATCCGTGAAACGCATCCCCTCTCGGGCCATTTGATCGATACGAGGTGTTCGAATGAGTTTCTGTCCGTAACATCCCAGCCCCCCATAGCCGAGATCATCGGCCATAATAAATATGATGTTCGGTTTAGAGGAAATGGTTTGTTGAGGAGACTTTCTTCTGATCTCCGTACAACCGGACAAAGCGCCGGCAGAAACAGAAGCCAGTCCAATAGCCTTCAAAAAATCTCGTCGGCTTGACTTTTCAGACATGAATGACGCCTTTCATTTAATTCATTGTAACTACTCAAGAGTCAATTAAACTGATATTTCCCATTTAAATACAATTTCTTCTGTTCATGCGTGCCTTCTTATTCATCTTAGTTCTCATTTTTTCGACTTTCCAGGTTTTATTAAGGGGTACTCCAGCTCAGCCGTTTCGTCGAAATCATACCAAACACCCTTTTCACGGCGAATTTGTTTTTTTCATCGAAACTTACCATAATCTCATATTCCCAAATTGTCGAACACCGCCTGCAGTTTCTTGCGGGCAGCTTGCTCTTTCTCGAGATACTTGTCTTGATTGGCTTTAGCTGGATCTTCCCATATTTCTACGACCGGCCGGAGCTGGTTCTTGTTGTCCAGTATGTATTCTCTGCTTCTTATGTACCTGTTTTCCTTGTCCTGAATATGAACCCATTCTCTCGGGTTGCCAGGGTTTCCGAGGAGCTGAGGAAGGAAGCTTTGTCCGTGGATCTTCTCCCTGGGCAGTGGGGCACCGGCCAACTCACAGAGCGTTGGGAAAAGGTCTGAGAAATCAATCAGGTCATCATTTGTCGAACCTTTTGAAATATGCTTTGGCCACCGTACGATCAACGGAACGCGGGTGCCTCTATCGGTCATGGTGCCCTTGCCTCCGGGGATAGTCTTTCCGTCACCCCATTGAGTCTTGATTCCCCTGTCCGTCCCGTTATCCCCGAGGAAGATAAGGACGGTGTTGTCCTCAATGTCCAATGCCTCCAACGTCTGCATGACCCGGCCGACATTCTTGTCCATGTATCTTACCATATTTGGAAAGTACTTCCGATCGCCTTTGCCCTTAGGCGGCTTAAGCTTGTCGCTCTGGTCTTCGCCGTCCGGGGTAGGAACCCAGGGGAAGTGTGGAAGGAGACAAGTGTAGTAGGCCAGGAACGGTTGTTTCTTTGCGGCGTTGGTCTTGATGAAATCGTTTAGAAACTCGACGTTAACATCAGGGCCGTATCTGTCCTTTATCTGGTCTGCAATGATTGTGCCGTTTCTGTTATAGTGCGGGGTATGAAACCGCGGGGCCTTTGATTCGTCGTCTCTGAATTTCTGCCAGCATTGATATTCATCAAATCCGAAGTCATTGATTGTATTGCGCTGATGAAGTAACGAGAGCTGCCATTTGCCGGCGATGGCCGTTGTATATCCGGCCTGCTTGAGTTGTCGGGCAAAACTGGGCTGATCGATATGCAGATAGATGTTTGCATGCGCTTTTGGGTCGAAAATGACCCGCTTCAATCCATTTTTGAACGGATAACGTCCCGTCAGCAGGCTTGCACGAGATGGCGAACAGTATGGGTTGGAGAAGCAGTGAGTGAATCTCATACCTTGCGATGTCAGCTTATCAAGATTTGGGGTCTTATGGGATTTTCCTCCGTATGATGACAGGCATTCAATGCCCAGGTCATCGGCAAGTATCACGACAATATTGGGTTTATTGGCCTTCGGGGTTGATACCACCTTCCTGGACACGCATCCCGAGAAAAGTCCGCAGCCGGCTACGGCTGCCATACCTAAGAAATTACGTCGATTCATAATACTTATCTCCTGATATTTCCCATTTAACCGGCTAAGAAACACGAGTTTATGCAGTGGGTTAAATACCGGCCCAGAGCTCGCCGGAGCTTGAGGGGAAGATTCGTCCCGCCGAGTAATTCAGGCCCGGGTCCACATCTTCATTTTGCAGGAGCGGCCCATCAAGGTCAATATAGTCACAAAGTTGTGCTATGACATAACCGGGGGCCATGGCCAGCGAACTGCCACACATGTTCCCCACCATCAAGCCCAATCCCATTTCCACCGAACGCCTGGCCACCTGCAGTGCTTCTGTCAAACCACCGGTTTTATCCAGTTTGATATTGATGACATCGTACTTACCGACAAGTCCAGGCAGGTCGGCTGAGGTCTGTACCGATTCATCAGCGGCGATTTTCAAAGGGCCCTGGTAATCGGCCAGACACGCATCCTGACCGACCGGAAAGGGTTGTTCCAGCAGAGAAATATCCAGCTCGATTAAACTCGCCTCAAATTGCCCAAAGCGTTGCTCGTCCCACGACTGGTTGGCATCAACGATAATGCGTCCGTCAGGCCGAAGCCTGCGTACATTTGCTATGGTTTCGAGTGCGCCTTGTTTATCGGCTTTGATCTTGATCGTCTGGTAAGCCTTAAATTTAGTTGCCAGCTCTCCGGCATGCTCAGCGCCAACCACCCCGATCGTATAAGCCGTATCGGTTGATGCCCCGGGGGTTATACCAGTCTCGGCCCAGACCGAGCGATTATTGCGGCGGCAATGTAAATCCCATAAAGCGCAGTCCAGGCCGTTACGCGCGCCGCCGGCAGGTAAGAGTTGCCCCAGCGACTCGCGATCAATACCGGCCTCGATGCGATGCCTGCTGGCTTCGATTTGCCCGCAGATCGATTCAATGGTTTCACCGTGATAATCCACGCCGCAGGTTTCTCCCCGGCCGCTATGGCCCGACTCATCGGTCAGTGTGACGATTACACTTTCATGATAATCGCAGCTTCCGCTGGCGATGATGAAGGGCTCGACCATCGTCCAATGTTTGATACTGTAGTTGAGTTTCAACATAATGTTTTCTCCAAATAATCTATGAGTTCACCTGCCCCGGTAGCCACCGGATCGAAAACTATCAGGCCGGTGTCATCTCTGACGCGAGCAAGTGCATCGCTACGTTCTTTATCTGTCATGGATTGGGTGTTGAGACTAATGCCGCTGCACCGTATTTCGGGATTGGTTAGTCGTCCCATCACTAAATGCAATTCGATGACTTCCAGCAGAGGTGGAATTTTCACTTTCAGACCGTCTTCGATCCATTTGTGGCGGGTATCGTGGCAGAGAACAATTTCATCGGGCTGAGAACCGTGTAACAGACCCAGCGTTACCCCTGCATAGCCGGGATGGATCAGTGATCCCTGCCCCTCGATGATGTCCCAGTGATCGGCACTTGCCTCAGGAGAAAGCACTTCTGCCGCGCCGGAAACAAAGTCACTGATAACAGAATCAATGGGTATGCCGCTGCCTGCGATTATGATGCCGGTTTGACCCGTGGCACGGTAATGGGCGTTGATGCCGCGCTCGCGCATCTCCTTAGCAATGGTCAATGCCGTATATTTCTTACCCAGGGCGCAATCTGTGCCAACGGTCAGCAAACGCCAGCCGGTTCGTTTGATCCCGGTACCGACTGGAAAGTTGATTTTGAGGTTTCGGATCTCTACAAGTTTAACGCCTGCCTTTGCAGCGGCTTCGGCAAGGCCGGGTATTTTTGCAAGTTTCTGATGGCCGCCACTGACAATGTTCAGCCCCGCATTGGCTGCCCTGATCAGATCCCCGTGCCATGACTCTGCCAGAAATCCTCCAACGTATGCGACGCCGACGACCAGGGACCTTGCTCCAGCGGCAACGGCCTCTTCCATTGTCATATCGCGGAGCCCGACAGAAACGGTATCCTCGTTTGAACGAAATTGCCCGATCACAGACTCGCTGGCCCAGTGGACTATGCCAAACCCGGTTTTGCAACTAGCCTCATCAGTAACATCCCCAAGGTAAATCAGATAGGGTGCAGGAATATCGGGTTGAAAATTTAAGTCACTCATTGTTATTTCCCGGTTGTTGATAGTTCTGCAGAAATCGGGATACTGCTCCTTTCAATAAACACGCCGGGGTAAGCACCCGTGGGGCCGGCTTCTTCCCAAACACGCTTGCCATTAACCCACACACCGACGATGCCACTGGCCAGAGCATCGTGGTCTTCGATGGAAGAATGATCTTTGATCCGGTCATAATCAAACAATACCAGGTCAGCGGTATAACCCGGTTTGATCATACCACGGTTCTTGATCCCGGTATGACTGGCGCTTAGGGATGTCATTTTGTAGATCATCTCTTCCAGTGAAACCACCGCCATTTCTTTGACATATTTGCAGATGGCGCGGGGAAACGCACCATAACCGCGTGGGTGACCTTCGATGCCGCCATCAGAACACATGTTAGTGTGTTCCCATGTAATGAAGGTAGCGACATCGGGCTCTGTCATACTGACGCCCACTACGCTTTCTTGTGAAGACATAAAATCGCTTTTGCCGGGTTTGCCTTTGTAGGCGTCATGGATAAGTTGAAGTAATGTTTCGGCCTCGGGTATTTTCCGTTCTGCCGCAATTTCCGCCACTGTTTTACCGACAAGGCTGGGATCTGCCTGGTAACTTGTAAACGTTAGCCCATCTGCCGGCACGATTTTATCGAGCACATATTTTGCTTCATCCAGGTCGTTGAAATCTCGATCTGGAAATAATGCGGTCAAGGTCGATTCCCAGTATGTGTAAGGATAGATGTCCGCGGTGACGTCAATGCCCTCTTTGCGTGCGGCATTTAGCCGTTCAAGGAGGCTATCGGCCTGGCCCCACGAATCAGCTAAGCACAGCTTGATATGCGAAATCTGTACCGGGATCTTGGCCTGGCGACCTATCGACAGGAGTTCTTCTATCGCCTGGAGAAAGTAACGATCTTCGCTGCGTATATGGCTGGTATAGCGCCCGCCATATTTGGCTGCGATTTTTGCCAGAGCGATGACTTCTTCGGTATCGCAATAGATACCGGGGTCATATTCAAGTCCCGTGGACAAACCCAGGGCACCTGATACCATTTCTTTTTCCAAAAGCGCCACCATGGCGGCCACTTCCTGTGGTGTTGCCTTGCGCTTGTAGTCGGTGCCCATAACCGTGTACCGGAAAGTACCGTGGCCCGCATAGGTTGCAACATTGACCGCTGCTGGAACCGCAGCCAGCGATTGTTTTAACTCATCAATCTTTGTGGATGCACCATCCTGGCCAACAATGATGGTAGTAATACCTTGCGACACGGCCGCGGTGGCGTCAGGTTGCTCTGTAAGCCCCCGGTCGTGATGACTGTGGGTATCAATAAACCCCGGTGCGAGGATCAGGCCCTCAGCATCAATACGCCTGTCACCTGCGATAGCCGCAATGTCTCCCATCTGGGCAATCACGCCATCGACAATCAGCACATCCTGAACTTCTCTGTTAGCGCCAGAGCCATCTATAACCGTTGCATGTTCAAACAAAGTGCCGGCTTGCCTGATATCTTCTGTGGCGCACCCAGTAAGCAAAATCTTATCTATAGCCGATTTTATTTTTTCAACCCCACCGCTCTTATTGGAGAGGAGAATAATTGCATTCTGGTTTTTCAGGTCTCTCCTGATCAAAGTTCTAAAACCAGCCCAACTTCCGCCATGTTCTATAACATCCGGCTTAGTTCCCCGAAAAAGCCTCCAGCCAAAACCATAGTCACTTGTACTGCCATCGTTCAATTTATATGGCGTCAGTGCCTCAGCCATGGTAGATTTCTTTACCAGTTTTACATTATATAAACCCTGGTCCCACTTAAACATATCACCAAGCGTTGAATAGATACCTCCGTCGCCCACGATACCGTTTAAGTAATGATGATCGGTATTTTCAAAACTCGAGCTGTAACCATAAACACGATTTTTGATCGGCTGGTCCTTTTGACCCGTTGTCAACAGGGTGCTTTGCATGTCGAGTGGCGTAAATATATTCTTCTGCATAAATACCGAAAATTTCAAACCCGAAGCCCTCTCAACAATACATGCCAGCAAACTGTACCCGGTATTACAATACTCGTACTTTTCGCCCGGAGCAAAATCGACCGGAGGATGATGCTCAGCGAGCAGCCGTAATATATCTTCCTTGTACGCCAGTTTCTCTTTATCCCACTTCTTATCAAACAGAACCATATAATCGGGCAATCCAGACGTATGAACCAGCAAATGCCGAATGGTAATGCCTTTATAGGGCAGAGTTGGCAAATACTTCCTGATATCGTCTTCATAGCCCAGTTTGCCCCGGTCGCTGAGTATCATGATCGCCATAGCCGTAAACTGTTTTGTCACCGACGCCAAACGAAAGCAGGATTGAACATGGTTAGGCTTCTTTTCCTCATAGTTCGCATACCCAAACCCTTTTTTGTATATCACTTTTGAATGTTCGGATACCAGCACAGCACCATTAAACTTTCCCTTTTCGTTCAGGGTCCCAAGCAGCCGGTCAATCAACTCGGCCTTGGTATGGGCATTAGCGCTGGCAACATTGGACCGCGACAATTTGCCGGAGTTGGTTTCATCGCAACCAGCAGATGTGATTATTAAAACGGAAAGTAAAGCTAATACTAAAGAATTTAAATTTTTCATGTACATAATATGCATATTTTGTACTCCTTTTATATTAGCGGAAGGTTAATTTCAAACATATAATTATAAAGACGCCTTTGGCTCCTGTCATTACAATTCTACCATTATGCTGTCTAATCCTTACTATTGCTGCCGCTCGATTAATTAAATACAGCTTGATTTCCTCCCAATTATCACCAGCAACTGACCCGCCGCAGAACATCTTTTTGTTCATCTGGTTCGGCCGGCACCGAGAGCATGATTCCAGCAGGATCGGCATTCTTCATAAATTCATCCAACTCATTCATTTTTAAATCAACGATTACGCTTTTTCCAGCCTCCTGGATCTTTCGAATCAAAGGCAGCCACTGCATGATCGGTTCATCCTCACCATAGCCCTGCACCCAATTCACAGCTTGCAGATTATCCAGAGTAAGTATTGCGTCGATATGCCGGGCCACTCCCGTGCCATCCAGGTGAAATATGTTGTGAGTGAAATGTTCGGCCTCCTTACAAATAGCAGGCAGGCAAAACTCGATAAAATGCTCTTGTGAAATATTTGTTGCAAAGTCACACCCCAAAACATTGAACGTTTCGAAGCTCGGTATGTTCATCCATGTAACTGAAAGCTGATCATGGTTTTTCAGGGTACGGTCAAAATGGTTATACACATCAGGGTATTCTTC
>SDBT01000247.1_pt1 | contig 81003 bp, 125 predicted proteins | sample 2277101 | NCBI WGS metagenome assembly SDBT01 (sample SAMN10404973, study PRJNA504765) | marine sediment metagenome | isolation source: marine sediment core GS10_PC15, 103 cmbsf | place: Arctic Ocean: Southern Knipovich Ridge | collected 2010
TCTTCCTTCTTTTGCTGATTAAATTTGTTACATTCCTGACAGTAAGAACCACAATAAGAACATTTTACTTTACTCTTCTTAACCATGACATATCCTACTGAATCTGTCATTTCCTCAAACTCTACCGTAAGTCCCTTACAATAAAGTTTTATGCTTTCAGGACTAACTATCTCACTTGCCTTTATTACTTCTTGAAAAAACTTTTGTAATTTTAATCTATATCTTTCATCCATGCTTCACTCTCCTTTCTTAATGATTATCTATATAACCTTCCTTTAACTCCATCTAATGCTTTTTTAAATCTGGTTTCTTTCATTGTCCAATTACTTTGAATCTCATAAATTCCCACCGTTCCTAATCCATCTTTTGGTATTTTCCTACTGCTTTTTATTCTTAATATTGGAGGCTTATCTCTTAAAATATTTTTATTCTTATCTACTTGATGTACTAATTCAAGTAAAAAATCCCCACCATATTCTATATCTCCACTTTCTTTATAACTATACTTATCTCCTTTCTGGTCATATCCTGCCCTGCTTAATTCTGATGTTGTCAATACAATTGCATTCTTTTGAAGCTTCCACTGTTCAAACATCGTCACTAATTTATCTATATTATATCTTCTATCTGTTTCATGAAATAAATGTATGGCTCCTTTCTGCAAACTATCTATTACTATAAATATGGGTTCATCTTTGTTTCTAATTTCATCAATTAATAAATCTATTCTATCTAAATTTAATTGTGAACTTCTTTGTTCTATCCATAAATGTTTGAGTGTATTCTCTAAATTTTTATACCCACCTCTAATATTTCGATGCTTAAAAAAGTCTACTAATAATTCATTATCAAGTACATTCTCTGAAATACAAAGTACCTTAGTTAGAATATCCGAATATAGTTCATTCTCAAAATCTACATATAACGTTTTAACTCCCTGTCTGGCAAATGCACATGCAATATTTACAGCAAAAGTAGACTTCCCCATTTTTGGCTCTGCTCCTAATACTGATATTCCTCTTAATCCTTTTGTCTTAAAATCAAATAATTCAAATCCTGTTCTTAATCCTGGAATATCTTTCTCTGACTTTTTTTTGAAAAATGTTTTTAATCCACCTAATAAATCATGTGATGATTTACTTTGTATAGCTGTATATGTTTTATCAGCTTCTTCTTTTATTGTAGCTTCTGCTGCTTCTAAATTTCCTTTCTGTAATTGTACTGCTATTGTTCTAACTGTTTTATCATAACTCACATGCTTTAAAAAATCATATACTTTAGAAAGAATAAAGTCCTTATTTCCTTCTGTATCTTCCAGCACTTTCTCTAAAAAAACTGTATATAATTGTATCTTTGAATCACTAGCCTTTTTCTTTTCTAATCTCTCTTCTAAACAATCAAATAGATGATTTTTAGGAGCACATTCATACTTATCATAAAATTCATATACTGTTCTGGCTATTTCAATCGGAATCTCTGAACCAAAATGCTCTGGACTAAGAATACTTCTAGTCTTTGCCAGAAATTCAGTATCAAATATTTGAAAGTATTGTATGTAATATTGGAGAGTTTTGAAGTTCAATTAGATACCTTTTATTTTATTTTCTAATCTAATAATTCTTTTTTTCAGCGTCCATATTCGCATTGCACCTAACATTGTTAGTCTCTGCCTTTCCTTTGCACTAAATTTATATTGAGAATTAACTTTTGCTTTGCGTATTCTCTTACAAGCTATTTCTAAATCTCCCCATTTATCCACATATCTATAAACTTGTATTATGCCAGCTCTTTCTGGTATATGTTCTTTACAATCTAAAAGATCATTAGTAATGGCAAAATAGAGATATTTTATTTTATACGAATTGTGGTTATGTTTCTTTTCTTTGTCTTTAATAAGGTCATACTTATCTACTTTTAATTCTATTTCCCACGCATAGCTCTGAGGAGTAAGAATTAACAAGTCACATTCATGTATTTCCATGCCCCAGCTTACGTTTGGCACAATCAAATTAGCCCTTGAATTAAAATGTTCTGCCAATGCTATTTCCATTTCAATAGTGCTTATTTTTTTCAAACCAAAGCCTTTTTAGTTAATATAAGTTTCCAATATCTTGTAGGATATTTAAACAGTGAATGTTCAATTAATCCTTTATTTTTAAGTGCATATACTGTAGCAATACTAATATCTTTTGTTTTTCCTCCTTTTCCTAATCCATCTTTTTGTAACCAAGTATGTGTATTATTGCCCCACCGACTTGTATCTAATTCCCACCCTTCTTTCATTAAATCAATTACTGTTTGCTGTGTATCACTTAGTTTCATAATAGTTCTCCTTTTAGTTTAATATCTCTACATTTCTAAAACTAGTTATTTTACTACAACCTAATTTTTTATTATGATCTATATACAAAGCAAATGTATTTATTGCATCTATAAAAAATTCAATTATTGTTACTTCTTCTCCTTCATAAATAGCTCTTAATTTCATCTTTTTCTCCTTTATTTTATAATAATAGTTTCAGTCTAATACTTTTTCTATCCATTTAGGTAGTAATTCCTTCCAACAATGCTCACTACAGAGCCTTCCTGGAGATACAATCCAACCAGTTTGTTCAATTTCCCATTCTACTGCACCCATTAATAAATCAATTACGTTGTCCTCCTTTCCTAAAACATGTGTTTTTTCATTTATACTTGTGACATTTTGAACTTTATCTGCTGCTAATATGAATTTATTGTGTTGTCCATTCTGCTTTTTATTGTCTAAATAGTAGGTATCTCTGCCTAAAAAGGTGCTGGCATAAGCATTTGCAACTTTAAATGTAAGCTCTGGATGCTTATCTTCTAAAATTTTATCTCCTAATCTGCTGTCTTTTATATCTTCATAAGAGTTTTCTAGAAAATATTTGAACCAATCAAACTGTTTGCCCCATTTGTTATTGAGCAAATTTACTAATGATAGCTTATTTCCATTGTTTATCTTAGGTCTTAAATCTCTGTCATTATAGCTAGTTTCATAAGTACTAAAGACAGCTAATATTTCTTCTTTAGTATGAGTTTTGAACTTTTTCTTTAGTTCTTCACAAGCATTAGTATAGGAAGCTGTTCCTATTTTATGCTTAACTACTCTATATTGACTAAAGAGATAAAGGATATCTTTTGAAGGAGGTTGTTTAGAAGATTTATTCTTTTTACTTTGAATATGGTTTTTTATAGCATTAGTTCGTGAAGAAGAATTTTTAGAAGAATTGGAGTTTTCGTGAGAAAACTCCTTTATATCTTTTACTTTAGTAAAAGTATCCTTATTCTTTATTATTATGTTTAAAGTTTTCTTAGATGCAGACTTTAAGTTTTCTTTAAGGCAGGATTTAAGTATATTCAAATTTTCTGGAAGAGCTTTTATAATTCTTTTTCTTCCATCAAAGCTTATTTTTTCAACTAAATTTAATTTTATTAGTTTAGATATTCCTGTTGATACAGTTACTTTTGAAACACCTAAAAATTTAGAAAAATAAGAATTAGAAGCAAAACAACCATTATCATTATCCAAATAATATATTTCTATCCAAAGTATTTTTTCTGTCCAACTTAATTCTCTAGTTTTATATAGTTCTTTTGTTATCCAAACACCTTTAAAGTCTCTTGTTTTATTTTCTATTATTGGTTCTTTCATTTATTATATACTCTCCTTTTGCAGTATTAGTTTTATTTTAGTTATATCTGATTGAGTTAATTTAAACCATTCTCCTGTTATTATCTTATTTTTAAATAATTTATGTATAATTTTTTCTGTTTTATCACAATCATTTACTTTTGTTTTAAGTATTATTTCTAATTTATATGGAATTGAAGCTTGAATACTTCTAAGTCTTTTGGTGGGATTTTTTGATTTTCCTATTTTATAAAATTTATTACATTTAAATATATATATAAATCCTATTTTAGATTGTTTTAATTTACTTTGATTATTATCTTTTTCTGCTTTTACTTTATTTAAAATAATATCTGTATTAACTAAATATTTACAAGTTGTTTTAGTTAATGTTCTAAAAACTTTCTTTTTTATTAGTTCTGTTTCTATTAATTTTGTTAAACTTCTTCTAATTGAGCCTTCTTTTAATAGTGTTTCTTTTTCCCATTCTTTATAGGTTTTTGATATCCAATTGTTATTATTACTCCATTGTAATAATTGACTAAGAATTATTGTTGTATCATAATTTCCAGTTATACTTACTAAAACAGATGGTATAGTAAATGTTCTTGCTTCAGAACATTCTTTTAGTTTGTTAAATATTTCTAGTTGTTTAGTCATCTATTCTTTCACCTCCTTCTTTTTCAAATACTTCTATGAATTTTTCCATTATAGCTTCTATTACATTAACTGTGATTGAATTTCCTAGACATTTATAACGCTGAGAGTCTGAAATTTCTACAGTTTTTTCATTATTATTAATTCCATATTTAGTAAAATTGTCTGGAAATGATTGTAATCTTTCACACTCTATAGGTGTTAATCGTCTGATTCTTGATCCTAATGCTACTCCAGATGTTTGACTTGCATCTACTGTAAATGAATAATCACCAGATATATTTTTTTGGTTTCTTTCAAGAAATTTTAATGGTTGTCGAACATAGGTTTCTGTACTCCACCGTTCTCCATATCTACTATCAAGGGTTGAAACCCACGCCCTTCCTTCTTGTTCTTCTCTGACCTTATCCCCATCTTGGTTATCCTGTTCTCTGATAGGAAATATTTTTCGTCCACTTCCTCCTCTAGTACCGAAGATAAAGATACGTTCTCTGTTCTGGGGAACTCTGTAATTTTTGCTGTTAAGTACCTGCCACTCAATTCCATACCCCAAGTCGGAGAGAACTCTAAGTATTGTTTGGAGAGTTTTTCCAGAGTCATGAGAAAGTAAACCTTTAACATTTTCAAGTAAAAGATATCTGGGTCTTTTGTAGGCAAGAATCCTTGCGATATCAAAAAATAACGCTCCTCTCGTATCGTCAAATCCTTTCCTTTTTCCAGCAATTGAGAATGAAGGACAAGGAAATCCGCCAACCAGGAAGTCAAAGTCGGGGAGTTGTTCTGGAATAATTTTAGTTGCATTGCCATAATTTTTGTGTCCTTTATAGTGGTTTTTATAGATTTGGATTGCATATTTGTCGATTTCGGAGTAACCAATACATATTGGCGTTTGTCTGGGATTACTGCTGGCATTATGCCCCAATCTGCCCATACCCTGTTTACTTGTTTCCATGCTCTCGATAGATGTTGATTTTTCTTTAGTCGTGGTGTCCCTATTGCTCCTATGAATATAGGCTCTTTCAATTCCATTTTCTATTCCTCCTATTCCTGAAAACATTGAAAAATATTGCATAAGATATCCTCGTTTTAAAGCCTCTGTTTCTATTTATAAGTAACTTACCATTACTTTTTAATTATCTCTTAACCTGAGCAAACCTACCCCTATAGAAATCAATTCTAGAGCCATACTCTAACCCTTAAATACCTCCTTCCAACCTCTTAAATTACTTAAAAAAGATTTAAAGCCAAAAAGCTGGCATATTTCAATAAAATAATCTTTATTTAATTGTAAATCTTTAAGCTTCGGAACTGGAAGATAATCAAATGGCAAGCTTGTTAATCTAAGATAGTCAGCCACCAAGTTCTCATTTTTCTCAAAAGCTTTAAAATTTACACTTTTTACTCCATTTGTTACAATATCTAATGCTTTTACTTTGCCAATACCTGGAATTCCTTTGATGTTGTCTGAACTACATCCACCTATAGCCTTTACTAAGTCCCAATCACTGGGAGAAATGTCATATATTTCTTTAAATTTTACATAACTAAACATCTCTTTTTTATTAATTAAATATTGACTCACATTCCATTTTAATAATTGATATAAATCTGAATCACTTGAAATTATGATTATTTCTTCTTTTTTGCTTTGTTTTATTATACAAGCTATTAAATCATCGGCTTCATAGCCTTCTTCTTCCCATTGATTCCATCCCAGTTGTGGAATAATCTCTTTTAACTGTGATTCTTGTTGCCACATAGAAGTATATACTTTTGGGTCTTTTTTTCTATCGGCTTTATATTCTTTATTGATTTCTTTTCTTTTCGATTTTTTAGAGTCCCAACAGAATATAAACTTATCAGGCTTAAATTGTTTTACGAGTTTATATGTTTGTGCTAATACACCATATATAATTTCAGTGTCTTGTCCTTGATAGGAAAGACCAGATACATACTGAGCACGATGTAATAGCTGACAAGAATCAAACAGTAATATCATGGGTAAATTTCTTCTACTTCAGTAAAATTAGAAATTTTATCTATGAATATATTACCTCTTGAATCAATTGCCCAAGCACCAGCACCAACATTATAAGGTTTTTCTCCAGGAATTTCCATAGTTCCACGTATAAATTCTAATTTAATAATAGTTACTTTTTCTTCATTTCTATTTTTTTGTTTTGTTCCCCATTTAGCTGATAGTCTCATTTTTTATTCTCCAGTTTCTATTCATTTATCATGTCTCTTTGATTGATAATATACCTATTTTTATCGCTTGTTCTTCTGTTATATTCTCTTCCTCGTCACCCGTAGCATAACCTTCATTAAGACACCACGGATTTAAACCGAGAACTTCACAAACTTTATCCCAGTTATAATTGTCTTTAAGTTCTCGTAATGTTAATGTTAATTTCATTTTTTATTCTCCTTTTTAAGCTATTGGTAGAATAGTATCTACATCTAACCATTTTTTACAGGCTGGATGTTCTAGGTTTATTATATGTTGATGATGATCGCTATAATGGCAACTACAAAATCCCATATGCTGAGAGTTTGCATCAAACCATGCACAATTATCACAATTTCTATCTTTTTTGAAATACTTTTTTCTTTTGGTCATTTTTCATTCTCCTGTCTAAGTCTTAAATTAGTTGTTATTTCTGCTAATTCTACTATATCTATATTATAACCATTTCTAAAATCGTGCCAATGACCGATGCAAAAATGGCACTTCCTACACAAAATAATTATATTGAACCAATCTAAAGCTAATTCAGGAAATAAGTGTCTTGGTTTAATATGATGCCCTTCGAGTTTTTTATCCCACCCACATACTGCACAAAATGGGGAATATTGGATTAATGCTTTTCGTAGCTTTCTCCAGTTTCTCCATTGCTTGATGCCTTCTGACTTTATTATTTTTACTTCTAATATTGCTTTATCTATATTTGATTTTATATTTTGTTTTTGATTCATTTATTCCTCATCTAATTTTTTATTTAATTCTTTTTTAAAAATATGATTTGTTCTAAGACAGATAGCTATTACATCATCTTCTAAAGTAAAAACAAATTGTTTACAAATTGGACATTGCTTATTCATAATTTATTCCTTATCTAATTTATTTTTTGTATATTCTAACCAAAATAAATATTGTGCTTGTTCTTTTTTTACAGGATTATCAGTATTAAACTCAGATTTAAAACATTTTTTACACATAATAATACCACCTATTCTTATCATTTCTTTATTAACTGTCTCACAATTGATGCATTCAGTATTAAAAAATATAGTTGGTTTACTCATTTTATTTTCCATCTAATTGTTTTCCTTCTTTACAATATTATAAATACATTCTGTTGTTTTTTGTATCTTGTTTATTTTAAGATTTATACCAAAAACCACACCTGTTAAAAACCCAACGCTTATTATTAAAAAAATTATATCCATTATATTTTTCCTTAATAAAAAATAATTTCCCCTCTATACCAGCTGTAATTCCTGGTATAGTCTGGAGGTGGGAGGGCATGAGTGCCCAGATATGAATTACAGACCAGAGCTATACGCAGGGGAAGTTATTTAATAGATAAAAATTTATATTGAACATTTTTAGCTTTTATAGTTATAATAGAGCTTAAAATTAATGTAATTCCTTCATCTATAAAAGAGTTTAAACTTAATAAAGATTTAGTTTCTTTAATAAATAAGCAGTTATTATTTTGTTTTTTATAAAAAATTCTGATTAATTCACTTGCTATCATCATATTATACTCCTTATTTGTTCATTTAAATTATTAATTCCTTCATACTTATATCTTGGATTTTGTTTTATTTTAGCTTCTCTTAAATTAATAGGAAATCTCCAAGTCGGACCATATTTAGAATTGACTCCCATTAACATTTGTTTTGGATCAGCACTTTTAAATAATTTTCCAAGACTATATTCATTCCCACCTATAACACTGCCATTTAATATTACTTCTCCTATAATTTTATCTAATATTCCTTGATTGTGAAAATGACCTAAAAAAACGTGTTGAAATATTTTATTTTGAGAAGACAATAATTGAGATAATTCATTAACAGCTCTTTCTATTCCATACCAGGGTATTGATCTATAACCTTTTATATTATCTCCATGTAATATAAGATAATTTTGTCCCGATATTTTTTTCATTGTAAAAAAAGATTTTGGAATATCAAACACTATGTTTTTTTGATTAATGCACATAAGAGAAGATATGACATACAATAAATAGTCCCAATTAACATATCTTTGTTTAAATCTAACGTCTTTGGTCATTCTTCCATGATTTCCTACTACACCGGTAAATTCTATATGTTTAAAATGTCTGGATAAATCAATAAGAAATTGACTAATTATTAAAGCTCCCCCTAATGTCCATTCTATGACTGAATCATTCGCTGTCTCTACTAATTCAGCATGAATTTGACCAGAATTATGACAAATATAACCAGCAGCTTGATAATATGGATCTCCATCAATAGTTAAATCATAAACAATTCCATTATATGATTTTGTTATTACTTCTCTAACTCTACAAGCATAATAAGGTCCAACCCAAACACCCTCTTCATACCCATTTGTGTATTGGCTTTCAATATATTTAACTGTATATTTAGAAATAGTTTTTGCATATTTGCCAGATAATCTAACGTAAAAAATATGATCTTGTCTTTTATCTTTCCAGTGATTACAAAATACACCTTCATGTCCACATAATTGTCGTATTTGAAAAGCTAAATCTTTTGATGCTGTTTTACCTATAATATAATGTTTAGTTTTATTACTTCCATCTCCATCTAACCAACCACCAACAATAGGCAATAATGATACAGAAGAAGTCCATATGTCATTATGTATATTTTTAGTATAGCAATTACCTTTATTTGATAAATTCATAAATAAAGTAGCTATTATTTTATTATAAATAACAACATTTAAAACATTGTGAGATTTTCTTTCATCAAATTTAACAGTAATTGATTCACCAAAAGTTTTCTTAATTATAATTTTAATTTTAGATGCAAGATTTGTTTCATTTATATTTAATGTAAATATAACTCCAACTCCAAAATCTTTGTTTCTACACTTAACTATTGAGCCTTCAGCTAAATATATTCCATATAACCATAAAAAATCTTTTGTTAATTTTACTTTTTTATAATTTATTTTGGGTTTATTTCCTCTAACATTTTCATAATAATATTTTTTTTCTGTGTTACGTTTTAATTTTATATTTGTTATTTTTTCTATATCTATAGAAGTGTGTGTTTTAATTGGTCTAAAAAATCTTTGTAATAAATAATCACCTTTAATTAATTTTGATGCTGGTTTTAATGTCATTGAATCAATAGATAAATATTTTTTCTTTCTTTGCCAAAACCCACCATTAGATTTATTCCATAATTTATTTACTTTTTCATCTGGAATTACTAGCCATTTATGTTCTGGAGTAGAAGAAATTATTGTATTGCCTACAGATTTTATTTGTATTAATTCTTTTTTATCATTTCTATTATGTATAGCAGAAACAAGACTAATACCTAATCTGCCTAGTATTTCATCATTAATTTTAATATCTTGTATAGGCTTAACAGTTCCATTTTTTAATTGTATAAGTGTGTTTTCTTCTAAGCATACTATATCTCCAAGTCCTATAATATGTAGCTTATCTACTTGATATCCTTGCATTTTTCCTATTACTAATTCTATTATCTTTTCAAATAGCATTTCCATTCTAGCTATGAACATATCAAAATTGTATTCTCCAAATCCACCAGTTTCTTCTTTTGATACTACTTCACCTATATGAGCATCACTAAAAAGTAATACAGCATCCTCCTTTGTAATTCCTTTTGGAGTTATTATCTTTTTAGGGATATCCACAGTTGGCAAAGCTGTAATACCCTCTCTTATTATATCTATGATTCTGTCTTGAAATACTTTTTCTTTTAATAGTTTTTTGTATTTTTCGTTTATATATCTACTACTTATCTGACTGGCTATTAATTCTTTATCTATTTCTACTTGTTCTTTTGCTGTTTCTCCTATTTGCTTACCCAACACAAGTGTTTTTGCTTGCATCCAAGACCCACCTAAAGCTCTAATGATTGTATTTGAAGAAGGCAGTTCTTTAGTTCTGGCAAGAACATCATATTTTTTAATAGATAAATCAATGCCATATTGTTCTAAAATAGATTTAAACAGCTTCTTTAATTCTTTTGGATTATTCTTCATATATTATTCCCTCCACCTTATATTTTTATTATATAATATTTAAGAACAAATTAAAAGCTTTTTTTTACTTTCCATTTCTAATAGTAAGATAGAATTGTTCTAAAGTTTCCCTGGTGTGACCTTGTGGGCTGGCTAATACTATTTCAGCAGCAGCATTTTCATATACATTAGCTGTATCAGCACTGGATATTAAAAAAGAACATGTGCCTTCTGAAGCTGTTGTTATAGTTCCTGCTTTATCAAATATAAAAGAATCTCCAACTACTTCTTTTGCTGTAAATCTGGGAACATAATTATTTAAATCTATTGGTGAACCACTTCTTTTTAAAGTAAAATTATAAGTTTTAGTGTCCTTTCTAAATATTGTGATTTTATCTATTGTCATTTTAAACCTCCTTTATAGATTTGTTTTTTCTGCATCAACTACTAAATTAACAGACTCAGAATCTATGGTTAAATCAGTTGTTTCTGAATCAGTTTCTAAATCATTTTTATCTGAATCTGTAGAAATAGCTATATTAGTAATTGCTTGTACTTGCAATGATAAAGAAATAGTTATTAATTCTATAGTTGTTGGAGCAGCATCAACTAAAACACTAATAATATCTATTGGTATTACAGTAATTACTCCTGAAAATTTTCCAAGTGTAGTCATTTGTGTTGGTAATCCAGGAAAATATCCTTTAGTTGTTAATCCTATACTTATCATGCTTTCACCATCTTCCAAGTTGTGAATTTACCAGCATCAGTACCAATAGCTGTAATTGTATATGTTGCAAGCACATTACTTCCTGTTCCTACCGAACCTGCTACTGAATAAATTCTTATTCTTGCACTAATTAAATTAGTATTATTATCAAATACAGGATTATCTATATAAACATTTTCATGCATTAATCCCAACACCCTTTTTAAATCAGCAGATATAGTTGTAAGTGCTCCTGAATCTGGAAGATTATCTGTAATAGCTTTAATTGCATCTATTTCATCATCCTTATCAGTAGGCACACTTGAACCCATTATGTAGTTAGAAGGCAATTTAGTTTGTATTTCATTAGTATCAATTAAAATAGTATCTATTTCATCATCTTTATCAGATTGTACTCCACTACCCATAATATAATTAGTTGGTAATTTAGCTTCAATATTATTTACTCCTGTATCAATATCAGTTAAAGAACCATTATTAGGTAAATTATCTGTTACTGTTTTAATAGCATCTATTTCATCGTCTTTATCAGATTTAGTACTACTACCCATAATTTCATTGGTAGGCAGTTTTCCTTGTGTTTCGTTTGTATCAGTTAGAATTTCAGAAATTTCATCTACATAATAACCAACTTTTAATTCTCCTTCTTGTATTGGATTTGTACAACTAACATTAGAACAAACAGCCCTCATGTGATAAGTATCATCTGAAAATCCAGAAGTATTAAAATTATAAATATAATATCCTTGAGCGAGTTCAGACATATTAAATGTAGTATATCCTGCTTGCCATCCAGCTCCAGTATACCATTCATTATCTGATTCTCTCCAGATAGATAAGGGAACAGTTTCTCCTGTAATAGCAGCTGGAGGACTTGCATTATCAAAAAATGCAGCTGTTATTTTTTCTGTATTTCCATTTTGTATTCTAACTGTTTCCATTTTATTGTTCCTTATTTAAATATTTAAAAATAAGCTGTTGTTGGATTATGTATTTTTACGCCGTTTGTATAGAAACAGTAAGAAAAATAAAAATAGCCATTGTAACAATTCGTTTATCCATGCCCAATCTCTTTTGGCTTCTAGTTGTATAATGGCATCTCTGAGCAACCTGTCACGATTGAGAATATCGCCAACCTCAAATGGAAGCCCCTCTCCATTCCTCCAGTTTACTAATAATTTCAAATCATCATACTCGTCAAAAACGTGATCTGTTGCTCCAACCTGACTACCGTTTACAGTTAATGTGCCACTTATGATTGTGTTGGGTACAATAACAATGTTAGAACCATCTGAATAAACCCTTTCTGATTCATCAAACCATATTCCAGAACCGGCACCATTTCCCTCTAAAGCAACTTGATAGTTTGTTGCTCCTTGCGTTGGTTTTTCTACAATAAGATTCCTCTCCGTCCCTGCAACTGAACTAGAAGAGGAGAGAATGTTTAAACTACAAGCATCTCCATTAATGCTTACTCCACCTTGAGCAGATTGAACCCTCAAACCTTCAATATCTCCTGTAGTATATGTGGCTCCAGCTCCTAATCCTCCAAACACATTAATTCCACAAGAGGTTAAATCGGAGCTTCCACCATTCCCTAATCCTTGAAACCCAACAGCCAACGCAGCATTTCCAAAATTTAAGGCAGTAACAGTTGCTCCTACTCCAAAATCACTTCCACCAATAATATTGAATCCACCCACGCCTTCACTCACATTCGTCTTAGAGGAAGGCGGTTGATGATATGCTCCAATATTAAGTCCCCTTGTGACTCCTAGGCTGGTAAATGGATCAAGTCTGTTGTTTTGAGTTATTGCAACAGCAGTAAGATTGCCATCCAAGGTTACATCGTCTGATAAATTAACAGTAACTGTGTCATCTGTGATTTCTGTTTCAATGTTTGTCCCACCTGCAATAGTTAAAACATCATCAATATCATCTGCTGTAGTGCTTCCGCTGTCTCCTACTATTGTAGTAAAAACAAATTGATTAGCCATTCGTGTTCCACCTGTACCTACAATCGTAGGACGAATGTCAAGAAAATATGCCTTCATACCGAAGGCTGACTCGCTACCCCTAAATACAAATTGAGCCAAAGGGACTACAAAACCCTGGTGATATGGTGGGTAGGTAATTGATTCAGACAATGCACTTGATTCAGAATTATGCTGAGTCTGTGGATATACATATACTAGCTCATTAACTCCTTCAACAAAAACATATCCAGAATACCACTTAGCATTAGAAACGGCAATTTTATCAGTTCCATTATCCCAGAATCCGAAGTCAACACCGTTTGAATCTTCCGATGTCCACGCACTACTAGAGTGATAATATCTATGCAGGTTATTATCTCCATGACCCACTCCTGCTGAGTACAAGGTAGAAGTCACTACATGTTCATGATGTGCATGAAGAAAATAAATACCTGAATTCGCTGTAAAGTCATTTACATTTGTTCCATCTAAATCTATGGCTACTTCTAGTCCTGAGACTACTATCTCGCTGAGAATGGTGTCGAGAGCATCATGTGTATCCTCTACTTGATTGTGACATTCTGGTTCAGAAATAGTGTATTTAATGTCTCCGAGATAGGTATATACGATTTGTACTAAGGTATGTTCTCCTACTGGATGTGAGTTTGAGATTTGTAAAGTAGATGTAGAGTTTATGGCGTATATAAAACTTCCTGCATTATTGTTTAATGTATAGTTTGTGTTTCTTGCATCTGTATTTATAATGGTGTCGTCAACCCATACCTCCCCCGCATTCCACTGTATATTTAAGCCACCTTCATCTGTCACAGTTATTGGGTCCATCACGCAATTCATCTGCACGTCTTGGATAAAGTGGTCAAGGTCTACAGTTGAAATAATTACAGGTATGTCAACGCCGCTTACCTGCCCCGCATTTACTCCCCAGTCAATATCATAGTCTTTTACACAATCTACACATTCTAAGTTACCACCAAGTTCAAGGTCGCCTGTAATAGCTATATCTCCAGTTACACTAACATCTCCATCAAGCCCTATATCAGTTGCATGTAAAATCATAGCATCATCTGTAGCATCTATTTCTATTCCAAAATCTGGAATACTGCTATTATTGGAACCCTGCATTACTAGACACATTTCATTATCATTGTCATCAACTAAACATATTCCAGTACTAGCATTAATTCCAGCATTGGAATTATCTATAGTTAATCCAACAAATTCATTTTGATCTCTAGTAATACTATCCCCTCCAGCATAAACTAAAACAGGAAATAATATTAAAATTATTATACTGATTATATTGATTATATATTTCATAATGTAGAACTCCTCCTATATGCTTCTGTCCAATTACCTGATTTCTTTTGTTCCCATACTAAATCATTTCCAATCTGTCTTACTCTCCAAGCTCCTTCTGCTTCAGGATCAGTAGAATTATAATACCATGTTCCAGATTGTTTAATAACTGTTGTTTCTAATTGCATTTTAAATATTCCTCAAGCAAAAGACCTTTTTATTTGTTGTAATTGATCTATAAGCCAATTTATTAATTGTGTTTCTTCTTTAGTTGTTATATCTTCTTTTAGTTCTTTTTTCTGTAATTTACATAACAATATTATAGCATCTTTTCTAGTTATTGGAAAACACCTAAATCCATTTTTCCTTGTTGTAAGAGTACAATCAGCTTTCATTTGTTTTACTCCTAATATGTCCAATAAATTTCTTGTGGTTTTGTTATATCAATATCTGCATGAAGAAACATTCTATCTGATCCTATACCTATTCTATCAAATTCTTGAATTAAATATCGTAATAAAAGAAACATATTATCAGCTTTTAAATCAGCAGCTAGTCCATATAAATGAGAACTATTTTCTTTCCCGCCTTCATTTTTATTATGGGTAGGACATCTTGTTCCACTATTAATTGTAATACAAGCCTTTAATTTATTTCTAACTATTTGTAATTTATCAATATATTCTTGATTATAGATATATAACCCACATCCACAATTACAAGTCATTTCTTTACGAGAAAAGTTTTTACTTAACATAAGCCTTGACATTTAAACTCCATTATGTTAAAATTAATTTATGATTACGAAAAACTGTCATAATTGTAATAAGAAATTTAACACTTATCCGTCTATTGACCAAAAATGTTGTTGCAATAAATGTTCTAGAGAATTTATGAAAATGAAAACCATAAAACGGAAAACAAAAAATTGTAAGATATGCAATAAACTATTTGTTCCTAAACATGTTAAATCTCCTGGATTATATTGTAGCTATAAATGTAACGGATTAGCCAATAAAAAAGAATCAATCATCCGTGAAGGATATATTTATCTTTTGTTGCCAGAACATCCACATACTACTAAACAGGGATACATTGCTGAACATAGATATATTATGGAATGGAAGCTTTGTCGTCTTCTCAAACCAAATGAAATAGTTCATCATATAAACCATAAAAGAAATGATAATAGAATTAAAAATTTATTATTAATGAATAATTCCTTGCATAGAAGTCTTCATGTTAAAAATTTAAAAAGAAATAAAAATGGAGTTTTCATTTAAATCTCCCATATGTTTTCCTTTATGCTCTCGATATATCTTCATCTATGCATTCATTTTCATAATAAGCCATTAACCATCTAAGTTCCCATTGTGTATTATGAATTAATGGATATACTGAATCACCCACAGATGCAGAAAGTTCAGAATTTAATATCATATCTAATGCTGTAAAACAATAAGCCCATTTTTTATATACATCATTTTTGTTTTCCATTTTGAGCCTTAATTTGAGATACAATTTCTAAATGGTTTTTATTTACTACATCTTTTAAATCATCTATTCTTTTAAATACTCCGGCTTGAGTTTTTTCTATTTTTTCTATGTCTTTATTAAAATCTTTTTTTACTTCTACAATTCCAGTATTAAAATCTTTTCTTAGTAAAAAGTTATTGGCTATATTTAATTTACATTTAGTTTTATCTTCTGTTGATTCTTTTTGTTCTTTTTTTATTTCTGATATATTGCTTTCTATTGTTTTCATTTTACTTTTAAATAAATATCCTATTGCTATTCCTAAAATACCCATAATAGATGTAATTGAACTCCAAATAATCATTGATGCATTTATTGTTATGGCTTCATTCATTTTAACCTCCTTTACCAGTGTTCATGAATTGACATTACTTCTTCATATGTTAGTGCTATATCTAACATAGCTATATATTTCATATCTCCTTTAAAAACATTAGAGTTATTTTCAAATACTCTGCCTATTTCAAAAGCTGCTGTTCCTCCTGAATAAATACCACCTGAATAAATTTTAGGATTAACAGAAATATTTCCAATATCTAATACACCATTTATATAAATTCTCATATCAAATGTAGTATAAATACAGGCAAAAGTTCTCCATTTTTCTTCTGTTGTAAAATTGGTTTGACTTATGGCATCTGTTGTTGTTGATCCATCATTAGAAATTTGAAACCATAATAATCCATTATAAATATAAATTTCCCATTGTCTGCTAGGAGATAAATTTGTTTTTGAAATTATACCATCAGCAGAAGCTTCCGCTATTCCTGTAAATTTTATTTTTCCTACTATAGAAAAGGGGTTATTTCCAACTATATTTAATTTTCCTGAATTAGCATTTGATAAAGTATAATAATCATCTGTTCCATCTAATCTAATGATGCTTCCTCCTTGTTGAGCTGGGGAACTGTTTACTGTTAAATCATATCCATTACTAGAAGTATCTACTGCATTGGCTCCCGTTGTTTGTGTCATTTGCCATCTTCCTATTATATTATTAAGTGGAACTCCTTCTTGTCTGCCAGTAAGTATTACTTTATAATCATTTGGCTTTCTTTCAACTTGTGTAACTCTTATTCTTGTATCTCTTGTTTCATTGATTTTTCTAGTATGTATAATACTTCCAAGTTTTTGATCTAATCCATATAAAGATGTGTCAAATTGAACTCTATTTTCAGGCTGTTTTTTCTGAGCTAATGTTTTTCTAGCCAATAATTTAGCTGGGGAATAGACAGGTATAAGTGGTGCATTTTTGTTATATTTTTTAACTCTATAGTTTAATTGATCACAAATATATAAATTAGAAACATCTTGAGAAGCCGCTATACCTACAGGAACATGAAATTCATCGTTTTCTGTTGTGCCAAATATTCCTATTTTTGTAATAAAATTATAATTGCTTCTTGAAAATTTTTGTATTCTAGCATTATTTTGATCGCAGATATATAAATTATTATCATCCATAGCTACATCACTTGGACGATTAAATTCACCATTATTAGAACCACTGGAACCAAATTCATCTATAAAGTTTAATCCAGTATCAAAAATTTGAATTCTATGATTATAAGTATCAGCAACATAAACAAAATTATCATTACAAGCTATTCCAAGAGGCCAAAAAAATTGGCTATTTCCAGAACCAAAACTGCCTACTTCAGAAGCAAAAACATGGCTTGATTTTACTACTTTTTGTATTCTATTATTAAGAGTATCACAAATAAATAAACTATTACTGTTTCCATCTATTCCAGAAGGATTAGTAAATTGTAAATCGCCTGTTCCAGAAGATCCAAATTGACTAGAATATGTATAAGTAGCAGAAACTAATTTTTGTACTCGACTATTTCCAGAATCAACAACCCAGATATTTGTTCCATCAGAATAAACACCTCTAGGAGATTTAAATTGTCCATTACCAGATCCAGTAACACCAAATGTAGCAATCCAAGATAAATTTAAATCATACTTTTCTAATCTATCGTTATTGCCATCAGATATATAAATTTTACTTGTTTCTAAATCTAAAAATTGAGGTTTATCAAATTGATTTATATCAGAACCTATAGATCCTATTTCAGATACATATTTCATTTTACTTATAGATAAATTATCTATATCTTTTAATCCTCTACTATCTAAACTTCCATTAATTGTGCTTTTTAAATTACAGACATAATCAGAATTTAAATTCATTTTATTAGCTACTTTTCTAACTGTATCATAAGATGCTGTTGTTAAATCAAAATCAAATTCTGTTTCTCCTCCACCTCCATTTATATGTGTTTTTAATCTTATTTCAGAATCAAATCCTTCTCCTGTTATTTCTAATGATACAATTCCTGTTCCTGTATAATCCAGACTAAAAGCATTTTGATCTTCTCCTATCCAATCAGCATCTATTTTTCTTTCATTTACACTTCCAAATCCATCTACACTACTTTGAGATATTGTGTCTTCAACAGTAAGTTCCCCCAATCTTAATCCAGCTTCTTGACTATAATTATAATTAATTACTACTTTATTATATAAATCTCTATCTATTGTTTCTTTTTTAATTCCCCCAACTAATATTCTGGGAAAAGGTTTGTCTTCATAATAATAATCATTTACTGCTTCTTCTAAATTTATTTCTGCATCTTTTACAGATAGTTTATTATCTTCTGCATCCCAAAAATCCCAGATATAAGCTTCTTTTGCTATTTGGTGCATTAAATCAAAGGTGCTTTTCTTTGTATCTATTAAATTTCCAAACTTGATTCCTTCCATTACAGTTCTCATAGTAGTAAATGATGCACTATCAATTAAATTAGCTGGAATATCACTAAGAGAAGCTCCTATAAAATGTATCCATTCCCCTGGTTGCTGAATTTGTCCATTAGCTGTACCTGTATAAGTTCCATTTGGTGTGTCTTTACATCCTACAGCATTACAAGTTATTTCTCCATGTTCTGGAATTCTTAATTCAGCTTCAAATGAAGCATTCCACATATCAACATCAGCAACAGGCAGTAATTTAGTTGATGGAATATTTCCTGCACAAATCAATGATGCTGTGTATCCTGGTTGTGATTGAATATAATTAACTAATTTTTCAACAGTATCATACCTTGGATCAGTTAAAGGCACATCAAGAGCAGAAGCTGTAGGAGAATTATCAACCCAAGTTGTAAATCTTGTATCTGTTATATATGCTAAAGCATTGGCTCCTGCTGTAGTCTCATGTGTTGTAAAAGCATTTTTATCTATTCTAAATGTAGCAGCATCTAAATCGGAAGAAATAACAACGGTATCTCCTTTAATATCATATACTGAACCTAATGAAAATAAGGATAATCCAGAAATATTAAATTCTCTGATATTTGTATTTATTAGTGTGGGAGTAATTCCTTTTACTTCTCCTAATAAATAGGGTATATCAGTATTTTCTCTTCCTTCTTGTAGATATTCATAGCTTGCTGTTGTATATTTTTTAGTAGGTATATTCTTAGAATACCTTTTTCTAGAATCAGTAGCCCTTAATGTCCATTTTCCATTATTTTCTGTATCAGAAGCTATTTTACCTTTAAAAATTCTTTTAGTTTCAGAATAATCCAGTCCATCAAAATGTGCTCTTAATTCTATTTCTTTATTAATTATTTTATATTCTTCTCTTAATCTTAAAATATCTGAACTAGTTGAGTTTTTTTCATATTGAGCAATAACTACATTACAAGTAGCAAAATCACTTCCACCTTCCCAATTTTCTACTTTATGTATAATACTTCCAGAACTTAATAATTTAGGAGTAAAAGTTCCCGGCTCTCCTGTTCCTTTATATGGTCTTTTAGATATATATTTTTTATTTTTTAATGAATCATAAGTTAATAATAAAAGAACATTGGGACTTTCACCACTTCTTTTTGCAGCTGTAATAGCCCAAGTACTATCTAATTGTCCAGCTTCATATAAGCGTTCATCATCTGCTCCTGCTGCTGGTCTAATTATATTTCTCATATTATTTCCTTATTCTGTGGCATTCATTATTTCTGCACCAGCTATACGTGTTTGTGTTCCATAAGTTCCAAAATATTCAAATATAACTAAATTTTTAATTTCTGATAATCCAGTTATTGACCATGCTCCATTAGATGAATCAGAAGTTGTGGTTCTTTGATATTGTTGATTTCTTACTTGCAAAGAACTATCAGATTGAGTAGCAGGAAAAGCATAAATATAGGATGTAACTGTGAGAATTATACCATTATAATCTCTTACAATTCCTGATAAACTATAAGGAGCAGATATATATGGTCCCATTTCCCAGCCATCACCAAATAAATCTTGATCAACTGTTAATACTCCATCAGGCCAAGCAGAAGAAAGATCAAGAGCATCATCATAAGTTGCACCTAAATCAGTACCCACATCAATACAGGGAGAAGTAGATTGCAAAGTAAAATCTGAGCCTACTGCATTTGTGAATAGAGGATCTTCATATAATCCATTAGCATCATGTCCTAAGGTTCCCTGCCAATAAGCAAACGTCCTTTGTTCCCCATTATTAAACCCTTCTCCTTCGTCCCATGTATTATAATTTGAAGTGATTGTGGAAGAGTTTAAAATATGTACATTATCGGAACCAGAACTATCTGTAATATTATTAGTTATTACAATTCCTGTAACTTGAGCAGTTGTTCCAATTTTATAAGAACTTTCTCCAGATGAATATCCAATATTATTATATATTTTAACATCATCGTGAGATTGATCTATATGAATTATATTACTAGATGGATTATCACAAATATTATAAGATAATATACTTCCTCCAGTACTGGGAGTTCCACCAAGATAGAAACAATCCCCTGTTTGATCAGTAATTCTATTTCTATACACTTCCATTATATCGGTATCTTGTAATAAGCTGATTCCACCTAATATACTACTATTTGTTAGATTGTTTTCATAAATATCTCCACCTTCACAACCTTCACAGCTAATACCATATCCACCACTATTTCCACTTATTGTATTATTATAAATCTGCGGATTTATTATAGCATTTGGATCAGTAGAACCAACAAAGGATATTCCATCATCTCCATTATTGGTTGACGTATTATTATAAACAGATACTTCACTGTAAGTGGTTCCATTTCCAGAAAAGACCAAGATTCCATCAATAGTGTTTGAGTCAGTAGTTACATTCCTTATAATTAATCCCGTATGACTGCCAGCCCATGTCCATGCCTGAACTCCGTGTTGAACTGCATTGATTAGATTCAAGTTTTCAATTATAATATAATCTTGATCTTGAGCTTCCACACAGAAATTTCTAGTATCTTGGCCGTCCATGATCGGGTCTGCTCCAGTTCCATATGCTCCAAATGTGAGCCATAAATCTGAAATGCCAGATGCTAAAATAGAAAATAACTCATTAAAAGTACTGTCTCGTTCTAAATAAACACTTCCCGTTCCACTATTAGCTGTAGTATAAGCCAGTGTTTTCCATGCAGTCGCAGGAGATAAACCATCTTCTGCATTATCTCCATCATTACTTACATAATATACAGGTTGTGATCCTGGTGGGATTACTGCTGGGATGTAATAAACAAATGCTCCAATCTCCCATGTTCCAGGATTGTCTGTGTCTCTCATGGTATTCTGGTCAACAGTTGATACACTGTCGGGCCAAGAGGATAATGGATGTAATGCTCCTTTATATGCATCACCAAGAACCGTACCTGCATCTATTGCTGGTGATATTCCAGAAAGGGATAAATCATCTGGAGGGAAATAAAATTCTGGGTTTACGTTTAGGCTGTTGGCATCGTTACCCGTACCACTCTTCCATGTGGCAAAACTATTATAAGTATTAGGATACCAATACCACTTGTCTGTCCCGGTGAGTCCTGCCCAATAGACAGTATAATCAATAAAATATGTTCCATTTGTAGAGGCTGAACCCCTGTATATGTGATGAGTCCCATTTTCTGCTAGGATATTATTATAAAAATAATGGTTCCCCACTCTGCTTGAAGCAATGAATATCCCCCTGCCAGTATTGCCATAAGATACATTATTATAAACCTCGCCACCCAACTGCTTGCCCCAACCAATACCAACATCGTTTCCAGAAAAAATATTATTACGAACTACATTCCCAGAACTGTTTCCGCTGGTATGCCACATGTGAATGCCAGAATCGTGATTATCAATAGCTAAGTTATATTCAATCAATGAATTGCTATCTTGCAAATAAAATCCATGATCTCTGGCACCACCGGCAATGCCGTTGTCATGTGAATAATTAAATCTGTATATATTATTATCATTATCGTCGTCCGTAAATACTCCACTTGCATCACATCCAGTCATTTCGTTATTAAGAAATTGGCTATTGCTACAATTATATGTGGTTAACGCCTTGTTGTTCGCACCACCACACACTAACTTTAATCCCTGTATAATATAATACTCGCCATCGGCTTCATCAAAATTTCCTATCCTAAAGGCAGTATGCCCAACATCTCCCGTAAGAGTTACCGCTTCACCATTATATGCCCTAATTGTAACGGTATTGCCTACTGTTCCAGTTAATACGGCGGGATCAATATGAACTGTACCAGTATATGAACCCAATCTTATTTTTACGGTATCACCTGCACTCATAGCATCTATGCCGTCCAGTATGGCTTGGTAGGAATCTCCATCGGCACCATTACACAATCTATTTGCTATGCTATAATTACCTGAACAGTCGGCACCAGGATCAGCATCTACATAAATCTCGATAGCCTCAACCTTCCCAACCCATAGGAACAGTGTTAATATTATTATAAAATATCCTACTAATAACCAAAGTATTTTAGAATTTGTTTTCATAATTTTCCTTTATGGTGTTAATAAAAATTCTGCTCCAGCTAATTCTGTATTTCCTTTATAAGTTCCTCCAAATACAAATAAAACCATATAATATGTAGCTGCATCTAATCCTGTTATTGTCCATGTTCCATCAACAGAACTAGAAGCTGTAGTACCTGCATAAGTTAATGCATCTATTTGTGTAGAACTTCCAGAACCAGTTAATGCATAAGCATAAACATATATAGAAATTCCAGTTACTGCTGTTCCATCTCCTGTTTGAATAGTTCCAGTTAAATCAGCTCCCCAACTATTAGATGCAAACAATATAAATATAATTACTAAAAGCTTTTTCATGTTATTTCTCCTCCACAATAACCCAATTTCCAGGTCTTTTATCTTTTCCATCTATACTAAAACTAAAATCATCTGTATGTACAAACAAAACGGGATCATTAGTATCCCCAGGTTTTAAATGAAAAAAGAAAGGCTTTCCAAGTCCTTTACTTGTAAATACAGCTTCCATACTCGCATATTGTTCTGGAGTTACATCATCTATAAAATTTAATCTATATCCTTTTTTAGCATAATTTTCATAACTCCATCTCTGTCCTCCAGCTACATTTAACACCGTTGTATTTCTTTCATTTATAATATCTATTGGAATTTGTGGATTATGAGTTAATTGTGTTTTCATTCCTAACCACATTTCTCCAATTTCATGATAACCATCTCCTGTAGTTTCTAATGACATAAACTTTATATATCTATCAGCTATTGTTCTTCCAAAATAATGTATAAAATGATTGTCAATCATAGTTAGAGATGTTTCTTCAGCAGAAGCTGTATCACCTGAAGCATTTGAAGCTGTTCCTATTGCAAATATACCACCAGAAGAAAAATTGTGTCCTGCAAGTCCAAAAGAATCAAAAGATGCATTTCTTCCAAAATCTATTGTCCAATATTTCTTGCCTGTTTCATTTCTTGTTCTAACAACAGAAGAAACATCATCATCTTTTATATTATCAATAGGAAAGTTTGTAGAATTTGTATCACTACAACTGGCGGTATTAGATATTGTCGTAACTTGATTTTTATATAATATAGTTGTTTTAGTAGGTTCACTCATTTTATGTACCTGTATTTGTTTTTATAATTGCATTATCATATATAAATTGCTCATTCTCAGATATTTCTTGTAATCTTGGTTTAACTACTTCTCTTACTAGTCTATCTTGTTCTTCCTCACTTGTATTGTAAGGAACAAAAATATATGTGTTTGTATTATTTTGATTCATTGCTGCATTACCAAAAGAGCCTCCCATTGCTGGATTAAAAACTCTTTCATTTTTATGCATCATATAAGGCCCAGTTTCAGGAATAATTCCACCATGTTTATAGCCTTTACTTACAAGTTCATTATAAACATTTGGTACTTCATAACTTCTAGCTCTTGTCCATGAGCCCATAGCATGATTAAAATCATCCTTGTTAAAATCTAATAATTCTCCTAATCTTGTAATTTGAGCACTTGTTACATTTTCATCACTTAACATTCTATTTAAAATATGAGATGCTCCTGGATGTCCTCCTAAATCATCTAAATGTTTCATTGCAGATAAAGTTTTTGGTAAATTCATTAAAACGTCACTCCATGTTGGAACTACTGGTGCTGTAGGTGGTTCAACAGGAATAGTATATCCTGTAAAAAAAGCTAAAAGATCCTGTATATTTGAACCACCACTAGAGTATCTAGATAATATAGGAGCCAAACTTTGCAATTCTTGTAACCATATTGCCATACTTCCAGCATCTGTTTTAGCTGAACCTGAAGCTGTCCAAAGACTCTTTACAGCTTCTTTATTTACTCCTTCTGGCATCATATTAGCAAATGCAGCTAATATATCTACACCTTGATTAAAAGAAGTTACAGGATTTCCTCCAGGTGCATCTACACCCCCCATAATCTCCCATATTTTTTGCACATAATCAGCTATACTTCCTATATCTGTTTGATAGTCTAAAGTATTAGCTAAAAAATCAACTAAAGCATCTTCAAAAGCTGTTCTTATTTTATCTCCAATTGTAAGTCCTTCATCTGTAATAGCTTTTCCAATTATATTAAAATAACCCTGATATTTTATTAAAATAGCTTGTCTTTCTGCTGCTTCAAGTTTTCTTATTCGTTCTAATTCATCTTCTAATTTTTGTTCTATAGCTTCCTGTTCTAATTTAGTTGCTATTCCCCACTCATCATTAGCTCTTTCCATAAAATCTTCCCAATCTTCTCCTACAGCTTGTTCAATTCCTGTTAATGCAGTTAATTGATCTCTCCATATATCTATTTCAGTATCAAAATATTGTTCCCCCTCATTTCTAAGTTCAGTTAATCCTAAAGTCATTTCTTCTTGTAATCTGGCAAAAGCCTCCCAATCATCTTGATAAACATCTTTTCCAAATCTCCATAATTTATCATACTGATCTTTTAAATCGAATAGAAGGTCTTCTTTTTTATCTCCTGTTGCAGTTGTTAATTCCCCTTTTATTCGTGTTATTTCTCTTCTAGTTCTATTAAATTCTTCTACTGCTCCACTTGGACCAGCTCCTCTAACATCTTCTAAAGTTGCATCTATACTTCCAATAAACCCCGCTTTTTTTGAAAATAAATCTGACATTTCTGATAAAGCTTCTCTTACGTCTTCATTTTTTTCATTTAAAGCTTTTATTTCATCATCATAGTTTTCTTGTGCTAATCTTCTTTTTTCATCATAAAAAGCTGTTACAGCACTCAATTCTGCATTCATTTGTTGTTGTAACATATTAAAAGCTTGTTGCCAAAGGGCTAATCGTTTTGCTGGATCTGATTCTTTAGCTAATCCAGCCCATATTCCTCCTGCTTCTCCTTTTAATCTATCTATTTCTGCTTGCCAAAAAGCATATTCTCCTTCACCAGCAGTACCACCAGCTATTATAGCCTGTTCTCTTGCTATTTGACTTCCAAGTTGTTCAGAAACACTTTTTATTTCATTAGCAAAATCTGTCCAAGCCTGTACTGCTGCTTCTACTAATTCATCCAACATTTTACCATATGCTTCACCAGCACTAGCTATAAGTTTTCTTACTTTATCTTCACCAAATTGTTCTACTAAATCTGCCCAATTTACAGCTATAAAATCTAAATATTGTCCTAATTCTTTTCCTAATCTTCCAGCTTCTATTTCTGCTCCCATTTTATTAAATTCATCTAAGTAATTAGCTACATCTACAGTCATAGATTTAAATACTTCTTCACTAATTCTTTGGAGTCTATATAAAAATTCACCTATATCTTTAGGTAATAACTCATCATCTCCAATACCTGAAATTTCATCCCAAATTTCTTTCCAACTCAAAACAAACAAACTAAATACATCTAACACAAAAGCTATAATTTCACCTATCCATCCCCATTGTTTTCTCCATTCATCTGCCATATTTTGTAAATCATCTGCAAGTGTTTGAAGGTCTTTAGATACTTGTTCTGTATAATCTTTTAAGGCTGTACTTCCTGCAAGTCTTTCTAATTCTAAAAAGAATTCAGAAACCATTTTTGCTCCATCTACAAAAATCTTAAACATTAAAATTAAACCAAATACAATCTCAAGAGCCATTGCTACTCCCATAACCGCTTTTGCTATTAAATCAAACACACCTGCCACTTGAGTTAAACCAAGAGTATTAAATGTGGCTTCTAACATTGTAGCTACTTCCATTAAATCTGTTGCTGCTAAAGATGCATCCATTAAACTATCGGCTATTGCCATCCAATCTCCTGCTTCTATAGCTTCTTCTAAATCCTTCCAAAATTCATCAAAATTAGCCAGATTTTCCCACACATCCAGCATTTCTTTTCCTATATCCATTAACCATGTAGTTGCTACATAAACTTCTAGCATTGATTCTTTTAATGCATTCATTGATTCAGGTAAATTTTCAATTACTTGAGCATAACCTTCTAAAGAAGCTCTAGCTGTATTTAAAGTCTCTCTTAATGCATCTATAACATCATTAACATCTTCCATTTTTTCTGGAGCAAGCTCGAATTGTTCTATTCCCATGGCTTCATAAACGTCAAGCCAATTTAATTTTCTCAAATTGACAGCATTTTTTGTAAATTTTTGTATTTCATCTGAAGTTAATACCATTCCATCAGCTATTAAAGCCATCATTATTTCAAGTCCTTTAGCTGCTTCTGCATCTTCTCTCATTTCAGTCTTTAGTTCTTGCATGTCTTTAATCATTCTTTTTATCTGAACATCTCCTAAAGACATTGTTTTGGAAAATAAATTTTCCATTGCCATATCATAAAGTTTAGCTTTAGTCTCTGCATCTTCCATACCCATGTTCTGAAGCTGTTTTCTAGTAGTTTTTAATCTTCCTATTCCCATATCAAATCGTTTTAATAAGTCTTGTTTCCATAAGCCTTTCATTTTATCAATTAATTCTTGAGTCTTTTTAGCAGATTCAGGAAATCTAGCACCAATAGCAGCACTATAAGCTTCCATTTCTTTTGTCATTACATTTAAAGAACCACCTGTAGCAGCAGCAGATCCTCCTAGCTCAGTAGCCAATCTATAAAATTCTCCTGCTTGTTGCTGTATACCAAATTCAATTCCTGATCTAGTTTGAGGAAGACCTTTATATTGTTGAGCATATCCTAAATAATTAGCACTTCTTAGTTCATCAGGAATAGCTCCTGCAAATTGTCCTAAAGAACCATATTCTCCCCCTCTTAATCCTTCTAAACTTTCTGAAAAGAATCCTCCTTTAGCTTGTCTTCTTCGTTTAGTAGGATCTCCGCTGCCTATTGTTTTTACAAGTCCTACTAACAGTCCAATAACTGCACCAATAACTGCACCAATCGGGCCTCCACCTGAACCCATTTGTGCCCCTATAAGTGCTCCTCCAGCAGCTCCCCCCGCAGCTCCAATTCCTGATGCTGTAGCGGTTGCTGATGCTTTTCCTCTTGTAGTACCGACATTTTGTCCTATAGCATATCCTATCGAACCAGAACTATATCCTGCCGCCACAATACCAAGAGCACCTAAGATATTACCTAAAGCTTTCGTCCATGCTACTCCTCCAGCAGATCCTGCAACACCTGCACCAGCTGCACCTCCAAATCCTGCTGGAACTGCTGTTCCACCTACAGTAGTAGTAGTTAATAATCCTCCTAATCCTGGAATATTACTAATTAAGGCTGGAGTAATTCCTAATCTAGTTAATAATGTTGGTGCAAGTTGTTTACTAATAATAGTCATTCCAGCATTTTTACCAATACTTGTTAATGTTCCTCCTAGTCCTGTATTTCCAGCAATCGGTGCTCCTCCTCCAGCAGCATTAATTCCTCCACCAATAATTCCTCCTATTAATCCTCCACCTTGTGCATTAACTTTAATATTAGATGCTTGTTGCATCTTAAACATTCCAGCTATCCAATCAGTAACCATAGTAGCTACAGTATCAAGCAAAGCATTCTGCAACCTGTCAAGCATACTTTCCCACCATTCACCAAAATCTTCAAAGTCACCTTTAGCGGTTTCAATAAAAGCACTTTTAAAAGTTCCAGCCATTGAATCTACTGCATCATTCCATGAATCTACTTGTTCATTGTAGGCATCAACTGATTGTTGTAAAGCTTCTTGATTTAATTCTTCTAATTGATTGTTAAGATGTTTTCTGACTTCAATAACTGATGTACCCATACCTTTTAAAAACTCTTCTGCTTTATCTGCCATTTCATCTAATAATTTAATTTGTTTTAAAATAGCATCTTTAGGTGTTTCTACTGCCGCAGCCCATTGTTTAACATATCCTAATAATTGTGCCATTCTATCTGCTGCTGCTTCACTTGCTTCCTTATCTGCTTTAGCTAAACTAAATAAGACTGATTTAGCTGCATCATTTAAAAGATTTAATCCAGATATACCTCCCTTTGTAAATAATTGTACTGATGTTAATGCATCAGCAAAAGCTTCTTTTGCTTTCATTGTTGGAGGCTCTATATCATCTACAGCTTTTATTAATTTTTTTACTCCTCCAACAGATTCATTTAATAATTTTTTAAACGCAGCCATTATTTTGCTGTCTTGTATGCCAGCCTTTGTTTTAGCTTTTTCTAAATCATCCATAGTTTGTATTTCTACTCTAATCTCTTGTGTTATTTCTTTATTGCCCTCTTTAGTGATTTTATAATAATCAACACCAGAATTTAATAAAGCTTTACTTATTTCTACTGCTGCTGTTCCTGATTTTTTTACTATGTCCCAAAATCCTTTGTATTCTTCATTGCTCATTTTTGTAAATTTTAAAGCTTCTTCTATTCTATCATTCATTTTCTTTTGGGCTATTTCTTGAGCATTAACAGAACCAACAGCTATTCCAGCTTGTTTAGCTATTTCTTGAAAATACCCACTTATTGCTGCAAAACCTAAAACCCATTTACCATATTTAGAACCTAATAAATACATACCTAATAATCCTAATTCTTTAAATGGTGTAGGCAGTCCAGCCCAAGTTTCATAAGCTTTAGATATAAAACCTATAGCTCCTTTAATTAATGGTGTTATACCAGATATAACTCCTATTGAACCTTCTACTATATTTTTTCCTACATTTACTGCTGATTCAGCTAAATCTTTAAAAAATTTAAGTATTGGTTTTTGATTAGTTGTGATTAATGTATTTAAATTATTAAAAAATGAAGTTAAAAAAGCTAAAGTACTTCTAATTTGTGGTTCATATGTTTTAAATAATGAAATAGACAAATCTTCAAATGCTGCTTTTGCTAATTTAGTTTGATTTTTAACTGTTCTTAACATTCTCTGATATATTTCAGCAGCTTTTCCTCCACCTTCTGTTATAGACTTCAAAATTTCATCATATCCAAGTCTGCCTTCTTTTAATTGTCTTGCTAATGTAACAATAGAAGCTCCTGCTCGTCTACCAAAAACAAGCATTGCTTCAGCAGCACCCATACTTGTTTTTGCAACAGCTTTTAACATACCTATAAATCCAACTAATTCTGGATTTATTTCTCTAGCTGTTACTCCATATTTAGCTAAAATTATAGATGCATCAGTAGACATATCTCTTAATTGCATAGCTCCTTTTGCAGCTCTTAACATAGACATTCTAAAAGTTGTTCCTATTCTTGAAGCCATTAATCCAATATTAGCAAGAACTGCAAGTGAAGCAGATGTTTCTTCAATAGTCATTCCAAAAGACGCAGCTACAGGACCTGCAAATTGCATGGCAAAGGTAAACTTTTCCATTGTTAACATACTATTAGTTACAGCAGTTACAAAAGTATCTGATATTCGAGTTGTTTCTGAAGTTTGTAATCCGAAGATTTTAAGAGTGGAAATTAAAAGGTTGGTAGTACTATCTAAATCATAAGCCATTGCTCCTGCTAATTCTAATGAATCTGCAATAGCAATATTTATGTCTTTTACTTTTAAACCAGCACTGGCATAGCCATACATTCCTTGAGTTACTTGTGCAGAAGTAAAAGCTGTAGTTCTGCCTAATTCTCTAGCTCTTGTTTCTAATTTTTCAAATTCTTTTCCTGTTGCTCCAGCTACAGCCGCAGTTATATTAAGAGAATGCTCAAAATCAGCGGCTAACTTAATAGAAAAAGCTCCTAAAGCCGCTACAGCTAAACTAGCGACTTTAAGATCCCTTGATATTCTTTTTGCTTGCTTTTTTGCAATAGGAGCAAGCTTTTTCATATTACGTTCGTAATTAGATATATTTGCCCCAACTCTAACTTGTAATTGCTCACTAGCCAAACATTATACAACTCCTTTTTAAGTTTTTAGTCCAGGTGATTGAGGAGCATCTTTATTATTTTCTGTTTTTCTTTCTTTACTTTTTCTATCAGCTTCTTCTTGTTTTTTTTCTTCTCTCTTCCCTTTTTCCTGAACTAATATATACCACTTTATTTTTTCTTCCCACGGTAATTTTTCAAACTCTAAATGTGTTATATGTAAATATTCTGAACATATAAACATTTCTACAGCTAATGAAGTAGTTTTTTCTATATCTTCTTCAAAGCTTAATTCTTTCCGAAAAAATTTATGTGTTCCTCCTCCGTCCACTCAGTCAGATTTCTAATATCTTGTACTGCTTGACTAAATTGAGGAGCCGACATTTCCTTATTTTTTAATATCTCTAATTTTCTGTCTGAATCTGTTACTATAGCTCCATCTCTATCATATAATACTACATCTAATCCTTTTAAAAGTATTGCTATTCCTAATTCACTTTCATATTTATTAAAAGCTTCAATGTATTTTTCATCTGCTAAATCAGGCATTTTTACCCATTTCTTTTCCGCTAATTTCATTTCTTTTCCCATTTCAGAATTAGGTAATACTAATACATCTGTAACGGGTGGTTTAGGTTCTTTGGCTTTAAAATCAGTAATTAATTCTGTTATTCCCGAAGATTTAATTTTAAGCTTTAAATTTGTTATTTCTCCATTTTTTGTTACTTTTATATTAGAAAATCCTTGACTTAAAAAGGTGTCTTCTCCTTCTCTAAGTTCAGATATTTCTATTGTTTTAACTCCTTCAGCCTTTCCTTTTTCTTCTGTAGTTTCTTCTTCTGTTGGTGCCATTTGTGATTCATCTGGTTTTTCTGTTACTTCTCTTCTTGTTCTTCCCATAATATTCTCCTTTTAGTTAATGATAGCCCCTAAATATCCGCTGCCATCAGCCCACCCCCACGGTTTATTTATCCATTACATAGTGAACCAGTTGTAAATTCTAAACTTCCAAAATCAATGCTGCCATAACAATTTCCTGTCATAGAAATATTTACTGCATCTTCTCCTTCATTAGATGTTTGATCGCCTTGATTAAAAAGAACTTCATGCAATTTAACACAAAGCGGTCCACCTCCAGCATCAGGAGTGTATCTGATTTCTACATCAAAACATACCTTAGAAGTATCTGTAAAATCATTGGTCTTAAAATAAGTGCCTTGATAATCTAATAAACCAGATATTCCTTTCATAGTAGTCAATAGTGTTTCTGACGTAGTTGGCTTATGCAGAGTTATCCAGTTGATAATCTGGCGACCTGCAAGCCTGTCAAAAGCTCTGAATGTAAAACTCATAGTAAGTGGGTCTGCAATAGCACTATCACTTCCCTGTACAAAATGAGAATTAGCATCAAATTTCATTCTATCTAATACCAATACCTCGTCTGGCCTGTTCCTTCCGATTGGGCCGGTATAATCAGAGTTTACGAATAAAATCTTACAATAAGGTCTGTTGTTTCCTCTTGTCGATGCTCCGGCATCCTGTGATGCATAAATACGAAGTTCACCGTCTTTTGCTATGACGAAAGTTATTTAAAGGCTCTTTATCCTTTAATTCATATACTTTCATATATGTTCGGACTATATCATCATCTCTAAAAATAGAGATGCCGGAAGCTCGTGGAGATTTTTTCCGTTCTGGAATACTTTCTCTAGTCTCTACACCTTCAAACCATTCCTGGTAAGCTTGGCTCGGTATTACCCTCGACTCTACGTTAGGGCTTCCACCGAATTCATCCAGTTTGCTACAAGCCATCACTGACCTGAGACGCTCATCTGCAAAGAACGTTTTCATAATTAACTTCACCTCCTTTTGATTTATTATTAAAACTGCTGAACATAATTAACAATTGCTGTATAATTCCATTGATAATATAATCCTCCTCCAGCATCAGCTAATCTAAAATCACTGCTTGTATCTATCTCTCTATCTGTGATAATGTGTCTAACAATTGCATTTCCCAAATGTGCTGAATCATCTGCATAATCATAAATGCTTATTGTTTGATCTTCTTGAAAATAATTAGCTACTGTATCTCGTATTTCTGCAAGTCGATGAGCATTGTCAACAGAATCCTTCTTTAAAAACATATTAATATTTACCATGAATTCTACATCATTCCCTTTTGTTGTACCAGTTACTTGTCTTCCATAATTTTGTTTTCCTCTAATAATTGTTGGTTGAATATATTCATCTGAACCTTCTATATTGACAGACTCACGACCTTGCCAGTCGATTGTGAAAGTACTAGCTAAAGAATCACTAATATACTTTTCAATGCTTGCCTTCACATTTTCAAATTTTGAACTTGGTAAAAGAGTCATTTGTTATACTGCTATCCTTTCAAAATGTGTTGTCCATTGTTGTCTGTTATGATGTGTAGAACCATGACAAGATCTACATAAAGCTATTAAATTTGATTCTTTGTTATTTTTTTTATCATAGTCTATATGATGAATACTAAGAAGTTCTCCAAGTTCTTTTTGTGATTTTTTACATTCTCCACAACAATAATTTTCTCTTTTTCTAATTTTATTTTTTAATTCTTTATTAAAATCTTTTCCATATGGCAAAAAAGAAATTCCTCCTAACCAAGCTGGATTTTTATCACCTTTCATAATAGGGAATTTATGTGCTGCATGATATATAGGATCTTCATGTAATTTTTTTATGCTGTTACTTATTTTTTTTATTACTTCTTTTGTATATATTCCTGTTTTTCCTTTATTCCAAGCTACATAAGAGCCATTTCTTTTTCTAGTTTCTACTCCTTTTTTTACAGATTCTAAAGGTTGTTTTTTGCCTTTTTGAGATTTTCCTCCCTTAGATTTAGCTTCTCTTAACTTTGGATCTAAATTAATTATTCTCATTTTTTCTCTGTAATCAGGATTTTGCCATAATATTTTTTGTGCTTTAGATATTTTTTTCTGAACATCTTTTCTTTTACTTGGATTATTATCTCCTGCTACACTAGGTCTTGGTCCTCTCATCTTTTTTAAAACTTCTTCACTCCATTTTTTACCTAAATTCCAAGGAACAGAATTTTCTTTTCTCATTTTTTTCATATTTTTAGATAATCGGTTTTTATGTTCTTCTGTTCTTGTATATAATCCTTTTGGCATATTTACTTCATCCTTGAAATTTTAAATTGTTTACTACGTTTATCCCATGTTTTTTTATATTTATCAGAAATTTCTTTAGGCAAAGTACCCATCATTTCTCTCATCGAAACACGGGCCATCCCCGCACTTGCCTGTGAACTGCTCCCAAACTCTAAATACATTATATATTTCACACTGTTAATCATAATCACATACTTATCAGAAACATTTCTTAAATGATTAACAAATTTTCCATCACCGGGAAGAGTAGAGCCTGGAGCTGAGTGACCAAGCCCTTCAAATGACGGATACCAACCACTTTGAGCACGTCCAGTTTTTTTAGGCGTTTTCATTAATATTTTTCTAAGTAAATCAAAAGCTATTTTCTTGATTGCGATTTCTGTGTCCTTTTTCGATTCTCTAATGAATTTTTGAACAAATTTATTAAACTGTTTTGTTTCCATCTCTACAGAAAGTAATCCTGCTCTTTTTCCGAGGCCGGGGTCTGGATTTCTTGCCATTATTTCATTCTCCGTGCGTGGATTTTTCTAACGATGTCAAAAGTGCTGCTGATTACATTTATTATTTGCCATCTGGTAAATATTTCGTAGAGCTGTTCATTTTTTGATTCTCTAGTATAGACAGTTTTTAAATAAATTGTATCATCATCATTTACAGTATCTACTTGAAAGTATGAATCCTCAAATGTGATTCCAAAAAAATTACCTTTATAAGCATTTTTAGCCCAAGCAGTTCCTGAGCCTTTTACCTGTAAATTATTCTTTACTACATTAACCTTTCCCTCTGAATATATTCGTTCTAATACTTGATCTCCTATATTTAGTTCTCCTCCCAAATCTTTTATATAATCTTCCTGTTTTATCAAAAAAAATACATCTCCTAATTCTATTATTCCTCTTCCTGCTAATACTTCTTCAGATGTAAAAGAACCTCTAGCAGCAAAAATAGCATCACGAGTCCAAGTGTCTCCTCCACTTCCTGTAGATGGGTCATATGTTCCTGGAGTTTTCTTTCCCAGTACTATTTTTCTTCTAAAAGATTTGTCATTAAATAAACTAGATAAATCAGCAGCAATCCAATTTTTCTCCTGTGGTGTCAACATATCTAGTTTTATGTTACGCATTTATATTTACCTATAAGGTTTTCTAAGATTGCCTTTCTCAGTGTAAAGACCAACTTCAACTAAAAACTTTTTGGACAATATTTTAGAAGCACTCACTTTCTTGGTGAACTCTTTCATTTCTTTAATCTCTTTATTTATTTCTTTATCAGTCATTTAATTATCCTTTTCTATCATTATTACAGCTAATTTTAATTTTGGTGTAGATACTAATCCTACTGGATTTTTTAAATCTTGTTCTGTTTTTTTAATAAATTTAATCCATTCATCATATTCTAAAACAGCCATAATTTTTAATCCTTCTTATTATAAATTTCGTCATGATTTATGGCAAAATCAGGATTATTTGACTCAAAAGTTCCAATTAAACTCATCCATAACTCTTCAGTTGTTTGTTTTTTTATATTTCCCATTTAATTTTTCCTCTTAATAGGTGTAATATAATCTCCTGTTTTTCCCCAATTAATACAAAATAACCATAATGACAAAATTTTATAAGGAATACCATCATAATGACTTTTATAAAGTCCAGGCAACATTTTAAAATAATTTTTTGTTATTGTTAAAAAAGAACATTCTTCCCAACATAATAACTCATTTCCAATTTTTTCTAGTTTACTATAAGTATAGTTCCATTTCATCTAATTATGCTCTCAAAATTGATTTCTATAGGTCAAATCCTCTGTTTAAGCGTACTTATTGCTTTTCTAATGGTAAGCACTAGAAAAACTCTTGATCGTCCACATATTCGCTTCGATCCCATCCATGTGAATCTACTTCAAAAGCATAAGAATCAACATATTCTACAATAGAGCTGATTTCTTTAGACTCGAATTTTTCTGCTAGTTCTAAATAAAGTTTAGCTACAGATTTTTTGTCTATAGTTACATCCATCAATTTTACTATTACAGCTTGTTTAGCACTATTAGTCGCAACTGCCCTACAACATATTCCTGCTGCCATATTAATATTATTTTCTTCCATTTCAAGAGACATATCCAGCTCAGAATCTTCCCAAATAAATTCGTCTGGATTTGTATCCCCTAATGAAAATCTTAGCTTATCTCTAACTGTTGGTGCTTCTGGTTTATATGAAAAAGCCAAATCTAATCACTCTCCTTATTATTTTAAATAAACAATTACTTGTGCTTTCTTAGCCACGCCCATATTTCTTGCAACTAATCTAATACGGCCAGCTATTAAAGGATCATTAGTTGATACTAATTGTATAGAATGATCATCTGTCATATTCTCGCCAGCACTAGCTAATAAATCAACACTTCCATATCCTAAATTTTGTGAAGCTGTTCCATCAAATAAATATAAATCCCAGTTATCTGTTGGTTTTGCAGTTTTATTAGGATGAATTGTTACTCTTCCTATTTCCCCTAAAACTTCTTTTGTGGGACTAGCATCTACAGAACCTCCTGTGCCTCCACCACTAGAAGATAACAGTGTATATATGATTCTTTGTCTATTACTTCCTGAATATACTCCTCTTGAAAATACTTCATATTCTATACTTGCTGTTCCTGCCATTTATAAAACCTCCTTTTTTAGAAAATATAACCTTCTATAAATAACCAATTTCCACCTCTTTCAAAAATATCTTCAATCCAATTCGGAACTGTCCACGTTCCTCCTTCTTCAAAAATTGGACCTGTTAATGCGTATTGTAATTCATATGCTCCTATGTCAACTTCAACTCCCCATGGAACCGTATTGCCAAGATAATCTAGAATTAACCCTACATCTATTCCAGTGTCAATACAAGGAGAATTAGATTGCAGGGTGAAGTCTGAACCTATGGATACAAATAGGGGATCTCCACCAATGTTGTCAGCCATCACATCACTATTATTTCCATTCTCTCCGTTAAACTCTGCAATAGTTCTCAGTGTGCCACGATAGCTAATCAAGTCTGTTACCCCAGACTTATACATGAGATTGTTTTTGATTGTATTTCCACCAATTCCACCAGTGTCTTCTATCGCAAATGCAACATCATCATAAAGGTTATTATAAGAGTCATTCCCATTATTAATGAAAATGTTGTTAATAACCTCATTACCGATAACACTGGCACCGCCTATACCATTTTCCCATATTCTTACCCCTACTTCATCTGTATTATAGAATATGTTGTTATTAACTTTGTTGTATTGGCAAATTTCATCACTATAATCTTCTAAGGATAATCCTTGTCCCGCATCAAGTGGTGCTCCGGTTACTGGAGTATATACAACCGTGTCAATAATATTATAGTAAAACTCATTGTAGTCGCCCAGTATCTGTATTCTAGCTTTAAGATTATAAATATAATTCCTATAAACCTTATTATAGGAAGTTTTTGCCAATGCTTGTCCCTCAAATGTAATCGCTCTGCAAAACGTAAGGTTGCTATTGAGGGTCATATAGTTACTGTAAATCTCGTTGTAATTCGTTGTTCTGTCTGCATCGGTATTACCGATATTGATTAGGTTGTGGGTAAAGTCCGATATGGTGTTGTCGTGTATTAACCAATAATTAACACCTTGCATTAAACGAATGCCATCAGAAAGATTCTGAAGATAAGTATAGGTTAAAGCTATTTCTGAAGATATGGTGCTATTTCTTATTATCCCATTATCAGCACTATAAGCATCATCGCTAACCTGTATCCATATCCCCTTTTGCCCACCATCTTTTCCGATAGTACAATTTTCAATGATAATATTATCACAATCGGCAGAAATGGCATCAGCTTCAAATGTCCATGCACCACCCTCTAATTGCAAGTTTTGAAACGTAAGATTAGATTTGCTGTTAATATACACAGCATTGTTAAGCCCATTATTTGATGCCTCTATAGCTGAATATTCATCCGCTGGATTCTGGGGAGAATAGACATAGAGTATATCAATGAACCCACCATCATAGTACCATCTAGTGGTTGCATCCATATTTGATGTATCTGTGTCATCCTCAAGATATTCCACGTCACTCAACCAAACTCTATAGGGTACGGCCGTAACACTATCTATGCTCCAAATATTCCCTTGTTGTTTTACACTCACAGTATCAATGGTTCCATCAAAAGAAGCATCTGCAACAAACTTTAAATGGTCTGTATCGCTAGTGGTAATCTCTTGCACGAAGGTAGCATTAGTGGTTCGTGAGGTTCCGTTGGTTGAGCCAAATTCTACGTAGACGGCTCCGGCAGTTCTATTGGTAACGGTATAGGTAATCTGATATAGAGTTGATGCCGTGGCTGTCGTACCCGTTTGTTCTAAGTTCGATCCAGTTCCAGCCGTTTTGTCAGCTTTGTCGGTTAATGCCTTACTATCGGTTCCAACCACCCACCCGGTTCCTGCTGTCCAATTACTAAAAATAACCTCCTTGTAGGATACGTCATCAAAATACCAGGTTCCGGCAAACTTCGACACTAAACCTATTTCACAAGCGGTTCCCCCCGCAGATTCAAGATGGTATAAATTAATCTCATTCCAGCTTCCAGCTGATAATCCCGAATTAGATGTACCACTCCATAACCAGGCACCGTCTCCGTGTCGTAATTGAAAACCATCTACTGTGCCACTAGGATATACCCAGTAATTATATTGATAAACTTTACCAGTTGTGGTTGAAAGGGGAGCAGCAGATAATATTCCAGAAGCAGAACCGTCATGTACCACCTTCCAGCTACTTGATCCACCGTGCACTTGTTCTGCACTTTGTTCTTGTGTATTTGGAGCATTGTAGGCATCCCAATCGGAGTTGGATTCCATGTTACCGTTTACTATTAATTCACTGCCCGTTACCTCAATAGCCGTAAAGCCACCATCGGTAACTAATTCGATACCAAAATGTTCCGTCCAATTTCCCCCTGTATCCCATCCCGAAATTTCAGCTCTTGCTGTAATTATCGGATTAACTCCTGTCCCGTATGCTCCATAAGTAATAGGATTTCCAGCAGCACCAGCTATTCCTACTGTTAATTTTTCTTTCCATATCTCTCCCTTCTTTAACAACACAAAATCACCAGCACTCAATCCTGCAATATCAGATAAATCATCCCATGGATCTGTCCCAGCTCCACTACAAGTCTGAGAAGTTCCATCTCCTGGAGTTGCACATGAAGCATCTACATAGTAAGTAGTAGCTTCAGCCAAATCTGCTACATATAATAACAATAATAATATAATAAATATAATTTTTTTCATATAAATTCCTTAAACAAAAACAATGAATAGTATAATGCCTGCTACTGTCTGAAATCCTATAAAAATAAATACAACACCTAATAATTGAACACTATTTTCTACTATTTCCTTAATTTCTTCTTTAAATGTCCCAATTTTCACTTTTTGATAAACTATGGGCTTATTCTTTATAATCTGCTCATTTCTCTGTATTTTTCTACGTTCTTTCTTCTTCATTTTTCTCCCATCTCTTTAAAATTCTTATCTACTATTATATATTATTTAGATAAAAAATGAAACTAGCACTATTTTTACTCTAAATAAAATCCCAGTATTAAAGAAGATTTTTAATACTGGGATTTAAACATATATCAATAATAAATAATTTATTTATTTATTCAATACCTTATAATATAAGTTTTCTAGTTTATGTATGTGCTTTTCCATACAAACCTCTTCTCTAATAGCTAATAGATTTTTATGCAATTCTTCCCAATCATAAGATTCTAATTGATTCCTAATACCCTTTATTGACCTTAAAACTACTCCTATTCTATACTTTTCCACCATTTCAGCTTGTACTTCTGTATTATATACAATCAAAGGTGTTCCAGCATTTATATACTCCCAAAATTTATTAGTGCTTGCCCATCTAATATGCTTTTTTGGTGGGTCTTGTATAAATCCACTGAATCCCCATTCATATTTACTTAATTCTAAAAGAAGAGATAAATACTCTTTTCCTCCATGTACTGTTACTCCAGCTTCTTTATATTTTTGAGCCATCAATTTATTTGTTGGTCCATACATATGAAACTCATATCCTTCTTTAGAAAAAGCATTACAAATAGGCCATATATTTCTATAACTAAAATCATTTACATCTTCTGGTGCTCTTACTCCCCCTTCATAAACCACTCCGAATCTGCTGTGTTCTTTATCTTCTATTAAAAAATCTATAGAACATCTGGATTCTAATGTAATAGTGGGCTTTTTATAATTATATATGTTTGTTATATACTCTCTAATAGGTTCTGAAACATGTACAGTAGCATCGGCATGACTAAAAGCCATTATCTCATCATCTTTACAATGTCCTCTTCTTAATAAATCACTGTCATGTACATCTAAAATAATGGGTTTATCTTTAATTATTGCTTTTGTTCTTATAAATAAAGCATTGGGTTCATTATGTACATGAAATAAATCATATTTATCTTTTATTTCTTCTAACATTCGCTGTAATTGAGCATCATCACTAAATACATATGTTTTATCAAATACATTTATTCCTGTAGGATGCCTATTTGTTAATAATCCCAATCTCCAGCCTTGCTTTGCTAATGCAATGGCTTGTTTTGTGAGTCTAATACAAGAATGCCAGCCTATCATGCAAACACTTGGTTTACTGGGGTCTACTGGAAAGTATTTAATTGTAGGCTCTATTAAATCTTGCTTTGATAATTCAAATTGTTCTAATTGCTTGTTCATTTATTTCTCCTTTAATATTCAACATTTTTATTCCCCCATGTAGAGTCTTTAGCTTCTAATGCTTTATGTTCTACTAATCCTGGTATTACCATACAAGTTTTTTCTTGATAGCCACTACTTTTTATTGTTGTTCTTCCTAAATCTACCCTTTGTCCTTTGCTTTGATAGCCGGTCAAAAACAGGTCAAGATTTGAACCTTTTCCCTTACTACCATCTGCATTAACTGTTGGAAATCCTCTCTCAGTACCATTTGGCTGTATTTTGGGTATTTTTCCTATACTATCCCAGAAAAACCACGTTGCTATCATACATGTTGCCCTCATGGATTTTTTTATTTTAACTGTTATACTATTATCTATATCTGTAGAACTATATTCACTATTATTTTTAAATACATTATAAAATATATCTTCTTCTTGTTCTATAATCATTCTTTGTTCTAAAATAGTAGGATGTTCTGGTGCATCATGCCCACTAAAAAAACCAATATTAAACTTGTCTTTAAATACTTCATTGGCTTTAATTAATAATTTTAACCATCCTTCAACCATTACTTCGGTATCTGGCTGCATAAGTACCATATACCTAGAAGAACTATTATAGTACCAATCAGTTCCTCTAATGATATCCCCCAAAATATTAAAACCATATGTAAGCCCCCTACGTCTTTTATTTAATATTACTTCCTCTAAATTAGGATGTTGTAATGTTGCTAACCATTCCTGAGTTCCATCATCACTACAATCATCTACTATAAATAATCTATAATCTACTCTTGTATTGTAATGAATACTTCTTATACAATTCTTTAAAAAATTAAGTCTATTATATGTTGGAATAATTATATCTACTTTATTATTCATTTGTCTCCTTTCTGTTAAATTCTAATAATTTATCTCTTAATTTATTTATATTTTTTAATTCTCTTTCCCATACAACTAATGTATCAAATCCATATTTTTTAAAATGGTTTTTTCTTTCTTGTTCATGTTTTTCTTTTAATATTCCAGTTACTTTTTCTGAATGCCAGTAATCACCAAATAATTCTATAAGTTTCTTTTGACCATTTATATTCATGAAATCAGGATTTCTTGCTCCTATCCAAAATTCAAAATCTCCTACATATTTATACTCATTTGAAAATAATTTATCTAATAATTCTTGTAATTTAATTTCTGGTTTATTAGGTTTAACATCTCTAGATATTGAATAATTAATTTGGTATTCTTTAGTTTTCCAAAATTCATATGCTATTTCACTGTGCTTTTTTCTATATTCTACACTAGTCATAATTTCATTCATTTTATTTCTATAATCATCTTGTTTCCAATATAATTTTCTAGTTTCACTCATTTTTTTCTTTGTCTCTTCTGTATGTTTTCTTCCTTTCCTAGATTCACTCATCTTATTTCTAGCTTTTAATGAATGAGTTTTTCCATACATTGAATTTTTTATTCCTTTATTAGCTTCACTCATTCTCCTTCTAGTTTCTTTAGATACAAATCTGCCAGTTTGTATTTCACTTATTATTTTTCTATGTTTTTTAGAAAGTTTTTTGCCTTTTTGTGTTTCACTAATTATTTTTTTATGTTCATCAGATAGTTTTTTTACTATGCCTAATTGTTTATTTTTTTTATACCTTTGTTTTAATGCCACACTTATCTTTTTCTTTGTTTCTTCTGAAAGCTTCATTTTTATATAAACATCTCCTTAAATTCATTAGAAATTAAATCCCAATTGCTATTTTTAAATATTTTTTCATGTTTTGAAGTAGAAACATTATTTCCATGTATAACATAAGCTCCAGCTCGAAATGGAATAATACTTAATGGTTTTTCAATCTTCATTCTATTAGCTGGAATCTTTTGATGATGAAATTCATGCTCAGGTCCATTTTTACATTCATTTTCTGTGTAATTAATTATGCTAGAACTTCCACAATGTTGCCAAAAATTATCAAAAGATATAATAACATTAATATCTGGTTTATAAAAATATCCATATTGAATTAACCATCCGTATTTATTATCATTATCTTCAACAAATTTAACTAAATTTTTATGTATTAAATCATCAGAATCTAATCTTTGAAAAAATTTAGCTTTTAATTCCCAATGCATATACATAGCAGCCCTTGTTTTATTATCTTTATCAATACTAAATTCTTCTAAATCTGGATTATCTAAAATAAATAAATTTCTATACTCTTTATCTAATCTTATTTTATCATGGTCTGTTCTCACTAATACTACATTATAATTATTAGAACTTTGATTCTCTAATGAATTTAAAGTTCTATTTAAATTATCTTGAGATTTTTCCCAATAATTTATTCTGCATTTAGGAGCTAGGGGAATGCCAAATGTTATTATTGGTTTCATTTTATTTCTCCTTACAACAAGCTTCTGCTTCTTCTTCTATTTCGTGTTCTTTACCACACTCCCCACATTCCCATCTTTCATCTAAACACTTACTGCATGGTGGGTTAATAAAACATGAGCAACTTCTTTCATCTTCTACTTTATTTGCATTCATCATCTTATTCTCCAAAAAGATTCATTTCTATACTGTGGCCTTCTTACTATATTTGGTAAAAAATGTGCTTGTGTATCATAAATATCTATAAGTTCTATTTTCTCCATATATTGTAAATCATTTAAACTCATTTCTATATCTGCTGCTCCTTCAGCTCTTTTCTTATCTAAGTAATCTGTTTGCCCAATAAATCCATAAGCTTCTATTCCCAATTCTTTTATTATTTCTCCTAATAATACATGTTCTGGATGATTGTCCCAGGGATATGTAGTAAATACAATTTTAGGATTTTTCATACCTATATAATTTTTTATTTTCTTTTTTGCTTTTTCTTTATCTATAGGTCTAGAAATTCTGAGAAAGTCAAACTCTCGGACTCCTAGTTTTCTACATGCTACCATTGTTTCATTATTTCTCATATTCCATAATTGTTCTGGGTCTAGTTTATAATTTTTAGGTTGTCCACCACCTTTAAATGCTATTGTTACTCCTACTTCATTTCTAAAATGTTTCATTATAGAATAACAACCCAACATTTCATCGTCTTGATGTGGTACAAATATTAAGTGTCTCATTTATTTATTTTCTCCTTTCAAAATCTCATAAGTTCTGAATGTCGATGCTTTTCAACTTTTTCTAGTCGTTCTTTAAAATTATCTATCTCTTTTGCTATCGTTGTCATTCATCTTTGTCTAGACCCCATTTCCACTTCCATATTATCAAGCCTATCCTTAAATTCATCTCTTTCCTTCTTTCCCTGCACAATCATACATGTATCAGGACAATCATCCCCCTCATCTAACATAATACACAGAGAATATAATGATTGTGGACATCCTGTTGTTTCATGCCACCACTGACAGTTTTCAGGTCTTATTTTTTTCTCTTTTATCCATTATTCTAATTCTCCTACATAAGTATTAGTTGGATTTTTCCAGGGAATGTTTCTATCTCTTATTTTTAAACCACTGTAAATATCTTTTGTTAGCTCTGTTTCTTTAATACTAAATTTTGTTTGTTCTATATCTATTCCTCCTCCATCTCCACCGCCTCTCCAAATACCATTATGAATCCTACACATTGCATTTTTTCTAAAATGATGCAAATGATATAATCTAACATCTTTAATTAAATGTTTTATAGAAACTTGCTGTACTGAATTATGTCCCTCATCACCAATAGGAAACACATAATTAACATTGTTTATTATTTTAGAACAAGAAGGATTAGTTTTAAATCCAGATTTATCTTTCCAAAGTTCTATCATATTGAAAGACATAAAAACACTTTCTTTTCTGTGTAAATTAATATATTCTTTTAATATTCCTACATCTTCAAACTCTATAGCCTCATCAGCTTCTAAATATAATACTGCATCAAAATCATAATTATTTCTTCTAATCCATTCTAATCCTATGTTTATTTTCTCTCCATTATAAAGAGCTTTATGAGGATTATAATACTTAACTCCTATCTCTTTACATACATCAATTGTTTTATCTTGACTGTGAGGATAATCATACCATTCATCCCACCTTATTAATGGGCTGTGCCTTTTAATAATTGGTCTAATTCCATCTACAAATAAAACAATTTCAGAAAACTTTAATGGTGCTTTTGCTACATAAGGCAATACATCTGCATTTTCAAATCCTGCTATAATTGTTACTATGTTCATTTTATTTCTCCTTATTCTAATTCTTCATATAATTTTTGAAGTGGACGTAAAATAGCACTTTCAATTATATTTTTATAAAAACGTACATTTTTATCCATACTCTTTTCTGTAACAAATTCAAGTTTTTTATTTTTCCATTCTTTATATCCAATCATTAACCTTTCTAATTCTTTAATAATCTCACTTAATTCTTTTGTTGTTGAAGCATTAGCTTTGTAAATCATTGTCTTGTTCTCCCTTCCGGCAATAAGCCTGTTAGTTTTTCATCTGTACTTGTTCCTAATTGTATTGAATAGGTGTTATTAATTTTATCTTCATCAAATCCTTCTATTTCTAACCATTCATATAAAGCTTCAATTAATTCTGTTTTTCCATAATCAGCAGTCAAATGTTCATACCAGACTTCTCCAAATTTATTTTCTATTTCATCTTTTGAAAAACTAGAAGAAAATTGCAAACACAAATTTTCATACTCTTGTACTAACCATTCTACTTTTTTTTGTTTGCTTAATTCATTCCAAGAATCATAAACTAATGAAGATTCTCTAGGAACTAATCTCCCTTTTCCATACTCACCAGCCATATCAGAAGCCTCATATGTTGGTCTATTCATAAATGATCTAACTATATCTTCATATTCCCTTCTTAACCAAATAAATTTTGCATCTGGAAAACAATCTTTAACTGTATTAAGCATTGGAACAATTAAATGATTCTTTTCTAAATAAATTTCTTTACTATTTATCATCCTTATTTCTCTTGTATATTTCCAGTGTGTTGCTGCTGTTAATTCATCTATTTTATTTTCATAAAATAACTTATAAAATGTTGGTGCTGGACCTAAAGCTCCCACCTCTCCAAACTTAGTGATATTTGTTCCTTGACTTAATAATTCAGCTAGTAATTTACTCCCGTTTCGGCCTGAGCCTATAATGTAGATTTGTTTTTGCATACAAATAAATTAACTCCTTCCGGGGAAATATCCTCCCCTATCTTCCTTAAATTATTAAATCCTTCTTGATATTCTTTTCTTTCACTGTCATGAACAGCTAAAAAATCCCACAAAGAATCATCCTCAATATAAGAATATTTACTAAAATAATTCATAAGTTCTTCTCTCCATTTTCCATCAATAAAAATAAATTCAAAATCCAGACTATGACAAAGAACTGATAAATAAGTATATGAATTTCTATCCATAACTAAAATTGGATGAATGAGAGGTTTAATCATAGATAATTCTCGAATAGCTAAGTAATAAACCAAATCATTTTCTATTGTTATTACATTACACCCTAATTCTTCAAACATTAGTGTAGAACCACCAGAACCAAATTCTAATACTGATTCTATTTTATTTTCTCTAATAAAATTAGCTAAGTATTCTTTACAAGGTTCTCCTATACAAGGTTCTTGCATTACTTTTTTAGCTTTTTGTACTCTTTGCTCTAGCATTTTTCATATCCTCTATAATATTAATTAGTGTTTTACCAAAAGGTATTTGAGCTTTAAAATCTATATATTCTCTTATTTTAGTTAAATCAGGAACTCTTACAAAAGAATCTCCAAAATTTCTATCTTCTACTTCTTCATAAGGTATAAAATGAATTTGAGAATCACTTTCTGTTAGCTCTTTTATTTTAATAGCTAAATCTTCTATTGTTATAGGCAAATCATTGCCTAAATTAAATACTTCTCCTTCTGCTCTATCACAATTCATAATGTCTACTAATCCTCTAACTATATCACTAACATCTGAAAAACATCTAGATTGTTTGCCATCTCCAAATACTGTTATAGGTTCATTATTCAAAGCTTGATTAATAAATCTAGGAACTACCATTCCATAATGTCGTGATTGTCTTATTCCAACAGTATTAAACAATCTTACCATAACAATAGAAGTACCTAACTGTTTAAAATAAGCACCACATAATATTTCATCTATGCTCTTTGAATAAGAATAACTCCATCTAAAATGAACTGTGGAACCCAATACTCTATCTCCAGCTTCTTTGTAAGGAATATCTAAGCTTTTTCCATATATTTCAGAAGAAGAAGTAAATAAAACCTTAACTCTATATAGTTTTGCTAATTTTAAAACAGCTTCTGTACTCTCAATATTATTTTTTATTGTTCCTATTGGATCTTCTGATACTAAATCTGCTCCAACAGATGATGCTAAATGATATACTTGTTCACATTTTCCCATTAAATATCCTAAAAGTATTTCATTTTGTACTTCTCCATAATGATATTCAAATGTAGATTGTTCTTGTAGATGTTTTATATTACTTATACTACCTGTAGATTCATCATCTAATACATATACTATATCTCCTCTATTTACTAAATATGTTGCTAGATGTGAACCTATAAATCCTGCTCCTCCTGTTATTAATATGTTCATTTATTTCTCCTTTTAAATTTATTAAAGCCCCTGACAGGAATCAAACCTGCGACCCTCAGATTGGAAATCTGATGCTCTATCAACGTGAGCTACAGAGGCATTTTTCAAACATTTCATCATATTCTATTATTTTACTATTCCAATTTCTTTTTTCTTTTACAACTTCTTTTGCTTTTTGTCCCATATCTACTACTTCATTTCTCATATAACAATGTGCTGCTATTGCTCTTGATAATGAAGCCCTTACTTTTCTAACATCATCAAAATTAGGAATTATACAAGCAGAATCAATATCAAATATCAAAGGCATTTCCCCACAAGCTGTAGTAATAGTCATTCTGCCACAAAGAGCAGCCTCTAATGGTGGTAAAGGACTTCCTTCATACTGAGAAGTACAAACTAATAAATCCATATTATTATAAGCTTGTACCATTTCACAATGAGGAATATGTTTTCCTGCATTACCAAATACCACGGGTTCAATATAATCTCTTAATTCGCTAAATACAGACTCTAATACAGGCTTATATCGCTTTACATCTCTAAATGTTCCTACATATCCAACTCTTAGTTTTTCTCTATAGACAGATACAGGACGAATCTCATAAAACATATCTATATCTGGAAGCTCACAAACCTTATGTCTGATTCCATTATATATTTCTTGTGGAACCATATCTAAAATCTCTTGATTAACTGAACCCAAAACATTTATATATTTACCAAACCCTTTTAATTTATTTAAAATATCAGAATTATGCACTAATCTATGACTCTTTATAGTAGTACATATTTTTTTATCTGCTTTTATTACTTGATTAAAAGCCTGTGGATGTAAAAGTAAATCCAATATATTCAAATAATAAATTACATCTGCATCAATCTTAAATATATTAGCAAATCTATGATAATTTTCTACTTCATGATTACTATGTTTTGCTATATTGTCAGCCATTGTTTTAGCTGGTTGAGAAGGATATTCACTAAGTATCGCTACTTTCATTTTTATCCTCCTCATATTCTTTATCTTCAACAAAATCATCTCCGGGTCTAATAGCCATAAATAATCTTTGTTTGTCATGTTTATTACCATACAATCCTAAATGGGATTCTATTTCATATATCAACCTTCTAAAAGCAAATAATTCTCCATATTCTATTTCTTCATCATACTCAAATACTTTAACTCCTGTTAAAGGTGTGCTATCAAATGATACAGACATTTCCATAGTAAATCCATTTCCTACAACTTTTATTTTAATCTCCATTTTTTATTTCTCCCCATAAATTTAAATCTAATTTAATTAATTCTTTTGGATATAAAGGATCAATTATAAACTTTAAATCTCCACTTATAACTGAATCAAAGCTTCTTTTTCCACATAATTTTTCATTTGCATCTAAAGCTTTTTCCTGGTCTTTAGGATATTGCATAAAAACTTCATCAAACCACTTTAATTTTCTTGTTCCTGCTTCATCTTGTCTATAAACATATCTATCTCTTAACCTCTTTACTGTTCCTCTAATATATCTACAATGAAACATATACATATACATAGGAGATAAATCCCAATTATATTTATTACTATATACTGTTTCTCCATTAGGCCAAGTAAAATGATTTACAGAACTAAAATAAGAACCTTTCTTATATCTAAAAAATCTACCATGTCTAGCCCAATAAAATCTATTTACATTATAAGCAAACACCATAGCAGGAACTTGAATACAATGCTTATCGTAATTAAGAGCTTCATGACCTAATATATATCGACTTCTGAGCATTTCTAGGTGGTGTTCTGAATAGAATTCATCTGCATCAACTACCCATATCCAGTCCCCATCTTCTGGTTCCATCATGTTCATTAATTCTGTTTTAATATACCCTTCTATATAATCATAAACAGCCAAAGCTGTATCACCTAAATTAGAATCTCTTATTAATATTTTATTATTAGGATCTTTGTTATGTTTAAATTCTGATACTAATGCATAAGTTTTATCAGTAGAATTTTCTCCTGTAATATAATTGGTTGTAGATACTGCTATTTTATCTACATAATTATATAGTGTGGATATATTTTTAACTATGAAATCTTGTTCATTATAAGCACTCATTACTACTAAAATTCTCATTTTTTCTCCTTTTTATTTCAATGTTTCTATTATAAAAGGTCTTCTTACAGCACCATTAAATTGTTCAGCAACTTCTAAAGCTTTTTTTACTTTATAATCCATGTGTATTGATTTGCTTGTAGCTAAAGAGCCTAAAGCATATCTTTCACCACATCCACAAGCATCATATAAATAAATATTTTCTCCTACTTGCAAATCATTGTCTATATGAAAAATTCTACCCTTATAGCCCACTAAAAATACACCTATGGTTTCTTCATTATTATGTACGTGTGTATACCCGTTTTCTTTTAAACATTTTCTAACACTATCTATCCAAATTGTACACATATATTTATAAATATCTATATTTTTAGGATGTTTAGGAATTTTAAATTTAAATCTTAATATCTGTCCCATTCTAAACGAGCTTGTATAGCCAAACAACATATTCTTATTTTTAAATACTTTAACATCTTTTCTTATAATTAAATGATTGCCTGCTGCTCCCACACTATCTGCTCCCATACATATATTTTTACCATCTGTTACTGCTACTATACAAGTCATTTGTCTTTTCTCCTTTATTAAATATTTACACCACCATTATTGGCTCCTTCGCTAATTGCTCCTATTACTTGTATACCATAGTGCTTTATAACTTTTGTTCCAGAACAATCAGATAGATATACATTCAATACTTTCACACCATAAGGCTTTAATTTTATTCTCAATGATTTTGTTAATTCCTTATCAATTTCCATATATCTTTTTGATAAGCCCTTTAAGCTTTTATCAACAATAAATCCTTTTATTGTAGCTAAAGATATATCCTCTATTGTTTCATCTATATCCATAACTTCACTTAATGCCTTTATAATATCATCTATTTCATATACTAATACTGCTCCAACTACAACAGGATGATCTTCAGCATCCATTAAACATTGTGTAGGCAATCTAGATGTTTGTCTTACTACAGGATATAATTCAATTTCAGTAGTAAAAGGCCAATAAAAATAAAATCCAGGTTCTATCTTTTTAACATTTTTACCCCAAACAAATCTTACTCCTTTGTGAGTTTTTCTAACTATCAAAGGCTGAGGGATTAAATTAATAACCCATGTTCTTATAAAATCTGCTAGTAATGTCAGAAGATTCATTTTTTATTCCTTAAAATATCTATTATTTCTTCTAAATAACTACCTATTAAACATATACCCATAACAGAAACAGCACCAAAATTTTCTTTAAATACCCAATATATAAAAAACCCAAAAAAAACAATTCTACAAATCAATCTTACAATAGCTGATAATTTTTTCATTTTAATCTCTCCACGATAAATGTTTGCTTGCTTTTCTTATTATTGAAACTCCAAAACTTCCTGGAACTGTTACTATTTCAAATCTATTACTATATATGCCACTAAATCTAATACTCTTAGCTAATTTCCAAACACCTCCACAAGTGCTCTCAGTTAAATACTTTTCTTCTGAAGGATATGTATCATGTAAAAATATTAATCCATTATCTTTCACAAAAGGAAAAAAATGCTCAAAATCTTCTGTTGATTGACTAAAACTATGATCTGCATCTATAAATAAAGAGTCTATTACTGGTGTTCCATGATTTTCCCACCATATCAAACATTCATGAAATTTATTTGTACTCATATGATAAAATTCTACATCTGGATTTTTTAAATGCTTCCATTTATCTAATATATCAACTCCTATGGCTCTATCAACATAAGGAGCTATTCTATTAATTTGTTCAAACCTTCTAGTTCCTAATTCTACATATACTTTTGTACCTGACATTATTACAGCACTCTTTATTAATTCATATCTGGCTTCTTCTATAGCTTTTTCTTGGTCTTTTTTTGAATTAAACATAATAATCCCCTCTTGTTATAATAGCCCAACCTTTCCACCAATTACTTTCTGAAACTGATGGAACAATAATAAAATTTAAATTAAAAATAGGAAACTCAGCTAAAAAATCATATAAAGCATTTAATACTCCAGGAATATTTAAATCATCAACACAAATAATACAATTATCTGCTAAATAAGGAACCATTTTTTGCATTGTTTCTAATTGTGGTTTGTATTCATGTGTGGCATCATAATAAAACATGTCTATTTTTAAATCTGGTTCTTTTTTAAATAAATATTCTATTCCTTTATTTCCTTCCATCTTATAATATTCAACATTTTCTGTTTCATAATAATTAATATTAATCTTTAATTGCTGCTCTATATCTTCTCCTGGTTTACAATGTAATTCAAAATGGTCTATTCCTATACATCTTGTTGTTGGGTTTCTCCATGCCGCACTTATTAAACTAGCTCCTCTATGTGTTCCAATCTCTAAATATGTTTTTCTACTTAAATATTCTTTTGCTAAAATGTTAATTAAAAAATAATTGTTTTCTCTTTTAGAATTAATTAGCCCAGTTTTTATCAATGGCTGTATTCTATTATTAGAAGGCATATTAAAAATATCATCCCAATTAGACACAAAAACAGCTGATATTTTTTTACTGTGTTTACAATTAAAATTTAATTTTTTTGGCATTTAACTCCCTTTCCTTCTGTTGTTTTCTCCCAAATACCTAATTGATTATCTAACCCTATAATTCTCCATTGTTTCTTAAATTCTACTTGTTTAAAATAAGATTCTGTAATTTTATTTCTAAAATTATGTGCTCCATACCATTTAGTATTATTTTTAACTAATTCTAATTCTTTATCTATGTGTTCAAGTAAATGACAAGAATCATGAAAGAAAAAATCAATTGTATCAGTAGAAGATTTTAAATATTCTACAGAATCAACATTATCTATAAATTTCCAATTTACATCTGAAAAATGTTTTTTTATTATGGGTATTATCCAAATCTTCCTTTTAGAAAAATCATGTCCTTTTTGATATTTTGGTTGTTTATTAAATTTATATTTATCTACTGAAATTAATCTTCCTTTACCTAATTCTTGCAAAGCCTTTAATATATAAAAAGTGCTTACTCCACTACCAGATTCTACAATATAAAAGGGCTTATAAGCTTTAATAAATATTCTAAGTAAATTGCCTTCATCTGCTTTAATACATCCATCCATTTCTATAGGACAATCTACTCCTATAGTTTCTTTTATTTTTATTTGTTCTTCAGGACTCATTTTCTATTCCTTCTCAGCTCCCATCTAATTAAGTTATCTATATTAAAATCTACCATTTTGCCTTCTTTTGCATATGTTCCACCAATACCACATAATTCTCTAACCCAAGCATTTATTCTTGTATTATTACTTGGAGATAACCATTCTAATAATTCTTTTTTACTATATTCTAAATATCGAACTCTACCAAAATCAATTAATACAGGTTCTATATTACTTTTGCCTACAATATTAGCCATTTCTACATCTTCATGCAATACACTAATTCGCTGTAAATAAAACAATGTATCTATTAAATCTCTTATCCAATTCTGTACTTCTATTACTTTCATATCTTTAAATACTTCTCTCCATCTACTTCTTCTACCACCTATCTCATGTTTTTCCATAATCATAAATCCTACATCTTCTTCTTTTCCATACTCAAAAACCTTAATAATTCCATAATGATTTAAAATTTTTAAATTATTATATTCATCATAAATTGTAGAATGTACAGTTTTAGGATTTTTTCCTACTTTTACAGCTACTTCTTTTTTTAATATATTATCCCAAGCAGTAAATACCATATATCCAGTATAAGGAGAATTACCATTTCCTGGAATCATTTTTTTATTTTTAAATCTATTTAATTCTATTGACATTTTTTCCTTTCATATTTTTTTCTTCTTACTAAATCTTTTTCTCCTTTTACATCTATTCCTTTACTCATTAATTCAAAATGTCTTACTAAATCAGGATCTTTTATATAATCTATATTATTATAATCCTTCCACTTTAATCCTGTAATAATTTCTAATTCTTTTATAGCTGACATTGGACACTTAAAAAGAAAACTAGTACAAAAAAAGTAAAAGGGCTGACAAACAGACAACCTATTACCTAGCCAAACCCAAGATTTTTCTAATATATCTATTGAGTCTTCTATTGTTTTTTCTCTATAATTAGATTTTACTGTAGCTGACCAACTTCTAATAGGTACAATTGTTTTTATATTATAACCAATATTTTTAAAAGTTTCTATGATTTGTACAGGCTCAAAACAAGAATCAATATATACATCTCTATCAGGAATACTTCTCATAAAAACTATAGGAATATCATTTAAAAAAGATATATTTTTATTTCCTTTTAAAAAATCAAAAATCAAATCTCTTTCTGCATGTTTAGCCCCCCAACAACCCATTCTAGATAACATTCCCTCTACAACATGGTTTCCTGAACTTTCTGGACTAATAACTAAAAATAATGTTTTCACTTATTCTCCACTATTCAATGTTGTAACTAAATCACTATCACTAAATATTTTTTCAATTAATTTAGAATTAAAATCATTCACAAGCATTTTATTAATAGTTAATTCTTCTACTCCAAATAATTTTAATTCTCGAATAGCCATTTCTTCTGTATCAGCTGAATGTATTACATTACCATATTGTGCTCTAATATCATCCTTAATTCTATTTATATTCATATTATCTAATCGCTCTGCTCCTGTTCGTTTTCCACATTTTGTACAAGTATGTTTATATGGATTAGGCTTAGAATCAACTATTGCTATTGCTAACATTAATGTGCCTGCTGCATCTAATAAATTCTCAATGATAATTTCGTCTTTTATATGAGGATATAATCTTCTAAATTTATCTAGGCTTTCTTTTTCTTTCCATTGTATATAAAATACACCATTAATATCTAAAGAATCTATTATATTAATCCTTTTTAGTACTTTATCACAATATCTTAATCCTTTATTTCTTAATACTAAAAGCCCTAATTTACTCACTTTTTTTCTCCAATAAAATAATATTAGCATAATTTTTATCAGTTGTAATTAATTCTTTGGTTTTAAATTTTTCTCCTGTTCCTAATAATAATTCTTTTTCAAATAATTCTTTTCCTTGTCTTCTAGCAAATAATTGTTTACTACCATCTTTATAATTAGGAATATTAATAAATTCTTCTTTTTCTTCGTTTGCTTTATTACAACTATAATTAGCAACAAGTATATATTTTGAACTTGCTCTACTCATTTGATTATAAATTTGCATAACTTTTTCTTTTTCTGGAATATGTTGTATTACACCTATAGAAATAATTAAATCAAAAAAATTATCTTCTTGTTTTTTTAAAAAATCTAAAATATCACTTGTATATATTTCTGCCTGTGTAACTCTTGCTTTTGCCCAATCTGTAGTTTTTGAAGAAAAATCAACTCCAACTACTCTTTCATTTACATACCCTCCCATAAACCAATTTAAAAGTTGTCCTCCTCCACAACCTAAATCTAATACATTATCATAATTTCTATATCTTTCTAATATAGTAAAAACCTCTTCAACTCTAACTAGGGCTGTACTTGGTCTTCCATTTTCTGTCTGCCAATCTCTGAGTTCTATTTCTTCTTGTTGTGAATAAATCATAAATCTCTCCTTTTTATATAATATCTATCTCTCTTTTGTGCTCCTAAAAATTGTTTATACCATGCATTACCTTTCATTAAATCATATTCTGTTAATTCTCTATATATTGCTTCTTCTATAATAGCTAAATTTAAGCTTATTCCTGGGCTAAACTGTTTTAATTTATCAGGTATATCAGAACCACTTAAAAAACTATATAATACTCCATCACATTCAAAACATATTGATACATATATAGAATAATCATCGACTACTACTCTATTCAACCAAACCTGGTTATCTTTATCCATTATTATTGCATCTATAAATTTTCTCATTTGTCCTGTAGTCCACCAGTTTCCCCATCTTTTTTCATGTAATTTATAAAAATCATCTAAATAATCCAAACTACAATTAACTTCAATTCTTGCCCCTAATTTTTCTAATTTATATCTGCTACGTTTAAGATTGTATTGTTTTTTAGATTTAAATTTATTAAAATATTCTTCATATGTTTTTGATAATTGAATATCCCAAGTTTGTTTTGGTTCATATACACTAAAATTAATCTTATCTTTATTACTTTCAACAAACCAAGAATTATATTTTAAAAAACTGCTCATTGGAAACCAATCCTTAAACTCTTTTTTTAATATACTTTTTATTTCTTCTGTTGTTTCTATGTTTACTGCTCCACAATCATATAAAATATCTGTATAATCTCCCTTATATTTTGGTTTAGATATAGGAATACCAACTATTGAATTATTATTTTCATAAATAAAATAAATATAATGTTCATTTATATCTGGATGCAATATCATTTTATTAAGCCAAGAATGCCTAACAAATATATTTTTACTAATGCTATCTATAAAAAGACAATCCCAATCTTGTTTAGCTTCTTCTGTAGATAATTTTACTATTTTCAAACTCTATATCCTTTTACTATACGTTCTTCTGCTAAAAATATATAGTCTACTACTTCTTCTTTTGTTAAACTATAGGGTTTAAACACTGGGGTCATATCAAATCTTTTTAAATAATAATTATTCCAATTATTTGACATTTCTACTTTATTTTCTTCTAATATGGTTCTTAATCTAGTTCCAGGAAAAGGTGTTGCAGTAGCAATTTGAACTGAATCAGGCTCTAATTCTACTGCAAAATTTATACTTCTTGTTAATGTATAATCTGTATCCCAAGGAAATCCAAACATAAAGAATAATTTAACTCTTATTCCCATTATTTTCATCCATCTAACTGCTTGTCTAATATCTTCTTTTGTTTCTCCTTTTTTTATTTTTTTTAATATATGATCATCTCCTGATTCTACTCCTAGAGCTATTTCTTTACATCCCGCAAGCTTCATTTTTCTAAGCATACCGATAGATAAACAATCAGCCCTTGTCATACACTTCCAAACTATTTTCATATCACCATTAATTATTTGTGAACAAAAAGAATGAACAAACTTACTATCTAAAGTAAATACATCATCTACAAAATAAAATCCTTTTATTTTTGGATATAAAGATTTTATTTCTTCTATGATATTCTCTGCACTTCTTTGTCTAAAACATAATCCATGAACACTCTTATTACAATAAATGCATTTAAAAGGACAACCTCTAGAAGATAGTATATTAACAGCTTTTTGTTCATCTATTTCTAAATCATAATTATCTAAAGAAAATAAATCTCTATCTGGAAAAGGAAGCTTATCAATGTCTGTTTCTAAGCCTTTAAATATCTTGTTTTCTCTGCCAAGTCTTTCTGATACCATATCTCTAATACTTAAAAAAGCTTTTTCTCCTTCTCCAGCAATCACATAATCAAAACATTTATGTTTAATAACATCTTCTGGAATAGCCGAAACATGAGGACCACCTATAGCTATATAAACATTGCTCATTAGTTTAATTGTAGAAGCTAAATGAACAGCAGCATTAAAAGTAGGAGTAACACAAGATATACCTATTAAATCAGGCTGATAAAACCTTATATATTCTATAAAATAATTATCCCAATTCATATACTTTCTTTGTGCTGATAAATCTGCTCCTCTTATTACATCATTAGTGTGTTGTTTTAAATAAGAACTTATATACTGTAAACCTAAAGGAGGATTATTTGGTTCTACTAAATCTGAACCCATATTAATCAATAATATCTTAATATTTTTCATATCTTAAAGCCTCTCTTTTTCCTTTAATTATCCCAAATTTTTTCGATGTAATAGATTTAGCAACATAACAATCTAATAATTCTATTTTCTTTTTATTTAATTCTTCATCTAAATTCAAAACATAATCTGGATTGTGTAATCCTCCATCTTTATTTATTCCGAAAGTTAATAAATCAACACCTGAATTAATTAATGATTTATATAATTTTGCTACCATGTTTACTATTATATGTCCTGCTTTACCATTTCCTCCTTCTCCTATTGAATTATGAGTAATTATTATATCTGGTACTATATCATCAAATATTGTTAATAAATAATAAGAAAAAGCAGAAAAAAAACCTATAATATCGCTACAATACCTAATATTATTAAATCCTAAAAAACTTCCATTACAAGGAAGCTTATATATTACTTTATTAAGTTCTGAAACTCTAATAAGTTCTTCAGATATATTCACATCTCCTAAATTATAGGGATTAAAACAGGTTATTATTCTCCAATTTTTTGTACTAAATTTTGAAAGTATGCCTCCACAAAATAAAACTTCATCATCACAATGGGCTGTAAGTACTAATACTTTACTATTTGGATTAGATAATAATTTTTCTATATCCATCTATCTCCATCTATAGCTCTTTGTAAAGCTATTAAAGTATTATCTATATATTTCTTTAATCCAAACTTTCTTAACACTTCTTTTCTACAATTTAATGGGTGTATGCCTTCTATAAACTTTGAAGCTATTACCATTCCATCCACATCTTTACAAACAAACCCAGTTATACCATCATCTACTATTTCTGATACAGTTCCCTTTAAAGCTATAACTGGCGTTCCTACTAATAATGCTTCTTTTGGAACATTTGGATCTCCTTCTTCACAAATAGATGGGAATATAACAGCTTTTGCTTTTGCTAATAATTCCCACTTATCATTAAAGCTAAATGGTTGGTAACAATCTACATTTCCTTTTTTATATTCAGGCAATATTTTTTCATTATAATAAGGTGATTGATCTGGTTCTCCAACCATAACAAGTTTTACTCCTGCTTTCTTAGCAAACTCTATAGCTAAATGAGTGCCTTTGTGTTCTGCAAATAATCCTAAATATAAATAATAATCTCCTTCTCCTTGTTTATGTAAGGGCAAATCATTATAATCTGAAACTGTGGCTCTATAACAAACTGGTTTTGGTATAACTACAGCACTATTTATTCCTCTTCTTCTTTTTCTTCCACAACCACAATCATATTTATTATGATAATTAAAATGAGTCCAAGAAGGCCATATTATATTTCTATCAAAATTACAACAATATTTCTTTTCTGTATCTCCTCCCATTCTTGCTACATAGGGAAATCTTGGTAAATTTATTCCAGGAATTCCAAAAGCGGAAGTATCAATAATAATATCTAAATCATCCAACATGGACACTAAGTGTATGGCTACATTATTCAACTCATTTTTATATCCCCATCCAGAATCTATTTCTATTAAATTTGCAGAAGTATGACTTCCTTTAGGAGCAAATAAATACACTTCATGTCCTAATTCTACTAAAGCCTCAGCTGTCTCCCAATTTACCATCTGTGTTCCACCATAATTTTTAGGTGGAACTGAATGGCTTGCTGTACAAAAGATTCCGATACGCATCATTAATTTTCCTTTTTATCTCTAATATTTACTATTATCCACCCATTTAATAGTTAAAGTATAGCTCTAAAATTGATTTCTAGAGGCTAAGGCTTGCTTGTAAGCGTACTTATTGCTTTTCTAATGGTAAGTTACTTATAATTTAAAATTCACCCCTTTATCTGTTATTAATCTATTTCCACACCAAGGACAAAAATCTATTTGAACTCCAAAATACATAGGTACTGGAGATTTACTACTATCATAATTAGGACCATCAAAATATTCCCATTTACCTATATATTTTTTCCATTTATCACAATTACAGTTTTTCATTCCTGTATATCTCTTACATTTTCTTTTGATTCTTTTTTATTTTCATTACAATGATTACACTCCATACAACTAGGAGCTAAAACTCTATTACATTTAGGACATATCCAGCCTTTATTACTTTCAAATGTTATTTTTCCTATTCTAAGATTTCTTTTATCTCCAGCAGGAAAAGCATCTTGTCTAATTATAGCTTCGCCAGAACACAAACCTCCACTTTTTTCACAATTATCATTTCCACAAGATATACACATAAAATCACCTCCTTGTTCATTTTTATATTCTGTTAATACTTTAACAATTCTTTCAATTGTATCTATTATACTAACTTCTATTTCTTCAGGAAACAAATTAAAAATTTCAATAGCTGTACTATAAATATCTCTCATAATATCATCTCCATTTAATACTATCCAAATACTATAAAACTACTAATTAGACTACACAAACTTATAATTATAGCTAAAACACTAAATACTACAGATAACCACAATGCTGGGGTCATAAATCACCTCCTATTTGTTTGCATTCTTTTTCTTAATAATACTAAAATATTAGTATGAATCTGATAAATCCTTGTTTCACTAAGATTCATTCGTTCTCCTATTTGTTTAAATGTAAGTTCATCATAATAATAATAATGTATAATTTTTTGTTCCTTATCAGACAAACTATTTATAATTTCATCTAATCTCAATTTATCTTCATTAAAATTTAAATCTTTTTCATAATCTTCTGTTTTAGAATCTGCTAAAAAATAAAGCCCTTCTGCTTCATCTTTAATTAAATCAAAAATACTAGTAAATTTACCCACTGCTGATAATCTAATTATATCTTGTAATTCTTCTATTTTAATACCCATATATTCAGCTAATTCTTCTTGTTCATATTGTCTGCCTAATATTAACTCTAGATTTTTTTGTGCTTCTTCTAATTCTTTATTACTTCTTCTTATAGATCGAGGAACCCAATCTGTAGACCTTAAACCATCAAAAATAGCCCCTCTTATTCTAATTTCTGCATAAGTCTTAAATTTAACATCTCTAGAGCAATCAAATTTATTTGCTGCATCTATTAATCCAATACAACCATAACTTATAATATCATCTCTTTCTATATTTTGTGGAAAGTTCTTCATACACTTATTAGCTATATATTCAACAAATGGAATATGTTCTGATATTAATCTTTCTTTTTTAAAAGGCAAAGTTTCCATATTCTTACATCTCAAAATATTTCATTATATTATCGAATACAATTTCAGGACTTATATCATAATTAGGAGAATCTAAAAATATACACTTTGTTTTTTTATCTGAACTCCAATTCTCATCTATTTGATGTCTTTTACGTTGATGCCCCCACATAATAGTATCTACATTCTGCAACAATGCTAATTTAACATTAAATGACTGTGAACCTATACACAAAAAAGTATCAAAATCATTCAAAGCACTAACAACTAATTTAAATGGGTCTTGAGTAATTAAATTCAAACTTCGCTGTCTTGGGCTTTTAATATAATAAGATTCTCCATATTTACCACAAAAAATCAAATTATGTCCTAATTTATCTAACATCATCTTATACAACTCTTTCCAATTCTTCATTCCCCAATTTCTTTTTTCAGAATATGTTGCTCCAATTTTAAATCTAGGCATTAATATTATATTGCCTCTACTTCTTAAATCTACTTTATATTTTAAAAGATTATATTTTTTATTGTCCTCACTAGAAGACTTTAAAGGCTCAAATATCATTTTATCTTTATAACATCTATCACTTTTCCAATCTAATCCACTCCAACCATGAATAATATTATTAGGATTAATTCTACATTTATGCAACATCTTTTCAATAGGAGGACCATCATTATATAAAAATGAATTTCTTACTAATGAAGAAGATAATAATTCATGAGGTAAATCTGTTCTTATATAAACTTGATTTGAATCATATAAGCCTTTTCTTTCTGGCAATGTCCAGACTGTAACATCATGATATTCACTATCAGCTCTTAACCAAGCTATATGTGCTCTGTGTAATAAGCTCCAACCAATTTCGCTTATTCAACCAATATCAAATATTATTTTATCATTTGATATTGTCATTGGCATCACCTCCTAAATGAAAGGTTTTAACTTTCTTTTTCAAAGTTATTAAATTTTTAAGTTCTTTTTCCCATATAATTAATGTGCTCCACCCATGTCTTTTAAAATAACTAATTCTATTTGTCCTTCATCAAAATAAAATCCTTCTTTGTTCTTATTATCTTTCCCTACTTTTGGATTAATACAATACTGAATACACCCATTTAAATATTCTACTTTTGCTGTTGCAATTCCTGTAAATCCTGATACTTTGTCTTTTACCTTTGATCCTAATTTAATCATTTTCTTTCCTCCTTTTAAAATTAATGGACAGGGAGGTTGGCTATGAACCAACAAATTCGTTTCCGAATGTTTTCTCGCTTAAACTACTCCCTGATACCTTGGTAGGTCTGGAGGGAATTGAACCCTCATGGATTTCTCCGAGGAATTTTAAGTCCCTTGTGTATGCCATTCCACCACAGACCTATAAAATAATCTTGCTTTGGGACTAGAAGTATCGAATCTTCTATCCGGGGTACGACTTCCGTGCATTGCCATTATGCTAAGTCCTAAATTTTTGGTGGAGGAGGAAGGAATCAAACCTTCATCTACCCTGCCGGGTGCTCTATCACAAGGATACTTCCCCTTGAGCTACTCCCCCACAATTTCATTTAATCTCTTTTTATTCTTTTTCTTTCTGCTTTTCTTGCTAAACGGGCTAATCTTCTTTCTTTGTTTTTCTCTCTTCTATTTTCAGCATTATACTGAATATGAGATGGTTTTCTTTTCATTCTCCCATGTTTAGCATTACCACTTTTTCCTTTTTTTCTGGCAGTCAACATGACATCACCTCCTCTAATTAGTCATGTGACCACCTCCTATAAAATAATAATTGTTTCATTTTAATCTCCTTTTTCTAACCAATTTGTATGAAAAATAAAATGCCAATAACCCCATCTATAAAGTTTGTATTGACCCTTACACCATGTTGTACAATTCAACCACACTGGTCTCCAATAAAATTTATTTATTGCTAAACCTCTACTTATGCCTATTAATCTCACTTATCCACCTCTTAATATATTTGGTTGCGGGAGTGAGAATCGAACTCACGCATTACTGGCTTATGAAACCAGTGTCTTACCACTTGACGATCCCGCAATATTTTGGTGGAGGAGGAAGGACTCGAACCTTCGCTACTGCCGTAGTATTTATGCTCCTTTACTTCTATTGAGCTACTCCCCCACAATTTCATTAAAATCTCCAACTCTTTCTAAATCATAAAAAAACATATATGGAATACTGTAATTATAAAAAAACCCAAACTGAACCGCAGCATTTAAACTAAAAAAGGAAATCATCCAACCATAGCCTTTTAAATATCTATCATTGCTATACATAATAGCTATATCTTTTTCATAAACAGCATTAGAATCTTTACCTATAATATATTCATATGGTTCACCATTATATATTAAATAAGTCTTTCCTTCTGAAAATCCATAATAAGTACGAGTACTATACAATGAATACTTCCAAATGGAATTTTCTACTATAACTAAGCTTAAAAATATAACTATTAAATTACCCAACAAACGGCCAAAACTCTTCAATTTCTCTTTTATCCTTTTCTATGTCTACATTTATTGGAATTGTAAATATAAAATGGCATTTAGTCTTGCAAGCTTTTACTGCTGCTAATTTCGTACTAAAAATACCTACTATATCCCAAGCACATATTTCTGTTACTTCTTCATCATCAAATAAATTGACATTTCCATAAAGCTGTCCTACTACCCAAACATCATCTACTAAAAATCCTAATGTTTTAACACCTTCTTTTTGTTGTTCCACAATCTTTTCTCCTTTATTTTGTATATATAGTATTCTTCAGTTACAGATACATGATATTTCCCATATCTTTTAATGCTGATAATTTCCTTATTCTTTAATCCCATCATTTCTGCATATTCTTCAGCAGCAGATAGAGCAGAATAAGTATTAATTTCTTTCCATTTAAATTTTGAATCATGCCTACATTCATATGTTTTTCTTATTGCTGTCATTATTTTTCCTCCATTTCATCTGGAATAAATCCCATGCTTTTCTTAAAACATCTTAATCCATTAGTTCCTGAATTCCAAAAATCATACTGAGCCACCTTTAAATATTTATTTGTTTTTTCCATATAAGTTATTGAAGAAAATAATATATAATTCATAACACCTGTATATAAATAACTAGCATGTCCTAATATCTGACTTACTAGTAATATTTCTCCACAAGGAAGCAGGGAAGTATAAGCAATCAATTTACCTTTTAAAAAAGCTCCCATAAAGACCCAATAATGTTTATCACACTCCTTTCGATAGTCTGTATGTTTAGGAAATTTTCTATAACTATCACTCATTATCATTCCCTGTCTAAATAATGATGATTTATTTATTTCATATACTTCTTCTAACCACTTATTTTTATCTATTGGAACACACTTAATTCCTAGTCTTATAGCTTTTCTAACCATATTTCTTGTCTTACAATCAAATACATCATTCCAATAAATTTTAACATTTTGTATTTTTAATAAACAAGGCTTTCCCCAAGAATTCCTATCTCTAGCTATTATTCCTTGCATAGAATCAATTCTTTCTATACAATAATCCTTTTTACAATCTTTACCTAAATTTATTTTATATATCATTTATTCCTTCACTTCTAAATACCACTTGGCTTTATCACCTATAGCAGAAGTCCAAATCTTATTATGTTTTTCTTTCATATAAAATGCTAACCATAATTGTTCCCAAGTATCCTCCTTAATCATTCTCAACTCCTCATTATCAATATCATTATAATGCATAATCCAATAGTCTGCATCCATAGGCTGATAAATTTCTTCAAACATATACTTTGCTAAATCTTCAATCATTTTCTGTATATCTTCTTGTCGAGGAAGCCAAATATATTTTCCATTATCAAATGAAAATTTACTGCCATCTTTTCTTATTTGCTTATCTGGATAATCATTACAAACACTCATATCAGAACCTATAACAACTATTTCCCCCTTATCTGCTGTCCATTCACCATTATAAAGTTCTAAACCATTACTATAATATCCCTCAAGAATATAGAATTTATCACCCTCTTTTGGCTTCCAATCTTTTTGAACTTCATCACAATCACACATCTTAGTATAAACATCCATTATTTATTTTCCTCTTCTATACTCAAAAAAATTATTAAGCCACTCTTTCTTCTGTAAACATGTTAAAGCTTTTTCTCGTCTCTCAATTGTCTTATAATTTTTCCATTTTCTCCACTTATTTGTATCAATCATGCCTAAAACTCGCCATTCAATTATGTATTTCATTTATTTTTCCTCTTGCTCATTAAATGGCAAAACATCTTTTCCCACAACTTCTTTATAAAAAGCTTCTAGTTTTTCTAATTGGCTTTCCATTGTCCATTCTTTTTTTCTTTGTTCTAAAATTGTTTTTCTACAATTCTCTCTTAAATCTCTATCTCTATAATATTCTTCAACTTCTTTTAAATCCTTTACTACAACTCCTATACCTCTCAATCCAAACATATCTTCTGTTGCTTTTGCTTGATATATAATTGCTGGTATTCCTGCTGCTATATAATCAAACAACTTATTCGATAAAGTATTATCCCATTGTCTATGCTTAACAGGACTTCCACAAAATCCCCAATCGTGTCTACTAAGCTCTTTTATCCATTTCTTTTGATCTAATGTATTATGAACTACACTTCCTATGCTCTCATAAAAAGGCATGTGCTTTTCATAGCCTCTACCAGGATAAATATGAAATGGAATTCCTTTATTAGCAAAATGTCTAGCTACATTATCATATATCCTATAAGGAAGTGGATGATTTCTTTCAGGTCTATATATACTTCCTCCATAAACTATTCCACCTAAGTCATTATCTCCTTCTACAAAATCCTCTTCATTAACATAAGAGTATAATGTAAGTATTGGAATTCTTAATTTTCCCTGTTCTTCTATGATTTCAGTATATCTATCACAAGGCACTATTAATCCATCACACTCACCTATAGCATTTACATCTTCTCCACCCATCTCAAAAGCTTTATCCCATCCATATCTTACAATATTCAAATCATGTGCATCTAATACTATTTTCTTGTGTCCTGCTGCTCTTGCAATATGAACCATCCAAGAAGGCTCATTATGGACATGAACTAATTCTATAAACTCTAAACCTGTTAATAATTCTAATAATTCCTGTTGAGTATTATAAAAACTCATTTGCATAAACACATCTTCTAATTGTACTTCTGGAGGAGAATCGGGTTGAAAATGAGAAAACAACCACAAATTATGTCCTGCTTCTGCTAACATCCTACATTCCTTTATACATCTCACACATCCTGCATAAGTAACTACAGCTATGTTCATTTTATTCTCCTGTTAACATTTATATGTAAAATCACTTCGTGCATGATGCACCATGGCTTTGCGCCCACACGACGAAGTGATAATGCATTGATCTATGTACTGCACGAATAGCCCTTTCCCATGTTGATTGATCTATTTCTAAACTTTCTGCTTCATTAGATTCTTTAAGTTTGTGAGTTTCTAATTCCATAAGTTCAAGAATTTCTCTAAACCGTTCTTCTTCAATTATTATTGCTTTCATTTTATTCTCCTAATTAATTCTTATTTAACTGTCCCCCAAAGGGGTATGTGTGAGGTTAGATTTGAATGGCTTTTGCCAATTACTAACAGTCCAATTTGTGAACCTGATATTAACTAGTATATCACTCACACATCTATTTTTTAACTATTTTACAATTTTTTAATATTATATCTAATGCTTCACTAAATAATTTCAAATCTTTTTCTTCACTTCCAGTAGTTCCACATCTTGTATAACTTCCATGTAATTCCACTATTCTTGCTCTCATCCATTCATTTGGTAATTTAAGCTCTTCATATTCTCTAATACAATGTTTTTCCCAATCTACCCAAGCTACTGTATTAATATTATTATCGTAAAACTTAAATGTTCTATTACCAATCTTTTTAACTGTAATTTCTTTATTTAATATTCTATCATAAAGTGGTATACTTATAACTAGTTTTATATCCTCTATTCGATAATCATCTATATTACCAACAATTAAAGAATAATTTATATTATTTTTAAAATCTATGACCCAAGCTTTTTGATCGTATAATGTATTTATTGATCCCATCTATTTATTCTCTTTAATTAAAATTTATATGCGAGACTAGAATTCCCCACCCTAACAACCACCACAACCTCAGCTCTCCCTGACACATTGATCCATTAACTGAATTTGCGTCACTCACACATTATTAATCTATAGTATCGAGCATAATTTCTATTTCTTCAATTAATTCTTCAAGCGATTCCTTTGTTGTAATACTATCAACTGACACATCTGAAAATACCTTCGAGATTGCTACTTTTGCATTTTTCATTAATTCTAAATGATTAGCCATAATCTATCCTCCTAATTAAATCCACCTTATAATTCTATTATATAACATTTAAGAACAAATTAAAAGCTTTTTTTATTTATCCAAAAGTTCCAGCTACTTCCCAATCTTCCCAGTAAAAAATATCAGAAGGACTAGACACTTCAGCATCCCTAACAGAATGAGGAACTCCATTTTCCTCAAACCATTTAGCTACTGCTCCACTACAAGCTAACATATAAGGATAAAACCCAAATTGTCCAAAAAATCTGTTTTCATTTCCCCAAAACAAAGAATCTAATGCTATTCCATAATTCTTTAAATAATCATAATCTACATTCTCATTTCTAGCACTTTCTGAAATAGCCCTAATTGTCATATAATCTAATGAATCATCTCTTAAAATAACTCCTTCATAAAAATATTTTAATCTACTATTTACATTAGATATAGAACTGCCTTGATCTTGAATAGAAGTATATAATATTTCATTTTCACCTACATAATCTACATGAGTAAATAACTGTGTTTGATGTAATATCTCAAAAAGTATTGTTGGAAAATTATAACCTAAAAACTCAAAATAAAACGACTTCCAAACTATTACATCGCCTTCTCTAATATTTGTTGCAGATACACTGTTAAATCCTCCTAATACTAATAAAACTGAAATTATAATTGCTATTAAAATCTTTTTCATTTTTTACTTCCTCCTTTGATTTTTGTTTTAGTTTTGGTTTTTTCATCTCCAAATCCCCAACTATAAGTTGATCTTAACTTTCTCCAAGCTCTACCACCTCCCACTCTTACTCCCGCAAACATTAATTGAGCTGTCTCAGTCAAATCCCGATCTTTAATAATTCCTAACTTTACAACATCAATTATAAGTTTCGCATCAGCTATAAGTCGTTCATCGTTAGTACCTCCCAACCAATACCTTAAATCATGAAAAAAACAGGCTTTATACAAATTGACTCCCTTCCAGGAATCTGGAAAAAAACTTCACCCATCAGACATAAAAGGCTTTTTGGGCTTTCGTCTTTTTAATTTTACTAATAAATCTAATAATTCATATCTTTCACAAATATCCTTTACTGTTTCTAATGATACTTCTTTTCCTTTTTTTGGTAATATCATTATTCCTCCTTAACAGGTTCAATGGGCTTTCCCATTCTAAAAGCATCATCACCATTATCAAAATATTGTATATATGTTTTTACTCTTTCAAATCCTTTATTTTTATAATACTCTAATGAAGGAGAATCTTTAATAGAAATATAAGTAAATATTTTTTCTGGTTCATCTATTGTGTGTTTAGCATAATCAATACATTCATCAATTAATCTATCCTTATAACCTATATCTTTATAAGTATACTTTACTAATACACGAACCAAAAGCCAGCCCTTAAAATGATCTCTCATAACTGCAAAACCTATTAATTCATTTGATCCACACTTTCTTAAAAGAAATTTAACATTTCTAGATTTATTTATAAATATACGAAACAATCCTTTTACTCTAAATTTAAGAGGTTTTTTATTGGATCTTCTTTGCTCAATAGCAAACATTTCATCTATTTCTTTTGTGCTTAAATAATCTCCAATCTGTGATATTATCAAATAACTACTTTCCATTTATTATTCTCCTTATTCAATTATCTTTTCTATTTTTCCACCAAACCCTATTATATATCTTGCTAATGTAATGCAGATATTATATCAGGCAGTTTATGGCTAATAAAGCCCTTTATGTTCAATCTCTTGTTTTTAAAGAATTTCTCTCTAAAATCAACAATGGTTATACCTACTAATTTTTCAGTGAACGGCTCATATCTGGCAAGATACCCTTCGTCAGACTGAACAGAAATAGCCGGTCTGGGCTTGCCAAAAGAGATATAAAGAACATCGGAAAAATTATCGTAATTTACTTGCATTGTTTAACCTTTTAACCTTTTGCGATACCCGCTTTTGAAACCCAGGAATGCTATTCATTTCTGCGGTGGCCTCCCATTCTTCAATGCACTTGTCGATTGCATCGAAACTACCCTTCCTTTTTCCTGCTTTTATAAGGGCAAGCAGTTCATTTAGAAATTCTTTCTGGTCTTCTAAAGACAGATATTTCAATATTTCATTTGTCTGTTTTCTTATCATTTATTATCCTCCTCCATATTCATCTGATACTGCACCTCTTTTTCTATTTTTCCACCAAATCCCATTATATATCTTGCTAATTTAATTAATTGTATTCCAATAAAAATCTTAAATTGAAACTTTTTCGTTCCCTTTATATAAACATTCATTTTTATATTTTTAGAACACTTATTAATATCAATTTCAACTGCCATTCTCACATCTCCCAATATTGAGGATGAAACAGCATCATAGTTTTGCCTTCTCCTGTTTCTAGAAAATCTAATAAATCTTTCTCTGTATTTGGAGATTCTTTTAAATCTTTATTTATTCTAAGCACTCCATGAGAATCACTGATATAATTAACTTTATCCAATTTAATAGCATCATATATTAATCCATATTCTGCTAATGGATGAATTCCCATTACTAAATTCTTTTTCTCTTTTGTTTCCTGATTTATTAATTCTAAATGTTTATCTTCCTCTGCATAATCATAAAAATACTCCCAACCCTTAAATCCTGCTTTGCTTGCTATAGCTGAACCATGAGCAGAAACTCCCCATACTTTAATTCCCATTTTAGCTAAATCAGATATTGCTGCAATAAAATGCTTGTGAACATTATAATTTAACTGTGTCACAATAGTTAAAATATCATAATGTATTCCTATTTCATGTCTTAGTTGATGAAAAAAATTAGCATATATTCTACCTGTTTTATAATAAGGATGAGAAGTAAGTAAAAAATAGGTAGCATTGACCCCTAATTGACACTCAACATATGCCATATTTCTAGCTCTGGGCATATCATCATCTATATCATGTCTTAACCCTATAACTCTATCCTCTCGTTTAAAGTCTCTATAATAACAAAGAGGCACCATTTCCCATCCATTCTTTAAAGCTGCTTGTATTACTTCATGATATTTTAGTTTCATTTTTTATCCTTTATCATAGGTTCTTTTTTCTTTACAATCCCATAAATGCCTTCTAACTCCACTTAAACCAGAATGAATCATCTTTATAGTTTTTCCCAATGCAAAAGCTATTCCACAAATAAAAATAGTATCTAATTCTTCACCATCCCATAATATATGTACTTCCTCACTTGCTGTTACAGCTTCTAATTTTTGATTGCTAATATTTGATTCCGCTAAAAACTGTTTATCACTATCTCTTAATTTAACTATCTTTCCTAAAATCTGAACTAAACTTCCTTTTTTCTTTATTTCATCTGTGTATTTATTTGCTCTATCAATAAGTGACCTTGAATTAACTACTAAAATTGAATTCATTTTATTTCTCCTTTTAATTAATTTACTTTTCTATAATTCCTAAAACATCATCTTCCTGAATAATGAGATGTTCAATTCCGTCAATCTTCACTTCAGTGCCGGAGTATTTGCCGAAAAGAATCCTGTCGCCTTTCTTTACTTCCATGGCTTGCTTTGATCCATTTTCTAAAACTTTTCCAACTCCTACGGATATTACTTCACCTTCCATAGGTTTCTCTCTGGCTGAGTCGGGAATGATAATTCCCCCTTTTGTTTTTTCTTCCTCTTCGATCCGTTTAACGATAATTCGGTCCTGTAATGGTCTGATGTTCATTTTTGTCTCCTTTTTTATTGTTTCATTCTTCCCTCTCATATTCATCCCATACCATTCATCCCTTTTATTTGTAGCTTCACTAAATGCAGATAAACAATCAATTAAGTATTTAGCAAGAATAAAATCAGGAGTATCTGAAGCTTTTTCTCCACAAAAATTATTTAACAAAATAGACAGCTCTGCTTGTAAAATACTTTCACTCATTATTTCTCCTCCTATATTTCTTAGTTTTACAATTAAAAAGGAACATTAGATATAGTATCATAAATGAAGTATATTGTCTAACATTCCTTTTATTTTATTTTTCACTATTATAGCCTATATTAAGTTCCCATTGCCATCCAATCCACCGAAGCAGCAACTGCGGCCTCAGTAGAAGCATTACTTGTCAGTACTTTTATCGTAATGTATCCTGAACCCTTAGAATTTGCTGGAGCTTTTCCTGCTGGCTTAGGTACTCTGCAAGTTGCTATCCAAGGTGTAAGTGAACCATCTCTACCATTCATATTTTCTACATTAGCAGAAGCAGATAAAACTTGAGTAAGCCCAGTCTGTACTTGTTCAGAACCAGTTACAGGTAAATGTCCAGTTGCCATCTTTAATTCTGTTCTAGAAGTATCTCCACTGGCTACACCATAAACAAATGCATCTACCTCAGCAGTAGTAAATCTAGTAGTTCCTCCAAATGTTGCACTGGAATCTAAAGTAATTGTATTATATAAAGTTGGATTTTTCAATCCATATTTAAATCTAGTTCGTCTAGCTGCCATTTATTTTTTCACCTCCTAAATGTGTAATGCTAATTTATTTATTATGTGCCAATAGCCAACCAATCTAATGATGCCGCAGCTGTTGCTTCTACTGATGCATTACTAGTAAGAACCCTGACAGTCATATATCCAGCCCCTTTAGAATTTCCAGGAGCTTCACCTGCTGGCTTAGGTACTCTACAAACTGCTAACCAAGGGGGAGCAGAAGCACCACCCTTTCTAGTGTTCATATTTTCAACATTAGCTGAAGCAGATATAACTTGTGTAAGTCCTGTTTGAACCTGCTCTGATCCAGTAACAACTAAATGTCCAGCTGTTACTTTTAATTCAGTTCTTGAAGTATCTCCACTGGCTACACCATAAATAAAAGCATCCACTTGAGCAGCAGTGAATCTAGTAGTTCCACCAAAAGTAGAACTTGAATCTAAAGTAATTGTTCCATATAAAGTTGGATTCTTTAATCCATGTTTAAATTTTGTCCGTCTAGGTGCCATTCATCAATCACCTCCTATTTTTTATTATTAAGGGAGGAAGAACCGGAGACGGAGATGAAAGGCTAACGACCCTGTCTCCGGTTCTAAAATACTTTAGGTATTTCCCTTATAACTATTTCTATAATCTACAGCTCCAATTGCTCCATAAAACTGAGTCTTAAACTGAGCTATAATGTCATTATTAAACCCTTCTTCTGTATTAGCCATATCCTTTCTCTCAACCATTTTAAGTGGAAGAACTTCAGTCCACCAAAAATCTTTCTTAAAATCACCCGCTAACCACTCAGTAGTAGAAGTAATATAAGGTGTAACATGAATTTTACTATACTTACCCTTATAAACATTATCAGCATGTTCAGCAGCTTCAGGAGTAAGTGTAGACCGATTCATCTGTTTTGCTTCCAACTCTAATTGAGGAGGAATTAAAAGAATCAGATTAGACATATTAACATTAATATATTCTCCATTCTCATCTGTTTGTGCTCTCATAAGAATATCCATAGCCTGAATTCCTGCCTCACCAAAAGCAGTAGAACCTAAATTACTAAATCCACTAGCATAAAAAGCAGTAGCAGAACCAGCAGGTTTATAAACATCTGTATTCTTATCAATAACACCTTCAATTATTAATTTATCCTGAAATATAGCCGTTTTTTCTCCAATACCTTTGGCTCTCTGTAGAATCTGACCTGTTTGATCAAACATAACAGTTTCCATAGTAATTTCAATCTTTCGACCATACTTGATGTTATCAATAGTTACATACTTTTCACTTTGGGAACTTGACTTATAAGGACCACCTTCTGGAACAACTAATGGACCCTCAGAAGCTCCAAAACCTACAATCCTCTCAGTCTGTAACTTACTAGGCACTACAGTAGCAATATCTTTCCAAATTACAGGTTGCATATTATAAGCATCAATAACCTTCTTATTAATAAGCACACTAGTAGCATTAGGAAAAGTAGTGGTATCCAAAGCTTCAAACATGTCTTTGATAGAACACTCTTCAGGTTTAATTATATCCTTCTCAATAGCTGTAGTCAACCACTGAACAGTCTCCTGCATACCTATTTCTTTAACTTTCTGTTTTAACATATTAAAATCTTTACCAGCTTGTATTCTCATATATATTCACCTCCTTATCAATTAATTTCACCTGCAATAGCAGATTTTATTTCAATTCTAATATTACTTTCATAACTAGAACTTGCCCTGCTGACTCTTCCAATACTATTAGTTGAATCAGTTATAGATAAAATAACTTCTTGTGCTTCTATACTGCTTAAACCCTCTCTTGCTCTTGCATACATTCCAACAGAAGGCTTTTCAGTAGGTCTAAGAGACAATTCAAATTCTCCCCTTGTATCTACTATTATGTTTTTATCTTCTTCATCTAAACTTTCATTATAAGCCAGTCCTAAAAAATAATCTGCAATACTCGCTAAATCACTGTTTGCAAAATTGCTAAATGGATAAGCAACTCCAGCTGTCATAGATAATGGTCCTGAACCTTTAGTACACACAGCAATAAAATCACCAATCGCTATTTCATTACTGACATTTGGTTTCCTTTTAATAACAGGTAAAGTCCATTTAAATCTTAGTCCATCTCTATAACGATACTGATTTGTCTTACTCATTAACCACTTTCTCCAGCAATCTTAGATTTAATTTCAAATGTTACCACTGTATCTCCAGCAGATTTAGCAGCTTCTGCTACTCTACCTAAATCATGTCCTGTAGTAGCACTTACACCTACACTGGCAGATTCTACTGAACCGGCTCCTGATGTAGTAGCTACTACAAACTGACCTACTGTGTGTGCAGCACCCGAACAAGGATATTCAAACACTCCATCTACAGCAACTATAATATCCTTCGTTTGAGTATTTAAAGAATTCTGTTTAGATATGCCTAAAAAATAATCCCCAGCACTTGCTACAGCCCCATAAGCAATAGCAGAAAAAGGATAAGCAACTCCAGCTGTCATAGATAATGGTCCTGAACCTTTAGTACTTAAAGCAATCAAATCACCTACAGAAATCTCTCTACTAAATCCACCAGAAGAAGTCTTTGAAGCACTTACAGGCACTTTCCAAACTCTGGGATTACTTGGAAATCGTATCCTGTGTTTCTTCGGTTTATTTCCCATGCTCATATATCAACACCTCCTAAGTATTTATTTATTTTATTTAGCCTGTTTCTCCGGCTATTTTTGACTTTATTTGAAATGTTACTGTCGTACCTGTATTTGCTTCCGATACTCTGCCTAAATCATTCCCTGTAGAGGCTCCAACTCCGACACTGGCAGATTCTACAGAAGTAGTGCCCTGAGCTGCCGTAACAAATTGACCTACGGAATGAGCTGCTCCAGAACACGGAAACTCAAATACTCCATCAACAGCCACTATAATATCTTTGGATTGTGTATGTAATGAATTATTCTTGGCTATACCTAAAAAATAATCGGCTACACTTGCTATATCGCTATTAACAAAATGAGTAAACGGATAAGCTTTTCCTGCATTCTCTGTAGTTAAACCTGATCCACCGATTCTAGGCAATAAAGCAATCAAATCACCTACAGAAATTTCATTACTAAATCCTCCTGCACTATCTTTTGATGTATTTACCGGCACCTTCCAAACTCTTGGATTAGAAGGAAATCTAACTCGATGCTTTTTAGGTTTTTTCCCTAGTGCCATATGTATTCACCTCCTACAGTGTTTTTTAATTTTTATTTAGCCACTAATACATTCTTTCATTGAAGCCATTTTTTCATCATCAGTCTTTTTTGCCCATTCAGCGGCTTTATCAGATTTTTTTACTTTATTTTCCTCTTCTTGCTCAGTACCCATACCAACTACAGGATCTTTCAGATGTTTCTTTCTATCTTTTATTAATCCTCTAATCTTATCTTCTATAGGATTTTCATCAGAACCATTGAGTTCTAACAAAATATCATAAAAAGCTCCTTTAGCATCAACGGAATCTAATTTCTCTTCAGCTAATATTTTATCAACTAAAATTATTCTGTCTTTAATCTCTAAAGCTTTCTTATCCCTGGTCTTGAAATTATCAAGTTCAATAGTCTTTACTTTAAGCTCTTCCTGAACTTTCTCTAAATCTTCTTTAACAGACTTAACATCCTCAGTTAATTTAGTTTGTTCAGTTTTCATCTGTACTAAATCAGAAGCTCCTTTTTCAAGCTCTATGACATAATCTAAAGCTGCTTTTTCCTTGCCATCTTCGGTTAACGACTCGAATTCTGCAATTCTACTTTTAAAATTATTCAACATATTATCAACACCTCCTTCGTCTTTATTATTGTTATTGTTTAAGTTTTTTTTATCTTTAATTTTATTTTCTTCCTCATACATTCCATCTGTACATGCCGGATTAGAGACCCAGTCCGCGGAATAAAGAGCCAAGATGTCATCCACTTGATCCCGGCCTAAACTATCAGTAGCATCATTAAATTTTCCTCTCGCATTTATAGAAAATCCTGCCAAACTAGGTTTATTTTCTGCAATCTCAAATAATAGAGATCGTGACTTTGCATTATTCAAAACCTCTAAATCTGCATATACACCTCCATTGTATCTTCGAGGATTATGGAACTCTCCAATTAAATCTCCTACAGACTGTCCACTAAACATATTCCCATGATCCATAAGGCAGCGAGCACCCTCCAAAAATCCTATAAGAGATGTTTCAGCAGTTTTTGAATAAATTCGGTTATTTTTGCTTTCTCTCCGAAACACACAAACTCCACTTATTAATCCATTGGCTTCATCTATTCTAGAATTTTCATTAAATATATTTGTACAATGCTCTGAAATATTTTTATTATTCTTGTAATCTCTTTGAATTGTTGATTCTTTAATATACTTACTATTTATTAATTTTCTCAATTTTAAACACCTCCTTAGTTATTATTGTTATATCTTTTATATAAGTAGTTATTTTTGTATTACAAAAGTAATAAACTATGGTGTTTTTCCTCATAAACTATTGAAACTGTGGAGCATTATTTGATAAATCATTAATTAATTTTCCTATATTTTTTATCTGATTTTCTGATAAATCTCTTTCAAATATATAATAATATTTATATCTCTTGTATTCTTTATATTTTTAAAAAGCTGTTAAAAATTTGAAAAAAAATTTTTGCAGTATAAAATTGGAAAATTTGTAAGACCTGGGAACTGGACTACCTTTCGTTTTTAAACGAGATTCCACTGAGCTGACTTTCATTTTTATACGCATACATTTGATAGCCCTTTAGTTTTATAGTTATTGTTACCTTTAAAAAATCATTTGAAACTATCCTCTAAGTTTATAAGCTTCACAGCCTTATACTTTCTAATCCCTCATACTATTTATAAATTCTATAAGTTTATAAGTCTATAAGTATTAGAACCATCAATATCCTTAAAAGTATAAATCTATAACTTCCTGCTGTGCTAATATCCTTCTTTATATCCATGTCTTATATTATATACTATTTACAATTAATATAAAACCCTCACTATTTTTACTACTATCTTCATGGACTAATGAAGTAGCTTGTCTTTACTAATACTATTCATTGTGCATTCTATTCTTTTTATATATTTCTCTAATGAGTTTGATTAAGCTACTAGAATTGGTTTGTATGTGTCTAGGTTTGATTCTAAGCATACTTATTTTATTACTAGTGGTAAGTTACCTATAATGACTCTTTTTCTTAAAAGGGGAGTGAGAAGTTGAGTAAATTTACTAAATTGGGGTATTTTACCCCAATATCCATCTCTATTGTTATCTAACCACTTGTTTTACTTATTCTTTTTAAAAACAGCTTAGATTTTGATTTTTTCCTTCTTTTTAATCAATTATTAGATTAAAGCAGTTATTATCTTATAATGACTATAATCTATACTTCAAACATAAAAAAACCACCTGACATACTAATCAGATGGCTAATACTACTAACTATACTTTTGTTGTGCTTATTACTATATCATTGCTTCACTTCTTGATTTTACTTTTAATCCTTTATTCTTTTGCCTATACATATCTACACTAATATTATATTAAGTCTTATTACAGAGCTGATAAGGGCTACTCTATAAGCTATCTACTTACTACACATATATACTCTATACTTATTTCCTTTATTAATACAAAAAAAATGACAGCTAAACTTAATTAACTGTCATTACTTACTAATGTTTATTTACTTGTTTGCTTTACTTTATATTATCCTCCTAAGTTTGATTGTTTATACTTTTATTTGCCCTTTATAATCTTCTCTTTTAGCATACCATTTACTATATTCCTTTCCATCTTTAAACCAATAATAAAAATTAAAGTCACTACCAATTACTACAGCTTTTAAAAACATTGTCCATAACATTATATCAATAACTATTTCCATTGTTTTTCCTCCTTTTATTCTATTAATACTATTCTATTGTGGTTAAGCTACTACATAACCTGTCAATCTCTTAACCATGTTTTCACCTCCTCTTTTCATACTTGATAGCCTGCTCTAAACAGTGAAAATTACAATAAACATTGTTGTTTCCATCCTTTATTATCAAAATACTTCTCGTGGGGCAAGTTCTTTGTAATACTCTATAGCATACTGAACAATGTTCATGCTTATAATGCAATTGTTTCATTATACTATCCTCCATTACATTATTGTTTAACCATTCCTCCAGCCTATGATATTACCATCTTCATCATATAACTGTACCTCTTTATCTGTATAATCCGCTATCCATAAAAAAAGCTCTTCAATTCTTAACTTTCTCAGACCTTCTATTTCTATTACCATAATCCTTTATCTCCCCATTACCTTTCGATGGTTTCTCTTACAACATACCAGACATACATGCCATTTACTAAGCAAATAATCTAATGCTGTCATTTCTTTATTGCATTGCTTGCAATGATATTCACCCATTCTTTTGTCTCCATTACATTATTATTGTTTGTCTAATGGTTTAATTTTATTCATTACTGTTTTTAAACTTTTCCTTCTAGGGTAATTCTTAGCTGCTAAATTCTTTAATCTTTTTATTCTTATTTTCATTGGTTTTTATCCTCCTTTTATTCTATTTATAGTTTATATTGCAGGTTTAGGTTTATTTATAATTATAAAACTATCATTTTCAAACCCATGCATATAAGCATAGTCTATTGATCCTTGAATGGTATATATTTTCTTTTTATATCTACAAAAATGAGGGACAAAATTACCAAAAAATCCCTTATTAAATGGTATTCTTTTAATTACTTCAATTTCAATACTATTTTCTACATTTAAATAACTTCCCTTTCCTGTAAACTTTCTAACTGAAATTTTCATAGATACTCTATTTTTATCCATTACTTTATATCCTCCCTGGTTTGAATTAATTAGGTTTAAATTCTTACTGCTAAATTATCTCAAATAATTATATCTTCGGTTGTATAGCTCTTTAGGGTCAACATCCCATATTGTACCCAAATTAGATTTTTTCTTTTTGTTCTTATCTGCTACACCGTAAGCCTTAATGTTATATATCTCACCGGATACCTTTTCAACTAGAAATGCTCCTGAATTGCCTATATCAATAGCTATGTATTTTTTCCTTTCCCTTATTTTAACCGACTCGCTATTATTTAACGTTCCATCCTCTTTAAAAAATGCTGGGTTAATGTTTTTTCCAAATTGTTGTTTTAGTTCTTCTGTTCTGGCTTCATCTATACCTTTCCTAATCTGTTCTAGTTTTTCATCCATGTATTCCATAATCTTATTTCTCCTTAATAAGTTCATATTCAAAAGGATAAAAGGTTAATACATCCCAAGCGAAAGGCTCTCCCAATACAGAAATTGGGGATTTGTCAAATTTTACACGAGGGTAAGCATTCCAAGGGGTATAGTAAACACTACTAACAATTCCCTCTCCATAAATAGTATTTACTTTATCGCCCTTTTTAACTTCAGGGATACCACCAGAATATTTATTTCTCAATCGTATTTTAAAATCTTTTTCATGCTTTACTCTTTCTGCTATATTCATGTACTTACCTCACCATTATATTGTTTAATGTGTTTATCAACTGCTTGTTTCCCTTCCTGCGATGCTTTTTCATAACAATCGGGGCAGGACATTTTACCAGTACCATAAATCATACACCATTCAGGCTTAGTACTTGCACCAATACAAAATATAATCTCTTCTTTTGCTTTGCCACAGTATGCACACGTTAATTTATCTGGTGTTTCTCTTCTAGACATGTTCTTTCCTCCTAGATGGCTTTTATTTAAGCTGGTTCAATCTCATATTCATATAAAGCACAGCCAACACCTTCAAATTCAATTAACTTCTGAGGATAAACGCCCATATCATAACCAGGATGATCTTTTCCGTAAATACCATCAATTATCAATACCTGCTCTCTAAAACTATCATAACAATCATTATCATTGTCACTAGCTACTTTTACCTTGTCTCCTATTTTATATTTTTTTATCATTGTTTTTTCCTCCTTTATATATCCTTATTATTTAAATGTAGCTCTTGCCTCAACCTCTGTTTTATACTGCTGAAACTCTCCAATTGTTTCAATTTCTCCCTTTTCGTTTATCATTCTTACAGTAAACAACCTGGGGTCATCTAATTTATTTTGCTCTGAGGATATAAAGTATTTACCTTTTATTACCCCACCATGTATACAACAATTAAAAAAAATCATTGTATCCCTATTAAACCAAAATTGACCCGCCCTTTTGTTAGCTCTTTTTATTGCTTCGATATTTTTATAAAACATTTTATATTATCCTCCTATTTTAATATTAATATTGTTTTTTCTGCTATCAAACCAATAAACTATCATACTATCTATCATACATACAAACATTGTAGCTGCTAATATACTTGTCATTACTGCAATTACTTCTAATATCCATAACATTTTATATTACCTCAATTTCAATTTTCTCACGTTTTAGCACTATTCTATGTGAGTATTGTGGCTCATTTTCCCGATAGCACTTAACCTGTTCTTTAGCTGCCTTCCTGGTATTTTCTGCTGTCATTTCCTCCCAACCATATTGACTGCCATAATATGACTGGATAGAAAAATAATCTTTTGTTTTTCTTTTATATGCCATTATATTTTCTCCTAGTTAAATTTAATTGTTTAACCGTTAAACTCAGCAATTCTTGCATTAATTCTGTTTAGCATAAATTGCCCATTTTTAGATTGCATGTAGCGTATTATACTGGTTTGCTCCTTAAACCATTGCTTTTCTTTTCTTGCTAGTTTCTCTATTTCCTGTCTTGCTCTTTCAATCTCTTTCAAATATTCATTTATCATGTCTTTACCTTTCTTTTAAAGTTTAATTTACTTTCTTAAATTATTTAAATAACTACTAAATTTTTCTGGTTTATTATTTTCATTTGTATTCTTACATACATAACATAAAAAAACTATTAATAAAAATGCTACACAAACCAGGCCAATTATATCTAATACTGTCATTATATTATCCTCCTGTTTAATAAATTAATTTTTTAACGGGTATCTCTATGCTTCTTACAATTAAAATCGAGATTATCCTGGCGTTTTTCCTACTAATACCTTTACCTTCCATCTTTTTTTGTAGTAAATATCTTAAATTCATTAGAAAATTCATTAACTGGTGTTGCAATTCATGTCTATAAAGAATTTTAGTAATCACGATTTTTTATCCTCCCAGTTAAGTTTTATTAGTTTACTTAATGTTATATACATAATAAAACATTTATTATACTATGTCAAGCTTTATTTTCAATTATTTTAAAATAAAAAGTTATATTTATTAATTACTTATAAATGCACTAATAATTTTTTATTCATTACTATAAAAATAGTTTATAGTTAAAAATATATTTATTATTATATATCAATAAGTTAATCACTACAAACTATTTTTATAGCAAACTGTAAAACTATAAAAATAATTAATAGCTATATTTTGATAAAATTATGCATTACACCACTCAAAAAATCACTCAAAAAATCACTCAGAAATCCATTTAAAAAATCACTTGAAATAATGTTAAAATATAATGTTAAAATATAATGTTAAAATATAATGTTAAAATATAATGTTAAAATATAATGTTAAAATATAATGTTAAAATATAATGTTAAAATATAATGTTAAAATATAATG
>SDBT01000248.1_pt1 | contig 80804 bp, 93 predicted proteins | sample 2277101 | NCBI WGS metagenome assembly SDBT01 (sample SAMN10404973, study PRJNA504765) | marine sediment metagenome | isolation source: marine sediment core GS10_PC15, 103 cmbsf | place: Arctic Ocean: Southern Knipovich Ridge | collected 2010
CCATTTATGTTTTCTAACATGTGCATCATCTTTAATACATTTACCAGACTTTGCACTACACAGTTCATTTGGATCACAAAGTAAAGGATTCACTTTATCAGTACACCTTTTCGGTTTTTTGGGAGTAGATGGATATGTCGGAGGTGTTGTCAAAGTGATAGGAGATGGAGGGAAAGGGTGTTTTTTGAGAGGAGTGAGTGGCGGAGTGAGCGGAGGAGTGAATGCAATTTCACGATGAGGTGGTGAAATGGCCATTTCACGAGGAGATGGTGTAACGGTCGGTAAAAAAGGAGAAAGAGTGAGACGTGGTTTCTTAGGTTTCTTAAGTTTCTTAGGTTTCTTAGGTTTCTTAGGTTTCTTAGGTTTCTTAAGTTTCTTAGGTTTCTTAGGTTTCTTTGAAATATCCCAATATTTCAAATGAGCTAATACGTCTGCGTTGCGACCTACAAGACCATGTTTTTCATCGTAATAATATTCTTCCCCCCATTTCTTTTCGCGGGATTCTCGTGCGCGTTTACTAATACCTATTTTAGTTTTGGCAAGACACATTCCACGATTCACATCGCAAATTTTGGTGGGTGGACATTTCTTTTTGGTACTCGTACCACATTTATATAAAGTGGGGTCTACGACATGCGTAATATCCCAGTCTTCAAGTACCGTAATAAGCCCCGCACGATCTAGATTGCATTTTTTTGCTTTAATGGTTCGTTCCGCGCATAATTCTTTTAAGGTTTTGATTCTCTTACCTGCATAAATACTTTTTTTAGGAATCTCGATCTCGATGCCTTGTCGCTGCTCAAAAATTAATTCCACAAGGTTATTTTTCTTTAAATATTTCTTTTCTAGGCATTTACTAACTTTTAATTCCTTACAATATTGTCGTAGAACTGGAACTGTCATTTTTGTTAATTGATCTTTAGTCATCTTTTTGGGAGTAGATTTTGATTTAGGAATGATTATCTCTTCACCTTCGAACGATATTGCCCTAAAATCGATGATTGCTCGGATCAAATCGTCCCTAAGAACTCTTCCCTCCTTCCCTGTCCCTTTTTCAGGTTTCGATATACCCTCACGCTTTATCAGTTCGTTTAATTCCTTAACAGTAAATTTTTCTATTTTCTTTTCTGGCATTTTACTCTTGGCTATGAGTAGATATTAATACATTTCAAGAGATTTTTTTACGCATTTCGAACCATTAATATTTTTAGGCTAATAGCTTAGAGCGGAGTCATATAAAAAATAACAATTTTAACGTCAAAAATTATGTCGGTCCACCAACTATCACCACAAAATTTCAAGGTTGTTGGTCGTAACATAAAAACGCTAAATATCAATTTATCAGGAAATGTACTTGTATTTTTTAAAATGCAAGGATGTCCAGGTTGTGGTACATTTGAACCTATTTTTCACCAATTGGCTGGTGCTAGCACCAATGATAATATTAAGTATGCAGCTTGTGATTTGACAAATCAGAGAGACATTATAAAAATGTCACGACAAACATCTACCCCTATTCAAGCTGTACCTTTTATTATATTATATGTTAATGGAAATCCGTTGGCTAAATATACTGGAAAGAAAAGTATTCCAGCAATAAAAAGTTTTATGACTAAAGCTCTTCAACATGTTCCACCCGTTCAATCACAAAACTTTATGCCACAGCAAAGAGAAAGTTCAGGAGGGATGTATGGTAATGGTAGTTATAATCCTCCGCAAATGTCTCCAAACCAGGGCCAATCCGGGGTTAATCAACAACACGACTCGTCAGATGGAAAAATTTGGATGCCAGAGCTTGGTAAAGCCCCTTCAATGCAAGGAGTCGTGAAAGGAAGTGGAGGATCTCAATATGCTTATCTTAACGATATTGATGAAGACGACGAAGAAAAACTTTCAGTCCCTGAACAAGTAACTCCCCATAATGTTCCATGGGAAAGTCAGTATAGAAAAATGGGTACTATTGATTAGAAACCGACTTTAACAATTGGATATATTATAGTAGATTTTACGTTTGGTAAAAATGGGAACTATTAAAAACTATGGTCTTTACCAAACATTGGTAGCATCAACAATACCAACAACAGATTTAAAGGCACCACAAGAAATATTTTTATTTGAAAAAATGTCTCAACTCGACGTTTCACAAACAAATGTAGTATTTATGTTAATTTGTGAACATGCGCGAATCGAGGGAGATATGATATATGATCCTTTAAATCTTATTCTTCCGTACACTATGAAACAAGATTCTCTAGACGTTAAAGTTGATTTAAAAGAGTTACCAATTTCGTTAAAATGGGTTCTGTTGAGATTTGTGAAGGTAATAACTAAAAAAAATTGAGTAACTTGTGAAAATTTTCACAAGTTAAAAGTAATAATGAAATATTTAAATAGTCATTTAAATAAAATAGCACGGAACATTTTCGTTTTCTGTTGTTCATTATTAAGTAGAGATTATGGCTGATCAAGATCAAATACTTGCTGCCATCATGTATCAGATGAATCTTAAAAAAACACCTTCTTTATCTCCACCAGTTGAAAGGTTCCTAGGGGAAATCCCCCCAGAACGCCCCCCAAAACGTCCCCCTCGTCACAAACCAGTACTTCCGATTTTTTCTAAAGGGGACAAATCAGCACTGACGGAGTTGTTTAAAAAGGATGTTAGAAATTATGAAATAGAGGCTAGCATTGGTACTTATGACCAAAACAATTTTCATCCTGGTCTAAAATCTTTGCATTGCTTTGATATAATAAAATCGGAGTTGGACCTCTTATCAAGCGGCACTCTTGAGGTTTCAACTAATTATGATAAAGTTGACCTAATTGGCGGAGAACATATTCGTCGTATAGAGAATCTTGAAGAGGATTATCCTATTATATTTCAGCAAAAATTTCGTCCAGCAAAAAAGATCATTGATAATGTAAAATGGGGTATCCGCATATCAATATCTAATGAAGAATTTATAGCCGACTATAATTTTGATAAGATATGGGATGAAAAAGTTACAAATGTCATAGACAACTATAAGCCTTCGCATAAACCAGAAAAACTGCGAATCTTAGCTGTTACGCGATTTCGTCGCCGTACTAGTTACGTAGAACGAGATCAAACGTCTAATTTGTATGGTACGCGATTCGATTTAACTTCAGTTGTTGAATCTCATATTCGTGAGGATGGTTCAACATATTCCATTCATAAAAATGAAGTAGAAATTGAGCGTATAAACAATGAAATCACTACTGATAACTTTATTGATGCAATTGAGATGATATTATCATTTTCACAGGATATTCATGATGACCGACAGCTTATGGATCTTGCAGAGATTCGAATGGCCGTAAAACTTCATAACAATCTTTTTCATTCAGAGATAGAAGCTAAAAAATGGAAACCTCGAGATCCTTATCGCTTATATAGTGGTTATTGGAACAAACCTAAAAACATCAAACTAAAAGATATGCTCGAACATAATTTTGATCCATTCATAACTATTAAACTTGACGGGAAACGCGTGTTCTTACTTGTTGATAAATATGGTATATATATGTATAGTCCTCCGTATGATGTTTTTAAAATGGGACAAGGTGACGATAATTTCGGTGGAACATTAATAGATTGTGAATATATGTATAGATACGATGCTGCAAAAAAGATGATTGATGAAATTGCTGTGTATGGATTTGATCTCCTATTTTTTAAAGATGAAGATTTACGTCAAAAGGATTTTAATATTAGATTGGAACATCTCAAAAAATTAAATATTACTTTGTATAAAATTGCTTATCTGACCAAGCCATATTTTATAGCAGGCGAGTTTTATGAGAGAACTCGCGCAGCGTTTGAAAATATTAAACTCGATCCTGATCATGAAAAGCGTGTCGATGGGCTAATTATGCAACCTAGACATTGGTACAAAAACAATCATACTTTCAAATGGAAAGATGAAAAAGATTTAACAATAGACTTTCTATTTATTCCTTTGAACATAGATGAGCTTAATGCCATCGGAAACCAATTACCGTCTCCTGTAGAAAAGATGGAGGGATTAGTGTTTTGGTTAATGGTTGGTGGTGAGAAAAAGGATATAAATTTTAATGGAACTAATCGATACCCATATCATGGATATGTTGTTTTACGTAGCCCTAATTTCAAAGATCAACCTTTAGCGAATATTATTGTTGAGTGTAGATGGCCCGAGACTGTCCCCAGTTTGTATCCATGGGCGAACGTCGATGAGGATAGGAAAGAATTTATCCCATATCGTATTCGTTCCGATAGAGAACGTCCTAATAATTATGGAACTGCTCGTGATGTATGGGAAGATATTATGAACCCTATTACTCAAGCTACAATAAAAGGCGATAATTTGCAATTAATGAGAAGATATCATAATCAAGAAAAATTAGCACTTCTTTCTAGAGAATTCACGAGGGGTGCAACAATTTTAGACATTGGTTCTGGGCGGGGTGGAGATCTTAACAAATGGGAAAATATTGGGTTCAAAGCCGTCTATGCTATTGAACCTAATGCTGAAAATATGCAAGAATTAGAAGATCGTAAAGCAAAAAAGAAATTTAAAACGGAAATTATACCTATAAATTTTGGAGGTGAAGATACTGCGTATATTAAACTTGTTCTTAAAACTGCAACAGCTAATTTAGATGGTATAGTTGCATTCTTTTCGTTGACTTTTTTTCCAGAATCGAGAGAAATGTATAATTCCCTCTTAAATACCATCGATCTTTTACCCGAACAAGGTAAATTTATTGGTATCGTTATGGATGGATATAAAGTGAGAGATTTATTGGAAGATGTCCGTCGTAAAGAAAAATTAAGTGATGAAGAAGCTGTTGATTATAAAACAAAAGCATATGATATTTCTCAAATATCAGAATTTGATGATAAGGTTATTGGAAACAAGATAGAAATCGACATCCATGATTCAACTAGTATGGTTAAGGACCAAAAAGAGTGGTTATTTTACTTTAAACCATTTCAAATCGAACTTGAAAAACGTGGATTTATGTTATTATCTCAAGGGTTTCTTGATAGTGGATCTGTTTATGATAAACTTCCAGCACAATCACAACAATTTTCAAAGTTAAATAGAACCTTTGTATTTCAAAAAGTTAAAAAGAAAGTTAAACCTATCATGTTCGCTGAACTCGAAGTTGATGAAAGTAAAAAACTTCCAAATCCTTATGATAAAAACCTGTATTATGTTGGTACTCAGGGAACTAGTTCTAATTTTATTCATGCAATTCTCAAGGCATCAATATCTCAAAAATATAATGATATGACCAAAACACAACGCGATAAATATGCGTTAAAAATTCGTCAATCTATTGCTGCGAGCCTAACACCAGGATTTTTCAAAAAAATGCACAATAAGAAATATGCTATAAGTCTTCAACATCCTTATCTTGCTGAATATACACCTCGGAATGCAATGAAAATCGCATTCCGAGAATTTGGGTTAAAATTGTTGGAATCGCGAGAGTGGATTGGAGAAAATTCCTTTTTAGAAATCGCTTCGAGTTTTCTCAATATCAATATATATGTTCTTATTACCAAAATGCAACCTATCGGTAAAAAAGGTCCCACAAAGATAGTTGACATACACCCATCAACAAAATTTTCTGCAGAATGTGAAACATTATATATATATCCTAAATCAATTATATTGTTGACTCTTGACGAACTACGTTATTATGTAGTAACAAAAAATGGTACATCTATTTTTAACTCTTCGAGCGATCTAATAAAAACTATTCACGCGCAAGTGTGCAAAAAATGAAAAAATATCTTAAATGAAAATCTTAAGAGTATTATAAGAAATTATGGTTGAAGGTTACAATGTTAGATTGAAAACAAAAGAAGAAATGACAACAGTAACTAAAGTTATCAAAACTCCTATCAAAACGAAAGAGGGGGCCAAAACGGGTAATTTCCGCTATCGTGTTGCTGGAATAGGATCTGATGGAACAAAGATGAATACATTTGTAAGTGAAGCTGTCGCTAAAAAACACTCTAAAACGTACAAGAAACCTATTGTTGAGATTGCTGCCAAACCGAAAGTTCTCAAGAAATCCAAGAAACCATGCGAAAAGTTTGGAGAAGAAGCGACAAAAAAATGCGAAGTTCGGCGCAAAGCCGCCGTTAAAAAACGTAAGCGAGCTCGTATCATAAAACAATACACGTTTTCAGAATAATAACTTTTATCTAATAGTAAGTAGTAATGTCAAATCAAGGAACACTTTTACTTTGTGTAGTTATATTTTTAGTGATATTGTTCTTTATCAGTTCATCTTGTAGTTCTGATGAAAAGTACGCCAATAGATTTGGTGGATTAGCATATCGCGACGAATGTGAGTTTCAACCTGCATGTTTGTGGGATACGGCACGATGGGTTCAGTTGAGTAACGGGATGGAAGGGGTCTGTACCCTTCACGGGAAGGCGTGTCCAGCTTTTTCTAAAGACCATGATCGTGCTCGCTATGTAGGTAAATCTCCTGATATGGTAGATGATATTTACAATGCTGAAGCCGGCGAAACAGCTATGGAAATGTTGATGTAATAATTTATTACCCATTTGGGTAATAAATTATTTGTTTTGTAGGTTAAAACATGTGATTCTGTTTAGCCGATTTATACTGAGGAGCGTTTTGTGGATACTGATCAGGTGCATGTCTTTCTGGCTGGAAACTAGTCATATTCCGTTCTTCAGATTGAGTGGGAGACGTAACGCTAGAAATATGGGCATGAACAGCGGGCCTAACCATCAATTGTACACCGCAAAATGGTAATTCTAGATCTTCAGCCTCTTTGAATTTATAAAGGGGAATTATTAACTCACCTTTATCATCTGGTTCAATAACAAGAACTCCATTAGCAAGAATGTATCCATGTTTATGAAGAGATGGTTTGGCAATCACTTCGATATAATAGTCAATAGGAGGTGAGATAGCTATTCCGGTGTGAAAGTTGTTAACATCAGATGTATCATCTTCAGCTCTATTTTCAGTTCGACTGATTAGTGTTACACCATATCCAATATTGCTGGGATTTTCTTTGAATGGAAATTCGGCTGAGGGATGCGTTTTATACACATTTATTTTTCCATCAATAAATTTAAAATTGGGGGTTGAACGTTTCTTTCCAACATACATTCTTCGAATTTGAATTTATATTTTTCAATCTTTAACATATTTGTTAAAAAAATGTAATTCAGAATTGAAATGTTCACTAAAAATAAATGTCTACTTTAGATTTTTTAATAACGCAAAATTATCAATTTCAGAATATATTTACGAAACACATTCTTCCTAAATTATATTTAGAAGAATTATGTTGTTTATTGATGGTGACTAAATGTCTGTGGAATCAGCGAAGTAATTTTAATACTTTGTATCTAAAACTTAAAAATAACAACATTACTATTGAAAAATTAAGAAATATGCCTGAAGAGTGGATCGATAGAATTCACACGTTAAATTTCTATTGGAATAAGGAAATCAGAAACGCAGACATATCAATCTTGAAAAACATTCGTAAGTTAGACCTTACTTGTACAGGAATTACAGATATTTCAGCTTTTGAAGGATCTCAAAATCTTCATACCCTAATTCTTTATTTAACCGATATAGAGGATATTTTAGCTTTAGGAACATGCCCAAATCTTTGTACTCTAGATCTTTCTAGTACTGATGTTACGGATATCTCGGTTTTAGGAACATGTAAAAATCTTCATACTCTAAATCTTTCTGATACTCAAGTTAAGGATATCTCGGTTTTAGGAACATGTAAAAGTCTTAATAGTCTGAGTATTTGTAATACTAATATTACAGATATATCAGCTTTAGGAAATTGTACCAATCTTCGTATTATATATCTTTATGATACAAATATCAATAACACACAAACTCTGAAAGGAGTTACCGTACGTGGTCCTATCGAACATTAACAAACTTAACTTTTTTCTTAGGTGTAAGTATAATTTCAATCTCTCTTATAAAGATCACCGTTTCGTTCCCGGGTAAATTTTCACTATCAAATAAACATTTTGCAGCGTATTTCTTCCCAACTGTCAAAATATTTCTTATATCTGGTCGAAATGCTGTGCTGTCCCAAAATACACTTTCACCGTTCCTATTTTTATACCATAATGCATAACTCGGTAAATCTTCAATATAAAGTTTAGTGGATATCGTATAATTATGATATTTGTTTTTACATTGATCCATTTTATATCAATATAATTTAACTTTCCAAAGAAGTTTTAAAAAAACCAATAGATTAATAATAACTAATGTCTGAAATAAAAACTACAGCTTTTATTATCGGAGATCCGCATTTTAAAGCAAAAAACCTTTATGAGGTTCATGACTTTATTGAAAGAACACTCGAAATTGCAGTGGAGAAAAAACCAACTTTTATTGTTATATTAGGGGATATGTTAGATACACATGAAGTAGTAAGAGTACAGCCTCACAAATTAGCATGTGAATTTATTGACAAACTATCAGACATAGCTCCTGTATATTTAATTATTGGAAACCATGATTTTATAAATAATTGTCAATTTCTTACAGATAATCACATTTTCAATCCTTTGAAAAAGTGGTCGGGTGTAACCATTGTAGATAAACCTATATATGCTACATATGATGATTTTTCTTTTGTATTTTGTCCATACGTTGAACCAGGAAAATTTGTTGAGGCATTAAATACGATTATAGAAGATGGAGAAACATGGGAACTTGCAGATTGTATTTTTGCTCACCAAGAATTTAAAGGCTGCAAAATGGGTGCTATAGTATCAGAAATTGGAGATAAGTGGGATGAAGATTATCCACCAGTCATTTCTGGTCATATTCATGATGCCCAAACAATAAACGAAAATATATTTTATCCTGGTTCACCTATCCAGCATGGGTATGGTGAAACATCAAATAAAAGAATATGGAATGTTACATTTGGTGAAGAAATCACACCATATTTTTCAATAGAGAAAATAAATCTAGGACTCAAAGGTAAAAAAATTGTATATTTAGATGTTGACAATATTGACAAATTTGATAAGAAACTCCTCACAAAATACAATATTAAAATATCCCTCAGTGGAACATCCGAACAATTCAAACTTTTTCGTCTGAGTAAAATTTGTACTGAACTTAAACGTGAAGGGGTTGCGATTTCATACGCTCCTGTTAACGATATTGTTACATCAGGTGTTAAAAGAACGCGGGAACAAGTCTCTTTTCTCAGGGTCCTCAAAGAAATAGTTAAAAAGAAGACACCGCCAGTACAAGAAGTATACAAAGAATTAGTAACTCCTGAGGAATTTTCTGATCAAGACTCTGAAGAAAATGTTATTTACGAGTTAGTGTTTCATGATTCTGATAGCGAATGAAGACGATTAGTATCCGACGTTGCAATTATCCGGCAAATCTCTTTAACTAATTTTGCACCGGTCATTTGTTTAGTAACGGATTTGATTTTTTCGAGCAAATCGCAATCAGTCGTTATTTTTTGAATTTTTTCCATGCGTATCTCTTTGGAACAACTTCCACAATAAATTTCTGAACACTCGCCTCCAAAAACACCAACACTAAATCCGTCGCTGACTGTTTTTTCATCTATAATTTTCTTGAGTATTTGAATCAAATATTTCATTTACGACCTCAAATAAATATTTGAGGTCGTAAATTTCATTTCAGTCGTGGTTAAAATATTTCTCAATACATGATGCACATGTAAAATTTTCTGTTGTATATTTTACATTACCCCAGGATTTAAAATATTTCTCCTTATTTTCTAGGGAATAAATTTCTTTATTTTCATATTTTACATAACCATAACCTGAATATTTCCCTTTTCGATATTTCCCTTTCCATTTAAAATATACCTCATTTTCCCAACAAAATTGACCGCCGTCACATTCATCATCATCACAATCATCACTACCACATCTCTTATAACCACCTCCACAGATAGGACATTCATAAGGAAACATTCCCATTTTTTGATATATCTCGATTACTTGATATAATAGTCTTATTGAAATTTCATTTTTCCTTCAGGCTCAAAAATTCATCATAGAAACAAGTTTTTAAGAGTGGAATTGTAAAGGAGTATCAGAATAATTAGCCGCGTTATGTGGATAATCATCTCGGTTTGTAACATAGTAATAAGAATGGTTCCCATTTTGAGTTTGACGAATCCATCTGTGTCGCGGCCAATTTTTATATCCCATTCCTGGTCTCATATAATAACTCCAACCTGTCCCTGTGTAGAACCCGGGTGACCAGAAATAGAGACGACTAAATAATCCTGGTGGCCAAGCTCCTCCAGATTTGGAGTTATAAGGGAATGAATAATAATAATAAGGCCAATATCTAGTGTTTTCTGAACGGGACAACTCCAGTTTTTCTGTGGTATCTTCTGTAGGAAGTTTCACTAAATAGATATCATTAGATAGTTTCGCAAGTTCATCATCCGAAACTTCGGGAATTTCGTCCCCTTGTTTTAGCAAATCTTCTAAGTCTCTCAAAGCTGTTTTTCCATATTGTTTGTCATCAATACTAAAATGTTCATCTTTTGTCTCGCATGAATAACTGCACCGCTTTGAAGCATAAATAAAAATTATGACAAATGCCGCAATGATAATCAAATACGAAATTGGTTTATAATTCATATTTATTAATAGAAATTTTATTTTTACTATACAAAATCTTCTCTATATTTATCTCCAAGAGATAAATATTTTATTCATTTGTGATAAGAACATTTTCCTTGAGAGTTTAGTTTACGACTGCAAGCTTCTCCTTTGCGAGGTCCTCTCTTCATCAAAATATCGCAAAATCCATTTATGGTTTTGTCTTTTTGAAGTCGTTGTTTCTTTGCACAAAATCTGCAGATTTTGTGATCGGCGACAGACATCCAAAACGTGTGATAAATTACTTTGCACGAATCACACGTTTTGACGCAATTATTACAGAAGCCTTTAATTAAAGGCTTTATTGAAAGTTTATTGGGGCACCATTCGGAAGCACATTCGTTTCTCGCAGCAAGATAACAATATTTACATATTTTGCTTTTGATTGTAGAGAGATGGTTATTGCATCTTTCACAAAGAGCTTGATCAGAAAAATGAACTTTGCGTGTCATTGTAGGTATTCTGAAACTCGATAAAGTAAAAAGGATATTTCATTTTTCTAATAGTAAAAACACGATTGATCATCTGAATCACCACCCGTGAAACGATGACGAGGAGATCCGTGAGAATATTCAAAGCCAAATTCTTCTATACCTTGCGCGGCGGTAGCTTTTAATCTACATATATTTTGACATCTTTTCGGCTCTTGCGTTTGATTGCACCACGGTGTACATTCTCTCATAGTAACATCAAAAGGAGTATTTATTGTACTTTGTGGATATTTATTGGGTGGGTTTGTTCTCCACCCGTAAAGAGAATAATAAGATGTTTCTGCGTCAGACATATTGAAATAGTCTATGATGATTTTAATGCTTTTTATTACGTTTACGATTTTTAAAAAAACTCTGATGGTAATAATAGGCGTGTTCGCCGTCCCAGCTGTGTGTTGTGCATGGACATCGAACTGGACAATCTTTTTCCAGATGACCACGTTTGGCACACACCTCACAAAAATGGTTCGGTGCTGTATGATGGTAACCGCATGGACATCGAACTGGACAATCTTTGGGCCGGCGGTGATCAGTTGTCAGACATAAAGTACAATATGCATAGTCAGGTATTGCTGAGTATTCAGACATTTCTGAAATACTCAGAAATGTCAAATTTAAAATATCATTTTTATGACCCATCAAGAGCAACAATTCTTTTGCTCAACACAGGTCCACAGTCTATCAATTCGTGATTGTGTATAAAGAGCGGCTATCCACTGATCGGCCATTAGGAGTCGGTAGGTAATGGTTGTCTGTGTAGGGTAATAATCATATTCATCATATTCATATTTATCATATTCATAATTCACAATAATACCATCAAAACAACATGTACTACCAATACGAATATCTAAACATTTTGCATAAGCAAGATTATAAAGAGACATCTCGTCACTAAATTCATCAATATCCCATTTTACTGATCGTATTTCGGGATTTCGTACATTAACAATATCATCGTGAAATTCAATCTGCCATTTTGTCTTGCGATCGGTAAAATCATCACAGTTTTCATCGATCACACGTTTAGTAATTTCGATAGCCTTGCCATCAATATACACTCTTTTTGCAATCACACGAATAAAATCAGAAAAAGATGTGCTATGATTCCCCTCATTACCATCCAGATTATACGCAGTATATCCAATCACATTGTCAACATAAACTGTTGTTGAATTTGTAGCTTTGATTAATTTGATTTGGGACATGATCTTTCAATAAATTTTATCAAGTGTACCTTATAATATCATTTTTACAAACATATGTCTGTAAAAATTCTTCCGGTGGGGATTGAACCCACAATCCCAGCGTTATAAGCACTGTGCACTACCAATTGTGCTACGGAAGATGTTATACTAAATATAACATCTTCCACGTTTGTTTACTCGTAATAATTCAACATGTCAACTTGTTTTTGAAATATATCTCTTATTACAGTATCATCTTTTAAATCATTATAAAAATCCATTTCATTCTAATATTTCTATGCAAAATTTACATCTCTCTCATTTGATTAATTCGGTTTTCGACTCTAAATATCATTTTAATCTTCGATATTCATCGTGGTTACGGAGAAATTCCAAGGTGGTGCGATGATGTATCGTATCTGCTCTAAATTTGTCAATACATCTGCCCATGTTTTCATCTAGATGCGCATCTTTTGCTAATTCTAGTAACCGTTCGCACGTCAGAATGCGGCGATTAGCTAGATCCATTGTGGTGGATAAGGGGGTTTTTGTATGGATTCACGTTTGCTATAGACATAACCAACGAGTTATGAGAGATCAAGAGGTTCTTAATTTCGTGTTTTTTCTCGATGGACGATTGCAACTCAATATAAGAAAAAACAGTCTCGAGATCCATTTGTTTAAATCTATCATTTTGAATTATCGATTATCATTTTTCTAACATGAAGATTTTTAATATTTCCCATTTCAGATGTGAATGTAGCACAGTATTTCTTATCATAAGTAAATACTGCAGGTTTTCCTACGGTATTTCTAACATATTTTTCTAGTTTGACAGTCTTATACTCTCGGTGAATGTTATTATAATCAACGAATGGTAATATAACAACGCCTTGATATTCCTGAAGTTTTCCTTCATAATCTATGTGAAATTCGTTTGGGTAATAACCTACCAATGAACTATCTGGACTAAGCATCAATTTTCTATACGGACCAGGAAGGAGATTTGCTGATGATGGTGGAAGAACAGATAAAAGCTGTTCAAATGGGCGTGATGCTGATTGAAGGGCGAAGTTGATGTTGAAAACATCAATAGATTGCACATAATTGTTAAAATCACACATCAACGGAGCGTAATGCCACTCATAAGCCCATCTCCATGAGGGAAGTCCATGGACATAATACTCAAAAACCCAAACAAAACTCTTGAGGTAGTTATAACACATTTTTGTTATATCTGCTTCATTTGAGATGCCAGATTTAAGATAATAGTCTCGCCTATACCCATCAAAATCTAGGTGATGCTTTTTATCTATCACGGTAATATGTTTCAAAAGTGTATTATTACGGAAGCATTTGGCAAGTGGTTGTTTATAACGGTTGCGAGTAGTTACTTGTTTGATAAGATGGTTGATTTCATATTTGGAAAGTTGGGCAATAAATATTTTAAATCCAGAAAGATTAAACTTATTGTTGACAGTTAGAAAATTACATTGACCGCATTTTGAAGTTTTTGCATAAGTATTTAACATGAATTCTAGTCCTTCCTCCAATAAATGAAACATTTGAATTTTAGGAAGGAAATCGTTTCCAACAAAAAATCCTTCAATAATAAAATCGTTAGTTATGTCATCGAAATTTCTAGTCTTTGACTGGGTATAACCTAATTTTGTTCTCACCAATCCCATATCTAAAAAAAATAAAAATTCTGGGTTGTTCTGATCTTCCCGAAGAAGAAACATTTTTGGTATATGGGTTGCGAGAGTAAGCATTATCAAATCTCCATCTGGGCCAAATAAACAATGTGAAGCGTTAGTCTTTTCGGATGCTGAGAGTTCCCGAATGAAATTCATGATTTTATGTTCCCCCTCTCCCGGAACAGTGGGAGGAGAAAAATATACGTTTATGTTTTGCCACTTCACGTTACTGTTAATTTCTTTTCGAATAGCATAATTTATATATTTTGTTAGATTATGCATGAATAATGTACCTGGAGTGAGCTGATTACTGTCAAATTTTGAAGAATTAGTCTCTTTTTCTTCTTCAGATCTGATTTTAGCGGCCACGAAACGACGTTGTCGTTGTTGAGCCTGTTTGGCTAACGGAGCTGGTCCATCTATAGCTATATACAACACTTTTTGAGGGATGGCTATATCAGTTATTTGACATATATTTTCAAAAAACAATGAAAAAACTTTTCTCTGTTTGTCTTCGAGTGATAAATTTTTGTATTTGTCTAAAAAACGTTTATGTGTTCCATAGTTGTAAACTATTTGCGCTGCAGTATGAAGAAGTCCACTGGCGTCTAAATACGAATAATCTACATTTGTTTTAAATTTATCGTTATGAAAATGTTTTACTGCTCTAGGAAATGTGGAAATAAGCCACGGAAAAAGTCTTGGCACACCCATTATCTATTTTTAATGACTTTTCACTTTTAAACATCATTATTTAAAGAGAATAGTGATTTATATTTGAATGTTACTATGAAGAAATTTTGGGATCAAGTAATACAAATTCCGTTTGCACTGTACAATGCCGTGTTAGAGTATATTCGCGTCATTGGCATGGGCGCGGAAGATTTGTTTTTCTGGATATGGGAACGTGATTGTCAGCGTGAAATGCTCTGTCATTTGTGCGCGGAAGATAACAAGAAATTCCCGCTTACGACTGAGCGAATATTGGGACTCCGTAAACCAGGTTCTGAAGGTTGGAATGATGCATGGGTAGTTGTTAAAGATACTAATGGGAAAATAACGGTTGCTGAGTTTCAAAATCATTTGGATTTTACATCAACCAAATATACTTGGCACCAAGTGTTGGAAGACAAACAAGTTTTTGAAAGATATGGATGGGAAATAATGTCACAAGACGATATTCGTCAAATAGCAGGAGTATAAAATAATCGTTAAATAATTTTATTTTTTGAATTGAATTGTCTCTTGCTCAGTAGTAACAACCGGTATTATTCGCCAATTTTATTTATGGCAAAAGACGGTACGCAACTTTGTTATCTTTTGGTAGTTATTGTTTCTATTGGATTTTTGGTTTGGGGTTTTATGGATCTCCTTAGACCAAAGTTACCCAGTGAAAAGGCTCAAGTCGATGTGATTTCACGCCAGATTCGCGGTTTTGCTTTTATAATGGTTTCTCAAGTGGTGTTGGTTTTGGGGTCCATTATCTGTTTTGGTATGACTGGCGGTGTCAAGGGTCTTGGAAAAACCCTTAAAAAGGTTCAACTTAGAATATAAATTAAATCTCTTTTTTATGAGTAAAAAAGAGAGATGCGATTAATATTTTATTGTATTATAGTTAGTACATTATTATGGAAACATACGCTTTGTACCCTCAATATCAAAAAGCTTGTCAACCTTATAAATGTCCTGTTCCCGGAGGTTACCCTAATCCGAAAATGTGTTATCATCAACAATCAAAAGATGTAGCTCTACCAGAATCAGAATGTCGTCCTTTTGGATATCAACCAAAACGCCCTAACCCAGGAGGATTAAAATTTTATATGTATGATTATCCATTTCAAACACAAGGTGGGAAACCTTTGTCCCATCCGGGCAAAGGTTGGTATGAATATGAAAATACTGGAGAATATTATCGATAAAATTGAAATTGGTAATTACCAATTACAAATATTGTGCAGATGTCTTTTTTCCCCGTACGATGTTTTACTTGTGGTAAAATTGTAAAGTGGTCTCCTTTCGAAAAACTCGTAGAATCAGGTGTATCAGAAGACGAAACATTAGATAAACTTGGATACAGAAGAATGTGTTGTCGTCGTATGTTTTTGGGACATGTTCCCGAGCTTGAAAAAGCTATTCTTCTTTATAATACTACTAAAAAATCAGGAGATCCGGAATAAGACCTAAAAATAAATTTCTTATCTTTATAAGAAATTTAACTATGTTTGCCGTTAAAATTCCAGAATTCTTTTGAAATTGTGTGTTTATCTACCAAAATTTTGCATTTATGACATATCATAAAAATTATAATAGGTAAGATACTTACAAAAAAAACCAGCGCACATAAAAAATTGATAAATGATAACCAATATACTAAATATTAGTCAGAATATGGCTTCAAGTGTTGAAAATTTCCTAAAATCTGATTTTTTCCGCAATCTTTTTGAAGAGTTTTGCAAGAAATGTGTATCGGAGTTTCGTACTGAGATTGAGCCAAAAGAAAATCTTCGTGTATCCCCTAAAAATTCAGAAGTTGTTATTGTTCTCAATTATGGTCCGAAATCTCATGCCATTTTTGGAGATTTTGGTGATACTAACCGTTCTTTTAAAGATGACTATCTTATGAAACAGAATTGGATCAAATCAAATCGTAAGCTTGCTTTTGGATTTGGATGGGTCGTAATGCAAAAAGATAAGTTGGAAGATGTTAAGAAAGCCCTCGGCGATATGAATGTTGTTTTTCGCGAAGTAGAACGTATGGATTATGAAAAAGAAGTACGTAATTCTAAATCTCATTCTTCGGAACCACTCAAAGAACTCGTAGAAGAAAAATCTAAAAAGAAATTCAAAGCAGTCAAAAATAAGTGGGGAAACAATGAAGAACCCGCCAGCGGTTTTGTATTTATTAAACTTCCAGTAGGTAATAACAACAAAAATATAGCAGTAGCTGTGGGATTGCAAGATCCAGATGCTGATACAACTCTAAGAGGACTTCTTTCTATTCTTCCTTTTAACGAAGAACTCAAAAAAGAATGTAAAATTAAAGGATGGCGTTATCTTACTGAAAAAATGATAGGAACAATTTTTACCCAGAATCAAAAACTAGCTGAACAACTTGATAAAATGCGAAAATGTGAATTAGACGAGGGATATTATGTTATGTTGTGTGCAACATGCGAACATGATAAAACAAATAAACAAAAATGTTTGAGCGTACCTTTCAAATTTCGAGATGAAGAACAATGGGGGATATATGATGGCACCGGTTTTGATGACTTATACGAGGAATTTAATGATTGGCTTCAAAATAATGGTCATGAGGGGTGGTATATTGATGATATCCTAGAAACAGAGAAAGATATCACTCCAGCTGAAGCTAGAAATCCTGTTATTGTTCCTGTGATTTAATTGTACTGAGATAATACGTAGTATTAAATCTTATTTAAATAAGATTTAAAAAAAATGAAATAATCAAGCTGCGCAATATCCTTATCAACAAAATGCAAGAAAATGTTGAGATTCGGGATACCCAAAATTCGGCTCAAACGCTAGAAGATTTTGATTCATCTGTGGTGAAAATACTTGGTCAAGTAGACTATATTGCACTTAATACAAACTACGGCTCTAGACTTTTACTCGATAGCAAAAGTGATGAACCAAATTTCCGGTTTAAACTTCCTCCTAATTGTAAGGATGAAAAGTATAGTGAGTGGGTGGATTGGCTTTCCGACCGGGAGCCAGAAGAATATGACTGCGAAATGGATGAAGAATATGAGGGCGAAACGAATACTGACAAAGATTACTATCGTGTAGTGTTGCTATCTGATTCTTATTGCAAAAAAGGCCTCTATTTATTTACCGAAGATGCTAAAGAATTAATTCAGTTTAGTAATTTTCATGGCGTAATAGTTTTTCGCAGAACGGATAAAAAAGCAATGAATATATCACAATATATGAAATTTGCGGATAGTATCAATATTGGGTATTGCAGTTTTAATCCATGTTGGCATGATAATATGTGTATTCTAATACTTCCTAACGGGAAGACAATGTTATACGTAAATTATGATTGCTATCTTTAAAAAATGATATTTGACATCTAAAGGGGTATCATTAATCAATGATACCTGCGAATAATGGAAATTGAAATTTACGAGGAAACTGGTGAGGAAGTTTTTTCACTACCTGAATATCTGACTAAATACGAGTACACAAAAGTAATCGCGGCTCGGGGTGTGCAACTCGCGGCAGGGTCTCTTCCCAAAGTAAATATTAAAAATAACTATGATGTTTTAGATATTGCGAGACGCGAACTTCATGACAGAGTTATTTCACTTGTTATAAAAAGAAAATTTCCAGATGGGCATTTTGAAGTATTTAGTGTTAAAAACATGAATATTCGTGATTATTAAAAATGATATTATTGATTGAAAAAATTAGATTAAGTTGGAACTAAAATTTTAGAAAAGTGATATTCTTGATTGAAAATTTAGATTGAAGTCGAGATTACTCTTATTAAACAAACATGCCTAAACCCCAAAAATCAAATGAGACTATTTACCAACTTACCGAAAACCAAATCTTTACCATAGTAAATTCACAGCTTCTCGCGAATGAAGAAGCTCTAACGGACCGTGTGGTCAAAAAAGTGCTGAAGGGGAAAGAATCCAAAAAGATTACTGAAGAGAAACTTCGTGATGTTCTACATGTTTCAATTGTCAAAAACCTCAAGAAAGTCGAAAAGCTTATGATGTCGATGTTTGTTAAAGTTCCCCAAAAAGCAATGACTGCGAAAAAGGCTTCTGGCGAAAAACCTGTTGAGAAAATGACAATTCCCGAATTGAAAACTCTTCTCAAAACCGAGAAAGTTCATTTACCTAAGAAGGGATCAGGAACAAAAGGTGCCTACATAAAGCAAGACTATATTGATGCAATCAAGTCTTCTAGAAAGATCTTCGATTCTGCATCCGACAGTGCCTCCGATTCCGCCTCCGGGTCTACCTCCGGCAGTGAGGGAGATGACAACCTTCCTGTTCCCAAGTCAAAGAAGACTGCTTCCAAGTCTACCTCCGGCAGTGAGGGAGATGACAACCTCCCTGTTCCCAAGTCAAAGAAGACTGTTCCCAAGTCAAAGAAGTCTGCTCCCAAGTCAAAGATCTCGGAAAAAAATAAACCTGTCGAGAAAATGACAATTCCCAGCCTAAAAGAATTCGTCAAAGAAAAGGGAATACAACTACCCGAAAAGGGATCAGGAGCAAAGGGTACCTTCGTAAAGAAAGATTATATAAATGTAATCAAGTCTTCGTCTTCTGACGGATCTGCCTCCGGTAGTGGAGAGGAGGGTGAACTTTCCAAGACTAATCCCAAACCGGCTTTAGATAAATTGTCAATTGCCAAACTGAAAACGTTGATTGACCAAAGGGGACTTAGTTTGCCCACAAAGGGAACAGGACCAAAGGGTGTCATCAGAAAGATAGATTATATAGGTGTAATCAATTCTGCGTCCCATAGTGATTCTGACAGTGGTACTGTTTCCGGTAGCGGAGGGGAGGGTGAAAAAGAGAAACCCGTCGAGAAATTGTCAATTGCCAAACTGAAAACGTTGATTGACCAAAGGGGACTTAGTTTGCCCGAAAAGGGATCAGGAGCAAAGGGTACCTTCGTAAAGAAAGATTATATAAATGTAATCAATTCTACCTCAGACTCTGAGGATGAAGCTCTTCCCAATAAAGTACAGATTCCCACACTGAAGGTTAAGTATGACGATGCACTCAACTTGTACGCTGACGATGACAAATATGTCTACGATGTATCTTCTGAATCGATCATTGGCGTGCACAAAAAGTCAAAAAATGGAAAAAGGGTTATTCCACTTACAATAATTGAAGCTCGTGAGCTTCAAAATAAAAAAATAGCTATGTGGCATGTGAAAGAGGGAAAACGCTCAGTGGACATTCCTACGACACAAAAAGAGATCGCCGATCTTCTTAAGAAGATGGAAGACGATCAAAACGTTGATAAAGATTCAAAAAATACAGAGCCTATTTTTAACTGGGGATCAGAAGACGAGGGATCAGAATATGAGAGTGAAGAAGACGAGGGTGAAGAGGATGGCGAAGAGGAGGATATTGTAACCATAACTGAAAAGACGATTTCAAACCTGTTAGATACCGAAGAAATTCCAGAGCCCTCACCTGCGACATCACCGGCTGCCGCGGTTGACGCCTCGCAGCCTCGTCGGCGACTATTGAAGAAATAGTCTATACAACCTACCACCTACCCGATGGGGATGTCATCGGGAAGTATTTATAAATAAAATCATTTCGCTCAAGTATGAAATGATTTTTTTAAGTTTATGGATTAGGGCTAGCCTCGCCGCGATAAGTTCCTCTTATCGTAATACAAAGTTGAGTACGTCCGGTAGAAACACTCCAATTCAGCATAGTATCAGTTACTGGCACTTCTGTCGTTGGATCGACAGAATGATCTTGAATAACAAGTGCCAATTCACTTCCGTATAACATGCGAGCCGCCGTTTTTCCTGTCGTAAGACCAGCTAGAACTGCTGGAGCCAAAACTCCGGTTGGATCAACGGTCAACATTTCCACATCCAAAAATAAAGGAAGAGGATGTTTGAGGTCTTGAACTGGAAGTTTGGTCAAATACCTTCCAGGTAACCCAGCAAGCAACGGTTGAAGAGTCCTAACGCGAAGTTCATATGTATCGCCGAATTGTGGATCAGCTAGTGTAAGATCCAATACCAATTTCAATGAAAAATCTGCGTCTCTGTCATGTTGGCGAATCTCTGCATGACTTATAGTTTGTAATGTTTGAGCATCATAGTTGGCGACAGAAGCGGCGCTTGAACCATATACTCCATTTGATGCATAAGAACCGTTTGTGACTAGAAAAAGTTGCGGCCTAAATCCAGCATTCAAGATCTTTTGAACACCACGATCAAAAATATTTGATGTTGTTGTAGTCATAAATTATCCTGTTAATCACAGACAAGAAAAAAAAATCGCTAAAAAAATAACTGTACTGTGATTAAGTGTGTGATCGACCGCAGGAAAAAATGAACGCAGAAGAATCTCAAACAATGTATCTTATTTTGATAATTCTCCTTATTTTATTTGGAAGTATGTATTTTGCATATAATCGGTGTAAAATGTAGAGTTTTGGTTTTTATATTACCAAAAGGTAATATAAAGAATTGTTTATTTTACAAACAAGAAACACACACTGTGTCCTAGGTCTATGTCTTTTTGACTATCCATACCTTCTCCTGAGAAGGTATATATTTTTTGTAAAATGGACGTCGTCTCTTCTTATGGTATATCTGAACCATGTAATTTGCGCATAAAACTTTAGTATGTTCCAACCACGCTCCAGAAAAAATGTGCATTGCTTTGAGAGAATAAAGGGGATTACTTTCGTATGAAAGAACCGGAAACGACAGAAGCTTGATCACGTGGCCTTCTGTTTGCAATTGTGCTAACATGTTCCTAACAAGAATACGTAGTGTTATTTCGAAATTGAACCTGTCGGAGTTTGAACAAGAGTCTGGATACGAAATTGTACTTGTAATAGTATTCTCAATCAAGAACTCGGATAATGCTCCATTACCCTTGCTTGGAATAACTAGAAGCAATAACATTCTCAAGTTTTCCTCTTCGACGATAAATGTGTAATGATTTCCTTTGAAGATCATAGTGCACTATTCGATTAATTTTGAGAATCTCAAATCCATATATCATTTTTCTGGTCAGTGTGTTGTGTGTACCAAGTTTAGAAGAAGTTTTTTCTAGTTTGAGATAAAGTCTGTAGAATAATTTGACAGTGTAAACGATAAAATTCTTGTCTGAAGCCTGTTCTCTAAACTATTTGAGATGCAAGAAGTGGCTTAGAAAAATGTATTATCTTGTAATAGACGAAGTGTAAACATCTTCCAAATTTTATCATGGCACCCAAACGCCACGTAAATAAACGCCAAATAGTTCCAAAAGTTATCGATGACGAGAAAGTTCAAACCGAAACAGACGAAGAAAAAGATGTATATAATCCAGAAAAACCTATGTCAGAAGAAGAAGAAGAATTAGTATCTAGTTCAAATGAATCACCACCTGAAAAACCGAAACCCGTTCCCACTCGTACTCGTAAGACAGTTACTAAACCAAAACAAACTAGCAAAGTAGCTACAAATTCTGAAGAAGAATTAGTATCTAGTTCAAATGAATCACCAGATGAATCACCACCTGAAAAACCGAAACCCGTTCCCACTCGTACTCGTAAGACAGTTACTAAACCAAAACAAACTAGCAAAGTAGCTACAAATTCTGAAGAGACGCAAGAGTCAGATAAAAGATACTTTAAAATTCTTATCGATAGAATTGCCCCTGAAAATAATTCTCCCCCAGTTAGTTCTGATGTTTTAAGTTCGGGTGGCGGACGTTATACTGGTCGAAATCCAATGCAAGCTGCAAAAAAAGCTTTTACTAGAATTTGTCGTGCTGCATCATCTGACGGAGCAGATTTATTTTCTTACACTTTCGCTATGCAAGAAACAACACAATCATCCGCTAAAAAAGTGTTTGCTTATCGTGGTATTCGTGAAGCACTCGATAAGCCCCAAAAAGTAACTAAAGGCACCACGAATTACGATGTTTGTTTTACCAGTCAGGTACGTTCTTACAAACCGGCTGCAAAACCTACAACTAAAAAGAATACTTCTGTCGAGCGCCAAACTGGCGCTGATCGCGGTAAATCAGTAACACCCGCGCGTGGCGGACGTGGAAGAAAAAAGTAGGTAACTTTTTTGGGATCATAATATCTTTTTAAAAGATATTATGACAAGCACAGAACAAATTGATTCTTTGACACAAGATCAATTAATTTTAGCTAGAAGTAAATTGTGGACTCGAGAACTTGACAAACTTTTGAGAAGATGGAAAATGCAAATTGGAAAAAGAGAAGAGGGGCATTTAGATTTAGCGCGGAAATACAATCAAAGACATTACATATTTGGTGTTCCAGCGACAGTCTTAACGACACTCATCGCAACAGGGGTACTAGCTACATTTAGAAATTGCGATACATGCGCTCAACAGGATGTCACTTGTTCCGGAGATCAGTGGATTCGTTTAGTTATTGGTATAATTGGAGTTTTTAGTGCTGGTCTTACAGCTTTTCAAACACTTATGAATTATCAGGGAGAAGTCGAAAAACATAAATCAGCTTCTGATGGTTATGGACAACTATTTAGAATATTAGATACAATATTACTCACGTCTAACCCTATTCGCGGAGATCCAGTCGAGACTCTTCAAAATATTAGAAATCAATATGATGATATAGTTCGTCGCTCCCCTACATTACCCAAAGCCTATGACGCCGAATTAACGTATGATGTTATTAATCAAGATAAGTTGGGAACTCATCGCCCCGACCAAATTGTTATCGGTACAAGAGATTTGGAGGATGAAACTTCTAAAGAGAGCAAAAAATCAATCGAATCTGAACCATCTACCGTTGAAGACCTTGACAAAGTAATTGCTAAAGAAAATGATTATAATACTAGCGATGATGAACGTGAAGTTTGCATAAGTTTTGATCTTGACTCTGCTCAACGAGCTCAGCATTCGATTCAACATGCTCTTAAATTTGAGATGAAACGTCTTGCTAATCATTCACAAGCTTCTCCGGAAGAAAATTGTTAAGTCTTTGTCGTAGAATTTCTACCGATTCGTCTATATTATGTTCTATATGGTTAGAAAGATGAAATCTATAAAAATTTGTTGAAAGAGACATCCCTAAAAATAAAACCATTAAAAACACGACCAGTTCCCACTCAGAAGGCATTTTTTTATATATAATGAACCAAATCAAACCAGTCATTAGAAAAGATACAATTAGAAAAGATCGCCATTTAACAAATCTATCTTGATATGCAGCTGCATACTTAATTTTATCAAGAATCTCAGATGTATTATCCGTTGTGAAAGGATGTGAACCTTCTACGGCCTTACCATTCGAGTTATCGCAATCTTTTCCATTAAAAAAATAACTACACCCTAGAGCTTGACGTTCTTTGTATACGGCGTAAAGAATAATAATTACTACAATAACATAAATCCACATTTATATCAGGTTAAGATAATTGCAATTGTTGAAATCTCATCCTTAAGTTTTATATCTATACATTTACCATCACCTCGCAAAATAGACTATAATAATTTTTTGGTATCAAAAGAAAAATGATTTCTGGAAAGCAAAATATCAATTAGCAAATAACAATGTCAGAAAATTTGTATATTGTAAGTGAAGATGGTCGCGATTCTGAATCGTGCTGTATCTTTTATTCAGAATACTTTCTCACTGAAAAAGAAGCAAAAAAACGAGTGGCGGAATTAACATTTTACGATTGTGAGTGTCATAACCCAGAAGAAGACAACCCTGAGGACTGCGATTGTAGAAGTTGGTTTGTTTATAAAACGAAATTGGGAAAAACTAATAAAACTCATTATTAATAGTTCACACGCATCCGTTACATGCGCTACATCCCCTAGTATCTCCATATGGAGATGGTAAGGGATATCCTGGTTTCATGTCACTTGAAAGATGCATTCCCGCTTTGGGGAGAACATCATAATAAAATCCTTCAGTACGAGCGAGGTTTCGATCTTCGTGTGAAAATTCTTCTCTTACAAATACATTAGGATCTTCGCGAAGATTCATGTGCATTCGGTTTACCATTGAAATTTGAGGATGAACTGTATTTACTCTAGGATACATTTCTAAAGGTAAAGAATAGTTGATCCATCCTTTGCAATCATAAATGGGGTGGCTGATACCGTTATAACATTTGTAATAAGTTGTATCTTTCTCTTTCCACATATATTGATCGGGAAGTCCGGCTTGACGAGGACATTGAGGATTATATTTTTTGTGCAACTGACGATCCATCTTCTTATCAATATAGAAGGTAAAAATGATATATTAAATTAAAAACCTAAATGTCGCGTTTAGTACAACGTGTATTTGCACACGGATATATGTTCTATTCTCCACCTGAAGCTCAAGAATCCCTTAAACTTTTACAACGTGCAATACAAATATGTCCATCAGATAGTAACACTTATATTAATATGGCTGCATGTCTTACGAGACTTGGTCGTCATGAAGAAGCAACCAAATCTCTTCAACAAGCTAATAAATCGAATCCTTTCTTATAAGTTAAGAAAGGATTCACATTTAATCTTGATAAGGCATATTAGGGGGGATTTGTACCTCGAGAGGACTAAATCCAGTTTCATACGACACGTCAAAAGGATGGGGTGTTATATCTGGACTAAAGGGATGTCTATCGTACGGATTTGAATCTACAGTAAAAACTTTACGTATTGCAGCATCTTGACATCCAGCAGGATTGATAGTATCACGCGTACATTGATTAACTTGGTTACGAAGATTTGTAGTTACGCTAGGGGCAAATTGTTTGACGTTACCACGATAAGGATTGATATTATTTTGTCCATGTTTCATATAGACATGACCATACTCGTTTGACCACAAAGGCAATGGTTCCATCATACCCACACTACCCTGAATCCATCTTTTGTAATGACCACCATTTGGTGGTCCCATCGAATACCGATAAAATTTTTCCCAGTCTGGGTTCTCTAAATAATCTGCCAGTGTCGCCATATTAATAGATTAAAATATTTTATTTTCTCTATTCTGTTAAAATCATAAAAGTAGTATATAATGGATAATGTTGATATCATAACTATTTCAAGAGAGTATTTTGTTAACAATTATGATAAAAAATATATCGACAAAGAATATGATGATCGAGATCAAGAATGTGAAAAAGATTTATGGTGTTCAGGCATTGATAAATGTTTCTATTGTGAGGATGAAGAATCACAAAAATGTATCGGATATACATATATAATATGTCCAAAATGTAACGATAGAACCTCTTATGGTACGCATATTTCGAACGATAATGAATTTATTTCTTATTATTGTGATACATGTGATGGATATTATGGTGTCTGCTTAGAATGTCGTGTCACTCTTGAGGGTTCACTATTACAACTATTGGAGCATCATAACTATAATAATATAAAGACCAATGCCTATGATGATTATGAAGTTATTGACGATGATAAATACGACACAGAAACATACATCAAATATATTACTCCAAAGTATTTTTTTAGTGAAGCAATATTTGATGATATAACCGGGCCGGACGGTGGGTTTGTAAGTGTATGGTATTGTAACCAATGTGATAAAAAATTTCACCTGAATGATAAATAATCCTCTCGTTAAAATGGGAATCGTCAAAAATTTTAATTGTGGTGTTCTTCATACAAAAAACTTGAAAAATTACAATTGTCTTATCTCCCGTAACAAGAGATATATTAACTAGGATACTTTGGACAAATTACAGCATTAAATTCTGTAAAATCTTTAATAAATGGTTTCAACATTCGAAATAATATTTATGGTTTTACTTGCCATAGGTTTGGGTATTGTTATTTGGTGGTTTGTTATAGCTGAAAAATATAGAAGTTACTTGGGTAAATATGCTTATGCTAGAGGAGCAAATGCAACTGCAGCGGGTCAAACTGTGAATTTAACATGCGATCAAGACAAGGAAATTTGCGTATACCGAGCAGTACAAATTTGCACAGTACCGGATGATCATAATTTCGAAAGTTCTCCTCTTGAACCTATCGCTTCAGGATTGGGAAAGAACAATGCAGCATATGGTAATTTTGATCCTGATACGACGGTTGATATGACTTCTAAATTAAATGAACAATGTAAAGGCAAAAAGAATTGTGCATATGTATTTACTCCTGAATCGTGGCCTCATAATGGGTCGTGTCCTAGTGGGTCAAATACTCAATTAATTTCTACTTATTCGTGCATTCCAAAAGGAAGTATGTGCCAATCTTATTAATTTCATCTTCACAATTGCAGAGATGAAATTAACACTGAGCTACATTTGTAGCTTAGCAAGCTGATGAGCAAGCTCATCAGTGTATACTGGTGGTAGGTTAACTACGCAGCGTGCACATATATTTGCGAGAGTATGATTACAAGTTTTAATCTTTAAAATCGGTTCGTCCCACGACCGCCCCTCTGTTTTTTCAAAGTGGTTTTTCCAAATTTTAAACGATGCATTCCACTGGTAGTGAATGATCGGATAGCTGAAGCTGGTGCCTGTAAGATGAAATCCGTCATTAAGATTGAAGAATACATGTGACAAAATTTCATGTATATCTGTGTGAACATCAATTGTGTTTGTCAAAACTATCGAAGTTTCTTTACGAATACCCGTCGCACCTACTTTTACTATAAGAATATCTTGTTTCACACCCGCCTCCCCAGGAACGGATCCTTTATCGAATTGTTCCGCGCATTCTTTTAACCATAAATAACTCAGATCTCCCAAGAAGCCGTAATTACTATTGTTTCTTGTGATTTGTGCTGATTTGCCGACAAAATACTTGTCAAGAAGGCGAAACCATCCTTCACGCATATTGAATGAGATACGATATTCATCCATTTTGTAGATAATCTCAAAATAGTTGTTTGAGATTATCATTTTTCTACCAATTCATAGCTCTACCAGCCGCCATAACGTCTTGGCACAAATCTGTGTCCCCTCCTTTATCAGGATGGTTTTTACGCAACCAATGCATCCATTCATTTTTGTTGGTTATACCCAACGATGTCAAATTTTTGGGAGTGGTAGTTTGTTTTGAACGACCGAAGGATTCAAAGAATTTTCTTGTGTCTTCATCGCATTCTCTTTCGTATTCTTCATTGCGTTGAGCACTTTTTTCTTGTGGTACTTTAGTTTGAGATAATTTAATATCTATGTCATTTACTTGCTCTTGTAGTCTTGATATTTCTGTCAAATAACGTTGCTTGAGTGCAACGAGAATGGCGGGATCTGTGTTTGGGTGGTGTTCCTTAATTTTGTTTATTAAATTTGGCGGTATGTTGGATTTAGCGACACGTTTGCCAGTTATTTTGCTATAAAATATTTGGGCGTCATTTTTGGTGTATATAAAATAAAAATCTTCAGGACGATTTCCAATTCGTTCATTAAAAAAAAGATTAAACATATCGTCCATTTTTTATGCGATCTCAAATGTATATTTGATCAAGAGCTTCTGTAGTAAGAATACGATTACCATAACCAAAAAATATCAATTTTCTATTTTAACCGCAGTAAATGTATCCGCCATTGACAAACCTCGCCATGATTGCAATTGCTCTAAGATCCATTTTTTCCATGCTACAGTATTTCATAATTTTTGGTTGTTGAAATTGACTCAGTGTCCAAATAAACATATCATCGTCTAATTGGAAGAGTTTGGGAATGTATGTTAATTGTTCCAATTCTTTTTTAGATAGGAATTGCTGCTGGTTAAGCGAAGCTAGATATTTATTTAGAAATGACTTGATGAGATCAATTGTGACTGAAATTTGATTATTTTTCGCTTCATTCACATCTTTCAGATAATATTCGTCATAAAAATACCCAAACTCGAACGATTTCCCAGAAGGGAAATCGAGACCTGAGTGTTTTCCCATTATCAATAAATTAATTTTTTGTGGCCAAAAAATATCATTTTTCATGTGCGATAATCTTCAAACAAATTATTTTGCTTAAACCACTTCTCGAGAGAATTACACATTTGAATTTTATCCATGCTATGAATTGTTAGAATTTGTCTTAATTCTTTGTCAGTTTTTTTGTCAAGATTATATAAGAAATTTGTCAACCCAGGTTGTGCTCTTATATCCTGTAAGAGTTGAGCGCGAGAAAAATTTTGGTACTCTACTCCTACCGGAGGTAAATACTCTAAACTAATAAACAAATCTATGAGTCGAGGTACACTCCATGCTGCTTGGGTACAAACAGCCCCACGAGTTTCTTTCTTACCAGGTAACGGCTTGACTCTAATTTTAAATTTGCCATCTACATCTCTAAATCCGTAAACGCCATAAGGATTCTTATCCCATACTATTTCTGGTGTTGCTTTTTGGAGTTTTATGAGATAATCTATATACATTTTTTCATTTTCGGCAACTACGTAATTCCACTTTCCAGTTTTTGGATCAAAAACTCGAAGAAGTCCTGTTGGTTTGAGATCTTTGATAATGACGCTATAACCTAAACCAGTATAATCCGAAGCATACATGTTATGAACTATTTTTCCATCAACCATCTCCACCAAGTTTCTCCCCAATTTAGTGATAAAAACATCTATAACTTCTTTTTCTTTTAAAGTAAGTGTCTTCCTTCGTAATTCTTGAACTTTTTCTAATAATATGATGATTGTTTGGTAATGTATTTTATTTAATACATTCGCATTTTCCTTTGCCGCCAAACAAAATTTTATCACTAAATGTTTGTCTTGCTGAAGTTTTGTTATCTCTACTAAAATTTGCAAAGTTGTTCTTTCAGTTATTAATGGATTTATTATATACGTTACTTCAGGATAATTAGAAAATACTGAAATTGTATTATCAAGAAAATAAATATTTCCTTGCTCTTTGAGATAATTTTCAAACCCGTACCTATTTTGAATTCGAACTCGAGAATCGATAATAAAATCTAACGCTCGTAAAAGTAATTTGTGTTCTTCTATCGATGTAATATCTATCAAATTAGAGATTATATCAAGACGAAGATTAAAATAAACTCCAAACAAATTTACTAATTTGGTGATCATTTTGGAAATATCATCAGATGCATAAATAAGGTTATAAGTATCTTTGAGTAAATCTTTTTCGGGAATGTTGTATTTCCATACCCTAGAAGATTTATTGATATATTCTTCAGGAAAATTATCACATCGATAGTTACATTCTTGATAATTGCAAGCTCTAGAATTATTTTGGTCTCCCTCAAGTACATTTCTTTCATAATTTAATACACAATCCCATGCGATTTTCTGCAATAATCTGTAAATTTGTGTCTTTGGATATTCTTTGGTTTCTGCTATTCGATATACAATCAAATCCATTGTCTCTTTTTTTGAAAACCCTACATCTGAAGGATATCCCTTGTTTTTATTGTATTCTTTGGTATCTTTGTCTTTGTCATATTCTTTTGCAGCAATATGACGAAAAATTTTTATGTGTCGTTGTTCGTTAGGCAATGCATCATGAGAACCAATGCGATAGATTCTACCTAAAGCTTGTTCAATAGCAGAAATATTCCAATGACCCATCATTATGTGAGCTTGACGAACATTTTTTATGGTTAATCCTAATCCAATTTTTTCACTGCCAATAATAATTTGGCATCTTTCTCCATACATATTATCTGAGTTATTAAAAGACGCAAGTATATCTTGAATTTGTTTTGATTTATGAGTAGTGCCTGGATCAGAAGTAATTACTGCAAAACGTTTTCTTCCCTGCTTATCCGGTGTCCGTATATCGGCAGCAGTTCGGGCCCACAGAAATCCGTGCTGCTCTAGAACTAATCCTAAATTAATAGCGCCACCTCCTCCAGTTACAAATTCATCATATATAAAAACTAATTCCTTAGGGTATTTCTTAATAAAATCCAGAACAGCAGCAAACTTAGAAGAATATTTAGCAATATTCTTTTTTATTTCTTCGGTAATTTTCGAATCTTTGTAGCGATATTTTTGACCGCGAAGTTCAATATATTTTTGAAAAGCAGGTTTACCATACTCACCTCCTATAACTCTCGAGGTACCTTGTTTTACCATAAAGACCGGAAAAACAAAACTAGAAGCATCCCTGGCAAGTACTCTTACGGCTCCGCCTTTTACTTCTCGTTCTGAGGTAATTAAGGTCCCTGTTTTAGAACGATATTTCACTTTAATCACTTTAGTCACTTTTAAAGCTTCTTGAGCATATTGGTATTGAAATTGACTCATTGCTGAAGGAAATACACTAACATATTTTAACCACGGAGCTTTAACACCAATTTCCTCTCTTTGAGCAGTAGTCGTCATTGATCTCAAAAAAGAGATTCTCCCTCGAAATCTTGTTCGAAGAAGTTCTTCACTGCTAGAAATAAGATTACCTTCGTCATCAAAAAAATTCTTCATAAAGTCTGTTCTAGTCGGAAGTTGTTCATCCTTCGGTAAAATTAGATTCATAATCGAAGCTATTTCATATGCCTGATCCCATATCGGTGTACCTGTTAACAGAATTTTTCGGCAGTTTTCTACAGTATGAAGGAAACGATGCATTTGCCCATACATTTCTATTGTTATGCCAGCTTTTTCTTCCGCAAAGACTTTTTTCTTTTTCTTCTTTGGTTGTATACGTAAATCATGAGCTTCATCTATAATAATTAGGCGGTTGGAATATTTCTGTTTAATTATTTCATTCCTAGGAAGATGCGTAAGAAACTTTTGGACTGTAACAATTTCATAAGTTTTTCCTATAGCTAATCGTAAACGTTTTTCATATGCTAAGTCTGTCATTTTCATTACCGCTCCAACTTTTTTTTGTTTCATCAATTCCACAGAAGTATGACTTGGGAGATATATTTCACGAGTACATACTTCAGCAACATCTTTACGATAATTTCTTTCAAGATCTTCACTAGGAACGATAACTAAAGCGGGTTTACGAGGCTTGCTGTCAACTAAAGTTGATTTAAAATGTTCTACGATGAGAGAAGAAGTACAGGTTTTGCCAGTTCCTAGCCCATGAAATAATAATACTTCACTATAGTCTGTTTCAGGAGAGAAAAAACGAGCTTGTAATTCTTGATGTAATAACGGGGTTCCCGGCTGTTTAGGAACCAGTTCAGCGGAAGGAAGTTTTAGATCGTAAAACTCCTTTCGTCTCGCAATTTCATAACCAAAGTTAGGATCTGAAATAGGTGGATAAGAAGGGATAAATTGAGCTATATCACTTGTGCTCATATTTTTTAACTTATGTATAGACAATATTTAAAATTATACTTATCAAAGTATAATTTTAACTAGAATGCCAAAGAAAATTGTTGTTGCTTCGGGTTATTTTGATCCACTGCATTATGGTCATATTGAATATTTACAATGCTCCAAAGAGCTAGGAGATAAATTGATAGTCATAGTTAATAATGATCGCCAAGCACAGCTAAAAAAGAATTTTGTTTTTATGCCGGCAAAACAGCGTGTTAAACTTGTAAGAGAATTGGAGTGTGTTGATGTTGCTGTTGAATCAATCGATGATGATAGAACTGTATGTAAAACTTTAGCTATGCTTCATCCTGATGTATTTGCTAACGGAGGTGATCAATTCAACAATAATATTCCCGAGGCTGCCGTGTGCGAACAGCTTGGAATAGATTTAATGGATGGTTTGGGTATTAAAGTACAATCTTCTAGATGGCTACTTAGGGAAATGAAGAAAAATTTGGAAGAATCATCTGAATATTTAAAAAGCTAACAGTCAGAAATATTATAGTGATATATTGGTGGACTTGGTTGACAAAAATAAAATATAAAATGAGGGAATTGCTCTATCACAGAAATAAAAAGGAGAGTGTTATTGCAATTTTTACATTGAAAAGTTTGCGTACTATGATAATCTAAAAATCCTTCGGTAGGCGTACAGTTAAAAAACGATGAAAAAGCAACATTTCCAGTCATGCTTACTACATCGTTTTTGTAATAGTATTTAGTGGAGAGTACATCAGAAAGTAAGAGAAGTAAAATAAAAGATATATTCATATCATTTTTATTGTGCAGTTGTTTTTAGCTTCTTTTTCCGAGTGTGGCAAACCTGATAGGCATTTGTATATTTGGTATATTGTCTTTTAGCTACTCTTGATTCTCCCTGTTCATTCGGTTTATACCAATAATCATCCCATATTCTCTGAATGTTATTTGCATTATGGTTCCAAATGATATTATTAACTATATTCATACCTTTTCTGAAACGATTTATGGTATGTATATCTTTTAATGATTTGTTTACATAAATTGCATTTAATGGATTAAAACCGCAGTACAACTCTTTAACAGACTCAGGTAATCCTTCAAGAGAAGTTAGTTGGTTACCGCCACAATACAACGTTTCGACTGAATTAGGACATCCTTTTAGAGAAGTTAATTTGTTCCAGCCACACCATAACCATGTAACAGATTCAGGACACCCCACAAGAGAAGTTATTTGGTTATAACTACAGTCTACCCATGTAACCAAATCAGGGCATCCTTCGAGAGATGTCAGGTGCTTATTGCTACAGCTCCATCCGTTGGCAGCATCGTTCTCTGTAAATCCGAGATCTTTTAACGATTGTTTCATTAATTTTACTTTCTGATAGAGTAATATTTCATTTAATTAAAATATCATTTTTAACTATCAAAATACCTTAAAAATGTGATACTAATAAAATGAAAACAAAATGGATACATCGAAAGAGGGACGTGAAAAAAACCAAACTCAGGTGATTAAAACAATAGTCGGACTGAGTGACAGAATACTACGTCGCCAACAATCATTTCAAGATCCAGTGGTTCGATTTAGTCTTTTGATCGATAAGTTATGTCTAATTTTAGATGTAGGCGTAGCTATTGTTGAAGTATATGCAGATGATATGGAACCTAAACTTCAAGAAAAAATTAAATCATCATCTCGTAACCTTTCCAAAGAACTTGATGATATGTTTGAATGGCTTAAACATAAGGAGGAATCGAAATCTTCCGAGGATTAGGAGGCCTAGAAATCTCTCATAGCTTGATTAGCTACGAGAGAGAACCATTAAACTCAGTATAGCCCATAATTGTGAATACATGCTCAACGGTGAAAATTTCAAAGATGTTCCCATTTATGGCACAAATATCGAATACGACAGCTTTATGGTTCGAGACGGTTTAGTACAAGAAAAGAAGGTATTAAAGTATCTCTTTCGAATTAAAATCTCTCCGAACATTTTTGTACAGTATATGACCTTAAAAAGAAGATTTACTGAGAGTAATTAAGTTTGGCAATGGAGGCTAATAAAAAGTATAGGAGGCCTTTGTTTTGTTATACATGCTCAATGGAAGGTGAAGGGGACCTCTTTTGTCGTTGCTCCATTTGCGATGATCTTGTTTGCGACAATTGCCAAGCTCAAGTGTTATTCCGAGGAAATTGGATATGCAAAAAATGCGAAGGAGAATTCGAATACCCTCAAAGAATAAAGGTCTTTGGGAGAAATTAGTTCGCATACTTCCATACATACCCTCCAGAGGTTTTCCTTTTTCCTTTACAAACACTCGATATATGAGTGGATGCAATATTTAATATTTTAGCAGCGTCAGAGATGCTAATCCAAACTTTGATAATCTCTCCTTGTTTAGTAAGTTGCTCCACTTTCATGACACATCCTACTTTTACATTCTCGGTTGGACAAGACTCTCCTTGATACCTCCACACATATCCAGCAGCTGTTTTTATTTTTTTACGACATGCATCCGATATGGCAGATGGATGAACATTTACATTTTTTGCAGCTTCGCTCATGCTTGAATATGTTTGAAGCTGTTCACCTGATAGAGAATATTTGACCACACTTCTTTTAAGTCGTTTGATATCTTTGAGTTCTGAGAGTTGAAGAGGATCGGAAGTATATCTCCATAGACAGTCAACGATAGTATAAACGTGTTTCTTTTTATTACAGGCATCAAGAATAGCTGTATGAGAGACACCAGCGTCTCTAGCGGCATCAGCTACACTTTTGTATGTACTAATCTGAATTCCTTTGAGAGAATATCTGATTACTGGTTTGCATGTTGAGTTGAGTCCCGTATCATGAGCATGAGAGATATTGTCTTTGAATTCTATCCATTCCAAATTCTCAGCTATATTGTTCGATTTATTTCCATCTTTGTGGTTGACCACCGGGCTGATTAGATTATCAGGCGGGTTTCCAAAAAACGTCAAGGCGACGATACGATGAACGTAATGATGTATACCTCCGGGGCATACTCTCAAATATCCATCTTTTCTCTTAGTGAAAGACAAGTACCTTTTCGTTTTTATGCTGTACACCCTTCCTTTAGAAGAAACTTTGTATCCTTGAATATCAGGAAGATTTTTCCATTCTTCTCCTTCCTCCTCTTCGAAAGGATCCTTTTCGGTTTCGAAACGCCAAATATATCCTTTGGCTGTCTTTTTCCCCTTTCTTTTGTTACAAACTTGACCAATAGCGGATACGGAACAGCTTACAGCACAAGCAGCATCTTTTATTGAATTATATCGTTCTATTAAAATTCCTTTGTCAGAATATTGTAATACTGGTCTCACTTCGAAGTGAGACCAGTATCATGGGCGTGTTGCGCATTTTCTTTGTAAGACATCCATTCCAAATTGTCAATTCGATTGTTCAGTCCATTTCCATCTTTATGGTTCGCGATAGGTAGATTGTTAGGATTGGGAATAAAAGCTCTTGCAACAAGTTGGTGTTGACCAAATGTTGTTCTTTTTCTTTCACCGTCTCGAACACGCATTAGGTAGGTATAAGTGTACCCATTCCTTTTGTGAAAGCTCAAATATTTTAGGGATAACATACTATATACTCTTCCGTCACTGTGAATAGTATAATCGGGTAATTCGTCAATAACCACCCTTATGTCGTCGTCATCATTCCAGATAAGTTTTACAGGTAAGTTTTTTGGATCTTGCATGTTTTGCGATTTGGTCTGACAACTCTTTATTTATTGTCTGCATAATCTTTATGACACTTGCACTTCCCATTTTTATTTGAATGTAGCAACAAGTTTCTTAGGCTATTCGGTCTAGGAAACGTTTACGACGTCAGGATACATCCCTAGAGCTTAGTAATAGCTCTGGCAAGGGCGGCTGTGTCCGTAAGCGTCTAAAATGCGATGGTGAGATCGTCCGTCAAGAGAAGTAAAAGCAGCAGGGTGACAATAGCACCGTTTCGGGGGAGGTTGGGGGAAATGACAGCTCATCTCTTGGTATTTCCCCCCGGCCATTCCAGGCGCATAATCGCCCGACATACTACCGTATTTCCCCATCTGGAAATTTTCACGTCCATTTCCAGCTTTGGCTTGAGAAGCATTACCATGTGCAGGCATATGAGACATTGATGTATAATCACGTTGGGACATTTTTACCATTACTACCAATCAATACAAAAAAAAGCTCAAAAAAAAGATTATTATTGATATGGATCTAGTGGAATTTCTTGAATATTATACAGTCTACTCAATACGTCCAATGCTTTACTAGCAGCTTTTTTTTGAGCTTTTTTTTTGGTTCTACCAACTTCTTTTGCGAGACTTCTTTTGTTATTAGGTTCTCGATGTTTGTTTCCAAGAGGATAGCCAAAAATCTCGGAGATTTGTTGATTGGTCTCTTGATCATACGATGTGATAATATTTTGATCAAGAGACCAACCATATTTATCAAACAACTCTTTCAGTCTAGACTTACTATCAAAAACATCTTGGCACTCTATTGAAATTGATATTTCATCTAAATAATGTGATATCAACTTATATACCACAGCATATCCAACTCCAGTACAACTTTCCAAGTCGATTATTTTTACTAGCGCCCCCATAAACGCTTTGAAAGCACTTTCGAGCATTGATAAATACTCGGTATTATCATTAGGATGTTTGGAAAGAGAGTCTTCCATATCTTTCCCATAAAGAACATATTCGGGAAAACCTAACGTTCCAGCAATTTTTGCAATATTGCCTTGGCTTACAATGTTATGTTTAATATTAGTTAACCATTTTTCCGAACCAATGCGGGGAAAACGTACTTGAAGATATTCAGCAATGATCATATCAACTATAGTAATTCCTTCAAACTTGTTGAGATTATAGTTTATAGATTTGCTATATGATATATGAGTCAGCGCTAAACGAAATTTACCTAAACTTTTAGTATTTGTAAAAGTTTTGATAAAAGTCGACTTGATACGAGCTTGGCGCAATATGTTTTCGATAAAAGATTTGAAGTTTGATGGAAGTTGCGGAAGAGTATAAGAATCGTCTGTAGGTTTGATATATGGAGTCGGAATATTCTCCATAATATTCTGATTTCGTAGAAACAAAATAGCTACTAGAGAAGCAGTTTCTTGAGACTCTTGCTTTGTAGAACCAATTCCGTTCCCTATATTGATTTTTGGGTCAGAATATCCCCAAATAGTTGTGATTAGTCGTCCTTGATTTCTACGTGTAGAAATATTTTGATTAAAAACCCATCCTAGGTTATCGTAAAGCTCTTTAAGACGTGATTTTGCGTCAAACACATCTTCCCATTTTAATGAAATGTCAAGAGTGTTATAAAATGACGTGATGATTGTATAGGCGACAGCGTAACCTACCCCTCTATGAGATGACTTATTAAAAATTGTCACAAGAGCTCCAAAAAATGCTTCGAAGACGTCTTCCATCATTGACAAATGTTCTAAAGTTGTTTCGGATTGCGAAACAATTTTTTTATCATAAAGGATATGAGGAAGAAATCCTGCTTTTTTTGCTAAATTTGCCAACGTAATCTTACTACTAAGATTATGTTCAAGTTTGGTTAGCCATTTCATTGAAATGACCTCTGGAAATCGTTTTCTGATATATTGCGAAACAGCAAAATTTACAACTGTGTCACCATAAAATTCAAGAAGTTCATAGTTGAAAGTAGGATTATGACTTTTATGGGTAAAGGCTTGGCGAAATATTGCCAAACTCTTTGCATCGGTATATTTTTTAAGTGTTTTGGATTGTAAATTTGCTTTTTGTAACAGAGAGATGATGAAAGTTTTGAATTCTTCCGAAGACATATTTGATAGATCTGAGTTATTTATATATTTTCATTTATATTTATCATTTTTCTTTTAGTTTGTAGGTTCTCAATTTATTTATATATTCTTTCCCCCATTCTTTTCCCATTTCCTCTGGAATGTAATTCTCACAAGATTTTACCGGATTCTTCAAACATTTTACAAAGTCAGTAGCACTGTATTTAGATCGAGTCAGTTGTTTATAAGATGCATTTGGATAATATTTATTTTGCATTTTTGCTATATCTTCAAACGAATTTTGAAGATTTTCAATTCTTTTTTCTGTGTAATCAGAACCTACCATAAATGTAATTTTACTATTTTCAGCTACATGGTTGACTACCCAATTTTGGGAAAATAATAAAGGATTATCATTTTCATCAACTAAAATTATGTGTACATTTGTTCCAAGTTTTTGAGCCCATGTTTTCCAAACTTTTTGGTTCATTTTAGCGGGAACGCCATGACGACTTTCTTCTGGATCCCAGATGAAAATATAGATATTATCATATGAATCAACATACTTTTTGATTACATCATAATGTCCCTTATGAGGAGGACAAAAACAACCTGCATATATTAAATAAGAAGTCTCTCGGTGTAATTTCTTGTATTCTCTTTGAAATCTCTTATCCCTACAAATATTTGCAATTTTTGTATTTGTAGCACATGCTTTTTTCAAATCTTCACGATCTAATTTAAGCAAAATTTCTCTAATTATATCGTCTGGAAGTGATTCAAAGTTGGCTGGGATATGTTCCTTCCTTAAAGTTTTTTTTTAGATTTAAGGAATTTAATAGTCTTTTCGAGTTTAGAAATAGGTACACTAGCAAGTTCCTTCAATTTCCCCTTTTGTTTTGTCAACAGTAAAAACCTAGGAACCTTCTGGATATTATATTTGGTATTAATTTCTTCAGTTACCTCATGGTCTACTTTAATAAAATTTACTTTAGTATATTTCTTTTGAAATTCACTCCATTTCTTTTCAAATGTGATACATTTTGTACACCAATCAGCATAGAAATATACTACAGTTAATATTTTTGGTGGAATAATTTCTTTTAACTCTTTAAGAGTTTTTGGTTCTTTAGGTATTCTCGCTTCTTCTGGCAACATTTCAAATACCTCTTCTGTAGGTTCTGTAGGTTCTGGGGTCCATGGTGCCTTGGGTTTTTCTGGAGTTTCAAGAATCTCACGCTTTGCGAGTTTCTCAGGATATCTTTTCCTTATTGTTTTAACAAAGGATTTTGGATATGGTTTCCCAGTAAAGGGATTTATTGGCGTCTTTCCGCGAGCTTTTGCTATATCATGAAGAATTTCAGTAATAGAATGACAGGAAAATTTGCGCTCTTCTTTATCATAACAAATAACCACATCTGCCAAGTTAATTGGTTGATATTGGGCTACCATTTTTGATAGTTCTTTTTTATACACTATTTTCCCTTCATCATCACGAACTGGTATTTTACCAGTTCGAGTATCTGTTTCACATCTTGCTGTAATATTTGTGGTATATTTATCCCATCTAAAAAAGAGCGGACGTGTCGTTTTGCGCTCTAAGCGTGCAGTGGGAAATCGGAATTTGATATCCAATTCTAAAAAATCAGTTATCTTATCCAACATGATTTTCGATAATTCTATCATTGCATCCTCCCAATAATCATCAGAAAATTTATCGAAATTCATAGCAAATTCTGGGAAATAATATGCTAAATCTGCACCAAATAAAGCAGAAATTTGAAACAATCCTGAAGCGATTTTAGCTTTGAAAAATTTGGTAAACTTGGAAAGCGGGCCTTCTAAAAATATAATAGGTCGTAAAACTTGTGATAAATATTTGATGTTTGTAATACCCCCGTCTGATGCAGTATAACAGTTTCTTTCAAATAGAACTATTTGTTGTAATACTTGTCCACCAATTTCTGATAGGTTAACATATTTATCGGTTTGTAAGGATACTTTCCAAGCTTTGAATTTGACTGATTCTTTCGTTAAAACAACTTTTCCCTCAACTTCTTGAAAAGCTTTGATGTGGGATGCATAAATTTCGGTAAGAGTTGGCAAATTTTCTGTTTCAAACTGTGTACGATCTTCCTGAGTGGGTTTGTATAGGTTAAACCTATCAATAATATATTCACTTACTAGTTCTTTGTATATGTTATTTTGATTAGGAGGATGTCTTTGTAGATAAATGTAAATAATTCTTGTTAATTCTTGTGCTAGGGGTCCACCTTGCAATAACTGTAATTTGGTACTCGGTATTTTTTCAAAAGCTGTTTGAATTTCTACGTCAATAAGTTTAACACCTTGACGATTATCACGAATACGATTTTTTATTTGTAAAGCATCAAGCTGCCAAAAATCTTTATATCTCTTTGTAAGATCCTCAATAATGGTATGTGGATTTGCTTGTTGGTTAGCGAGAGCTTGAGCTGCTTTTTGATACACGCTGGTTGGAACATCTGCATTAAACGTTTGAAATAATCTTCCATACATCCAGTTACGAAAATTTTCGGCATAGTAACTATTTTTAGCATAAAATTGAGCCTCCTTTTTTACATCTTCTGACTTCCTAAAGCCCACAGGGAAATTTTTAGCTAGTTTTTTCCCTTCAAACTTCCACTCTACCAACCACCCGTTTTCCTGTTGTGTTACGGTACCCTCTTTCCATGGTTTAATACCATGCTGAAGAATTGCAATATCGTCATTAGAAAGTTGTATTTTTTCTTCTTTAACTGGGATTTCTGTAGGTATAATTTCAGAGAAAACTCTAAATAATTCATCAACAGCAACCCGTCTCGTAACTAATGTTACGGGTTTGGCAAACAAGGCAGTTACTGGTGGAGGTTTTGAAAGAGAGTACGATTTTTGATGCGGAGGTGAAGGTGTCTCGCCTGAAGGAGAGTACAATTTTTGATGCGGAGGTGAAGGAGGCATCACATCCCCGATAAGCTTTATGACACGGTTTGGGCTACGGGTAGGTTGCAACGAGTCAGTCGGTCCGATTTTTGTTTTAATGACATTGGTATAATCTGTTTCCGCAGCTCGAACCTTACGACGAACGTCCATAGGCACGAGTTTCTCAACGTCAATATCCAAACGCCATTTTGCAGCGAGTTCTTTTAAATGTGGAGGAACGTCTAATGGTACTTTTTGTAATACATATTCGATTTCTTCTTCTATTGTTATTCCTGCTTTCTTTTCTACCGCAGTAACTACATCCTCTCCCGTATCTTTGTCTTCTGCTGGTGTGAAAATATCCTCGTCAGGTTCCTCTTCTACGCCATAATCACGTTCAACCAATATAAATTCATCACCATATTCATCAAGTCGTGGACTACGTATAACAAGGGGACGATAATTAGATTTCTTTTTCTTTTTTTGACTCATCAAAAATTCTAGGTATTGTTATTATTAATCTTAAAATAAAATTTAATAAACATTTATTTATTAGCTGAAAGATACCTTTTGGGTTGAACATTTTCACATTTATGTGAAACAATTGTAGCACCACGTTTGATGTACCATTTTTCACAAATATCCCAATGCTTCTCGAGAGTAGGATGATCGTCTACAATGTGATATACGATATTGTCCGTCGTTCTGATACGTCCTTCTAATTGACGAACATCTTTCGTATCACAACCGAGAATAAGCATCGTTAGGTATGGATCGTTTAAACCTACACCGCCTTTCTGCAGTGACGCTACTAAAATTCTTTTACTTCTATCCCATTTCTTTTTATTATTAGTTAATTTTTCGACACTTTCATTGGCGGTTTCAAGAATATCATAAATTTTATTCGATTGAGCTAGACGTTTGGATAAGATAATAATTTTTTCGTTAGGGTGATCTATAGCTAATTGAGCTAATTCTTTTTGACGATGAGAATTTTCTTCAAGAGATGTAATTACTGTTGTCCAATTGATTACTACTTTGCCATGTACTACAATATAAGATATATCTGGTTTGTATTGTGTTTTATATTTAATTACAGTAAAATTTTTAACTTCGTGACGATAGATAAATTCTTCTTTGTGTCCAAAATAAGTATATAATAACTTATGTAGTCCATCGTTTCTATCAGGAGTAGCACTAAGACCTACTAAATAACAAGGTTGAAATTTGAGAAGAGATTTAGTAAAGGCGGTTACTGTACAAATGTGAGCTTCATCAATAATAACCATCCCAATATCTCGTAAATCTTCTCTTTTCATGGTTGCAGCCTTTCGTATCCCAAAAATATAAACATCTGCGTTTGGATTTAGTGGAGTTTGTCCTTTAACAATTTGTATCTTACATGTTCCTTCAGTAAATTTTGTAATTTCATCGGGCCATTGTTCTTTGACTGTATTAATATGGCATAAAACAGCGGTTTTTAATTTGAACATAGAAAAAAGATAGGTAGCTAACGATGTTTTGCCATAACCAGTAAAACATGATATGAAAGTTGTATGGGTTTCTTTTAACTGTTGTATTGCCTCGGCAGCTACGATATTTTGATCTCTTCCTCGGTTTTTTGGATCCGTTTCGATAGTATAAAGTTGTTTTGTAAATTTAACATTAGTATGAGGATAATTTTTATCCGCATGCGGAAATTGGTCAAGGTAATTCTTCCATTGCCCAAGGGGTAAATATATCATATTGTCATATTGATTGGTAGCAAAAGCATAGTTTGGTGCTGGATTTGAATCGTATTGTGTTTTTTTTGGTTTAATAGATAAGTTTGTGCTAATCTTTCTTTTCGTATCATTGTCAAGTGCGTCGAGTCTGAGAGCGAAAGCCATATATACTATATAGTATATATGGCTACAAGTTTTATATATGTTTATGTACATCCGCATTCATCATCAATCATCAACAACATGTTACATATGTGACACTTTTTCCTCTGGTAAAAGGCATTGCATTCAAAAATCTTTTTTGGGGTATTACCTGTGTAAGACGAATTTTTTAACGTTTTAGATAATTCCTTAATAGTCGAAACATTTAAAATCATCATGGTCTCTTCATATATACTATCACAATTCAAATCTAAAGCACCACTCAAAAAAAAGAATACTCCAGACCCTTCCCTCGTTTCTAGAAGAATAGGTTCTGTGATCTTTTCCTTGATGAAAGAAAGTAGTTGTGTTCCTTTTCCCTTTCCGCGATTACGTACTTCAAGTACATCCAAGTACCATTTTATATTTGGACTTATAGTTCCCTCATAAGGGTCAACTACCCCTTTAGGGTAATGACTCACGATAGCGTAGGAATCATCGTCGTAAAAGTGGTATCGAAAATCAATTCCCTTAATAGTCCATAAATATCGGATAGTTCTCCAATCTGGCAAAGAAAGATCGTCAGTAACACTAATTTTGTCAATTTTTATTTTTTTTGGACACTGTTTTTTTTTCTGAACAGATTTTGGTTTTTTCTTTACAATTTTCGGACACTGTTTTTTCTGAATAGATTTTGGGTTCTTTCGTTTTGCCAATATCCGCTTCCCAACGACTCCAGTTTTTAATACCCATCTCTTTGTGTCTTTATTATAAATTTTAAGTTCTTCTTTCTTTGAAACTTTTTCAGATTTATCTTTTTTCTTTGCACATCGTTTTGATTTTTTATTGTAAACACATATTGGAGTAGACATTTGTCAATTATATATATAATTAAATTTTTTATGTACATCCGCATTCATCAAAATCCATAAACAACATGTCACAACTGTAACATTTTTTTCTCTGGTAAAAGGCATTGCACTCAAAAATATTTTTTGGGGTTGTGTAAGAAGAATCTTTTAACGTTTTAGATAGTTCCTCAATAGTTGAAATATTTAAAATCATCGTGGTATTTTCATAGATACTATTACAATCTAAATCTAAGGCTCCACTCAAAAAAAAGAATACTCCAGATCTTCCCCTCGTTTCTAGAAGAATAGGTTCTGTGATCTTTTCCTTGATGAAAGAAAGTAGTTGTGTTCCTTTTCCCTTTCCACGATTACGTACTTCAATAATATCCAAATACCATTTTATATTTGGATTTATATCTCCCTCATAAGGATCAATAACTCCTTCAGGAAAATGACTCACGATAGCGTAAGAATCATTATCATAGAAGTGGTATCGGAAATCAACCTGGTTTATATTCCAGTAGTTACACCAGATAGTTCTCCAGGTTGCCAAGGGAATATCATCAGTAGGATTCAGTTTGCTAACTTGCATTTTGAGTTGACTAAATTTGAGAATTTCAAATCGAGATATCATTTTTCGAAATCGCTAAAGGAGTTTTCATATTATCTTTCGGATAATATGAGTTAATTTGTTTATTAATACGATGTAATCAGTAAAAAACAATGTTGTTAAGCTTGTAAACCATGCATAGATTTACGGTTTCAGTAATTCCATCAGAAACCGTCTTTTTTCCTGTGATACAGACTCCATTCTGAGATCTGTCGACATTAATATCTGTGTATCCAAGGTGTTTTCCATATGCCACAATTTCATTAACGGTGATCTTTAGCGTTGTCGCAGTCTCGGTAGACATCTTGTAAACTGTGCATAGATTTACAGTTTCGATACCTCCGTTAAAAGATTTTTGACCTTCGATGTAGATTCCATCTTGGGATCTATTAACTTTAATATCTGTGTAGCCAAAGTGTTTCCCATATGCTACGACTTCACTAGCGGGGATTCTTATCTTTTTCATGGTAGATATTTTCAAGATTTACTTGAACTAAATGAAATTAAATATCATTTTTCTGGACCTAAATTTGGGGTATGTTTAATATCGCAATGAAGTAAGAATTAAATCTGTGGAATAAAGATCTTCGAAGGTCGAGCGTGGCTCTGTCGGAACTATGAAGAGAATGTCGATGCAATCGTGTCCCTAATCCATGTTTTCCGTTATCGTTGGACGAAGACAAAAAGGACAATTCGATATCGGTAGAGGTTCAAGAGTATTTGCAGATGGATTAAGAGTCCTTCCGATCATATCTGTAAGCCACCATCCTCGAAAAAGATATTCCATGGTTTTTAAATCGAGTGGTTTTATTTTTTCTGTAACATACTCTTCTATTGAATCATATATATCTTGTTGTGTCACGACAGTATATTTATCATCGCGAATATTTTTAATGAGTATCTCAAGATACTTTATAACTTTGTCTTTATCAACATATATTTCGTCAATTTCCGACATTTTATCCTTTGATGAAATTACACTTCGCTTTAAGAAATATTCAAACTACATAGTTACCATACATTGAGATATGTTAGCGGCTTCTTTGACTAATTTGGTTACAGTAATATCTGATAATAGAGCCTGTTCGGCAAATTTATTTTTAGTAAGACCAAGTTGATTTTTATAGGTTGGGTTGAGACACAAATAAAAATACACAATAGCAGAAGCAACCGATTGAGGACTACTGCGTTTTAAGAGGCTTGACGAGTTTTCTAAATATCTTGAAATTTGAACTATTTTACGATAATGACTTTGATTGATATTTGTAAGAATCAAAATCCATCTCAGCAAATCTTCAGGTCGAGTATGTTGAGTACGTGCCAACGGGTAAATTTTATAATATTCACTTAAACCATTCGACATATTCTTCTTGGAAAGTTTGAAAAGATTCCTAACATAGTCACTCGTTCGAAACTGACCAAACTCTTGATATGCATGAAATAAACATGCCGCAATAATGGCTTTACGTCCTTTCCCGCGAACAGTCTTGGGACCAACGATTTTGTCATACTTCATTTCTACTTGTGTACGAATTGCTTCAGGAATATTTATTTTATGTTCTTCAAATACTTTCTCTAATCCTCGACCAGGAAAATATGTTCTATGACACCTCGCAGGGTCTTTAGAAAAGCTAAAATCTTTATCCCTATAAAATGACCACTCGGGTGTAAAGTCAAAATTTTCAAATTCCGTATGGCATTTTTTACAAATGAACAATCCATTCCCATCTTCAAATGTATTTTCATGGTCACATGCCGATAATTGTGTTTTATCTAAATTTTCTCCACAATCTTTGCAAACTCCCATCCCATCAGGAAAGGATAAAGCGTTTGTATGGTCACATTCTGAATTATTAAAAATAGTAGTTTCAATCTTATTTACGACGGTTTTGTAAATTGTGGCATCATTTCCGAAAATTTCAAGGTATTCATCCTCCAATATATTCATGTTTTAATTCAATTATAATGTAAATGAAGAATATTTCATTTTTAATTGAATATTTTAGATTTTTTTCGAAAGATCTTCTGTAGTTTGGCATTGACGACGTTGAGTGTCTTCAAAAGCAATTTGTGTAGTGTCTTTAATATACACTGTAATAGATCCTAAATTACCTGCATGCATTTTAATTTTTAATGGATATCTTTCGACTTTCGGCGAATAAAATTGCATTTGCGAGCACAATCCAGGTAATTTCATTAATAAAATAAAAATGCTCATATGAAAATCAGCCGCATACCATCCTTTTATTTCATTTTCAGAATCTTCTTCTTCTTCACTTTCAGATTCAGGATTTTCTTGAATTTCCCCAAATTCAAGTTTCGAGGAGTATAATTGACCATTATCGCTATAAAAGGAGATATAATTACCTTTTTGCATTTCTACTGATACGGTTTTGCCAACAGTAGTCATTTTTTTAATCTTTTGAAAATCTGTTGCATCTATAACCATTGCATGCCCATACACCTTAACGTCATCACCATTTTCATTAGTGAAAGTTTCGGGAAGAGCTAATAACCGTTCTGGTTGATTATTTCGAGTTATTGTGATAAATACAGTTTCAAGTCGAGAATTATGTCCTGAAGTAGATCCAGAAGGACGAATAGCAAGACCCAATTTATCAGGATCTTTTGTGTTAATAAAAAGAATTATCGAATCCTTCTTTTTAACGTTTCTTACCATTTTTTGAAGATGTTTCAAATTTAAAGAAAATACAATTTCTTCATGACAAACATAAGGACGAAAATTTTCTCTTGCAAAATTAACATCGAAAAGAATATGTGAAGACTGGTCTGTTGCGCGATGATAAAATCCCTTTTTCTCTATTCTAAATGAAGTACGAGGCATCGCTACAGCTAAACTATCAATCATTACTTTGAAGGTATATCCTTTGGATGCCTCCGCATAAAATACTTTATCATTAGTTGTGTTAGCCATAAATTATTTTTGTGTCAAACTATTTTCAATACAAGTTCTTTTTAAGACATTCTATCCAAAAATAAAATTTGTATACTTTCGAGTATCTCTGGCGTCAAACTCTTCCGAAAGAGAAACTACAACGATTTTATTCTTTTTCCTTTTTAGTTTAAAAAATATTCCATAACGCTCCATACTAGGAAGATTGGAGTAATCTATCCCCAAATCTTTCAGCATATTAATCAATTCTGATAATGTGAGACTTTTTATATAGGTCAATTTGATATTGTTTGGCGAAATTTTATTTATACAGTTTCGAGAATTACAATATACTTTCCATAAAAAATAAGTAAATATCTGTGTTTGTGTATCAAATTCGACAATATTACATTTAACGTTACTTTCTGTTTGGATCATATTAGTGACTATTGATGTATAGTCAGATATAATATTTTGATGACTTCCCTGCAGATAATGTGATTCGTTCTCTTCTAAACAAGAAAAAATGAGAGATATAGTAAGTTGATATATATAAACTGCAATCGGTCGATTCCGATTGCTCGTTAAAAATGTTTTGCTCCATTTTTGAATTTCTTCCGACGATATATCACCCTGGATTATTTCGATATTAATCACATAATATTTTTCATATGAAATATAACGATCGCATTGCTCTTCAAGAAGAATCATTTCATTGTGTAAACGTTTGCCATAAGATGCCATGATTATATCTTATATAAATTTCTTTTAACCTGACATTAAATTAATATAAAGAGATATCTTTTTATAGAAGACGAGTGTATACTCCCCACAAATATGAACGACATCTATGCGGAGACAGTGACATCGGTTTTGACTGCTGATGACATTCTGCTGATAAGTTTCGACATTGAGACGACTGGTAGCGATCCGCTACAGCATGCGATGGTGGCATTTGGTGCTGTAGCAATGTCTGCCAAGGATGTAAACAATCGTTGTGTGCTCGGGCGTTTTCGCGGCCAAATAAAAATTCCTAACGGTTATGGTTTCGAAGAGCGCTGCGAAAAGGAGTTTTGGGACAATAACAATATGAAGGATGCCAAGACACGCGTATTGAGTTGTCAAACAGAACCGTCTGACGTCATGTATGCTTTTGTGCAGTGGATTTTGCAACTACGAGATAGATTGGTTGACGGCGAGGCACGTCGTGTACGCTTTCTGACTGATGCAGCATATTTTGATGCCGGTTGGATGAGCTTATATTTGATGAAATACGCCAACCACTATCCGTTGCATACTTTTTTCTCCGAACCTACAAAATCACGCTTCAAACCCATCATCGATACTAACGCTTTTTTCCGTGGTGTTGCAGGAACCACGGTACTCGATGAACTTGCTGTGGAACTCGCAAGAGGCAGATTTTCGGCTAGCAAAGCCGCGCGTGATGTGCTTAGTATCCCTGACGATGAAGTACCGGATGTGGAACATGATCACGACCCACTTAACGATGCCGAAAATATTCTCAAAGAATATCAAATTATTGTAAAATACGTTATAAAACGCAAACAATTATAAGTACCAGACGGTAATTATAGGTTGTGTAAAAAAAAATCAGAAAATTGATAAGTGAAAACCAATATTCTGACTAGAAAATCAAAAACTCGCTAAAATGCAAAAATGTGAAGACGGGTATTATGTTATGTTGTGTACAACATGTGAACATGATAAAACAAATAAACAAAAATGTTTGAGCGTACCTTTCAAATTTCGAGATGAAGAACAATGGGACTCGTATAGTGATGACGGTTTTGATAATTTATACGAGGAATTTAACGAATGGCTTCAAGATAACGGTTATGAGGGGTGGCACGCTGATGATAGCCTAGAGACAGAGGAAATTATTACTCCAGCCAAAGCTAAAAATCCTGTTATCGTCCCTGTGATTGAAGTTGACTGAAAATGATCCAGTGCTTATAACGCTGAGGTTGTGGGTTCGATCTTGATCATCTAATACTCTTATAAGTATTAGATGGTGTGCCCGATTGGAAAAGGGGATGGACTTAAGATCCATTGGCAATTGCCTTAGTGGGATCGATACCCACCACCATCAAAGTTCTTTCAAAGAAAGAACTTTGTAACAATAACTGTCATATAAATTCCATCTACTCGATCTAACCATCCTCCATGAGAACCAAGTAGTCTCGATGTGTCTTTGATATCAATCTTTCTTTTACACATAGAGACGAAAAGATCTCCGAGTATTCCTAAAAATACCCAAATAGCACTAAATGAAAATATCGGCGTACAAATTAACGCAAAAACCATTGCACCCATATAACCTTCCCATGTCTTTTTTGGCGAGGGACCACCCACAAGATTTTTACCATAATATGTTCCTGAAACACACTGAACTATATCTGAAAGAGATACTACAAGTATTTTTTGAAAAAGTAGAGTTCTATTCATACTCGAATAATCTTCAAGCACAACCACAATTCCAAACACAGAATAAACTAAAAGTATGTGTTTATATATACATAATTTTGGACCACAATATATGCAAAATATATCATATCCATTAGCCACTGCTAATAAAAATACCAAAAACCAAACAGGGAATGGATAGTAATAGATAAATGTAAGAACAAATAATAACAACGCTCCAATAATTACTTTGGATTCCATTTATCAAATATATCATATTCATAACTTTAAATCCTTCAGAAGAAAAATGATATAGACGTCCAGACCAAATTGAATAATAGGAGAGTCACCCATGGACCACATCATACGTTGTCTAGAAGGCCGTCAGTGGGTAGCAGAATTGATTCGTCCATCAGTATTGACCCAGACAAATTCGCAACCAAGTTTCTCCGTCACAATGTTTGGGTTGCAAATAGAAACCACATCGAAAAACTGCACATGCTGATTTTTGTTTGGTACACAAAACAAACCAAGCTACATAATCCATACTTTAACGGAATGATGTTCGGTTATCCAGAAAGTGATATTGAAAACTTCTATCTCACTTCAAATCAATGTGACGTGAATTGGAGACAAGGACAGTACCAAATACACAAACGGGCGTTTCCAGATTTAGTCAGAAAGATCAAGACGATGCCTGAATTTCGAGAGTGGGAATTCGCGCATCGTCTTGAAAAATGATATTTTGTTTTCATCCGATTATTCAAAATTAAACTCATGGCAACTCATATTCCCAAATTCAGCATGACAGTTTCTCAAATTGTAGCAATGACGAGAGAATGGCCGCTATTTCCGCCTGACGAGCGCGGTCTCTATCATATCGTGAACTCGTTAATCATCTCGCAGAGAGTACGATTCGTTGTTGGACGGCGGATTCGTGCGCTTATTTACTCTGAACTCGGCGAAACCAAGCTCGACCGCGTGCTAACGCTCACTGAGAAACAGCGACAACGTGTCGGTATGCACGAGAGTAAGTGGTGTATTATTCAGGACTTTGACACGGCGTGGCGCAAGGATGAGTTCTGTTTGAAGGATATCAAGGGTATTGGTCCCTGGACAGTACAGTGCGCGCGCATTATGGTGGGCGACTACTCGGTGGGGTTTATCAGCGGCGACTTGGCCGTGCGTAAATTACTCGGAAAGTTACTAGGTACAGCAAAAATACTGACGTCACGCAAGTGCGATGTATTGGTGCAAAAACTGCAAACCGAAGAGGCCGGCCGGCTGTTCTCAAAGCTCTGGAACTTTACACGTTCGATAAATTATTCAGGACGTGTGGAAATATTGTTTACGGGGTCGATGATTTGGACCGATGAAAAAACAGTGAGTGACACACTCGATCCGCAAGATCACTCAATTTTGCACGGAGGGTGTAAAAAAGGACTCGATGCCATTGTAGATCGTATGGCATACGATCGTGGTTTTCGCGTACATTCACATCCAACAGATTGGAAACGTGGAAGGGGTGCGGCATTCATCAATAACGCAGACATGGTTAATCGAAATCCTGTGCATATATTTGCATTTTGTGTGAATAAATCACGCGGAACCATGCACTGTGTTGAATGTGCAGAAAAACGAGGAATACCTGTAACCTTGAAAAATGATATCTAGTTTTAGCTTTTTTGATTACTTGCTAAAAATTAGTGATGAAAAGTGGCAACACGATATAAATATTGATAAGTTTCTAAGGTTCAAAACTAGACAAGTATAGATATGTTAAAATTAAATGTTACTACTGAAGAGATTGTTGTTAATCCCTATGGAAAAAGAGGACTAACTTACACGTTTGCCCCTTGTGGAGAGAACCATGTTGGTAATCAAGTAGTTGGAAAAGAAGGATGTGTAGATACCTTTTCAATGGAAGAATTACGGGTGATTCAAGCCACAGCAACTAATAGTGGTGTTGTTGCTGATTTGATTGATTTGGGGCAATATTTACCATCTCAATATGGAACTTATGATGCTGGTGTATTAGTGTTGAGAAATGCTTTGAACATCTTTCACCTTACAAGTGAGGAGTTGTTTGAAGAAGTTACAAACTTAAAATACGATACACAATTCTTTGATACAAGGAGAAAGAAAGTATTAAACAAGCTAGCCAGACACAACATTATTGTGGGAGATTTTGATCAAAAACCTGTGTATGAAGAAGGAAAAGGTACAGTTGTAAGTTTTACACGAACCCCTTGTTTAAATCACATTAGAACATATTTACCTACACTTTTGGGTGAGAAAGCTAGTGGATTGATTGCAGAAGCAAATGATTACTACGATGTGGATAAGTGTGGAATTGGTTACCATGGGGATGCAGAAAGAACCATGGTTGTTGGGTTGAGAATTGGTGCCAAGTTCCCATTATCTTACTATTGGTATCATCGTTCTCAAAGAATTAGCCAACGGATTGATTTAGACTTGAATAGTGGGGACTTGTATATTATGTCTGAAAAGGCAGTTGGAAAAGATTGGAAGAAGTCAAGTCTTGTTACATTGAGACATTCTGCTGGTGTAAAGTATGTCTACAAGTAAGGATATAAGTGGAGTGATAAAAGTTAATTAAAAAACATACCACCTCATTGGGTGGTATGTTTTACCATTTGATAATAACGCACGCTCACATTTATTGCAAATTATTGCGATTAAAATGATGCCTTCTTCTTGTTAAGGGCACATTCTCCGCGACTGTCGGTATAAAATTCTCTCATATTCATATATAAGGAAACTTTAGTATATAAAATGGAAATATAAACATTCATCAGAAAAAAAAGATCACTGAGAGTGGACTCGATGAATCGACACTCTCTTACAACAATACCATCGAGATGAGATTACCGATTTAATAGAAGATGACCCTGATAAGCTTATTGAAACAATTTGGACACAAGAAAGTCCGTTGGCAATAGATAATGAGTGTCGATGTCAAATGGGACAAGGAGAAATAAGAAGTCCATTTGCATGTGCTCAATGTAAAAATATGCGTCGCTTAATCGATTTTATATTGATATATTTTGCCCATCAAAAAAAAATCCATCAATTATTTGGTATGAAAATTAGTAAAGAATGATATTAATCGAAAATTTTAATAAATGGTCTGACTCGTAGTAGTATTTTTACAATGACTTATTGTCAACAGGATCCTACATTTTGTGTTGAATTTTAAAAAATGGGAAAATCATAATCAAAAAACACAATTTTTAGAGATGGAACAAAAAGTCGATTGCTTCTTCGAAACGAATGATCCTAAAACGATCCAACAGCTCATCGTTGAATTTTTTGAATTCAAAGATATTGAGGTCGTCGCCACCCTCATGGCATCAAAAAACTGTCACCCAAACTATGAGGAACGCATACGTATGATCGCAAAGCTCGCAGCAGAAATAATGAAAAGGCGCGATACAGTTTAGAAATCCCTCATAAATGATTTATTGTATTTACAATAAATCATAAGCTCGCGCTTATCCTCTATTGATCTGTCATAAGACGAGTTCCCCTGGCCGGTACATTAACAGGATCCATATACCCCACGCCATAACCTGGGAACGTACTACCGGGAAGAGAAACTAACGGAGGAGGACCAGGTTTAGAGTGTTGAATTGCGAGGGCACTGGACGATCCCTGGAAACGAGGTTCACATTTATCTGTCCACTCGTTAAAATAGTATTCAGGCATGCAAGTTCTAGGGTACCCAAAAGACTCAATATCACTACAACCATTTTTCAAATGACTCATCCCCTCTTTTGAACGTAATGAAGGAATATCGATTCTCATGATTCCGGGTTCGTTATCGCTCATACAGTAACCACGGTCGCCTCCCCCATAATAACTTGGAGAAACACACAATTCTCTTTCATCACAATCATCTTTTGTATTACAGGATCTAGTCATCATATTCATGCTTGGAGACTTAGTAAGGATAGAATTCATACAAGCTTGATAACAATTTTCATTGGGAGTATTACCCATAACATTTTGACATCTTGCCCGACATTCATGATCTAAAGTATACTTTTCAACGTTATCTGATTCGACGCCTTGATAATCCCATTTCAAGGAATAATCAGGAAGTTGTTTTTTGCCATAAGCATTGTCCAAAAGCACTCTTGTAGTAGGTACACGATGGGACATTCCTTCCGTGACTCTCTCACATTTAAAGGTACAACGAGAAAGAACAAGCATAATAACGACCACAAAAACTCCTACAATCGCAATCATTGTTATATTATTCATAATAAATTTAGACTTACACTGTTACTAACACTTTAGATAATTTTAGTTCATCGAAGAAAAACTTATAAGACCCATTGGGATTTATTTTTGAATATATATATCACCCCCACAATAATAAATATTAATCCTATAAGAATTGCCTGATAACATTTACTTCTCCAAATTAAATATCCAAACCCGCATGCCACAAATAAAAATCCTAATGCGACACATAAACCTCGCTTATTTAACAACATTGGATCTTTGTAAAATGGTACCACCCATGTATTTTGCCAAAGATGAGCTACATAACTTTTTTCGAGATCACAATCTTTCGAAATGTTTCCATTACTGAGTAATGGATAAAAAATGCACGGATCCGTAATAATAATATTATCATTAAATTTACTGTTAGCCTCAAGAAAACGAGTCATAGCCATCGGGCCCGTGTTGTCTACCGGACGATATCTACTTTCGTAATTTTTTGCGATATAATTCATTAATTCTAACCAAACCTGTTGACGCGGAGGAGATATCATAAGAGCATTACATATTACCCTGTCTCTATTGTATATTTCTTTGGCATGTTCTTTGGGTTCGCAACCCACAACAATTTTATTTTTAGATACCCACACATCAATAGATTTTAAGGGGTATGTATCGAGATCCGCGTAAATACCTCCTGATCTATATAATAACGCATATCGTGCGAAATCGACTCTTTCTATCATTCGAGTAAATGAATCGTATTTTTCAAGATGTTCAGGTGCAACCTCTGAAACAATTTGTCGAAGATCATCATCATCTAACAGGGTATATTCATAATCAGGATGAAGTGTTTTCCACTTTTTAGTATATTCGTATAATTTTTTTGGAATATTATTGGTATCTTTTGATTTCCACGTTTGCCAAATATGTTTGGGAGTTGTCATTTGAAAACTGATATTTATATTTCAAAATTTAATAATTTTGCAAATAACATGGCACAAAAAAACATACCGGATGAGTATGGAGAATGGAAGGATATGGCATCCAAAGTATCATCGAAAAAAAACATACATGGAGGATGGGAAGAGTATTTTGAACTTCCGGATGGTACATTACATGGATCGTATATAGAATGGTGGATAAAGGACGACAAAAAAATAAAATGCGAATATGTAAATGGCGAATTGGATGGATTATATGAGGAATGGAATATGAATGGAAGGCCGTATATTAAATGTAACTACGTAAACGGCGCATTGGATGGATTATGTGAGAAATGGATGTGGTTGGACAATACAAAGTCAGAAACTAATTATGTAGATGGAAAGCTGCATGGACTATGTTCGGAGTTGTATCCGAACGGAAACCCCCAAACAACGTGTATGTTTAAAAAGGGGAAAAGTGATGGTACAGAAATTTGGTGGTATGATAATGGGAATAAAAAAGTGAAAGGAAAAAATCAAGATGATAGAAGAGTTGGTACATGGACGTATTGGAATAAAGACGAAGAGATTAAGAAGAAGGAAACATATGTAGATAATAAATTACATGGATGGCAAATTTGTTGGAAAAAGAATAAAAAAGAATATAAGCTATACGGGCATGGGAAATTACTAAACCATAGAAAAAGATACGAACCAGATAATATAAAGTGGACCATCGCCGAAACACGGGTATGTGGTGTATATAGAAATGGAGCAACAGGTTACGAATGTAATTACGTGAAGGGTAAAGGGGAAGGAAAGGAAATAGAATATTTTGAAAATGGTATAACGGAATGTGAATGTAATTACGTGAGTGGTAAAAAAGAGGGAGAGGAACGGAAATATTTTGAAAATGGAAAACCAAAATATGAATGTAATTATGTGAGTGATAAAAAAGAGGGAGAGGAACGGAAATATTTTGAAAATGGTATAACGGAATGTGAATGTAATTATGTGAGTGATAAAAAAGAGGGAGAGGAACGGAAATATTTTGAAAATGGTATAACGGAATGTGAATGTAATTACGTGAGTGATAAAAAAGAGGGAGAATTTGTGTGCTGGGATGATCGAGGGCACGTAACGGATAAAGGTGAATATTTAAGTAATAAAATTATATATAATATAAAGACGGCGTGGTGGCCAAACGGACGGAAGAGATCGGAACAAGAAATAAGAGACAATGATATATATACGTGGGCGAAGTGGAATGATGATGGACAAAAAATAGAACAATACATCCAAAACATAAAAGTGCTGACGACGTGGAATAAATATGGACAAAAAATAGGCGAGATTCGAAATGGAAGGAAACAAGGATTATGGATGATATGCTATGAAGATGATCAAATAAAAAAAGAAGGCGAATATCTCAACAATAATAGAATTGGTAAATGGATATGGCGTTATCCGACCGGTCAAATAAAAAAAGAAGGCGAATATGTTGAAGCCAAAAGATTGTCATACTATACAGGGCCTGTCAATAATGTTAAAGTTGGTTTATGGATTAAGTGGTATCCTAATGGGGAAAAATGGGTGGAATGTACATTCCACCCACGAAATGGATTAGAAGGACTTGCTACAAAATGGCATCCAACCGGGAAAATAAGTAAACAAGGTGAATATATATTTAATGAAAAAGAAGGAATGTGGACAATTTTTAATGAAGACGGAGATGTAATCAAAAGAATTATTTATGAATATTGTAAAATCAAAGAAATTATTTATGACGAAATCAAAGAAAGTCCTAAAAAGGACTGTTCGCAAATGTGATTAAAACTGAGCGCCTTAAAAATAAACTTTATTACAAATAATATGTCGATAAATGATGTTATATTATTTGTAAGTTCTACATCTCCAGCTTCTGCACCATGCATTCAATTTGTTCAATCTTATCAACTTCCGGTAAGATTTGTTAGACTTGATACTATAGCAGATCGAGAAGCAGCTCGTAACGGAAAATATTTTCAAATCACAGTTGTCCCTACTTTACTTGTTACTTATTCTGATGCTAATGTGCAACTATTTGTTGGTCAAGAAAAAATTTTAATGTGGTTAAAACAAGTTATGAACTCGCGAAATAAGAAAACCCAGCAACATATCGAAGAATCAGATGAAATCGAAGATGAACCTCCTATTCGTCAAAAGAAAAAATCAAAACGTGATGGTTTATATGATGGAGTGCCAAAAAAATCAAAAAAGAAGAAAAAAGTTCAAAAGAAACCTGTTCACTTTGAAGAAGAGTCTGAAAGCGACGAATCAGAAATACAATTTATTGACAATGATAAACCACCGGGTCGTCCTCCACCTCCGCCTACGCAAGGGTTAATGGTTGGTCCGCATTCATCGAGTAAGAAAAAAGGTCAGATGACTTCAGTATTTGATACAGCTAAACAAATGGAACACCAACGCCAATCAACACTTGGATATAAAGATGAAGATCTCCCAGTTTCAACATAAATTATTATTTTATATTAATACTAATATGGAACTACCTACTGAAGCTAGTTTTAGTATCGGACCTATTATAATTGGATTTATTATTATCGGATTTCTAGTTGGGATAGCACTTTATTTTTATACCAAAACGCATCATAATGAATATGACCAGGGAGGAGGTCATATAATGCTCATAATTACAAATGAATCTAAAATCCCATACATAATAACATTTGCGAATAATAAAACGATAGAACTTTTACCAGATCAACAATCTAAAGTGTCCGTCGGACATCACGATATACTAACAGCTAAAGGTTATAATTATGATGGAACACCAGTAGAACATATCTATAAAATTTCAAATCCTAACGCTAATAAACTATATATTACATCTGCAGGATTTCGATCTAATATCAGTGGCGCCGATAACGTTCAATTTGTTAATAATTCTCCTTATCCTATTATGTTTATCGAAAAAAGTTCTAAAGGGGGGAGAAGATGGGCATCAGATATTGTTCCTCCCCATAATACAACTAAATCACATTTCGTAGGTAAACGAACCACATGGGAAGTTGCTCATCCTACTGCGGAAAATCAACCTATAGCAGAGCTTACAGTACATGGGAAAGCAACCAAGCTTGTATTTGATGGTAGTTCTCTTAAATCTTATTAAAGAGCACATTCTTTTTCAATCAGAATGTCGTCTATAAATATTTTATCTGATATGAAATCTACTCTTTTAGAACTTGTTAAAGACCTGAAAGAAAATATTTTTAAAAATAACGACGAACAAGGAGATTTAATGCTGGTAGAGTTTTTTTTCAAACGTATGCCTGAAGAAATGGTAATGCAACATATTATTAAACAGGTCATTCCACACAAAATCAAAATTAAGAATCGTAATATTAATTTTTTTCTTGAGAATAAATGCCTTTTTACTGGACTGCCTGATGATAGAGTTGATCACTACCGTAATATTATTGTTTATAGTGGACGTCTTAACAATGAAGATCTTAAAATTATTTGGGAATATTTTGATACTATCATAGCACTTGCAGAATTATACCGAAAACATAAATAAAACCAAACCCTCTTAAAAATAGAGACCAGTACGCACAGATTTAACTATGGATGAAAAATATATTAAAGCGTTTGATTCTATTGTCACTTTTGTTTCTGATTTATGGGAAACATTTGGAAATCCAAAAGTTGTATCGCCCTTATCTTTATATAATCGGATAATAAATCATATTAAACATACAGATGAAAAAGCTATAGGCAAAGTTTTATCAGGTTTCCAACAATTTTTTGACGAACATGAAATTTTAAATCAAAATTTTAATATTCCTCGAGGTACAGTTATTAAATATGGGGAAAATACCAACATAGTTATTGAGATTCAAAAGTTTATCCATAAATCTGATTCAAGCACAAAAGAAATTATTCGACAACATCTTGTTACTATTAGCGCAATCATTGAACCTAACAAAGAAAAAATTGATGAACTTGAAAAACGGATCGAAAACCTTGATATTAAACAAGTAGAAAATCCTATCGCAGGTTTGCTGAATAATGAAATCTTTCAAAAGCTGTTTGAAGGTATTCAAACAGGAGTTGGTAGTGGTCAAATGGACGCACCACAACAGGTCGGAAACATTGATACACATGAAGGAAACTTTATTACTGATATTATGAAACAAGCACAAAATAGTGCAGGAGAAAATCCTGTTACAGCTGTAAAAGGTTTGATGAATAGTGGAATCCTTCAAAAGCTGTTTGAAGGTATTGAAACAGGAGTTGGTACTGGCCAAATGGACACATATAAACTTCTCGGAAGTATGCAATCAGCCATTGGCTTTTTAATGTCGAATGAGGTAGCTCCTACAAAAGAAATTACGGATGAAGACGAACAAAAATAATTTAAAACATTAACTTTAATTAGTAATATGCAGTCAGTGTATCGCAAGTATAATGTGTTTAATAAAAGACCTCCGGAGAATTATAATATCAATCCATGCTTGAATTGTAAAGCTTACGGCTATCCTTGTCTAAATTGTTATGACCGAACTTGCAAAGAATGTAACAGGGATTTGTATACTTGTCATGATTGTTTGAGACAATTGCCTCAACCCAAAGATGATAAATGTTGATAATATACCATTAATTAAAAAATAAAGCATTAAAGATGTGTCGAATTAGAATAAATATAATATTTAGTATTATATTTATGTACTTTATTAACAGAAATGAAGATTTTCATCAACGATAAATCTTTTACTGTCGTTTTATATGACGATGGAAAATCAATTCTTCAACGTTACGCATTATCAGTTAATGCATTACCGGAATATTTTCGAATCATAAACAAAGATTTTCAACTTCAAGAAAATTTACGATTGCAAATCAAAGATATTCGGATCAAACTAAAAAAAATAACTCTACCGGATCTTGCCAAAAACATAGAAACTCTCAAAAGTTCTTATCCTGGAATGAAAAATGAAGATATTGCGTTATTGTGGTTGATATTATATATAGAAGAAGATAGTTCACAATTGAATCTTTTAATTGACCCCCTACTTCCTACGTTACGAAAAATAGACAGTATTATTTTTCCTACTGTTGGAGCAATTACCAATCTATATCGTGAATATCCCGACAAAATACAAGTTCGCCTAAAAGAATTGACCAAAAAGCTAAATGAGTATGAAAATATTACTAATAGGCTCGATAAAGTTACTCCTATAGAGGCAGGGAAATTCAATCTGGAAGAAATAACTTCTCTTTACGTATTAGATATTCCGAATGGAATATCTTTAGAGGATATTTTTGATGCTATGGATGTTACTGAAGATATTCCGTTCATTTTGCTTTTTTATAAAGGTAAAAATTGGTACAAAGTTTATCAACATGTCACTCCTCCCACCGAATGGACTAATTATGCTCCTTTGATTGATGGACTATATTTCAAGATTCTTAGTTTTCCATATGGAAAACTTTCTTCTAGCGACTATTCAGATTTTTTTTACTCTAACGGAATTTGGTTTGAGAATAATCATATTGAAATTACTTTTGATGTAAAAACCGGGGTTGGCGAGGCAATTATCAGAGAAAAGTTTTTATCATCTCTTAGCAACAGAATAACCTATAAGATACTTCAGGAAAAACAGTTAGGTATACGTGGAAAGTTTTCTATTGAGAGCAAAATGGTTCCTCTTAATAAAGCTATATTTGCCGATATGATAAGTAACAACCCAATATTCAAATATTTCTTATTCTTAAACGAAAGAAATAAAACGGTAATTAATAAACCGCGGTTCTTTTTATATTACGAACCAGACCAAACTGGGATTATAGCTAAAGCTATAACTATAATTGTTACTACTCATGTTGATGAAGAAATTGGGCAATGGATTGATGTTCGAATTTCCAGGGCGCAAAATTATCAACAGGCTAACGCCTTTCGAATGATTTTTTCCAAATTATTAGGATTATACAATTCTGAATATCAAAATATTATTAATATTTATAAAAATCTTCTTCCGAATGCCACAAAATTATTAGCTAAGTATGTCAAAATTCTTAAAGCAAAGAAAAGGCCCGATTTAAAAAGTGGGAAACGTTTGCGTGAATTGAAAGCAAAACGATCAGGAATTTTTCAGGCAAATTATTCAAGTACATGTCAACCAAGATCTCATCAACCTTACCTTATAAATAAACAAACAGCAACCAAAATAGAAGAGAAATATGGGGACCACAAAGTTATGGAGTTTATAGATCCCATTACTAAAAAACCAGATTATTATGCTTGCGAACCACGTGAAGTTTATGATGAAGATAAAAGATATATATGGCCAGGTTTGCAAAAAAATATCAAAATGAAAAATAAGGATACTGTTCCTTTTGTTCCGTGCTGCTTTACAGATGATCAATATATCAAGGAAAGTTCTTTGCTATTTAAACAGTTAAAAGAAGGTGGATCTGAAAAAGAAATCGCGGTAGGTACAACAGGATATATTCTGGCTCCTAGCAAATCAGTTCCGATCGGGAGATTTGGCGAATTACCATTTAATCTCTCTTTCATTGTAAAAAATGCAGGTTATGACGAGATTGAAATTGGAAAACAAAACGTGCTTCCTATTTTTCGTTTCGGGGTTATATCAGCACCAGATAGTTTTTTGCATTGTTTGGAAAAAGTTTTTAATCCAAGATATTCGTCATTGAATTATGAAAAGAAACGCCAACAGGTGATATCTATAAGAAAAAAATTATCAAAAACTAATTTTGCTGTAGCTAAACAAGAACTTTATGATTACACTGATAAAAATATACAAAATATATTGCTCAACGATGATACATATATTGATCCTGGACTATTTATTCGGTTAGTTGAAGTATATTATGGATGCAATATTTTTATCTATCAAATTGATAGTAATAATCTAGGCGGGGTTGTTGTAATGCCTCGTTTTTCACAGGCATATCTCTGTCAAAAGATAGACCAAACTAGACCAACAGTTTTTATAGTCAAAAATGCAATATCAGGAGACTATCCTTTCCAATGCGAACTCATTGTGAAATATAATCCAGATAAAAAGATAGCTGAGAGATTTTTGTACATGTTTAAGAATGATGCTTTTGTCGATGAAGCTATTCGCATATTTCAAGAAACTGATCGAGTTTCTATAATAACACCAGAGACTTCATTTTATTTTAAAAACTGTGACTTTGAAAAATGATAAATTTGTTTGACATGGGTCAAAAATTACTGGATATAAATAATAGATTTTTACGATGCTTTTGCGGTCAGTGAGAAAACTCCATTAAGACAGAAATGGATGATTAGTCAGAATTCGGTTATCTCAAACGAGTGGAATAAACATTTATGTAAATGGTACATCTCTGCTTATGATAGTGGTGAGGATTTGGGGACTTGTTTTGATACATTAAATGATTTTTTGAGATTCAGAATTGCTCGTCTTGCACTTTTGGATTTGGAAGAGAAAAAAGAAATTGGTTATATATGCTAGTGTATAATCTCTTTTACATATGAAAGTTTTCATATGTAATAATTAAGATATGGACCCAAAATTTCAAACTCTACCTCTTCGAAAAAGAGGTCCTCAAATCAGAAGGAAAGGTGTTCTATCCCATCAAAAATGGGGCCAACAATATAACCAATTAGAAGATGAATGTCGCTGGCCAACTACTAAATTTGGATTTCCGGTCAAAGATTGCAATTTTATTCTTGAAGCATATAAAGTTGTGAATTTGGCTGATGGTTTTGATGTTGCACTTGTTAAAATACCTGCAGGAACTAAACTTTATCATGCTACTATGATTTATGAGAAAGGAAGACCTTGGTTCGAAACAAAACCTCCTTTTAATTCTGAGAGAGGAATGGTGTGGTTCACATCTACATCTGAACATACTGGACCACTTAATAAAACTCATATACTAGAATACACTGTTAGATCCGATCTTATTATGGTATTCGAACGAAATCTTGAGAAATACGATGGTGTTAGAGGGTATGAGTATACTAAAATTTTGAGAAATATCAAAACAAAACTAATGTCAAATTCTATAAATATAGATGGTTATTTGGGATGTAATGAATGTGAAATTGCTATTTTCAATAAATCATGCCAAGAAAAATTAGATTTTCCGCCAACACTTATCCAAAAAATCGGATTAGCATATATTGATTAATATGGATGTAGTAAAAGTATGGGAAAATATCAAAACAAAGTGCCAAGATCTTGTTTGTCTTGGTGAAACTATAGTTTCCCATTTAGATCCTACATTTGATATCGATAATTTCAGAAAATATGATACAACAGTCAGTGTTGTAAATGATGATACACTTGATGTTGCGTTGGAACATCCTAATTCTCTTTTATTAAATATGGCAAATCCTCAAACACCTGGAGGTTATCTACAAACTATTGGAGCGCAAGAGGAAGACCTCTTCAGACGCACTGATCTGCACAAATATCTAGATAAAAGTTTTTACCCATTGTCAAATAAAGCTCTCCTATCGACAAAAGTTCGTGTATTTTCGTTTGGTTTACGGCAAAGATATAAACTTTTATCTCAAGAAAACCATGTAGATATTATTACATGTGCAGCAGTAAAAAATAAAATCTTAGGCAATACGATGAATCCTAAAGATATTTCCATTATGAAAATAAAAATAGAACTTCTTTATCAAACAGCTATATTACATAATTATTCTACTCTTATTTTGTCTGCGTTCGGTTGTGGCGGATTTGGATGCCCGCCAGAACACGTATCCCAACTTTTCAAATATGTGAATAATAAATATCAGGGATGTATTAAAAATGTAATCTTTGCTATTTTTGATGATAATCATCCTCATAGTAATTATGATGTATTTCAGAAATGTTTTAGTTAGATGGTAAAAATGAAATACTGTAATGACTTATTTTATTTTTTTAGGATACTCATGATGAATAATATACAATTTATAGATGAACGATGTCGTGTTTTAAGTTTAAAAGAGGCCCTCTCAAAACTCCATATAAATAAAGAATGGGCTGAGTTGGCAGCAGTAGATAATGAATTTGCTACACTTGTTAATTCTAAGAATTTAACGCGGGAAAATCTACTTGAAGCTGATATGACAGATTTAGTACGCGGTGCTTATTATAATAGATATTTAGCAAACCAAATCCACAGTCATTTAGGATTCCGCCCTCTTCCTTTGGTTACTTTCGGTTACGAAAAAGGAGAAAAAATAATTTACCGCTTATATCCCCATCAAGTAAAAGCATTAACTTTTATGCGTGAGCGGGAGAATGCTGATGGGGGGCTAGCATATAATATATGTGGAGGAATTATCAAGATGCAGATGGGATTAGGCAAGACTCTGATCGCCATAGCCCATTCTCTCATCTCTTCTCGTCCGGTATGTACAGAAGTCCATGGCGAAAAAGGATTTCCTACTCTTATAGTTGTGTCCAAAACTGTAATGATCGAATGGAAAATCCAAGGCTTTGAAAAGTTTTTTGGTGATCATGTCAAAGTTCTTTATCTTCATGGTGATTATTTAGGGAAAGATATAGATAAAGTAACGCGTGGACAAATAGTCAAATATGATTTTATAGTGACTACCTATGATGTTTGCTCTAGCATATGCCGTAAGCGTGGGTATCATGAAGAAGTACTAGAAATGGGTGATGAGCATACCTTAATGAAGGGGAAAATAGTTTCTATCACTACCCGCAGTCGTAAACAGGCCGATCAACCTTTTATAACTGGTTCCGCTGTTATTTATGCTACTCCATGGCAAAGGGTTATATGCGACGAATCCCAAAGATTCGCGAATCCTACGACTCAGACATACCGCCATATAATGGCTATCTATGGACAGCATAAATGGTGCCTCACTGGTACTCCTATTCGTAATTATGAAACTGATATTTGGGCACAACTCCGATTTTGTGGTTATACCGGAGTAGAGCGCACTATTGACTGGAAAAGAACGGGAGTAACAAAAATGAAGACCCATAATCTTACTAAAGCTATTTTGTCTATGAATTACGATGATGCAGGTATCCAACTCCCAAATAAACATGAACACATCATATACATAACTTTAAGTGGTAAAGAAAAGCAGTGTTATGATTATGTCCAAAAAACAGCTAAAGATGTTTATAATAAGATGATGCAAGGTCTTTGTGATTATGCTTGTGTACTGGCTATATTCACTCGCTTGCGCCAATGTTCTATTGCTCCATATCTTATTACTGCTGAGGCTAAACGTGAAAAAGGTACAGTTTCTGAGAGAGCGAAAAACAAGGAGGCGATTTGTATACTCAAGCAGATTTATAAGGGTACTTTGAGAGAGTGGATACATGACAAAAATGGCACTGCTGGTATCTATTCTAAGAAAATAACAGAGATCATTACTACCCTCAAACAAATACCTAAGGGTGAAAAGGTGTTAATTTTCTCCATGTTTACTTCTGTACTCGATCTTTTGGCTAATGCATACAAAAAACTTCTTCCTGATCTGAACTTTGTTCAAATAGACGGGGACACTAAAGGAAAAAAGCGAGCAGAATTACTGACAGAATTTCGCACTAATGCTAACATCCAAAGTTTATTTATAACTTACAAAGTAGGCTCAGAAGGTCTTAATCTGACGGAAGCTACTCATGTTATTTGTATAGAACCATGGTGGACAAATGCAGTTCATGAGCAAGCAAAAGCTAGATGTTGGCGTATTGGCCAGACGAAAGAAGTACAGATACACAATATATATGTGAAGGATTCAATCGAAGAAAGAGTTGTGGACATTTGCAAGGAAAAAGATGAGATGGCAGAAGCAATGTTGGAAGGAACTGGTCAGAAAATTAAAGTTGGTCTTGATAAGACCACTCTTGGTCGTATGCTAGGTGTTAATTAGAAAAAATGATATTCCTGAAATAAAAATACTCAAAAGATTAATTATGAATACACTTCCTCGTGACATCTTTTTGGAAATTTTGAAGTTGTGTCCTCTTTCATCTCATGTTGCATTAGCTTTGACATGTAAACAATTTGCAGAATGGAGTAGAAACCTACCCCTTGATAAAATCATATGTGCGCAAATTATATACGAAAACGAAATTAAAAACAAACGCAACGCAAAAATCGCCAAACTAGATATCCAAATTAAATTATATCAAAGAAAAATCTTGAAATTAACGACTCAACGTTTTGCCCTTGAACAAGAATCAATAAAGGTAGTTGAAAGAAACAAAACATCCTCAAAATTCTGTTTAGAGTATCCTGCTATAAAAAACGATTTTCATGATGAATGGTCGACTGATATCTTATCATGCAATGGGAAGGATGTTATTGTAAAACAAACACAAGAATTTAACTTGATTGAAAAGATTTTAAAAGAAGGAGGTTACACCAGATATTTTCCAGATAAACGCGTTAGAATATGCGGAGGGGTTGCGTTTTTTTCAAAGCATGGTTATTGTGGTAAGCGTAAGCTCGTTCCGCACATAGAGGGGAAAGAATACTGCACGAAATGTTTTAATATAGGACATGATTATAAGAGTTGCCCTAATTCATTTTGTACGTTGTGTAAGAAACACGGACACGCTAATGTAGTGTGTTCTTTAACTGAAGGAAAAGAGTTTTGTAGATATTGTAAAGAATTGGGTCATCTTATCGATGTTTGTCCCAAACTAAACCCAGACCCCAACAACAGATGGAGACACACCCAGTGTCGATTTGGGGAATTCAATCAAAATAGTTGAAGCATGGAATGTGGCAATAATAAAATGAATATTCTTCTTGATATGTAGGGTTAAATTTACCATTGCATGATCTAAAAAATGATATTTCGATTCTTGTTAAATAAAGATACTTGAGAAATTAATTATGAATACACTTCCTCGTGACATCTTTTTGGAAATTTTGGAGTTTTGTTCTATTTCATCTCATGTTGCATTAGCTTTGACATGTAAGAATTTTGCAAAATGGAGTAGAGATTTACCCCTTGAAAAAATTATATGTGCGCAAATTATATACAAAAACGAAATTAAAAACAAACGCGACGCAAAAATCGCCGACCTAGATACCCAAATTAAATTATATCAAAGAAAAATCTTGAAGTTAAAGACTGAACGTAGTGCCCTTGACCAAAAATCAATAAAGGTGGTTGAAAGAAACAAAATATCCTCGAAATTTTGTTTAAAGTATCTCGCTTTGAAAAACAACACTTACGATGAATGGTCAAATGATATTTTATTATGTGTTAGGGAGAAGAAGGTTATTGTAAAACAAACACAAGAATTTAACTTGATTGAAACGCTTTTAAAAAAATGGGGATACACCAGATATTTCCCAGATGAATACACTAGAAAATCCGGGGGGTTTGCGTTTTTTTCAACGCTTTGGCACCGTAGTTGGGAGCCGTATGTAGAGGGGAAAGAATGGTGCACAAATTGTAAAGAAATAGGACATGATTATAAGATTTGCCCCGATTCATTGTGTACGTTGTGTAAGAAACATGGACACGCCAGTGTAGTGTGTTCTTTAACTGAAGGAAAAGAGTTTTGTAGATATTGTAAAGAATTGGGTCATCTTATCGATGTTTGTCCCAAACTAAACCCATACCCCAACAACAGATGGAGCGACTGGATAGGGGGACCCGACTACCCCTACTATAGTATGATGGAATTCCTTTAGAAGTTTGGAGTTAATAATAAAATGAATATTCTTCCTCTTTATTATGTAGGGTTAAATTTACCATTGCATGATCTAGTAAACTTGAGCTTAAGTTGTAAAAAGCTCAATTCATTACTACTATACAGTAATCAATTTTGGAGACATAGGTACTATCAAGATTTTGGTCCTATCGACCAAACTGATAAATTCAAATCAGAATATCAGTGGACGTTGATGATAAAAACTCCAGTCTATATAGCGAAAGGCGATCTTAAACATCGCCCGTTGAGTAAACACTCTTTTGTCTGGCGGGATTATCGTATAGGGTGTGGTGGAATCAGAAAGATAAACTTGAGAGATGTCTAGTGTTTTACTTAAATAGATATATAATAATAAATAAAATGTCGGGAACTATGATTATGAGAACAAACTTCGGAGATTACAAAATTGATATTGATAAGTTTAATGAAAGTAATAAAGAATTTAACAATAGACCTGAAGTGAAAAAAAGAAATGAAGAAATTCTCGAGGTCCCCGTCAAAATCACCGAATCATCATATTCTAAATATCTTAAAAAATGGTGGGAAACTCCAAATTCTCCTGACAATTATGTATATACCAATCTGCCAGTTTCGTTTTTAATCAGCATCATTAATCCAAATGATTTTCCTATTATGTTTAAACTCAATAATTATGAGTTTCCAATTGCGCCAAATTCAGAAGAAGAATTAAACTTGCCTATAGGTGAGCTTGTATTTACATGTATACATGTAGAGATTATTCCGCCAATATCTCTAATCAGCAGAGATGAAGCAATAAGACACATCAATCAATATCTCCGTAATATTTACGATATTGATTATAGTAATTGGTGGGATGAAAAGATTACAGATTTTATATTGACAGATGGCGCAGGAATTTGTTCTGATTATTCGGATACTTTAAAAGATATATCAGCTGTCAATCCACCAATTATTATTTCGTCTCTAAATATCCCAGATACGCCAGATATTGAGGAGTGGTGTAAGACTCATCAAAATGAGTTACAGCAAGACAGTAACTCTACTAATCTCTACAATGAGTTATTTGGAAGAGAGATTGATCATCTAATTCAATGTCCAGACGGTAAAATCGGATGTCTTGTGGCACATTATAAGATTGAATATCAACTAGATCAAATAGCTATTGAGTTTAGAAAAAAAGTAAATGCTAATAAAATCTCTTATATTGATTTATGCGAATGGTGGAAATCTTTTTACGAGTCAGTTTTATTTGAAATGATTCAATCATTTATCAATTCAAATATGGATAACCATAAAGTGGATGAGTTTGGACAAATGGAATTCCCGGTAATTGATCTAGAATTACCAGCCTATATAGCTAAAGGTGATTTTCGTTATCTCCCATGTGATAAAGGTACGTGGCGTGATTATCATATAGGTGGCGGAACAATTCAAAAGATAAATTAAAGTTTTTAAAGATATCTTTGATTATCAAGATATCATGACGCTATTTGAAGATATTGAAAGCCAATATATTGATGATAATGGAAAGACTCGAGTATTAAATTATCAATCTGGAGTAAGTTTAATGACTTCGCCCCTTCCGCCACTTAATGTCCCTATCAGTAAAGAAATTCGAGAAATTGCCCAAAAAACAGCTTTAAAATTCATCAAAGCAAAAGGCTTGCAAATTACAATGCAGGATGGAAATCAACAAAAGATTCAAGGTTTATGGGTTGAAAGTATCAACTCTGAGATCTATTATGGGTATATTCCTATCAAAGTGTCTAATCCACTTTCAAATATAGACTATACTCCGCTGACTCTCAATGATCCATTGAGAACTGGTAAAAATTCTGAGCTCCAAAAAATGCAACACGATAGAAAAGTTGCCGACTATCTCAAACAATATACACTATTTGAATATTCTCAAAATCCCAAAAAGTTTAGTGAAGAAAATTTTATTGTTATACCGGATCATAAATATGATATTGAGACACTCGATAAAAAATTAATACCTGATAATAATGTAATGTATCGAGATGGAAAACTTATTGTTCTATCTGAAGATATTGCAGATAGATTAACGGCATTTTTACAAGTACAATTATTAAATGATACTCCTGGACTAAAAAATTACAAAGATCGTACTGTGATCAAGGACTATTACAGAACTCTAAGTGATTTTAGAAAATCAGAGGGGCAACTAGTATTTCTAACTCGGTCAAGTCTTTTAAAGTGGAAATCTGAAAAAATTCGAATCGCAGAACAAACACTTATAGTCTCTTATATCCGTCCTACGTTTGTCGAACCATATTTTTTCCGTAATACCAATGTTGCAAAGGGACGTCTTATGTTAATTCAAAATGTTGAAAATGGGTCATTAGAAAAAGCATTGACAGTAGCAGAAAAATGGGCTAAAGATCGCGTAAATCCCGGTTTTAGAGTTGAAATCGGTCCAGCAGCAGAGCGTGTGACATATACTGTATATACTAAAGATGGAGAAGAAGAAGTTGTTAAACCTTCAGGCAAAGAAGAACATGTTAGCGTAATAAAATATCCTAATAACGAATATGCTGCTTTATTATTTTTTAAAACCAAATAAAGAATATGTATTTAAAAAATAAATGCATCCCGAGATAAATAAAAACCAACCAAAATTATTTAAGATTTATAGTAGCCAAAGAATGGAAGCCAATACCTATTCTGATGAATTAAACACTAATGTAACATTTTCATCTAAAAAAGATGCTATCAATCAACCCATGATAAAATATTTATAATAAGAAATATGAAAGACAAAATGGTTGATGCATATTGCTGGAAACCTTTCGAATAATTTATTACCAAGCTTGGTAATAAATTTATACTTTTTACTGAGAACCCACATCATCATCACTTTCCGATTCAATAAAATTAAGTGTTGCTGGTTTCCAGCATTTTCCAATGTACTCCAAATTAACAGTAAGGCCATTTTCACGAATGAATTTAGCTAATTTGTCAAAATCAGGAGGGTCATTATAAGGAACAATGACATATGGTATTGAGCGTGGAACTGTAAACAATTCTCTGCATCTACGATATTTTAATGGTTCGGCGTTTTCAACATGGTTACATACCTCTTCAAGTCTTTTATATTCTTGAATCATACATAATGCACCTTTAGCACCAATACCTATAGCTTTTTTCCTGTTTTTCCCATCAGGAGGAAATCCTTTGACGCGGTTATTATAATCGCATGATAATAGTATACATAGATCACGAAATTCATCTATATTCATCTCCATTTCTTTGAGAAGTGAAGGAAACTGGATTCCAAAAAGTTTTTCCTCGTTAAGTTTAAAATCTTTGAATGCTAACATTATAGGTGTTCCATAAGCAAGAACATCAGTATCTTCAGTAAGGACAGCATCAACTTGGCCTGTTATAGCGAGATATGCACATAAAGTTTCTGCTTCTCCGTCGGCTTGGAAACAGGCGAGTCCTAGCATCTTAACGATATTTGTTGCCATTTCGCGGTGCGAATCAGTAATAGGAAGAGTCTGACGTTCCAGTTTTTCAATTGTAACATTCAAAGAATCTACTACATCATTAACATCGTCATAGTTTGTGATATCGACAGTTCCACGTTTGACACATATAAGTTGCCTACATTCAGTTTTTAATTGAAAATCAAGAGGTTCGTTGGAGTTATCCTGAAGAGTGTCTCTGACCCTGATACATTCTTTGAGTCTGTTTATCGAACGTTCGCTTTCAGCTCGACGCCTTTCTTGTTCAATCTTCTTTTCGGGAGGAGAGTTGGGACCATCAAAAATGCAAACTGATTTAATACCATACCGTTTAAGAGTGCAAAGTAGTAATATGAAAGTATTCATCCACCTGTCAGGTCCTGCAGAACGAATATACTTATAAAGAAACACAGATATATCAATTGCAAACCTCATACCTGTAAATTCAGAAAGATGGTAAACCTGAAGTGCGTTGGGAGCCGCAGCATTAATAACTGAATAAAGATCCTTGATGCCCATGATTGTAATTGATATGGGAAATATATCTTCAATATCAATTTTAATCGGAAAACAATTTTGTGTATTGTCTTTTAGCTACTCTGGATTCTCCGTGTTCATTTGGTTTATACCAATAGTCATCCCAAACTCTTTGAATGTTATTTGCATTATGGTTTAATATAATCTTATCAACTATGATCATACCTTTTCTAAATTGTTTGACACGATTGATAAAATGTATCTCTTTTAATGATTTATTGGCATAAGTTGAATTTAATGGATTATGGGAACACCGTAATTCTATAACACTCTTAGACAATCCTTCAAGAGAAATTAGGTTGTTAGAATTGCAATCCAATTTTTTCACACTCTCAGGACATCCTTTCAGAGAAGTTATATTGTTCCAACTGCAATTCAATTCTGTAACAGAATCAGGACATCCTTTAAGAGAAGTTAGTTGGTTACTCCAACAATACAACGTTATAACATTCTCAGGGCATCCTTTCAGAGAAGTTATATGATTATGGCCGCATAGCAACTCTGTAACAGAGTCAGGACATCCCTCAAGGGAATTTATTTGGTTAACTGCGAAATTCAATTCTATAACATTCCCAGGACATCCTTCAAGAGAAGTTAGTTGGTTCCAACTGCAATTTAATACTCCATCGACCACTTCAAATTCAATATCTCTGAGAGATTTCTCCATCATCAAATTGATATTGATAATCTATCATCAATATCAATTTTTAATCACTTCTTAGAATGAAGAATATTTTTAATATTATGTTTTGCACCAGGTGGTATTGCAACAGAACCATCTTTGGGTAGACTAATTGTGAAAGCTATTTGGTACAGTATAAATAACTTTTCGGTAATTATCATTCTCAAGAGTTTCAGATTTAATATTACCGTAATACGCTTGTAATGGCATTTAAAAAAGGTAGATTAATTTTAATTTTACTTTTGATAAATAACCGCATAATAGGGTGAATATTAATAAAATTATGATCATATGTTAAAAAATTGTTATATATCAGATCGTGTAGGTTGAGAGTCAATGGTAAAAATTGTTTTTTAAATTCATCGACTGTAAATGGTTCAATGAAATTTAAAGACACCGCGCACATACACTTTTTTTCTTGTACAGAAAGTAAATCATAACTATGTTGAAAAAAAGATTGAATATCCGTGCTCATAGCTAAAAATTTTGCTTCTATAGGCATAGAGCGATGTTTAGTCCTCATCCGGACTAAGAGACCGGGAATATTACCTAGTTTTGAAGCCATATTGAGTAACGTTTTAATATCCTGTCCATCCATATTTAATAATTCAATAGATTGGTGAGTTGAAAGCATTCCTAAGTTGACTGAATAATCATACATATTAATATCATGTCTCGAAGTTATAATAACACAGCAAGGTGTTATTTTATTAGGTATAAGTGTTTCAATTTGATCTAGATCTTTTACATCATCCAAAAGCAATAAACCATTTACTAATACATTATTCAATACTTGTTCATATACATTATCAATATCATCATCAGGAATATCATATATGCTAAATACACTAAAAAAAATTAACTTAGCCTCTTTATCACTCAAAGGATTTTCAGTTGACCCTTTCATATCGATTTTAATTTGGATAGTACCAGTTTTTTTATAATATTTATGGCTAATCATTGTAGCAAAAAGAGTTTTTCCTGTTCCGCACGGAATTCCATCTTTTGGAGTAATAACCACAATTGTCCTTTCTTGTTTATTATAAATTGTTTCATATAGTTTATCACATATAATTTCAGCATCCTGGTCAAATCCTACAACTGTCTCACTCGCCGGATATATTCGTAATCGTGAAGAATTTGGACTTATATAAAGTATAGGGTAACTCGCAGTTCCCATATTAACTATATTCATATGTTTCATTAGCAAATTTGGGTAGTCAGAATAACCATTTTGTAAAGCCTCGCGAATAATTCTAATATAATTCTGAACTTCAGGTTTTACTCTATCGAGAAGCAATTTTACAATGTTGAGATATCCATGTTTAGTTGCGATACCAAGACATTCGTTATCATTTGCAGATGGATCAACATTTGAAAAGTGTAACAAATGTTTCACAATCTCGTAATTTCCCCACTCACATGCAATATTAAGAGATTCATTATTTGGACTGGCTGCTATCCGTTTTAACAATTCTATATCATTACAGTGATGCTTTTTCAATGCATAAGGCCAAAACTCCGGCAATAAATCCATATCATCCAACGCAAATCTTCTTTTAGTCATATTTTACTTATATGGTGAATTTGTTATATGTTAATTTCATTATTTCAAAAAATTGAAAAATGCACATAGCTAACATCAATCTTTAATGAAACCTCAAACACCGAAAACTCTAATTTTAACTTGATCCTGGTTGCGCCTTATTTTAAGTTAGAGTTTTTCGAACTAATATTGTACTTCACACAGTTATCGATATGGCAGACAAAGAAGATTCTTCTCATTATTCATATTTTCCTATAAAATATCCTGGGCTTGAAAAATACTATCAGCTACAAAAAGATGTTTTCTGGACCGCTCAAGAGATTGATTATAGTAGTGATAGAACGGATTGGGATAATTTAGATACACCAACGAGAGAATTTATTAAATTCATTTTATTTTTCTTTGCTCAAGCTGATGGGATAGTTAACGAAAATCTCGTTCTTAATTTCAAACGTGAAACTTCGGATTATAAAGAAGCCCGATTTTTTTATGCTGCCCAAGAATTTATGGAAGTAACTCACAATGAAACATATTCAAATCTCATAGAAACCTTTATCCGTGATCCAGTCGAGAAAAAGAAGGCTTTTAATGCTATTCAATATTATCCTAGTATTAGACAAATTGCTGAATGGATGTTTGAATGGATGAAAAATGAGCGCTCATTGATCGAAAGAGTAATAGCTTTTGCATGTGTTGAAGGAATGTTTTTTAGTGGAGCATTTGCTGCGATTTACTGGATTAAACGTAAAAATATTCTTTCGGGATTATGTAAAGCTAACGAATTTATTGCTCGTGATGAGGCTCTTCATACTGAATTTGCGATAGCATTGTATCATACTCTTACCAATATTGATAAAAAGAAAAAGTACGAACCCCTCGATGAAAAAACAGTTCATCAAATTATAGGATCAGCGATGGATGTAGCAGAAAAATTTACTCGTGATGCTCTTCATGTAGATCTTATCGGTATGAATGCTGATAATATGGTGAATTATGTCAAATGTACCGCTAATCGTCTTTCCGAATCTCTTGGCTACAAAAAATTATATGATGTCGAAAATCCGTTCGATTGGATGGCAGTCATCGCTCTTCCTAATAAAAGCAACTTTTTCGAAACGCGCGTTACTGAATATGCACACCAAGAAACCTCAGATTTTGAGTTTAATCTTGAAGCTGAATTTTAGTGAGAATGATTCAATTCAAACCAATAATATTTCTCCCTAGAAATATTATTTAAAAAAGGGTTTATTATTTAGTTGTGCGCAGAAGTTCTAATCGATAACATTAAATCCATTCCACAATTATAACATACATTTGTAACTCGTCGTTTGTTTGACTCTTTAAAGGTACTCATATAAGATTTACAAATATTTTGTTTGCACTTCCAACAATATTCGGTAGTTCCGTCGTGATCTTCTTTTACAGCACATTCTGAGCAGAAAGAATCATCACATACACAAACGAAATTTGTATTTTTTTCGCAAATTATGCAATTCATTTTATATTTTTAAGAGTTATTAATTTTTCAAATATCATTTTTCTATTCTCTAACACACGAAATATTACGCTCTATAGCCCATGTCAACACTTTAAAGAGAGGATCGATTCCGATATATCCTTGACCTATCGACGCATGTCTATCTTTCATAGCTCCCTTTGGGTGTTTGGAATCGTTGTAGTGAACAAGTCCAACAGGCACATTTTCTTCCTCAAGAACAGAAATAAATTCCATAGGATCGTATCCAGCCGCGAACACATGACACGTATCAATGCAAATTTTTGTGCGCTTTTGTATTTTTGGTAAAAGAGATGAATAAAAAGACGCTAGTTCTGTCGGAGAACACAATATTTCTCCTCCTTGACCTGAAGAAGTTTCAATGAGAAGAGGACATTCTACAGATGCATATTTCGCAATACGATGTACGCTAGCGTACATGCTCGCTACCGCATCGGTTTGCTTTAATCCTCCAAGCTTTCCACAATGAACAACGATACCTTGCAGATTACATTCATTTCCAAACTCAAGAAGTTCTGTTAATTTAACGCATACCCATGGCTCTAGAGTATCTTCTACTCTTCTGGAATTACCATATGGTTTTGAAAGATTGAAAACGTATGGTGCATGAATAAAAACTTTACTTTGTGAATATTGGAGAGCATTTTTTAAGTTGATTTTAAAAGATTTTTTGACAGTTACATTTCCAGATGCTCTCCCTGCAACAAAAAACTGAAGAGGAAAATTTGTTGTGGTTAAAGCAACTAAATCTTTCTTTTCTACATGTCCACCTACATATTGCTGTTGCATCATTTGAAAAGTAATAAAACAATCTATATCTGAAAGATACAGCGCAGACTGGTGATATTTGTGCTGAATGCATTTACATAGTTCATCATAAAAAGGTTCCCAATTCCATCCTTCGAGATTAGATGTTAATACTAATCTTTGTGCAGGAAGAATCAAGCCTATATTACAAATTTCATTTCCCCCAATTTTTTGAGCTATACAATAATAACTTAACACTTGTAGTATAGTTTCTGAACGCATAGCATTAAAACGACCAGTAGTTTTGATGTCATAGACGTATTTTTTTGTTACAATATCTGGATGACCCGCGATTTCACCAGATTTCCATTCTGGTTCGAATATTGTGTCTTTTAGAGTAAAATACTCTCTGATCATTTTTCCGACAGAGACATAGTCGTCTCTCTTAAAGTATCTTTGATATTCATGAGAGATACCATCTTTTGCTGTAGAAATAGCATCTTCTACAGTCAACTTTTCAAGAGTAATAACTTGTCTAATTATAACCTCCATGAATAAACCAAAGTCCGAATATCCTATTTTTCCAGCGAGAGACGGGAATATACCACCTCTTTGAATTTTGGTAAAGAGGGCTTGTTTAGGCAAAAGTCCATTTTTGCGCAATTCAGAATAGTTGAGAAAAGGAATAAGAGTTCTGACACGATGATTATCCATATCACTCAGTATAATTACTGAGTGATGAGCTAATTTATCATTTTTCTAGTTTTGATTGGTACATTTGGGAATAATCGAAAACATTATATTTGAAAAATACAAACCAAAAAAGCTATCAGTACAATAGCAAAAATTCCTAGCACGAACCACAACATCATATTGGGAGATGATTTGGTATTTTTACACACAGGTTCCTGCGGAACTTTCCCATCGTAAGCTTCTACACCGGCATCTTCTTTCCAATCATACGGTGGAACTGGAACTGTCGCGGACGTCTTTTCTGAACGAAAATTTTTGCGTTCTTCATCCTCCCTAACTCGATCAACAATAGCAACGTTTTCCTCTTCAATTCCTCGTAGATTATCATATTTACTTGGAACTTTGTCGAGATTAGGGTTTAGTCCAGCCGTATCTCCTAGAGTAAGACTGGTCAATTTCGGATCCTCTAAAACAGCTTCAGGTTCTACAGCAGGATGTCTGACTACCTTATCTTTTCCTCCAAGGTGACGAGCTAATGCTTCTTGTTCCATACTTGCCGCTTTAGCTAAAGCAGCATCGTGTGTTTTAGTTTTAAGTAATCCTTCTGGATTTTCATTGGGAATATTTTCACCTGTGTAATGATACTCTTGAGTTAATAATCTTCCAGGGTAGAGTAACTGCAAATGTTGTTTTCTAAAAGGATATTTGGTATATCGATATGCGGGGTTATCTTCCCGAAATACTTGGTATTGTGGATCATCCATTTGTAATTGTAGCAAGGAACTTTCGTAACGAAAGAAATAAAATCTTGATGCAAAGTAAAGAATGAACAAGCAAATATATATAATTATAATAGTGGCGGTTACTGCCGTGTTTATTATTTATGCGTGGAACAGATCTCAAATAGAAAGATTCGGCGGTCCTGTTAAGCGAATTCGTCGTATCCCTCGCACAACATGCTATGGTATTTGTGAACAATACTATAACCATTGCATGTCACAATATCAATATGTAGACGCTGGCGATTGTGCAAGACGCTATCAAAACTGCACCGCGACATGTAATTATACTGATTATCACCGTTTGTAAAAATAGAAAAATGATATTTGATGTTAAGATAATATTTATTTACCGAATAATAACAATAATTCAAACTTCACAAATGAATATTACCAAATTCAAAAACGAGACTCTGCCGGAATTGATGACAGAACCAATCCAAATTAAAATAATGTGTTTGCTTGGGGTACCCCTTTCCCCCGTCGTACAAGAAGAACTTGCTAAACCAACTGCTGAAGGAAGGAAAGCGCTAGTGGCCAAACTACAAGCTCAGCAAATTATCACGGAGACCAGCGTTAAGGGTCTCCGTGATGCCTGCATAAAGGCAAATGATGGTGATCTGCGGACCGTTATATCTGCATGCAATAAATTCGAACGAGAACAAGGAGGTAAAGAAGACGATCCTGTTCTCGACCAACCGGATATTCAGAACGTTAACCAAGAAATAAATTGGAAAGATATGAATTTAATCCAGTTTCTCAAAGGACGCGATGAACAAAATTTTCTATTGACAAAGATTGCCCTGGAAAGATATTATAATATTTCTCTTAACAGAAAGAATCTTCTATTAGCATTGGTTATAGATGGTTGTACAACTGTTAAGTGGTCCAGTTGTTATAATGACGAAGGAGAGGTTTTTTTGAAGCTATTTGAAAATATACTGACCACAAATGTTATCAAAACACTTGAACGAATAAATGACCAAGAACCATTAATATATATCAAGAGTATGATAACGGTTTATGAAGCCCCAGCTCGGGAAGCACACGACAAAAAAATCGAAGAATATAGTGGCAATTCAGAATTGACTGTTTATGTAGCTGCAAAGTTAGAGAAATTAGGGAAAAGCAGCAGTGATGTTGGATGGATCATTGAGATTCTCGAGAAAGAAGACTATAACACTCTTCAAGAATTAAAAGAAATTAAGACTCAACATGATGTCGATGAATTTATTACTAACCAGGATTTACCCCACCGCCGTAAAATAACCCTTAGGGCTGTTTTGAACCCAGAAGGTTAAAAAGTCTCAAGGTGTCACATGTCTAAAATACAAGACATGTGACCGATTTCGTTTAATACTTAATGTTTTCTTTGGTAAACCCTCCATCATAATTGTCGTAAAACAAATAGATCACTGACAACGATTCTTCCCAATCCTGAATATTTTTTAAATCATTTATATAATTAATTAATTTATGTTCGCGTGCACGTGAAGATTTGATAATTTCGCCATTTTTTGTGTATTCGTCGGGATTATATCTAATAAATAATACGGGAGTTCCACCAAATGATTGATGAATTTGTATCATTCTGATAATTTCGCATTCGCATGGATACGATTTGTGCTGATTTTCATCTACTTCAAGTACAAGTTTAAATAGAGGATAATCTATGACAAAGTCAGGACGTTTCATATTGCATATTGAATCAATTACTTTATCATGTGATTCATATTTGATGTTATTTACCTCTAAAACTCTTTTAATACGTTCTTCTTTCTTGTGATGAATTTTTTCTTGATATCCTTGGCAATAATCACATATCGATAATTTCCCAAGATGATATGATAATCCACAAACGGTACATGGCTTTTCTATTACATTACTGTGATTTTTTGAGGCGTGTAATTCACATACAGTTGGATAATTTTTATCTAGTGGAGCATAGTAAGCATCTTGTTTACATTGCGAGCATTTTGGCTTGTTTATTTTATATTCGTTTCTTTCTTTGTGTGTCGCACAATGAGTAATTTCTTCAAATAATTTCCCGTATGATGGTCTTGTTGTGCATCCATCATGTATGCATGTTTTATTGGCTACATCGATCATCCCCGGAAGTTTATGTTCCACACAGTACAATCTCGTTTTGCTTCCTTCTATGTTATAAACAGGGAGTGTTTTGCAACCATCATGTATGCATGTTTTATTGGTTACATTGATCATATCCGGAAGTTTATGTTCTGCACAGGACAATCCCGTTTTGCTTCCTTCTATGTTATAAGAAGGTCGTATTTTGCAACCATCATGTATGCATGTTTTATCGACGACATTAACCATATCCAGAAGTTTATGGTTGGAGCAGTACAATTTCGTTTTGCTGCCTTCTATGTTGTAAGTAGGGAGTGTTTTGCAACCATCATGTATGCATGTTTTATTGGCTATATCAACCATCCCCGGAAGTTTATGTGTTACACAATATAATCCCGTTTTGTTTCCTTCTATGTTATAAACAGGTTGTGTTTTGCAACCATCATGTATGCATGTTTTATCTTTAACATTAACCATATCAGGAAGTTTATGTTCCACACAGTACAATCCCGTTTTGGTTCCTTCTATGTTATAAACAGGTCGTGTCTTACACCCATCATGTATGCATGTTTTATCTTTAACATTAACCATATCCAGAAGTTTATGTGTTACGCAGTACAATCCCGATTTGCTTCCTTCTATGTTATAAGAAGGATATTTCTTACACCCATCATGTATGCATATTTTATTGGCTACATCAACCATTCCCGGAAGTTTATGTTTGAAGCAGTACAATTTCGTTTTACTTCCTTCTATGTTATAAGAAGGTCGTGTCTTACAACCATCATGTATGCATGTTTTGCTTTTAACATTGATCATATCAGGAAGTTTATGTTTGGAGCAATATAATCCCGTTTTGTTTCCTTCTATGTTATAAACAGGTTGTGTTTTGCAACCATCATGTATGCATGATTTATTGGCTACATTGATCATATCCGGAAGTTTATGTTTGGAACAGTATAATCTCGTTTTGCTTCCTTCTATATTGTAAACAGGTCGTATTTTGCAACCATCATGTATGCATGATTTATTGGCTACATTGATCATATCCGGAAGTTTATGATTGAAGCAGTACAATTTCGTTTTTCCTTCTATGTTATAAACAGGTTGTGTCTTGCAACCATCATGTATACATGTTTTATTTTTAATATCAATCATCCCCGGAAGTTTATGATTGAAGCAGTACAATTTCGTTTTACTTCCTTCTATGTTATAAACAGGTTGTGTCTTACAACCATCATGTATGCATATTTTATTGACGACATTAACCATATTCGGAAGTTTATGTTTGGAGCAGTACAAACCCGTTTTGGTTCCTTTTATGTTATAAACAGGTCGTGTTTTGCAACCATCATGTATGCATGATTTACTGACTACATCGATCATATCCGGAAGTTT